>Ga0114922_10001921_pt1 | contig 19656 bp, 12 predicted proteins | sample AartaG_FD_100975 | JGI IMG/M metagenome (GOLD analysis project Ga0114922, IMG submission 100975) | Deep subsurface microbial communities from Aarhus Bay to uncover new lineages of life (NeLLi) - Aarhus_00045 metaG | ecosystem: Environmental > Aquatic > Marine > Oceanic > Sediment | place...
ATGTCGATACGCAAATCGATTTTGCCGCTTATGCCCTTTCATTATACGTGCCGTTTCGTGATATGGTTGACTTATCGCAGGCTACGCCGTCTCAGAAAGAGCGTTTCTTTAAGCTTATGGAGACGTACTGTGCCAGTCATTCGGTAGACACTGATGTTTTTGGGGACGATGAGCTAAAGCAAAGATGTTACTCAATTCAGATAGAGGTTATAGAGGATAGGATTGATTCTATGCCTGACAAGGCGCTTTCGTACCTTTATCTGGCCAGTCTTTATTATGATAAAGGTATGCTGGATGAGGCCATAGCCAATTGTTCCAGGTCACTGCAAATCAACCCTGACAATGCCAAGGTACGCTACAATCTCGGCGAGGCACTTGTCCAGCAGGGTAAGCTCGATGAAGCCGTCAAACACTTTACCGAAGCGCTGCGAATCAAACCCTATTTCGCCAGCGCACATGGCAACTTAGCATGCGCTCTGGCTCAGCTGGGCAAACTCGACAAAGCTATTAAACACTTTACCGAAGCACTGCGAATCGAGCCTGATAATGCTAAAGTACATAATAATCTCGGTGCAGCGCTTGCTCAGCAGGGCAAAGTTGATGAGGCCATCAAACACTATGCCAGGGCCGTGCAGCTCGAGCCCGATTTCGTTGAGGCGCATAATAACCTTGCATCTGCTCTGGCCTGGCAGGGCAGAATTGATGAAGCTGTCAAGCACTTTACTGAGGCGCTGCAAATTAAACCTGATGATGCTAAAGGCTACAACGATCTCGGCGAGTTACTTGCCAACCAGGGCAAGCTCGACGAAGCTATTACCTGCTTTACTAAGGCACTTCTGTTTGAGCCTGATAATGCCGATGCTCACTACAATCTCGGTATTGTATTTGTCCGCCAGGGCAGGCTTGGGAAAGCCGTCACTCACTTAACCGAGGCGATTCGAATCAGACCCGACTTCGCCGATGCACGCAGCAAACTTGGATATGCACTGACACGACAGGGTAAGCTCGAAGAGGCTATAAGGGAATATCGCAAAGTTCTACAGTCACTTCCTAACAGCTCCGATGCCCACAACAATCTCGGTGTTGCACTTGCTATGCAGGGGAAGTTTAAGGAAGCCATCAAACACTTCAACGAAGCGCTACGCATCAACCCCGGCTTTGTTGATGCACGTCGTAACCTCAGACGTGCTTTAAAACGCCGGAGCAAAATCAACGAGGCCGAAGCACCCTCTAAAGAATCAGTACAACTCGACCCAAACTCATCCAGTTAACTCGCACTTTTGTATAGACAAATCTCAAGTTGTGTCCCGGTCGTAAGAACTAAAGATGCTTTCCTTGACAGCACAAGCTATAATAAATTAAAGTTATTCTCCAAATAGGTAGAGATGGATAGAAAATCAAATAAATATTGGCCCCTTTGCATTTATCTGGCTTTGTCTCTGACCACACTTGCAGTTTACTTACCAGTGCGCAATCACGATTCTATCGATTTTGATGACTATCTTTATGTCACTGACAACAGCAATGTGCAGGCTGGCCTGACCTGGCATGGCATAAAATGGGCTTTCACAACCACCCAGGCCTATAATTGGCATCCATTAACGTGGATATCACATATGTTGGATTGCCAACTTTATGGCCTGAATCCTGCAGGCCATCACTTTACAAATGTGCTCTTTCACATAATAAATACCTTGTTTTTGTTTATGTTACTCAGGCTCCTGACGGGTAGTTTATGGCGCAGCGCTTTTGTTGCAGCCCTGTTTGCCCTGCATCCACTTCATGTGGAGTCGGTCGCTTGGGTTTCGGAGCGCAAAGATGTCCTTAGTACGTTCTTCTGGATGCTGACTATCTGGTGTTACATTCGCTATGTCCATCGTCCGTGCTTCGCCAACTACCTGCCGATTGCTCTTGCCCTTGCACTGGGACTAATGGCCAAGCAGATGTTGGTAACACTGCCGTTAGTGCTGCTTTTATTGGACTATTGGCCTTTGCAGCGCTTCACATGGCCTGGGCAAAATCAGAACACCTGCGAATGCAGCTTTGGAGCAGCTTCTTTCTCCCGCTGCTTTCTGGAGAAACTGCCGCTTTTGACTTTGTCTGCTGTTGCAAGTGTAATCGTTTTTCTTGTTCAATCTGAGGCGGGGCTTGTAAAAGATACAATTGACATACCAGTGGTTTATCGTCTTGGAAATACACTTGTAGCTTATGCGAAATATATCATAAAAATGTTTTGGCCTGTTAATTTGGGAATTCTTTATCCGCATCCCCGAGCTAATCTTTCACTGTGGCGGGTCATCGTTGCAGCTTGTTTTTTGATAAGCGTTTTTATTGAAGCGATTTGGTCTTGTCGTACTCGCAAGTGGCTAATCGTAGGCTGGCTGTGGTATCTTGGAACTCTTGTGCCTGTGATTGGTATCGTGCAGGTTGGAGTTCAGGCGATGGCCGACCGTTATACGTATATCCCCTTCATAGGTTTGTTTATTATTATCGCCTGGGGTGCGGTCGATATTGTTGGCAAGCTAAGATGTGCGAAGATAGTGCTTACAACAGTGGCTGTAATAGTGCTTTCAGGCTCGATGGCTTTAACATCACTGCAGTTACCGCACTGGAAAAATACCGTCACACTTTATAAGCATACAGCAGCAGTTATTCCTAATAATGACCTGCTCAGCTATAACCTCGGGTGGGCTCTAATGTACCGGGGAAAGTATGGTGAAGCCATCGAACCTTTTGCCGAGACACTTCGAATAACGCCCGATTTTGCTGGTGCGCATAACAACCTCGGATATGTTCTGGCACAACAGGACAAAATCGATGAGGCCATCACCCACTATGAACTCGAGCTGCAAATCAAACCTGACAATGTCAGGGCACACGTTAATCTCGGTGAAGCACTTGCCCAGCAGGGCAAACTCAACGAAGCCATCGAGCACTTTACTGAAGCCCTCCAAATTGAGCCTGACTTCATCAATGCGCATAATGACCTCGGCAAGGCTTATCTACATCAGGACAGACCGGACGAAGCTATCGTACACTTCATTGAGGCACTGCGAATTAGGCCCGACTTTGCCGAGGCATACTGCAATCTTGGCACCGCACTCACCCAGCAGGGAAAACTTAACAAGGCCATCATACATTTTATTGAAGCGCTGCGAATTGAGCCCAACTTCACCGAGGCACATTATAATCTCGGTATAATATTTATACAACAGGGCAGGTTTGATTTAGCCATCACTCATTTAACTGAAACGCTGCGAATCAACCCTGACTTTGCTGATGCACGCCGTAACCTAAGACGTGCAAAGAGCGGCCAGTACAAGTTCGACGAAGCTGCTGTAGACCTGAAAGAAGGTCAACCAGAACCGAACTTGCTCGATTGATTCAGGCCTTTGTATACGAACAAACCTCAAATTGCGTTCTGGTGGCAGGAAGCTGAGATGCTTTTCTTGACAGCACAAGCCATAATAAATTAAAGTTATTTCCTAAGTAGATAAATGGATAGACCATTAAACAAGTATTGGCCTCTTTACATCTGCGCAGGTTTGATTTTGGTTACTCTCATTGCTTTTGAGCCTGTGCGCCGAAACATCTTTGTCAGCTATGATGATAATACATACGTAACCGACAACCCGCACGTTAAGACAGGTCTAACTCGGCAATCAATTATATGGGCCTTTACTACCACCTATGCCAGCAACTGGCATCCGTTGACCTGGTTGAGTCATATGCTGGACTGCCAGCTGTTTGGATTGAACCCCCTCTGGCATCATTTGACCAGTTTGTTGTTTCATATCGCCAATACTTTACTTCTGTTTTGGGTTCTAAAGAGAACGACTGGCGCAGCCTGGCCCAGTGCCTTTGTCGCTGCTGCCTTTGCTATACATCCTTTACACGTCGAGTCTGTTGCCTGGATAGCTGAACGCAAGGATGTGTTGAGTTCACTTTTCTGGTTCTTAACAATTGCTGCTTATATTCGGTATGCAGAACGACCGGGTGTTGCTAAGTTTCTGTTAGTAATTTTGGCCTTTTTGCTGGGCCTAATGGCTAAACCTATGCTTGTAACTTTACCGTTCGTTCTACTTCTACTTGATTATTGGCCATTACACCGCTTCGAATCGGTACAAATCAATTGTCGAATATCACCAACCTTGTATTTGCTCGTAGAAAAGCTCCCATTATTCATCCTTGCGATGGTTTCTTGTGTAATCACCTATATTGTTCAGCAAAGTACCGGCGCCTTGAAGCTAACCGAAACTTTGCCACTGAATATCCGAATATCAAACGCACTTGTTTCCTATCTTGTCTATGTCGTTAAGGTGGTTTATCCAAGCCGTCTTGCTGTTTTATATCCTCTCGGAGCCAATGGCTTACCATCGTGGCAGCCGGCAGCCTCGCTTCTGGTACTGATTGTCGTATCGGTTGGTATAATTTATACAGCCGGACGGCGGCCTTATCTCATCGTGGGCTGGCTGTGGTACTTGGGTACTCTTGTCCCTGTCATTGGCCTGGTCCAGGTGGGAAGCCAGGCTATGGCCGACCGCTATACGTATCTGCCCTCAATCGGAATCTTTATCATACTTTGCTTTGGTGCTGCAGAACTTCTCGCTAAATGGCGATACCGGAAAATTGCACTGGCAGTTCTCGGTGGGGCGGTGATTGCTGTTTTGGTTATTTGTACCCGAATCCAGCTGCGTTACTGGAGGAATGACTTGACTTTATACGAGCGTGCTCTTGCAGTAACCAGGAATAATTTCATTATTCACCATAACTATGGATACGCTTTGTTCAAACATGGCCGGCCGGATAAGGCTATTATACACTATAAAGAGGCGCTGCAAATCAGGCCTGACTGTACTGATGCTCGCAGCGGTCTTGGGTATGTTTTTGCTCGGTTAGGTAGAGTTGATGAGGCTGTCAAAGAATATCGACAGGTTCTCCAGATGCTGCCTGACAGTTCTAATGCACACAATGACCTGGGTACCGCACTTGGAAAGCAGGGCAAGCTCGACGAAGCCATCGAGCACTTTAATGAGGCGGCAAAAATCACCCCCGACTTTGCAGATGCACACCGCAATCTCGGCTTTGCTCTTACTCGTCAGGGTAAATTCACCGAGGCCATCACACACCTTACTAAGGCGGTTCAACTCAACCCGGATTCTGCGTTGATACACTTCTTTTTGGCGTCCGCTTTAGCTAATGTTGGCAAAACTGATGAAGCAAAGCTGCACTTTAAAGAAGCTTTTCGAATTGACCCCAATCTGACGGGTGTACCCCAGAACCTCAAACGCAACCTGAATCATCAGATTGGACTTGACCGGAACGATGCACCCGTTAAGGAAAACGAACCTTAAGCGCATTTTGGAATGGCATATACCTTTTCTTGACAGAGGCGCCCGTGACGAATAAAGTTGTTAAAAATGGCGAAGAAACTCTACATAATTGACGGCCACGCACATATCTACGCCGCGTACTATGCCAAGATGCGGCCACTAACCACCCCAACTGGCGAGCCGATCCAAGCAACCTATATCTTTACTACAGCCATTGTCGGTCTGATACAACGCCTTAAACCTGATATGTTAGCTGTCGCAATGGATTCCAAAGCCCCGACCTTCCGAAGCGAAATCTACCCGGAGTACAAAGCCCACCGCCCCCCAATGCCTGATGATATGCCCGCCCAGATTAACCGTATCGAGCAGATTCTCGATGCTATGAATGTCCCTGTATTGCGGCTGGATGGTTTCGAAGCCGACGATATAATTGGCACATTGGCAAAAAAAGCCGCTGCAAAAGGCTGTGATGTTCTCATCTGCTCAAAAGATAAGGATATCCTCCAGCTACTTGATAAACACATAAGTATCTTTGATATCAAGACCGACACTCCCACAGATGTTAATACATTGCTCGAGCAAATGGGAGTTACACCAGCTCAATTTGTTGACTGTCTTGCCCTGCAGGGTGATGCCACTGATAATGTGCCCGGCATACCGGATGTAGGTCCAAAGACCGCTTTGGACTGGATACAAAAATATGGTTCAATCGAAAACCTTTACGACCATATTGATGAGATAAAGGGTAAACGCGCCCAAAATTTACGAAAGTTTAAAGACACTATCACTTTAAGCAGGGAGCTTGTAACTATTGATTGCAATGTCCCGATTGAAATCGATTACAAGGCTTTGGCTTTGAAGAAATCCGATGAAACCGAACTCGCTCGAATTTTCACTGAACTCGGCTTCAATCGCCTGCTCACACAGTTAGGTTTGGCAACCGCTTCCGTCGTCCAGCAGGCTGGCGCTTCCCCGGTTGCTGATACATTAGGCGAACCCGCTTCAGTTAAAACGGTAAGTCACGATTATCAACTCATCGATACACAGGAAAAATTCGATTCCTTTTTCAATGACCTCAAAAAGCAAAAATTATTCGCTATCGACACTGAAACCACTTCCATTGACCCGATGCGAGCCGACCTTGTTGGTATCGTCTTCTCCTGGCAGCCGTACAAAGCCTTTTACTTGGCGGTAAAGGCCCCGCTGGGCACAAAGCATCTTGATATAACTGCCGTTCGTCGCAAATTGACACCGATACTTGCAGATGAAACCATAAAAAAAATCGGCCAGAACATAAAATACGACTTACTCGTATTCAAAAACGCCGAAATGCCCGTAAGGGGTGTTCATTTTGATACTATGGTTGCATCTTATTGTCTCGACCCGCTGCGAAGTAGTCATTCAATGGATAAAATGGCGGCCGATTTCCTCAATTACCAATGCATCCCAATCTCAGCACTCATCGGAAAAGGTAAAAACCAGCTGACTTTTGATATGGTTGATACCACCACCGCCTGCGAGTACGCCGCTGAGGATGCCGACATAACTTTTCAGCTTTATCTTTATCTGAAGGGCCGCCTCGAAAAACAGCCTGACCTGAAGAAATTATTTGAAGAAGTGGAAATGCCTTTGCTCTCAGTCCTGGCTGCTATGGAATATAATGGCGTTTCGCTTGACACTACGCTGTTAAAGAAAATGTCCGGCGAATTTACTAAAACGCTGAAGGCTTTGACTGATAAGATTTACGAGTACGCTGGAACAAGTTTCAACATCGATTCTCCAAAGCAGCTTGCCGGGATTCTTTTCGACAGGCTCAACCTGAAATCCATTCGCCTCGGCAAAGCCGGTCGGAGCACGGACGCCGGTGTCCTCGAACAGTTGGCTGACCAGCACCCCATTATTGACCTGGTTCTTCAATATCGCACCGTCAGTAAATTAAAAAATACCTATGTGGATAAGCTCGGTTCGTTAATTAACCCTCGTACCAGCCGGGTGCACGCTTCTTTCAACCAGACCGTAACCGCCACAGGGCGCCTTAGCTCGAGTGACCCCAACTTGCAGAATATCCCCATTCGTACCGAACTCGGCAGAAAAATTCGCTCAGCCTTCATTCCAAAAAGAAAAGCTGACTGCATTCTCAGCGCCGACTATTCCCAAATCGAGCTGCGGCTGTTGGCACATTTCTCAAAGGACCAGGCCTTGATGTCTGCTTTTGCCGCCGACCAGGATATCCATCGTTTCGTCGCTTCACAGATTTATAATGTCCCCATCGAAGATGTAACCGATGAAATGCGCTCGCACTGCAAAGCTGTCAACTTCGGTATAATTTACGGCCAGGGTGCGTTCGGACTGTCTCGTTCAATAGGAATAAGCCACAGCGAAGCAAAAAAGTTTATTGACGACTATTTCGCTCGCTACCGTTCAATTCGAAAATTTATGGGCGGCGTAATTGACACAGCCAAGAGCACCGGCTACGCCGAAACAATTTTACATCGCCGACGCAAAATCCCAAACCTCAACAGCAAAAACGCCAATAAACGGTCCCAGGCTGAGCGTCTGGCTGTCAATACTGTTACTCAGGGTTCTGCCGCAGATTTAATAAAGCTCGCTATGATAAACATCCACCGAAAAATCGAAGCAGAGAATCTACCCGTCAGGCTGATTCTGCAAATCCACGATGAGCTTGTTTTCGAACTACCTGCTGCCGAAGCTGACAAACACGCGCGATGGATAGGTAAAGAAATGACCGGTGCTATTAAGCTTGATGTGCCATTGAGAGTTGATATAAGCTACGGCCCAACCTGGCTGGCTGATAAATAATCTTACCAACGCCTCTTAGTTGTGCCACCTCGGCACAGCCTTTCAATGTCCCTTGCCACTACCTCTGCGATTATTCGGTTTTGCTCGGTTTGCTCTGAGCCCGGCTGCTTTATGGTATAACTAACTGGCTTGGCTTGCAGCTGCTCCCTTTCAGCTTTAGTTTTTTTACCCGGACCTTTTCTTCTTATCGCCGTAATCTTTCGCTGCTCAGCCATGATTTCTTCAGCCAGGTCAAATCGCGGTATTTCAGCCTCTTCCTGCTTTGCTGGGGCTGGAGGTGTTTTTTTCGGAACCGTCGTTTCTATGGGTATTGGGCCTATGTCCTTACGAGCTGTCTTTTCCTTTCCAATTGATGTTTCTGCTATGTTCGCTGGGTTGCTTGTGTTTTCGTCTTTTTTTTGTGATTTCCGTTCCTTGTCGCTTTTCTTCTTATATGGTGGCGTTATATCACGAGCACGAAGTATATCCGCTTTGCATTGCAGGATATCATCATCAATTTGTTCGCTGTTTCTGTCTTTATCCACCATAAAACCTCCTCTAACAACTCTATTAGTCTAACACCATTGCCGATATTAATCAAGAATAAATCGCTAATCCGTTGACCACCGGCTCCTTAGCTTTGTTCAGCAGGTCCAATTGAAAACTGCGTGAAGTCACCGGGGTTGAACTGTTCTATCAGCGATTGAACATCGTCAACAGTAACAGCTTTTACGGCGCTAATGTCGTCTTCAACCGTGCGATACTGCTCTAAATATGTCCAGTTAAAGCCCAGGTCAACCAGCCGGCCCATTGGCAGTTCATTCTTTATTACCAATGCACTTAGAATTTTATTCTTTGCCTTTTTTAATTCATCCTCGCTTATGCCGTTTTTGGACAGACTCCCGAAAATATCCCTGACTATATCAAGCACCTTGCTGATGTTCTTGCTGCTACAGCAGATATAACTGCAAAATGCCCCCGTACCATCCATAGCGCTGAATTGCATCGTAGCTGTCTCAGCCAACGCCTTATCTACCAGTTCCCAAAAAAATCTTGACCCAACATCGTCGCCGATGATAACTGCAAGAAGCGAAGCTGCAAATCTCCTCGCGTCTTGAGCAGCAACACCGGCGCTCATCAGACATACATGCTCGCAGGCAAGATTCGCTTTTTCAATTCGCTGCTGCTTTTTACTGCCGCAGCAGTGTTCCAGCAGTCTTGTGACGGTTTGCCTCTGCCACTTCTCGCAAAGTTCTTCAGCGGCGCTGCAAACCTGCTCCCAATCAAAATTGCCCGCAAAAGCAAGTGCCATATTATTCGGTGTATAACGCCCGGCAAAATAATCTCGCATTTGCTCTGCCGTTAGATTGCTGATACTTTCCTCATCGCCAAGAACGCTGTTGCCGCACGGGTGACCATCGAAGTGCAGACTCCTGCATCTGTCCATCACATCATAGCTCGGTATGTCCTTATACATCGCAATTTCTTCTTTGATTACATTCTTCTCAATATTGAAGTCCTCATCTCTCAATGCCGGCCTCATCAGCTCTATCCATAGCTTTGTCACCTCGACTAAATATTCCGGCAGTACAGCAGCGTAAAAAACAGTGTTTTCCTCACTGGTAAAGGCGTTGAATTGTGCACCTGTCCTGTCGAACGCCTCATTGACCTCAAACGCGTTTAGCCTCTCGGTACCTTTAAATAGCATATGTTCCAGAAAATGCGACACGCCGTTTATCTTTTTGCTCTCGTCCCGGGAACCAGTCTTGACGAAAAAGCCCACCGCTGTTGATTTTGCGGATTTATTAACCTCACCTACTATGACTAAGCCGTTTACTAACTTCTTATTCTTAAATTCCATATCGTGCTCTATTTAACACTTACTTCTTTTGGACCGATTGTTACCACAGTAAAATGGCCGAATCTGTTTTCTCGCAAAAACCCCAGAACCGAATCGACACTTGTCGCTTCGATTTTATCCTTGATTTCATCCAGGCTTCGGACCCTGCCTAAGATATAGTAATCGCCTCCGATTGCACCTGCCCGGCTGCTTGATGATTCACTGCTTAGAATCAGTGAGCTTTTAAGTCCAACTTTAGCCCTCTCGATTTCTTCTTCGCTAATCCCTTCACCGAGCCGAATGAACTCACCGATTATACAATCGAGTGTTTCCTGGGCTTTATCCGGCGTAGTGCCTGCATAGCACATTACCCCGGCCGCATCTTTCAGACTATGATATCGAGCTCCGATAGCGTAGCAAAAACCCCGCTTTTCTCTTACCTCTGTAAATAATCTTGCGCTCATCCCGCCTGAAAGAACTGAAACCCCCACCCTCGCATTATAATAGTCCTCGTCGCCTGGTTTAACCGTTTCCGTCATCAGACCGATATGCACTTGTGCACCTTCATTAGGTAGATGCGTATATTTGCCGGCTTTAGAACCGGGCACAACTTGTTCGAGGACTTCTTGTGTATCTGTTTCAAACAAATCTTCCATTTGTTTGACGATTGCGTCAAAATCATATTTGCCTGCCACTGCAAAAATCGTCTCTGTCAGATTGAAATTGCCCTTTATAATCTGCTTTGTCTTCTCTGCCGCCAATGCCTTCAGCTCATCGATTTCCCCTAATGTGCTTCGTCCCAGGGGTTTAGGATAAAACCTCTCTCGCAGCTTCAGCATGACCTTTTGCTGTGGGTCATCGTCAAGAGCGTGTACTCCATCAATTACCAGTTGTTTAGCCAGTTCGAATTGCTCGTCTTTGATACTTGGTCGCAGTATTATATCTCCATACAAATCTAAAGCTTGCACCAAGTTACCTGCTTCCAGCGCCGCTCCAATAGCTATGTGTGAGCTGCTGACTGAGCTGGCGCGATGCAGCCCTAACCCATCGAGTGCGTCGCCAAGTTGTCTGCTGTTCTTCTCACCGGCACCTCTGAAAATCCAGTCGGCGATAACTGTTCCAGCTCCGCAGCAGCCCTCCGGCAATCGCGCTGCTCCTGACGGTAGCATAAAACCAAACGCCACCGAATTAACCGCCTCCATCGGCTCACCCAGAAGAACCATCCCGTTTTTTAAGATATATTTATCGAATCTTTGCGTCATCTACACCTCTTTGTCATTCCCGCGGAAGCGGGAATCTATATTTTTAGTTCGCAGTTTGGAGTTCGTAGTAAAATAATCGATAATCATTCATCAATAATCAATTCTTCAGCATATTACCATTTTTCTTATCTTTAGCCCAGCATAATTCTGCCGAAGCCAAATACCGTAGCGCCATTATCGCTGAGACTTAAAGTGGTAGGGGGGTAGCATTATGTGATGTTCTGTCCTGTGCCCTAACTTTTCTCGGTTGACCCTCACACACGATACACATCCTTGTCCTGAGCAAAGCCGAAGGAACGCACGACGCAACACAAAATGCAATCTGTGTATTAGTGAATCCCCAGTGCTTCTATCTGTTCTATCAAATTACGGTATATGTAACCGACAAGATAAGAGCACAAAATAGTTAGTCCAATGACCAAAACTGTGACCACGAGCTTGGTAATTATTTTATAACGTGGGTTCAGCCACACCAAAGGCAGTGCGAACGGACCTACGCATAATAGGGCGATTACGATAGCAGGCGTGGAAAAATACCATTTTGCTTGTGGCTTAACGCTCTTTTCGAGAAACTCCCCGCAAAAACGGCACTTTATCGCCTCATCCTGAATTTCCTCCGCACAAAATGGGCACTTCTTCATAACTCTATACGCTAACACTCAACACTATACGCTGCTTTATGCCACCGCAGCCGTTTCCTCGACCTTGTCAAACTGGTCGAATCTCACGCTTATCTTCTTACTCACCCCTCGTGTCTGCATCGTTATTCCAAACAGTATATCTGCGATACTCATCGTACGCTTCGAGTGGGTGATTATTACAAACTGCGAATCCTTTTGAAATTCCCGCAGAAGCAAATTGAAACGCTCATTATTTGCCTCATCTAATGTCGCATCAATTTCGTCAAGGAAACAGAATGGCGACGGCTTCGTCTTGAAAACCGCAAATAAAAGTGCAATGGCTGTCATCGCTTTCTCCCCACCGCTCATCAGCGATATACTCATTGCCTCCTTGCCGGGAAGCCGGGCTATTATCTCTATTCCCGCTTCCAGAATATCTTCAGCATCATCAAGCAATATGTCGGCCTTGCCTCCGCCGAAGAGCTTGCGGAAAATCTGCTGGAAATTGACCCTGATTTCTTCGAATGTCTCCCTGAATTTCTCCCTGCTTTTCCTATTCAGCCGGTTTATCAATTGCTGAAGCTGAAATTTGCTTGTATTTAGGTCTTCGGCTTGGCTGCTCAAAAATTCATTGCGCTTCTCGAGCTCTTCCTGTTCGGCTATTGCGTCCACATTCACATTGCCAAGCCTTTCAATCTTACCCCGAAGCTCGATTATTTCTTCTCTTACCCCTTCCCAATCGACTTGGCTGTCGCTGTAGTTCTTATAAGCCTCAGCCAGCTCAATCTGGAGTTCCTCCTGCACTCTTTCAACCAGGTCCTGACACTTTACCTCTAATTGGCTTAATTCTATTTTGAGCTGATTGATTTGCTGCTCAATCTCGTCCTCCTCAGCTTGCTTCTGCCGTATCAACTCTTCTGTTTGCTTTTGCCTCTCCAGCAGCTCTTCTATTTCCTTCTGCAAAATATCGCTGCTTTCTTGTTTCTTTTCTTTTTCAGCAAACAACTCTGTCACCACCGCTTCACTATTCAGGATATCGCTTTGAGCTTTTGTTATTTGCTCACTGCAGCTTTGCATTTCTTTTTGTGCCGACTCTGTTGCCGTTTGGTTTTCTCGCATCTGGCTTTGCAGGCTCGCCATTGCTTGCTTGATTGACTCTTGATGTTCCATAATTTGTCCTATAGCAACCCTCAAATCCATAAGTTGGCTTGTTTGTGCCTGCTGTTCGGTTTTTAGTTTTCCGTATTTTTCCTCAAGCTCTTTGATGTGTTCCGTCCGCTGGTTATTTACCGCCTCTAATTCCCGCATTTTTTGTTGCGAGTCATATTCTTTTTGTACCGATTGAGCAATTTGAGCCTCAAGCAGGTCAATTTCATTAGCTATCAAGGGCTGCTCTTCGCTCAATTGCTTGATATTTTGCTCATAGGCTGCCAGTTTTGATGTCACCTGCATCTTTTCTGTATTCGCTTCGTATATGGCCGTCCGCAGGTCCTGGCATAATTTAGCCAAATGTTCTTTTGTCTGAGTGTTTTTCCGAATTTGCTCTTCAAGCGATGTGATTTCAGTTGTGGTATTGGCGATTGTCTCCTGCAATTGGCAAAGCCTGCTCTTTCGAGATATCAAGCCCGTCGTTTTCCCCAAAGGCCCAAGCCTTATCGCCCCGTCTCCACTTAAAAACTCTCCCCTTAAAGTAACAAGATTATACTCTTCGCCGAGCTGCTCAGATAATTCAACTGCCGCATCAATCGAGTCAACAACTATTGTTTTGCCCAGCAGTTTCCAGGCTAACGGCGCATATCTGCTCTTTGTTTTTACAAATTCAACAAGCCGACCCTTTACCTTGGGAAATTTTGACATGTCCTTTTTGTCAGCAAATGGCTCTATTTTATCCGCGCATATGAAATTCACTCTGCCTTCGAGTTTTTCAATTGCTCCTCTATCTGCTATCAGCCTGCTTGTACTATTGATTACCAAAGCATCGGTCCTGTTCTCGAGCGCAGCCTCGACAGCGTTTGAATGTTCAACGTCGGTCGCTATCACATCTGCTAGTATCCCTTCAACGTAATCAAACCTGTTGTCTTGAGTTGACCGCTTTTGCAGAATACTTTTAATAGCGTTGTTAAGACCCTCTCGTCTCGTCTCCATATCCGTCAATACTGCCAGCTCACTGTTAAGTGCACTTCGACTCTCTTTGCTTTGGGCCAATCGCTTGCTCTCTGCGGCAATCACACTGTCTGTTTCTTCTATTTCTTTGCCTTTGGAATCCAGACTTTCTTTCAGTTCGACAAGTACCTTCTCGATATCGCTCAGGCGAGCTTTGTGCTGCGCCTTTTCAGTTAACAGTTTTTCAAGTTCTCCGCGGGCGCGTTCTGCTCGCTCGGAAAGACGGTCCTTCTGGCTGGATAGGTTGTTGCGGTAAACCGAGATGCTCTGAACTTCGTTATGAAGCTGCGCCGTTCTTCTGACTATATCAATAATACCCGATTTTTCATCTTCCAGCTCCGCTTCAAGCGAGGCGCATTCGGCGGTTATTTGCTCAATAGCTTTTTGAAGTTGCTTGGCGCTTTGTTTTTTCTCCTCAAGCACCTTTTCGCCGTTTGCCAGCTCGGCTCTATATTGCGTCAGATTGTCCTCAAAAAGACCCTCTTGCTCTTGTAGTTTTTTAATCCTCTCTTCTGCACTTTCTTTCCTTTGCTGTAGTTCTAAAATTCTGCTTTGCAAAAATTCAATTCGTTGAAGCTCCTGCTCGATTTTGCTCTGGGTTGCTACAAGCGAGTTACTGGTACGGTTTAATTTATTCTCTGTTTCTATTTTTTCTTCCACCAGTTTGCTCATCAAAGAATCTTGCTTTGCTATCTCAGCGGCAATACCGGCAAACTGCTCTTCAACTCGACCAAGGGTCGTCTTTTTCTCTGCATTGTTAGTGACTATTTTATGATATTCCGTCAGCGAGTAATTAACCTGCAGCTCCTTAAGTCTTTGGCGGTATTGAAGATAGTTTCTCGCCTTGCCTGCCTGGTATTTCACGCTTCGCAGCTGCTTTTGAACTTCACCTAAAATATCTGCAAGCCGTAGCAGGTTTTGCTCGGTCCGTTCCAGTTTCCGAAGGGCTTCTTTTTTGTGAGCTTTATATTTGCTTATACCAGCCGCTTCTTCAAATATCGCCCTTCGCTCTGTTCTCGATGCATTGAGTAGCTGCTCAACTTCTCCCTGCTCAATAATCGAGTAGGCCTTGACGCCAACCCCTGTGTCCATAAATAATTCACGGATATCTTTTAGCCGGCATATTTTGTTATTGATGCGATATTCGCTTTCTCCGCTCTTATATACTCGCCGGGTAATCTGAACCTCATCAGCTTCAATAGCCAAATCTCTTGCACCTGTCCCGTTGGGATTTGAGAGAATCAGGTTTACTTCTGCCGTCCCGGATGCTTTTCTGCTGTTGCTGCCCCCGAATATCACATCTGCCATTTGCTCGCTTCGCAGGCTCTTAACGCTTTGTTCGCCAAGTACCCACTTTACCGCATCGACAATGTTGCTCTTACCGCAACCGTTCGGGCCGACAATTGCCGTTATTGGTGAGTCGAAAGCGAACTCCATCTTGTCGGCGAAACTTTTAAATCCGTTAAGAACGATTTTTTTAAGTCTCATTTTTTCCCTCTGTTGTTACTCTCTGTAAAAGTTGATGGTGCACAATATGCACACCCCATTCGAGCCAATACGCACTATTGTTATCGGCCGGAGGTCTATCTTCTCTTGATAATTAGATCGATTTTTGGTAGGGGCCCAGCGCGAAACTCCGCTTCTGCTGCTTCTCTGTAGCACATCTGTTGCAGTAACGCAATCCCCTCAGCGTATGAAACATTTAGTCCAACACGCCTCTCGCCTTCTTTTTTAAGCGGTTCTTCACAAAGTGTTCGAATAATATCGCTCAGTTCAAAGGAGCTTTTCAGCTGAAGAATTACGTTGGGCCGTTTGGGGTGTTTACGGATTATCGTGACATATTGTTGACCGGGCGGCGCATTTATTGTTATATTGCCGTCCGGTGACTGCACAAAAATATTCTCGCGGCAGTATAGTGGTGCACCGAATAATACAATCCGCGGCAGGCCACTGCGTGAAACGTATATCCCCTTGTGCAGCGTCTGCGTGATTTGCTCCAGAAAAAAATCCCGCGCAATTAATTCTTGTGTTATTGAAATGTCGTCTAATTCTCGCAGTTGTTCGTATGCAGCTAATCGAATCTTAAAATCATCGTCACGCAACAATTTTCGTGATATCGCAGCCGCATCGTTGCGACTCGCCGCCGCCATAATTGCTTCCAGAGCATCAACACGGTAAAACGAATTCTTAGTCGATGCTATTTGTCGAAGAGTTTCCAGACCAACATCACTGCCAAGATTGAGCATACATCTGGCCGCTCGAAGACGAACCTCAGCGTTGGATGAATTCAATAGTGCTGCCAGCTTACCGACACTCTCAATGCCTATCGCCTCAAGGCCTACTTCGTATGTCTCCTTGTCTTCTTCAACGGCAAGCTTTCTGACAAATGTGCTTATTCGTTCTGTGATACTTTCCTCCGTCTCAAAAAGGTACATACCTTTCACTATCGAGATAAACCTGTGTTTTTGACCACTGTATTTAGCTGGAACTTTCAATTCGATTTGGCCTGGTGAGACCGCCTTCGCTGTGCCGGCGCCGAAGCGCTCATTCAGTTTGTTGCGGATGGTGTTTGCTATTCTGTAATTTGGCTGCCGAAGTGCCAGGTTTATCTTGTACTCATCAAGCACCGTTCCGCCGGCCAGAATATATCCGATTCTTTTATTTAATTCACTGGGGTTGATTGTATCAATGAAGACAGGACCTTCCGCCCTCGCTAACACTTTTATTGTCATGCCGAAGACACCAGTTGCTTTAAGGTCCGTCTTATATAACCGTCCGCCTTCCAGTGATGTTGTTTGTGTACCCTGCAGCGCAGTTATTCTTACATCAAAATATTGGTTTTTCGCAACAGCTCTCGGCATTATCCCGTCTACCAGTACAACAGCCGTATCGAGACTGCTTATAAATTCATGAGGGTCCAATGCGTCCGGTGGCAATTGTTTAAGAATATATTGCCGAAGATATGCTCTAATCTGTGGCGGACACTCCGCTGAGCCTGTCCCGTTTAATCCGACTACCAGCCCGTACCCTTGCACCGGTATCGAGTCCGCAGAGAATACTTCCGCTAAAGAACTAATTGTCATACCCAAATCCGTCTCAAACGCAAGTTCTTGTGCCACCTCTTCCTCTCTGACCGGCTCCTCACAGCCGACCATAAACAAGCCAACAACCAATAACACTAAAATATTGTTCCATCTGATATTCATAAAAATAATCGCACCAAAAGAACTCTCATTCTCTTTGCCACCTTCCTTACCGATATTCTTTACGCATATTTTCTACAATACTAAATAGTCAATAATCAATAGTCAATTATTTACTCTCCAATTATCTGGCAAATTACCGTTCTTGTTCTCGGCCTCGTATCGAAATCCACCAGGATAATCTGCTGCCACGTGCCAAGTGTTAGTTGCCCATCAACGATAGGCACGCTCAGAGAAGGCCCCAATAGCGTGGCTCGAACATGGGCGTGGCCGTTATCATCGTGCCACGTCTTCTCGTGCTCGTAAACCGCGCCTCTCGGTGCCACTCTTTCAAACACCGCTGATATGTCATACTTTGCCAGCCCCGGTTCGTACTCCGTCGTCGTTATTGCCCCTGTTGACCCGACGTTAAAAACCGTAGCAGTTCCCTCTCTGATACCCGATTTTGAGACAACCTCGTTTACCTGCTCGGTAATGTTAACCACTTCGCAGTTGCCCTTTGTTTTTACTTGCAGCTTTTTTGTCTTCACCATAGCAAAAAGAATAATGCAAAGGAGAAACTATTGCAAGAATTTGGTAGATTCGCCACATAGATTTGATTATATTATCGTAAGATTATTTGAGACGCACCAAAGCAGGGCAGGTCTGACGCATTTTCAAAAAAATTCAGGTTCGTTAAAGTATTGCCGGATGGCTCACTCTTATTCAGGAGATTGGAAGAAATAAACTAATTTTTAACGATTGGATTGTTTGTAACACAGGCTGAAGCAGCGTGCCCTCGGTAATATCAACCACATCGCAATTGCTGGCTGTTTCAACCTTTATCTTTTCTGTCTTAACCATCCAGGGATAATGTTCGCTCTTCCACAACGAGTAACTCACCACACGCTCCGGCACAATACTTAAAACCCCCACAGTCACCGCCTCTGCGACGCTGGCTTAGTTCAATGATAACGGCTCAGTTTCCTTCGCCCGAGCTCGCCAGGTATAACAATAAAACTTTCTTTCGTCCGAAGTGATAATTATCTCACCGCTGACCGAATGATCAATGCCCAGCCACCCCTTGCGTACGCATCGCCCATAAGATTGCGCACCCGCCCGTTATCGTTGTTGGTCTCGAGTATCATGAAATGACCTTTGGCTATAAAGAAAAGTTTCGATGGATCTTCGCCCACCTCATTGCTGTAAACCTGCATTGGGTCGATACTACCCTCAAATCCACAGTTCATCACCTGAAAGTCCACGTCCTTGTTTATAAAAAATTCACCTCCCCAACTACCTTGCACAGTCCCATCGGGAAGTATAACTACCTTTATCTCTCCCCGGTCTTTGCCGTCCTGCTCGGGCTTGGCCTCGACTTTCAGTGGCTTCGAAAGCTGTGGCTGCTCTGCGGTAGGATGGCCGAGAGGCCCTTTATGCAATCTAACCTGCATCCTCTGCCACTGACGCCAAGGAGGCATAATATCCGATTCGCCCTCGCCTATCTGATACACCGCTCCATTACACCGCTCCATACATCCTCATATAGTAGTACACCATCCCAATCACAACCACGATAAGCAGTCCCAAAAGCAGCGCATAGCCCCGGCCACTCGGTACTGAGGAAAAATTTACGACGACCTTCCATAGCAAACCTCCATTAAATGAATTTGGACAATCAATGAATATTATAAAATTACCCAAACCAGGGGCAAATATCCTTCAGAAAAAGTAAAAAATTTTTATTTTTTTAACACTATCTTATTGACGATATAGTTATTTAGGTTATAATTAACAATGGTGAGCGGTAAGGTGGTAAGATGTATGTACGTTAAGGCCAAGCCGCTGGTTGCCCTGAAAAGGCCACTTCGCTCTTTGACAAGTTAACAGTTAAGCCAAATAAGCAGCGAAAGTGCAGTTCCTGCGATGCTCTGTCGCAGTGAACTTAAAAAAATTAGTCTTTCAAATTCAGCACTTTCGGTGCCTATGCCAAAGTGTTGAGCCTTTCGACGATATCACACCCTTCTTGCTTTCGTAAGAAAGCAGGGGGGTGGATTCGACGATACAAATTGAAGGGTTTGATCCTGGCTCAGAACGAACGCTGGCGGCGTGGCTAAGACATGCAAGTCGAACGGACCAGTCAATTGAGTAATCGAGAGATTGGTTAGTGGCGAAAGGGTGAGTAATGGATAGGTAACGTACCCTCTGCTTCGGGATAGCGTCGTTCGTCTTCGGACGAACTTCCGAAAGGGGCGGTAATACCGGATAATATCATTTGTCGACAGATTCTTGATCAAAGATTTATCGGCAGTGGAGCGGCCTATCTCTTATCAGCTTGTTGGTGAGGTAATGGCTCACCAAGGCTATGACGGGTAGCGGGACTGAGAGGTTGACCCGCCACATCGGGACTGAGACACTGCCCGGACCTCCACGGAGGGCTGCAGTAACGAATATTGG
>Ga0114922_10001922_pt1 | contig 19655 bp, 17 predicted proteins | sample AartaG_FD_100975 | JGI IMG/M metagenome (GOLD analysis project Ga0114922, IMG submission 100975) | Deep subsurface microbial communities from Aarhus Bay to uncover new lineages of life (NeLLi) - Aarhus_00045 metaG | ecosystem: Environmental > Aquatic > Marine > Oceanic > Sediment | place...
CGGTTTCACGTGCAGGAACTCGACAATTGAAAACAATGTACCCTCGATATCGAGCACCATTCCGTTTCGGAAATCCGCAGTGGCAGCCAAGCAATTCCTCCTGGATCCTTCCGTTATTCTTTTGTTACGGATTAATTCGAACTATTTAACACTCTCTCACGCGGAGAGAATTTTCAGCAGCCCCTGCACGGCCATCTCGTAGCCGACCGGCCCGAATCCGCAGATCAACCCGGCTGCCTTGTCCGCCAGGGTCGACCTGTGACGGAATTCCTCCCGGGCGAAGATATTCGAAAGATGAACTTCAACAAAAGGCACTCCCACCGCGAGCAAGGCATCCCGAATGGCCACGCTGGTGTGGGTGTAGGCCCCTGCGTTAATAATTATTCCATCCACCTTGCCATATTGCGCCTGGATGGCATCAACCAGCTCTCCTTCCCTGTTGGACTGGAAAAATGTGAGCCGGCAGCGCCTCCTGAAAGTTCCCTCGAGGTCTTTCCGGATATCCTCCAGTGAGACGGCGCCGTAAATATCCTTTTCCCTGCGGCCGAGCATGTTCAGGTTCGGCCCGTTAATTACAGCAATATTTTCCATTAGAGTTCAGATTCCCTTAGATTGGTAATCCAGCTCTCCAGCATTTCAACAAACTGATCCGGTCCGGCAGGCAGTTTCTTTCCTGATTTCCCGCTCTTGCCCTCAACCGGAGAGTCGGAGTTATCCCCCAGAAGGAAACGGAATATCCTGTCAATCCTTTCCTCGAAACGGTTGTTCAAACCGCCTCCCGCTCTCATTGCATCTTTTTCGGCCTGAATTCCCGAAGTTGCCGGTTTAGCCTCCGGTTCCATTACATCCGTGGAGCTTTTTTTTTCCGGTTCGCTGTGTTCAACTGGTTTTTCAACTGCCTGTGAATCTCCGCCGAGGTGCGAGGTCACCTCTTCGAGCTTCCTTTTTAGTTCATGGTCTTCCTTCTCGCTTTCGACCAGTTTGCTGTAGATTTCGTATGCCTGTTCGTAATGGCCCTGAAACCGATAAATGTCCGCTAATGTATGGGTGAGAAAAAGCTCGCCCGGGCCCTGGTCTTGGGCTACGGCCTGATCACGCTGCACCGGTTCCTCAGTTGAAATTTCAGCAAAGGGTTCGGAACGTGCTGCCTCTTCCCCGGCCGGTGGTTCTCCCTCCGGCTCAAGCAGGCCAATCTCGTCTTCCGGTTGCGCTGGCGGGGTGTCACTTTCAGCTCCAGCGGCCTCCAGTGTCCTGAGCTGGTCGTACAGGGCTCGAGCCCTATCCTTGTCCCCCTTCTGTTCGGCCAGCCCGGCAAGCCTTTTGAGAACCCTGAGGTTCTCACTGTCCTCGGCCACCAACTTTTCCAATGTCTGTTCGGCTTTCTCCAGGTCCCCGATCTCGGCCAGGCACTCGCCCAGAAGAACACGGGCGCTTGCGAAATCTGGAAACCGCTCAAGTCCTTCCTGGCAGAGTTTTACTGCGCGCTCCAATTCGCCAGCTCGTCTCAAGGCATCTGCCAGAGGCAGGAACAAGCGGGAGTCGGGAGCCTCGGAAAACCGCTTTTCAAGCTCTCTGATTTCTTCTTCGAGCTCCATAGACAAAGTTTATTCCAAAGCGATATATGTTAGTGAATTCTCAGACAGGCAAAGCCCCACACATACTGCCGGAGCAAACCGAAAAGGCAGAAAGCCCCAAAGTCTGTCAGATCCGGCTAGAGCTGCTTGTCTGCATAGCTGAAACAGTTATTATTATTTTTTATTTAAGTTTTTAAAAATATCCGCCAAACAAGGCAAAGTCAATCTTTTCTTGGTGAAACAAAACCACCTTGAGAAATATCGGCAACTGGTCAAAGGGGACTTTGATCGTTAAAAAATTTTTCAAATTCCTTCTTAAAATCGAAATTTTCTATTTATAAATTAATTGACTATCAGGTTCATTTTTTATTAAGTTATAATTAATTTACAAATCATAATCCTGTAAACGCTATTTTTTGACACCTTATATATCTAGAACAGAAAAAAAAACAGCAAGGAAGAGCCGAGCCATGATGCAGACATTTCGAAATAATATGAAAATTGTTTTTTTCATCCTTATTTTCTTTTTTGTCGGATGGATGGGTGTAACATTGACCGGTCTGGACGATTTCCTTTTACAGCAGAGTCAGGCTGAGATTAAGGGGTTGAAATATGCCGGGACTGTAGACGGCAAATCGATCGACCGGGCGGTTTACGACCAGCGAGTCCAGCGCACGGTGGATATGGCGACCAATCAGCGCGGTGGAGTGGGCCTTTCTGTATGGGAGATTGACCAGATTGCCGAGCAGGTTTGGACCGAGATGGTTAGCGAGATAGTATTCAGCAAAGTTTACGATAAACACCGGATAGATGTCAGCAACACCGAGGTGGTGGAATACATCAAGAGCAACCCCCTGCCCGAGCTGATGCGCATGCCCGAATTGCAGACCGACGGCCGCTTCGATTACGACAAGTATTACTCCATGCTCTCTGACCCGCGAGCCACCTCCTTTGTGTTCGAACTCGAAAGAGACGCCAGAGAGAAAATCCCGAGTTTCAAACTTTTTCTCGAGATCGCCTCGCTCAACAAGCTTACCGACACTGAACTTCTGCAGGTCTATAAAGAGATGGAAGAAAGGGTCAAGGTACGCTATATCCACCTGGCTCCTGATTCCCTGGTTCCCGACAGTAAAGTGGAAATTGGTGAGCAGGAGGTCAAAGAATATTACCAAAGCCACCTGGATGATTTCAAGCGTCCGGATATGGCGGATCTCTCTTATATCCTGATTCCTCTGATTCCAGGGAGCGCGGATTCGGCTGCGGCACTGGACACTCTCGAAAAGATCATGAAAAAGCTCGATGAGGGAGAGGACTGGGACAGCCTCGCTACAGGCTACTCCCAGGGCCCGCTTGCCTACAGCGGAGGGAACCTCGGCTGGTTTGCCCGCGGTGATTACACGGATAAGAAAATGGTTGATCTGGCCTTTTCACTCCGAGTGGGCCGGATCTCAAAACCCACTCTGACCGAAGCCGGCTACCAGATCGTGCGCCTGGACAGCGTACGTACCCGAGAGGGGAAACGCGAAGTCAAAGCCCGACGTATCCTTCGCAAAATCGAGCCGGGGCGGAGAAGAATCAGCCAGGTCAGGTCCAAGGCGCGGGCAATGCGAAAGCTGATGCGTGAAAGCGATTCAGCCTTTGTCAATGTGGCCGCCGATAGCGGGTTTACAGTTACCAGAACCGGGCTTTTCGCAATCGGTGACCGGATCCCGGGAATCGAAACCAGCCGGGAGCTGCTTGACTATGTTTACGGCACCAAGGTAGGAAATATCAGCTACCCGATCGTGGTGTACGCCCAGGGCGAACAAATGAAAGAATCAATCCTGCTCGCCCGCGTGGAAGAGCGGAAAGAAAGGGGAACTATTGCTCTGGATGAAGCCACGAGCACGATCAGGCGCCATCTGATAATCGAGAAAAAGAAAGAAAAAGCCAAAGATATTATCAGCAAGCTGATCGCTGACTACGAAAATTTCGAAAACCTTGAAGCTTTTTCCCAGGCCAGGAATCTGAAACTCGAGACTTCCATTGATTTTACCCGCCTGACAGGACTGGCGGAAGTGGGCCGCAATAATGCGTTCATAGGAACAGCTTTCGGATTGCCGGTGGGCGCAAAGAGCGGCCTGATCGAGGCTGGAAATGACTATTACCTTCTCGAGGTTGTCAGCCGCAGCGAAGCCGATACCGAAAAGTTCGAGCAGAACCGGGAACAGCTTGTCGAGCAGATCAGAAACTCGAGGATGCGGGCACTTTACTCCCTTTTCACCACAGAATTAATCAAAAACACCGAAATAGAAGATTTGCGTAAAATTCCACCGCCCGAGACTCCTTCCCAAAGCGATGGTTCCTGAAAGCCTGAAGAATACTTAAAAAATCTTCTTGACGGCATAGTTTGCGTTGATCGGAATAAGAAAATCAACTACTGGAACAAGGCAGCGGAGAAAATAGCAGGCTTTTCCAGCAACGAGGCCTCAGGCCGGGTTAGCTGCAGAGGGATCGGGAATGTGGGAATCCATGAAAACGGCCATGCGCTTAATGTAATGATCTCGATCGGGGCTATTCTGACAGATCCGGGATCCGAACCGGACAAGGAAAGTATCCTAAAAAAGTCGATTAGCTCCTGTACGAGAGCAAGACACGCGGTCGTAATAACCGGGTGTTGACTATCGAGTAGAACAACGAACTGCATTGTCGGTTCTTTTTACAGCCGCCGGCATTAAATAAAAGACCTGAAGAGATAATAAGCGACAAACAACCCGAGAACACTCACCAGGTTCACCTTCACCATCAAGGGCCCCAGGGTAAGTGCCACTATCAGCAGGTCGACCGAAACGGGCCCGAAATTACCCACCACCGAGGTAAGAAAGAAATCCTTGGCCACTCCGTCCGGCATGAACGTGGCCAGTACCTCCCCAAAATAGCCACCGATCAGCATTCCGATAATGAGAACCAGCAGGTAAACTGAAAAGCGTCTTCTATGCAACTCCACCTCCAACGGTTACAAAGGTTTGGGAACTTACCTAAGCGCTACGGGCAGCCTGTGTCTGGGCTGGGATCAACCTCCCCGTGGCGAGCTGGGGAATCCGGCGGCAGAAATGATAGCTGCTGTATCCGGAAAAGCAGCCGTAAAGGAGACTGAAAAAAACCACCACTGGCCACAAAAGAGCCATCACTGTTGTATCCGAAAGGGCCAGGGCAACGAGAACCAGCTGGGTAAAATTGTGTGTCAGTGCCCCGAGGAAACTTACTCCCACGAAGCCCAGAACCGGCATTGCCCATCTCACTGCCAGAGCCATTACCAGGAACGACAGCGCTCCTCCTGAAAAGCTCAGCAGGAAAAAAGGCGTGAACAATCCTCCCCTGAATACCGCCCCGATCAGGATGCGCAGAAAGTGTACAGCAGCGGCAGCGCGCCAGCCCACGCCGATTAGTAAAGCCAGTGTAACGATATTTGCCAGGCCGATCTTGATCCAGGGGATCGGCTTTGGAATCGCCGAATCCAGCACGAAAAGGACAAGTTCGAACACAGTTGCCATGGCCACCAGACTCAACTTTTCGACCCGGCCGCGCACATCCTCCGCTCTTTTTTCTGACCCGCTTTTCAAAAAACATACTCCTGTATCACGACTTTTAACGGCTGACTCCATCCAGGGTCCCGGAATCCTCTGACGTGCTGTCCACAATTTTCGCCAGAACCTGGTTAGGAGCGCAAACGATGATCTCCCCCTTGTGGTTTATCTCCCCTGTTTTCTCGCAGATCTTGAGCGGACAGTGAGCATTAACGAACCTCACACGGCCCCCGCTCACCACAACAGTCACATCTCCCAGCGCCCCCTTGACCGACAGTGTGGTATCCTGCGAAAGGTCCAGTTGCGCGACAATCCGCTTCCCGGCCTGGATCACCACCTGGGTCGGCCCTGTCTGGTTGAAACGGTCCTGCCAGAAACGGAAGCCGTAAAAGGCGAAAGAGGAACCTCCCACGGCAAGCAAAAGCAGCAAGTCCGCAAATGTGAAAAGTTTTGGCAATCTGAATTCCCGTTGTCTCATCACACCTGCCCGCTATGTCTAATTAACACCCCCCGCCTGCATTCTGCAGGCACCCCCCTTATTAGGGGGGATTAATCGGCAAGCCATCCAGATCCGGCTCCATGATCCGCAGAAAATTCCGTGTGGCGCTGTAGGCCAAATTGCCGCTTTCGGTGTCCCCGTCTGCGGCATATACCACCAGGCCGTGAACCCCGAGGCTGTCGAGGAAACGGATTCCCTCCCCGGGTCCCATGACAAAGGCTGAAGTAGCCAGTGCATCCGCCACCAGGCAACTGGAAGCGATAACTGTCGCACTCACCGTGCCCCGGCTTGTCGGGTAGCCTGTGGTCGGGTCGAGGATATGGTGGTACCTCCTCCCTTTTTCGAGGAAAAACCTTTCGTAATCACCGGAGGTGGCCACGAACATGCCCTCGACCTGATCGATCACCCCGAGATGATAGCTGTTTTTGCGTGGATGCTGTACCCCGATACGCCAGCTCCTGCCGTTTGAGCCAACCCCGAGCACACCGATTTCCCCGCCCAGGTTGACAAGCGCATTTTTTATCCTGATTCCGGCCAAAACAGCCACTACACGGTCAACTCCATAGCCCTTGGCGATCCCACCGACATCCAGTGCGCCCGTTCCAGGGGCAATCCTGACCGAGATTCCCTCATCGATCAGTTCAATTCCCTCGGCTCCGCTGAGCGAATCTACAAGGGCTGCTATCCGAAGGGTGTCTGGAATCCTGGGTCTGCGCGGCTGATCATTGAAACCCCACAACTGGATCAGTTCGCCGAGTGTCGGCTCGAAAGTTCCCCGCGAAAGCTTTCGAATATGTAAAGCCTCGCCAAGCACCCGGGCCATGTCCGGGCTCACAGAAATCACAGAATCCGAGCCGCGGATTCGGTTCAGATAGCTGATTTCACTTTCCGGGTCGTAGGGATCGAATATCTTATGGATCCGGTGCATTTCGGCTGAGGCCAGCTTGGCTGCTTTTTCGGCCAGAGTTTTGTCAGCGGTGCGCACCTTGACAGTGAGCACTGTTCCCATGGCGAAGCTGTCGAAAACATAGCTGACAACCGATCTATCACCTGTGTGCAGAAATCTTTTACCTAAGACTCTAATCCCGGCGGCGATCAGCACCAGAACAAGAATAAGGATCAGGCGGGTTATCCATCTAGCGGTCACGTTCAACGATAATATCCACCAGTTCTCTTAACTTTTCCGAGCGCTCCGTGGGCAGGCCATCCAACACACCCTGGGCTTCAGCACCGAGTTCAATTACACGAGACCAGGCGTAATCGATCCCACCGGCCTCAATGACCAGTTCAATCAGGTGATCGGCCTGCTCCCGGCTCATCCGGTCTTGGCGAGAGAACGCCTCCTGGAGCTCGCCCAGCGCTGCCCTGTCCATCCGGGTCAGGGCGTGGATCAAAGGCAAGGTCATCTTGCGATCACGGATATCAAGCCCGGTGGGTTTGCCTGTCTCCGGGGAAGATCCGATATAGTCCAGCAAATCATCGGTTATCTGGAAAATGCAGCCGAAAAGCATGCCGAACTTTTTGAATTCCTCGCGGCAGGCCCCGCTGCTCAAGATAGCAGCAACCGAGCAGGTGGCTGCAAACAGAGAGGCGGTTTTCTCGCGGATGAATGCGAAATAATCCTCCTCGGTAACGCCAAGATCGCCCTCCATGGACATCTGCCGCATTTCACCCACAGCCAGTTTCTGGCAGGCCGCTGTCATCTCGGCCACGATCTCGATGTTCCTTAACCCGGCGATTTCATTGAAAGCCTGGGCCAGAAGATAATCCCCGATAATCACGCTGGTTTTGTGGTTCCACTTGGAGTTGAGTGTTTCCACGCCACGCCGGTAAGGGGAACTGTCGATTGAATCATCGTGCACCAGTGAAGCGGTATGGACTATCTCGATAGAAGCCCCAAGGCTGATCAACTCATCCAGGCGCGTGCGCTTTCTATCCCCAGCCAGAAGAAGCAGGGTTGGGCGTATCAGCTTGCCCGAGGTGCTGAAAAGGTGTCCCAATATCTCATCTATTGGTTCGAAATCACTGACCAGCATTTGCTCGATCCGCTTGCCGATACTTTGCAGCTCATCAGCCACGGATGACTGGATCCGGCTCAAGGATTCGCTCCATCTTTCCCTCAGGCTCGTCTTCACTTTGGGCTGAATCCCCTCCGAGACGGGCGTAAATTGTCAGTCTATCAGAAAAAATGTCAAGTGATTCAAGCTAACTAATCGAAAGATCAAAGTCAACAAAAGCTCACTCACAGGCCTGTTTTACAAGCAGGTGCGAGAAGAAAAGCCCTTGACGTGAAGACAGATAGGGAATAAATTTCAACTTTTCCCGCGAGTCCGTGTGTTTTGCTATATTTTTTTATCCTAAACCATTCAACATTGCTCGTATGTTTCGGCTGGCAATATCAAACCTGACCCACCGCAAAATGCGCAGTGCAATAAGTGTCATGGCTCTTTCGGTGGGAATCTGCCTGTTCATGGTTCTCTGGGGCCTGGTCAACGGCGTGCTGAATGAGTTCACCGAAAGGATCCGGGGAATCGGGGCGGATATTACCGTTATCCGCACCGGAAGCAACCCGCTTCTTTTCGGCTCAGGGGTGCTGCCCTACAAGCTCGGAGACCAGCTTCGCCAAATCCCCGGGGTGCGCACAATCAGCCCGGTGCTGATCTGGAAAACCTCTATCGGCCAGGCTCCCTACAACATTTTCGGAATCGAGCCGGAAGAGTTCAAAGACCTGGGTGGAGAGCTGATCTTTCTCGAGGGCGGCAGCATCCGGTCCGGGTACGAAATGTTTATCGACAGTCGGATTGCTGAATTCGAGGGGCTATCGGTGGGCGATACGATCGGGGTGCTGGGAACCACTTTCCGGATCTCGGGCATAGTAAGGCCGGGTGTGGGTACGCGGATTTTCATGCATTACGATACCCTGAGCGAGTTGACCAGTCAGCAGAACAGGGTAAGCCTGTTTTTCGTCAGCGCCGATTCGCCAGAGCTGGTGGATGAGGTAGCAGCCGAGGTTACTGCCCGTTTCAAGGGGGTGGAAACCCAGTTCATGTCGAATATCGCCTCTTCGATGGGCAACTACCTCAAAGCCCTGAACCAGTTCATCCGGGCGATCAACTATACAGCACTGGTGATAAGCGCCCTGGTGATTCTGCTTTCGATGTACACGACAGTGGTGGAAAGGACAAGGGAGATCGGGATACTCAAGAGCCTGGGCGCATCGCGCGGCTACATCCTGCTCACGATCATGACCGAGGCGTTAATGCTGAGCCTGCTGGGAAGCATATTGGGAATAGTTCTCGCCGTTTCGAGCAGTGCAACTATCGAATGGCAATTCAAGCTGCTGACAGTGGATCTCTCAACCATCCTGATTCTGAAAAGCCTGGTTCTCGGCTTTGTGGTCGGCTCGGTCGGGGCTTTCTATCCTGCGCTCTGGGCCTCCCGCCAGGACCCGCTCGACGCCCTGGTTTACGAATGAGTCAATCCCAAGCTCCCGCATGTATTTAATCCGCGTTTCCGCTTCCTTAACAAGCCGAGCCAGTCCGAAAAAGCTCAAAATCCTGTCAGCAAGGTCAAAACCACTCTTCGGAGCATAATCAGGACAAATAAAGCAAGAATCGGTGAAAAGTCGAAAGCACCCAGCGGTGGGATTATCGATCTGAACAGGTTAAGGTAAGGGTCCGTGATCCGTGCGATCAGCCTGACCCAGGGGGTATAGTAGCTGACCCTGATCCAGGACATCACTATCCGAGCCAGAATCATCAATTCATACAGCATGAACAGATTGTCAATCAGATCCACCAGAGACCACATAATAGATTCTCCCTGCTTTCAGGCAGCAATTTTTAAGTATTCCATCGTTTCTGCCGATAACATTATACGCAAGAGTTTATTTTTCAAACAGTTTAGAATTTAGCAAGCCGGCATGGAGTGCCGCAATCGAGTTATTATCAGGGAGTATGACATGGCTTTCAGAGATTTTTTCCGGAAAAGGAGGCTCAAAAAACCTCGCGGTCCGGATATGTCGACAGAGAAGAAGATCCTTTTCAGCCACAGCCTGAAAGAATCTCCAGACCCCGAATCTCCGGATACGGCACAGATATTTTTTACCGAACAGGAAACCACGAAAAAACTGGGGTTGGCGCGAAAGGGCAGCAAACATTCGCAGCGCTCACCCAGCATATTTATCATTTGAATCTTGCGGCTCGATTGCGGGAGCGGTGAACTGACAGGGTCGGGACAAAGAAGCATCCCGAGCGCTCTTTTACGCAGTCGGGCCGGTTTTTATCCTATTGGATCGTGCGTTTGAGGCGTGGGTCGAGCACATCCCGCAACCCGTCACCGAGCATGTTGAACCCGAGAACTGTCAACAGTATCGCGAGACCCGGAAAGGCACAAACCCAGGGCCTAGTAGTGAGAAAGAACTGTCCCTCTGTAATCATCGCCCCCCAGCTTGGCACAGGCGGCTGAGCCCCTAGACCGAGAAACGACAGCCATGCCTCGGTGAGAATGTTTCCCGCCACGCCCAGGGTCAGCGCCACGATCAGCGTGCCCAGGGTATTCGGCAGAACGTGCCGTATCACAATAGAGAGCGGCCCAGCCCCTACCGAACGCGCCGCGGTGATATAATCACGCTCCTTGATTGCCATTACCTCGGCCCGCACCAGCCGCGCGATATTCGCCCAGCCCACCAGGCCGAGTACGATAAAGATCTTCCCCACCGTGGGATTTTCGAAAATCGCCATCACCGCCAGGGCCAGAAGCGCGGTGGGGAAGGAGAGCACAATATCGGTCAGGCGCATCAGAACCTCGTCCACCCAGCCGCCTGCAAACCCGGCCGTGGCGCCGATTACCGTGCCGATCAGGCCTGAAATAAGCACTGCCAGGACCCCGATCGCCAGGGAAATCCTTCCTCCGTAGATCACTCTGCTCAGCACATCCCGGCCCAGGTAGTCCGTGCCGAACGGATGCTCCGCCGAGGGTGCTAGCATCACCGCCCCGATATCCACCTTGTACGGGTCGTACGGAGCCAGAAAGTCCGCGCCGATTGCCGAAACAACCAGCAGCAGCACGAGTACCATCCCGATCCGCATAGTGAACGATCGGCGCTTCCCCCGACTCATAGCTCACCTCCTGTGCCGCTGTATCCGGTCAGGCGCACCCTCGGGTCGATCCAGGCGTACAGCAGGTCGATCCCCAGGTTGGAAACCACGAACACGAAGGCAAGGAAAATCACCCCTCCCTCCACCACGGGCAAATCACGCACCAGAATGGCGTCGTAGATCGCCCTGCCGATCCCGGGCCAGGCGAACACAGTCTCTGTTGCCACCGCCCCACCCAGAAGGCCCGCCAGGTTCGTACCGACCACGGTTACCAGCGGAATAGCGGCATTGCGAAGGCTGTGCCTGCAGATAATGCGGCTTTCGGGAATCCCCCTGGCACGGGCGGCCAGGATGTAATCCTGGCGCATGACTTCAAGGAAACTCGAACGGGTGATTCGGGCGAAATAGCCGATACTGATCGCGCTGAGGCTCAGCGCTGGCAGCAGAAGATGTAGAATGTCTCCGCTTTCTCCGTATCCGCCCACTGGCAGCCAGCCGAGCCAGACAGAGAAAACCACGATCAACATCAGTCCGAGCCAGAATACCGGGGTCGATATACCGAGCAGACTTAGCCCCATCACGCCGTAGTCAAGCACACCCCCGTGGTGGCGGGCGGCGATAATACCCGCGCTCACCCCGAAGAGGAGCGCGATCAGGATCGAGGCCAGCGCGAGTTTAAGAGTGGCCGGAAAGCGCTCGCTGATAACCTCGGAAACCGGCCTTCGCTGGCGATACGAGTATCCCAGGTCTCCCCGGGCGAGACTGGCCAGGAACAGGACGTAGCGCTCGTGGACCGGCCTGTCCAGGCCCATTTTCGCCCGAAGGGCCTCGATTGTCTGGGGGCTTGCGTTCTGGCCCGCCATCAGACGCGCCGGATCGCCCGGCACGAGATACATCAACACAAACACGATAGTCGCTATGCCCCAGACTACGGGGATTAACGACAGAAATCTTCTTACGATAAAAGAGAGCATATACTTTGAGAAGTCAGAAGTCAGGAGACAGAAGTCAGAATTAACACCCCCCGCCTGCATTCTGCAGGCACCCTGCTTATTAGGGGGAAATTAAGAAATAACAAGAGTTTGTAATTTATCCGGCTTCTTAAGAATGCATGAAATTTTTCCATCCAGTTTATTTTTAATACTATTCGGGTTTTGTTTTGAATCGGATTTTCATTCTGCTCCGGAAATAATGGACCAAAGGTGCGTTATTCCAGGGTTTCGGTAAAAACCACCCGTAGGGGCGCACGGCCGCGCGCCCCTACAGAAAACAAAACATTTTCATTGTTTCCGGGTGAGCCGGCAGGCTCATGACGACTGACTCCTGTCTCCTGAGTCCTGTCTCCTGAGTCTTGACTCCTGACTTTCGATCTTTTTAAATGTTATCGATCACTCTGGTTTTATATTTGCCAGCGGAAAGGCCCATATTCCCACAGCGGGAAAAGCGCCGCCCTTCCAGCGGCTCTTGAGAAGGGCCACCTGGCCGGGATGGAAAAGGAAAATCCACGGCGCTTGGTAACTGATCAGTTGCTCAACTTCCCGGTAAAGGGAGGTTTGCTGGGCCGGATTCATGGAGCGGACGGCAAGGGTGAGAAGGCTGTCCACTTGCGGGTTTGCGAACCGGGTATAGTTACCCGCATCCCCCCAGTTAGTAGAATGGAACAGGGTGTAGAGAAAATTGTGGGCATCCGGAAAATCTCCCACCCAGCTTCCCCGGAAAAGTTCTGATTCCCCTGCGCGCACGGCTGCAAGAAAGGCGGCCCATTCGAGACTTTTCAGGCGCACCTTCACCCCCAGTTCAGCAAGGCAGGCCTGGACGAATTCACAGATTCTCCTGTCCACCGGGTCATTGTTATAGAGAAGAGTGATTTCACCCAGTTCCTGTGCTTCCGGGTAGCCTGCCTCGGCCAGCAACTCTCGGGCTTTATCCAGGTCCCAGGGATAGCCGTCCAAGCTGTCGTTGTGGCCGGCGAGTGTGGGCGGAACGGCGCCGAGTGAGACTAGATCCACTCCCTCTCCCAGAACCCGGGTGATAGCTTCCTTGTTCAGGGCATAGTTGAACGCCTGGCGCAGCTTACGGTTCCCTTTAAACGGAGCGCGGGTCAGGTTGAATCCGAGATAGCGCACCGAGAGTCCGGGCCAGATGTGGAGTTCCTCGCCCAAACGTCTTCTGACAAGCTCGATCTGTCCAGGAGGAAGCTGGTCCAGAAGGTCGAGTTCACCGGCACGGTATTTCTCGAGCGCCACGCTGATATTGGGCACCACCTCGAATATCACCCGCTCGAGGCTGGGCCTCGGGCCGACAGTGTAGTTATCGAATCTTTCCACCACTATCCGGTTATCGTGCTGCCACTCGACAAAGCGGAAGGGGCCGCTGCCGATGGGCTGCTGGCCATAAGCGGATTCACCGTCACGCTCAACCTCCTCGCGCGGACAGATACTCGCGCCCACCATGGACAACTGGACAAGGAAAGGCGCGTAGGGCTCCTGCAGGCGGAGCACGACAACACTGTCACCCTCGGCCTGGATGCCCTCCACTCGGGCAGCCTCGCCGTTGTTGAACGCACGTGCACCTTTCAGGGGCAGGAGGATCCAGGGCCGCTCGCTTGCGCTCTCCCGGGCGAGAAGCCTTTCGAACGAGTAGCGCACATCCTCGGCTACCAGGGGTCGGCCGTTATGGAAACGCACCTCTTTTCTAAGAAAAAACCTGAAGGCAAGACCACCCTCTTCGATTTCCCACTTTCTCGCAATCGCCGGCACAAGTTCGCCTGTGGCGGGATCCAGGCGAACCAAGGGGTCGAATATATTATTCACAACTGTCTGTGAGATCAGATCGGCGCTATGGATAGGATCGAGAGAGGGTGGATCGCCCGGTATGCGAAAACGAAAGATAAGAGGTGAATCATCCTCACCAGAGAGCTTGCCGTGTGGAATAGGTGAAGAGCAGGCTCCCTGGAAAGTCAGGCAAAAAAGGGCAGCAGCCGTCCAGAAGATACGGATAGAATCGAGCATGCTGGAAAATTTCAGTCTGAACAGAATAGAAATCCTTCCCGGGGATGAAGTAATCGAGCCGCACGGAAAAGCTGCGAAGGTTCAACGAGCGAGCACCCAGCGGGTTTCGTCGCTCTTGTCGAAATAGCCCTGTTCCACTATCTCCGGGCCAACCGCCAGCACGTAATCTGTTGTATCATGGTGAGTGAAGTTAGGATGTTCAATAAGGTTTATTCCCACCACGTCGTCCGCAGTGGCACCGGTATAAACCAGCAGGTAATGTTGCTTGTTGAAAGGATTCGGGATAATAAAGACCATGCGCCAGTTATCCTCAGAGATAAACCTGTCTCCAAGGTATACTCCGCTGTTGGCAAATTCGAAGGGAAAGTAATCTTTCAGATTCCGGGCGACGAGGTTTTCATTCACCGGTCCGTAGAGGATTATCGAGTAGTCCTCGATCAGTTCCTTATCGGCTTCGCTGTCCGGATAGACCAGGATTTCATGTGACAGGCTGCTGCCCAGCAGGCGTGAGACCTTGAGCGCATATTGTCGCAAAGCACCTTTATCCTCTCCCCCGGTGCCGTAAACGATTACCAGCCTGTCCGGGTGGCGGCGGAAGATATCATCGATGGGCCCTGTCAATTTAACCGGCCCGGCCCGATTGTAGAATGACACGATCATGATACAGGCGAAAACTGCGAACAGCCCGTACTTGACAGACTTATTCCCCCCGAAAATTCCGCGCGGTATGTCAAAAGGCTTTTGCCTGCTGTTGCGATATTTAGTTCCGCCCTCAGGCAACTTGAGAGTCCATCCTTTCAAACCATGCCCTGCCTGGAGAGCATGGTTGTCATCTGTTGAAGGTATTTATTGACCAGCTCCGGGTTCTCCAGACCCAGAATACCCAGAACAACTTTGCCTGATTGCATGGCAACCACTTTGCCGTAATAGAAATCCTCTGCTGTAAAGAAGGGGACATCCGCACCGGTATGAACTTCAACGTTTTTCCCGTATTTTTCCATAAATTCCCTGTAGATATTGAAACTCCGTTCAGCCTTATTCGGGTCGTCATGCAGGATGAAGAAAATCTTGAACTCTTGGTCTGCCTGTTTGTAGTCTGCAGTAAAACCATTTTTCAGTTCACTGTGTCCCAGCATATCTCGTGCCAGATAGCGCTGGCTTTTATCAATCAAACCCTCGGTCGGGAATGCTCCCAGTTGCTCCGGCATCCCGGGTGCGGCATCAAGACGGTCGGCAACCGCGCGAGCCAGTTTCTCTAACTTTTCTCCAGCACCTGTATCAAAGGCGGTAATTTTCACATAATACGGCCCTTGGTAGAAATGCAGCGCGTTATCGGTCAAATACCCCTCGGAGCCGATATCGAGGCAGCGGGCATCGTAGGCGCGCTCTATCGCGTAGATGCCGAAACCGCATAAACGGTTGGCCATCCTATAGATATCCAGCACAGCCTGGAGGCTTCCCTCCTCGGTCTCGTAATCGGCGGTGACCACTGCTTCGAAGTTATAGACCAGGTAACCCTCGGCGCCACCGTTGATATACTCCCAGAGGTTATCCGGCACAAAGGTACGCGCCTCCCCGGCAAGCCTCCATCCCTCAGCCTCGCCAGCAGAGGGAAGAAGCTCCACGAGCGAGGATGCCGCAACCGGAGCCGGCTTTTCCACGACAGCACTTTCCCCGGCTGCATTCTCCGAGGGCTTGCTGCAAGCGACTAAAGACAAAGAAATAACTACGAAGGTAGAAACCAGAAATTTTGGGAAAAAGTCAAATGTACGGCGCATATGATTTTCACTCCTGTGTCCGGTTAGATGGGGAATTCTTGGTAAAAATTCATTTGGAATCCCCGGAATCGTCCCACCATCGCCTGTCTCGGATATATTCATCGAAGACATCGCGGTTGCGCAGGTTATGGCCGAAAAATGTGAGTACAATGTTTTCTCTTTCGTAGACCCAGATCTGGTTCAGGCGGCTGCCGTAGATTTCCGACGGAGGCCCGAGCATGATGTAAACCTCACCCATATTCGTTTCCCAGCCCTCTCTCTGCTCGGTAGTAAAATTTTTGTTTGCATAGTCGATACGCTCAAAATACTGCACTCTCAGCTCGTTTATTGCGGTTGCCGGAACCGGGTCCATTTTTTTCCAGAACTCTTTCAGAGCCTTTACCTGCTCTTCTTTGGAAAAATTAAGCAGGCGTTTCAACTCGTTATCGCTCACCAGATATTTCAGATAGCGAATCTCGTTTTCACTGTTTTCAGCGATCCACTCCGGGCTTTTGATGATTCTGAACTTGAAAGTGTTGGCTCTGGTCAGGATGGAGTTGCGCTTGTCCCTGAGACTGACTTCTATTTCGTAGGTTCCCAGCCCCATGGTTTTTGTTGGAATCTCAAGCATCTTTCTCTCGTAGAGGACCCCATCCTCCAGGGATTTCTCCACCCGCGGAAACAGCATCAATTCCTTCACCACTTCGGCAGTGACTTTCCAGCCATCCGGCGGATTCGTGGAATCAGAGTAAACCTCGAGCAGCAAAAATATAGGTTTGCCGGCAGGATATTTCAAGGAAGCCTCGCATAAGGGTTCCTCCAACCCAAGGATTTTCGGGGAAGCGTTTTTGGGAAGTTCTCCCGGATCGTAAAAAAGTGGGGTACTGAGCTTGGGCAAATTTTTGGAAAAATCCGGCACCACCACCGAAACCCTGCCGTTGCCGTATGTATTCGCCTGCACGTCCTTGATCTCGACAAACCCCTCGTACTTACCCGGCACCACACTGGCTTCCCGACGCAACGGATCAAAATGAGCGGTCAGGCTCGTTTCATCGTAGGTTGGTACGCGTACTTTCTTTTCCCAGTCGCCCTTGAGCAGACTGCGGGTTTTGGTTTCACGCATGCTCAGAAAAACCTCGTAGTGCGCTTCATAATAGTTCGAGCCACGGTAAAACAGAAGGTTCCTGTTGTCCACGCTGAGGGTTATCAAACACCTGGTATTGTCGGCCTCCCCCCTGAAAAAATTCATCCTTAACCCGAACGGTATATCGCTTTCAAAGGAACTGATTTCCTGGGCCGCAGATTGCGGAATAAGAAGAATTAATCCAGCAAGCAGGAAGACCAACATCCCGTGCAGAAAATTTATTATTATCAGCCGTACCTTTGGTCGAATCACCATCTTACTCTCCATTGTCTATTCCCGAAAAGCATCAAAGCCTTTTATAAGGCAAAAGAGCTGCAGGCCCGGGGTGGAGTCAACGAGTTCAAAATACTTATTTATTGATGAACGGAAAAGCGTGTGTTCCGTTGGAACGTACTGCCGCTGTTATTAAGATCCTCTACCCTGATTGAAAGTTCATACAGGCCGTCCGGGTTATCGGAAATATCTATAGCAACCTCCTCGTGAACCATTTTATGATCCACAGGGGCTTTTTTCTTTTCCACGGCCAGAATGACCTGCTCCCTCCCTGAACCTGCTCCTATCATAGATTTGAAAGAATCATAAATTTTGCCGAACATGTTACGGTCCCGCTTGACCAGGGTAATCGTGTAAGTCAAGCGGTAGTTGCAGTTTCCCTCTTCATCCGGTATCAAATTATATATCTCCTGATAGGCATACATCTTTTCTGAGGGACGGAAAACCCGGGACGGATGCGGATAGACCTCCAGATTGAAGCGTTTGAATTTGCTTGAATTCGCTGGAGAGCTAAAAATATCCCGCGCGGTTAGGATCTGGCTCGCCTGGAGAGAGTCGCTGGCAAAGGAATCCACATGTATTTTGCCGTTAAAATTACCCCCCGCGCTCCCGTTCTGGATTCTCACAAAATAGTAGTAGTCACCTGGAATGAGGTCAATTTTGCCCAGGTCCACCACCAATCTGTCCATCAGATCTTTGGGATCGATACTGCTCCGGTGCTGCTCTACCTCTTCGAACCGCTCGACCTGACGCCACTGCTGGTCGTAAATCCCAAGCTGGTATGCAATATCGTAATGGTAGCCGTCCTCTTCGGTATTATACGAAATATCATCGCCCGGTATCCCGGAGAAAAACTCCAGCCTGCTCTTGCCGTCACCTTTTCCGCGAAACTCCACCAGGTCGTAATATGAGTTCAGTTGACGACGGTAGGGGGAGGTTACGCTCTCGGTAGCAAGAGCGGTCTTGAGGCTGACAATGTTTTGTTCATATTCCTCCAGGTGGGCGAATGGATCGTAGGGGTTGTTGAGCAGCCGAAAATAGATTCCCCGCGCGATCTCCAGCCGGGAGCTATAGATTTCTTTCATTGCCTGCAGGCGAAAAGACTCCGCGGCGTTGGCTGGGAAATTACCATCCGCATCACTGGCAAAAATGCCCCGGAAGTTCATCACTGCAGCATCCAGCGAACTGACCAGTTGGTATTCATGGACTCCCCTGAGCGCGACGAAATTGAGAATTAAATCTTTACCATTGCGGTGGTAAATCCAGGTGATATTGGGATAGAGACCCTCGCCAACATGGCTCACTGATCTATCCGGCTGTCCATGCCTGAGGTAAATTACTCCCCGGTCATCATAGGGCACGCTTTCTTCCGGAAAATATTCCACCACCGGCATAATTACTGGGCTGCGGGAAGGGAAAGGCACGCGGTACAACGAGTCCGCTACATTTATCCGGTAGTAGTGCTGGACCAGGCGCATACCTGGAAAGAGGCCCAGTTCGTGGTCCCTTCTCAGCCAGAAAGTGCGAAAAAACTGTTCGGCTTCCTCCGGTGAAGTCTCGGCGAACTGCTGATGCTCCTGCGCATCAACCAGAACTACCGCCTCATCAAAATAGGCCTTCAATTCCTCCTCGGTAGAAATGGCCTTCACGCCGGCCCAATAGTATCGAAGTGCCTCATTGTATTTGCCGCGATGGATACTGATTTTAACCAGCTCAAGGTTGGCCAGCGGATCGGCCTTTTCCTCATTTTCACTGCCTAGCTGAGAGAGGATCCGCTCTGCGTTCCTGAGGTCTCCGAGCGCCTTGTGCAAGACAGCCAATCTAAAGAGTATATCCTTGCGTCCACCGCCCAGTTCACGGGCTTTGGTCATATGCTCAAGTGCCAGTTTCAGATCACTGGAACCAAACTTTTTTATAAAAGCGTTAGCAAGCCAGTAATGGGCCTCCCAGCTATCCGGGTTCAGCTCCAACGCCTTGTTGAAATACTTGATCGCCTTTGAGATGAAATCCCTATCGAAAAACCGCTCGATAATCTGGAAAATCTTAATCCGGCGGTCTTTGCGTTCGAGGTAACAGCGACCGATTCCTATATAGATCCTGGGGTCTGTGGAGTCCAGTTTCAGTGCTTTTTTGAAAGTTTCCCGTGCCAGCTCGGTGTCCTCTTGCTCCAGATGAACGTTTCCTATGCGCATCAGCGAGGAGATCCACGCTTTGAGAGTATCCTGCTTGATGAAAGAACCTGGAAAGATAACAGAATCAGGCATTTCCGCCCTGGGAGCCGCAGCGCAGCAAAACAACAGGAGAAAGGCAAAGGATTTGGTGATTTCTCTTTGCATATTTAAACCCGGATTATTCATAAATTCTTTGGTCGATTTTCTAAATTGTTGATTACTAGCAGGGTGTTGAAATTTCATCGCTTTCCTTTTGTAGAAAAACGAAACAATGTCCGGGTTGAATTGAAACTGTTTAAGAAACGATCACTTGGGTAGGGACACGGCGCGCCGTGTCCCTACGGCGTCCAGGGTTAAAAACCTACTTATCGATTTATAAACACGCCTCTAATGAAAAACAGAATAAATCGAGTCAGATAAATTATTTTTCTTCTTTTGGTGGCAAAAGAAGAAAAACCATTTCTTTTATAACTAAAAGAAACAAAAGTTAATTCCGAATCTGTCTCTTTTACTTCGCTCCTTTGGAGGTCGCCTCGGGCGATTTATGAATAATTCAGGTTA
>Ga0114922_10001923_pt1 | contig 19652 bp, 20 predicted proteins | sample AartaG_FD_100975 | JGI IMG/M metagenome (GOLD analysis project Ga0114922, IMG submission 100975) | Deep subsurface microbial communities from Aarhus Bay to uncover new lineages of life (NeLLi) - Aarhus_00045 metaG | ecosystem: Environmental > Aquatic > Marine > Oceanic > Sediment | place...
ATAGAGATTGTGGATGCTACTTGTCCAATAGTAAAAAAAATCCAAAAACTGGTTGAGGCACTGGCAAAAAAAGAGGAAGAAATTATCATTGTGGGCAACAAACTGCATCCGGAGATAAAAGGGCTCATCGGTTATTCCAAGAAAAAAGGGATTATCATAGAAACCGAACGCAAGGCCAGAAATCTTCCCCCCAAAAAAAGAAGAGCTGTTCTTGCCCAATCCACTCAGGACCGGTTCCTGTTCATCTCTGTTGTGGCAGCTCTCATCGAGAGAACAGAAGAACTGAAGGTGTACAATACGATCTGCCAGTCCACTCAAACCCGGCAGAAGTCCACATCAGAACTGGCAGCTTGTGTCGACACTCTTTTCATAATCGGAGGCAAGAACAGTTCTAACACAAAAAAACTCTATCAGATATCCAAAAGAATTTTGCCTCATACATATTTTATCGAAAAGGCGAATCAAATCACTCCCAAAATGGTAAAAGGAGCGAAAAAAATTGGTCTTTCCGGAGGAGCGTCCACTCCTCCTGAGGCTATCCAAGAAGCTGTGGCCAAGATAAAATCTAGCTATAAGCACCAATATCATTCGAAAAAGAGGGTCCAATGTCAGAACTAATCAAAAATCCAAAAAAAGAAACAGACATCACAAACGAAGATTATGCCGATCTTCTCGAAAAATACCAATTCAACACCAAAGAACTATCACCAGGCAAACTTCTCAAAGGGAAGGTGATCAAAATCACCTCGGCCCATGTGCTCATAGATGTGGGTTTCAAGTCTGAGGGTATCATTCCGATCGAAGACTTCCTCGACCATCAAGATCCAAAAACTCTCCAGCCAGGAGATGAGGTTGAAGCCGACCTCGAAAAAGGCAATCTCAGAGAAGGATATCTCATCCTCTCAAAAAAGAAAGCCATTGCTATCAAAGCGCTAAATAATCTGGAAAAAGCCTATCAACACAACAACTGGATCGTCGGAAAAATCACATCAAAAATAAAAAATGGATTCAACGTCAATGTGGGAATAATGGCTTTTCTTCCCGATTCTCATGCAGATGTGAAAGTGGTGAAAGATTCGGACAAACTCATCGGGAATCTGTACAAGTTCAAAGTGATCAAGTTTGACAGAAAAACAGAAAATGCTGTTCTATCCCGAAAACTCTACCTCCAGGATGAGAGAGAGAAAAAAAAGAGACGTATCTTTAACCAGTTAAGTTCTGGGAAAAAAGTAAGGGGACGAGTGAAATCCCTCACGAATTTCGGCGCCTTTATCGATTTGGGAGGGATAGAGGGTCTTCTGCATATCTCGGACATTTCGTGGGGGAAGATCAACCACCCTTCAGAGATCTTCGAAACCGGACAAGAAATAGAGGCCATCGTGCTTGGTTTCAATGAAAAAGAAGAAAAAATTTCATTGGGATACAAACAGCTCAGCCCAGATCCCTGGAAAGACATCGAAGGAAGATACATGGCGGGACAAAAAATTACTGGGAAGGTTGTGAGCTTGACTGATTTTGGTGCGTTTGTTGAACTCGAGCCCGGGGTGGAAGGATTGGTCCATGTTTCGGATTTGTCCTGGTCCCGCAAACCTGTTCATCCCAAAAAAGTTCTCAGCCCAGGAGAAGAGGTTGTCGTCACTATTTTAGCTATAAACCCCTCCTCCAAAAGAATCTCCTTGGGCCTCAAACAGATCACACCCCATCCGTTAGAATCATTCAGGCAGACGTACAGCCCTGGATCTCGGGTAAAGGGAACCATAACAAACATCACTGACTTCGGCGCATTCATAGAGGTCGAAAAAGGTATCGAAGGACTGATACATATTTCCGACATAAGCTGGAAAAAAATCAAACATCCCTCTGATCTGTTAAAAGTGGGGGAGGAAACCGAAGCCATCATCCTCAATATCGATGTCGAAAAACAAAAACTCGCCTTAGGTATCAAACAACTGGAAGGAGATATCTGGGAAGATTTTTTCGCACGCCAAAAAGTGGGAGATCTTGTAAAAGTGAGGATCGTTCGCCTTGCTAACTTTGGTGTGTTTGTCGAAATTACCCCAGGTATCGAAGGCGTTGTCTTTCTCTCCGAACTGGATGATCACAAAATCGACAATCCGGCCGACGTCTTCAAGGTTGGGGAAGAAAAACTCGCCAAAATTTTGAAATTGAATCAAGAGGAAAAAAAGATATCTTTGAGTTTTAGGCAAGCACAGATGGAAGTGCAAAAATTTGAATATCAAAAGTATGTCCAAAGCCAAAATGACAGGCTAACCCTGGGTGATTTGATGAAAGATAAACTGAAAAACTTAGAGGTTCCGAAAAAGAAAACAAAAAAAACAGCGAAAAAAAAGGAGGAAAAGGATGATAAAAGCTGATCTAATCAACAAAATCGCAAAGGAAATGAACATCTCCAAGCAAGAAGCAGAAACTGGAGTCAATCTTTTCTTTCAAACGATGAAGGAAGCATTGTTGAGAGGGGAAGAAATAGAACTCAGAGGATTCGGCAGTTTTCGGTTTCGTACACGGGGTGCTCGTTCAGGAAGAAATCCCCGTACGGGAAAGCCTGTCCAAGTTCCTCCAAAAAAAGTCTTGTATTTCAAGCCGAGCAAATTGATAAAAGGTATGATCAACAGGTAATGGAGTACATAACTGCACCGTGGAGAGAAGAATATGTTAAAACAGTGTTCAAAATGAAGGAGTGTATCTTCTGTCAGGCATTAAAGCAGGAAAACGATAAGGAATGTTTTGTCCTGGATAGAGGCAATCACAATTTTATTCTGTTGAACAAATACCCGTACACACCGGGCCACCTGATGATTGCTCCGTACAAACATCTGGATTCTATAGAGTTGGCCGAAAAGAAATCTTCTGAAGAAATGATGGAGCTTTTCAAAAAATGTTTGAGGATTTTAAGAGAGCAGTACAAGCCTCATGGTTTCAATACCGGGATGAATATCGGCCACAGTGCAGGAGCGGGTGTGGCAGATCATTATCATCTGCACATCATTCCCCGCTGGATCGGAGATTCCAATTTTATGCCTCTCGTTGGAAAAACAAAGGTGGTACTTCAGGATCTCCATACGACTTATGACCAACTCCTCACACACTTCCAAAAAAAGGGCAAAAAGTGAATTTCGAGCTCACAGAAGACCAGATTCTGATCAGGGAGATGATCAGGGATTTTGCCCAAAACGAGATCAAACCTCGCGCCAAAACTCTTGAGAAGTCCCATCAATTTCCCGATGAATTGTTAAAAAAACTGACAGGCCTGGGAATTTTGGGTATGTCCATTCCCCCAGTATACAATGGGATAAAAACAGACACGCTCTCTCTAATGATTACATTGGAAGAAATAAGCCGTGTTCTCCCTTCCCTTTCTGTGATCATCAGTGTCCACTGCTCCCTTTTTTGTTACGCCATACTGAAATTCGGCACCGATCAACAAAAAGAAAAATACCTGCCCAAAGCCGCCAAAGGAGAACTGCTCGGGGCTTTTGCCCTCACTGAACCGGGAGCTGGATCGGATATTAAAGGATTGAACACCAAAGCCGAAAAAAAAGGGAATGTCTATGTCTTGAATGGAACCAAGGTTTGGGTAACCACAGGGAGCAACGCTCTAGCATACATTCTGTTTGCAAACACGGAAAACCAGCAAGGCGAAAAAAAATTGAGTGCTTTTATTGTCGAGAAAGATTTGCCAGGCCTTCAAATTTCCAACATAGAAGAAAAAATGGGCCTGCACGCATCAATAACCGCGGAAATAGTTTTGGAAGACTGTCGCGTTCCTGCGGAAAACCTCCTTGGGGAGGAAGGCAAAGGGGTCTCGGTAGCGCTGCATTGTCTTGATGGTTCGCGCATAGGTATCGCGGCCCAATCTGTCGGACTTTCTCAACGGGCGCTTGATGAGGCCGTCAAATATGCCAAACAAAGGGAAGCATTCGGCAAATCCATTGCCCATTTCCAGGCTATCCAATTCATGATAGCGGATATGGCAACACTAATAGAATCTTCGCGATTGCTCACATACAGGGCATCTTTCCTTTTGGACAAAGGAGCCTCCTTCTCCAAAGAGGCAGCCATGGCCAAACTCTTTGCCTCCGAAGCTGCTAACAAGATCGCTTACCTGGCACTTCAGATTCATGGAGGTTACGGATATTCCAAGGAATTTGTGGTTGAGCAATTATACAGAGATGCCCGAGTCCTCACGATATATGAAGGGACCTCTGAAATACAACGTCTCGTAATCTCTCGGCATTTGTTGCGAGAATGAAAGGTCAATGATTCGTGGTATCATAGTAGGATCAGAGATTGTGAGTGAAAACAAGATAGAGGTAAAACAATGCTAAGATCAATGAGAAAAAACCTGAAATCCCTCGCTCCTACACTTTGGTTTGTGATCATTGCCTTCATCATCTCCATTTTCGCTGTATGGGGTGGAGCTGGCGCCCTCGGAGAGGGGAGAAGGGAAAATACATTGGCAACAGTGGGAAAAGAGAAAATTTCGGTGAGTCTCTATCAACAAACCTTGCAACAAAGGATAGAGGCCATGCGCAAGGAATTTCGGGAACTTGACGGCCGATTCATTCAACAGCTCAACATTCCCCAGCAAATTCTGAATCAGCTCATCCAGCAATCCCTTCTGACACAGCTATCCAAAGACATGGGGATAAAAGCCACAGACAATGAAATCCGGAAAAAAATCATGAGTTATCCAGTCTTCCAAAAAGATGGACAGTTTGTTGGCTTCGCCCAGTACCAGAAAATTCTGGATTGGAACCGCATCCCTCTCCCTGAATTTGAAAAGAGTCTGCGGCAAGAAATCATCATGGAGAAAGTCGTCGATGTCCTAACAGCAGGTGTCACTGTGACCGATGAGGAGTTATGGGAGAACTATAAAAACACCAACGATACCGCAAGGATGGAATACGTCACGTTGGGATTAGATAAGGTGGAATTGGATAAAGAGCTTGATCCCGAGAAACTGATGGAATATTTCGAAAAAAACAGAGACGCTTACAAAATCCCAGAAAAAAGAGAAGCCGACTATTACTTTGTAAAAACCGAAGATTTAAAAGCAAAAGTCGAATTGACCGATTCTGAAATCGAAGCCTATTATGAAGACAACACTGCTCGTTTCAAGGAACCCGAAAAAACAAAGGCCAGCCGGATCTACATCCCTTTCGAGGAGCAGGAAAAAGATCTTGTGATAAACCAGGCAAGGGATTTGCTCGATCAAATACGAAGCGGGCAAGATTTTGGTGAGCTAGCCAGGCTGCACTCCAAAGATGAAAAGGCCCCAGAGTCTGGAGACTGGGGATTGTACGAATGGAAGAGTTTATCCCAACAAGAACAGGATGAGATCAACAGATTATCCCAAGACGAGGTTTCCGACCTCCTCGAGATCACAGATGGAGTGGTCATTCTCAAGGTAACAAAAAAAGAACCCGAATCCACCCAACCGCTTGAAGCCGTAAAGGAGAGAATCATTATCATACTCAAGGATGAAAAAGCGAGACAGATGGCAGAAGAGGAAATTGTCCGCTTGGAAAAAGCAGCCAAAAAAGAAAACAGCCTGGATGTTGCGGCACAAACACTAGGCTTAGGGATTCGCAATTCTGGTCTTCTCAAAGCAAATGATCCGTTGGAGGAAATCGACCCGTCTGGCTCTATAAGCATGACGCTGTTCAACATCGAGGAGAAAGAAATTTCTTCTCCGATCTACACATACCAAGGTGTCGGCCTGGCCCAACTGATGAAGATCGAACCTCCTCGTCCGGCCAATTTCGACGAGGTAAAGCAGGAAGTCACCGAGGATTTTACAGCCCTAGAAAAAAAAGAGCTAGCCATCGAACGGATCAATAAAGTTAAACAGAACCTCAGCAGAAAGAGGTTGGAGGATCTAGCAGAAGATTATTCACTGGAATACAAAACCGTTGAGGAACATAAAAGAGGGCAATACCTCGGTATTATCGGTGAGAACAGAAAGATCGACAAGCTTGCGTTTTCTCTTCCTTTGGAAGAAGCTAGCGGTCCAGTTGAATTCGAATCCGGATATGCACTGATGCGGGTTCTTGATCGGAAAGAGGTCACGAGAGAAGAATTTGAAAAGGTTAAAGAAACCGAAAAAGAAAACTTCCTGGAGAGCAAAAAAAATAAATTCTTTTCCTCCTATCTGGCCAAATTGCAGGAGGATAAAGAAGTAAAAATAAGATACGATCTTTTCCTGAAAACGAACCAAGACATTCTTTCCCGTTTTGGGGGCGAAGAGGAATAGACGGAATGGTAAAATAAAGGGGAAGGGTTAGGCTTTGATAAGCTCCATGAAAAGATCCTTTACCCGGCATTCCATTGCTGCCCGGAACTTCTCCACGCTTGCCGCAAAGTCATCTGACATGTAATCCGCAATATACATCGGCTCTCCGATATTGACCTTGATCTTGCCGGGAATGAACACGGGAGATTGCGTTCCAAAAAAAGCCAAAGGCGTTACGGCTACGGGTATGTTCTCCTCTGTGTAGAGATTATATGATAGGATAGAAGGCCCCCTCCGGAAAGGGCTGACATAGGGATTGGGATCATTTTTCATGATTTTCCCATTTCCTTGAAGCGCAATGATGGCTCTCCCCTTTTTTAAATATTCTTGGCATTTCTCTATGGCCAGTTTTTTCCGCCTTGTCAAATCCACAGGAATGGTCCCTGCTTTGGGTAAAGCGGAAGAAACAAAACTTATCAATCGAGATGTTATGGGGTGTAAGGCCAAATGTAAAAAATATCCGAAGCTTTTCAGATGCAGTTGAAAATGTTCCTTGACAAGAACGGTCAATTCATCTTTGTTGAATATCTTTCTGTTAGCCGTGAAAAAGATCGGACGGGGCACAATTTTAACAATTATCGCACCATCCTTAAACGTTCCACAATGATTACCAACAATGATGTTAGGACCCTCATGGACAATGTTCTTCGTGCCTATTACTTCTACTTTTTTTCCAAGAAGTAAAAAATCACAGAGTTTTTCAATCTGTGGTCGTACTTTTTTTAATTCCTCTTCAGCCTTATCCATTTTTTCCATTATAACATATTGGGATTCGACATTAATAACTCTAAAAAAAAATAGAACCGTCCCCTTTTTTTATTCTTAGCCCTGTTACGCTTGAAAATCCGGATAATCCATGATAATTTAACGATGGAAAATTTATATACGTCTTGCAATGAAATCTAAAAGCATGGTCACTCTGCTCCGGGGGGGAGATATTTTTGCGCCATCGTCATTGGGAAAAAGAGATATCTTGATTCTGGGATCGAAGATCGCGGCTGTCTCTGATCCTGGCAAAATCCAGATATCAGGCCTTCCCGTGTTGGAAGAAGACGTTTCAGATAAAATAGTAATTCCAGGATTCATCGACAGTCATGTTCACATTCTTGGAGGAGGAGGGGAAGGAGGACCGGCAACCCGGGTTCCGGAAATACCCATACAGAGCATCTTGGCCAGCGGAGTAACCACCTTGATAGGCTGCCTCGGGACGGATGGGACAACCCGGCACATGGAATCCCTCCTCGCCAAAGCCAAAGGACTGGAAATCGAGGGCGTGACCACCTATATTTTTTCAGGTTCTTATCAAATCCCCGTCGTCACCATCACGGGGGGGGTGCGCTCGGATATTTTGATGCTAGAAAAGGTCATCGGAGCCGGAGAAATCGCCATTTCCGATCACCGCTCATCCCAGCCGACTTTTGCAGAATTCGCCCGACTTGCTGCCGAGTGCAGGATGGGAGGGATGTTGGGACAAAAAGCAGGTGTGTTGCACTGTCACCTCGGAGATGGCCCCAGGAAGCTGGAATTTTTATTCAGGTTGATAACGGAAACAGAAATCCCGATCACACAAGTCATCCCTACTCACGTCAATCGGAATCCTGAGCTCCTGGATGAGGCCATCCGTTTCACACTTCAAGGTGGATACATGGATCTCACTGCAGGAATGGATCCAGCTTCAGACAAAGGACATATCAGCGTAGCTTCATCCCTTAAGCTTTGCCTAGAAAGAAGCGCTCCCCTGGATCATATCACTATCAGCTCGGACGGCAACGGCAGCATGCCAGTTTTCGATGATACTGGACGGCTTATTGGTTTAACCATCGCCACACAAAAAAGCCTTTGGGCAAATTTCCGCTTCCTGCTCAAACAGAATATGTTAGGTTTAGAGGACAGCATTAAACTCTTCTCGACCACACCTGCCGTTTTCTACAAGCTGAAACAGAAAGGAGAAATCAAACCGGGAATGGATGCAGATATTCTTCTTTTGGACAAGGATTTCAACTTGACCGCCTCATTCGCTATGGGTCACAAAATGATGGCCGGGGGCAAACTCCTTGTCAAAGGCACTTTTTCGTGATCGGTTTCCGCTACGGAACAGGAAAGTCACAATGAGCAATAATCCAAACAAACAAACACCTCACCGAAAAAAACCAAATCTGGCCGTGGCTCTTGTTCCGATTATCGCTATGGGTTTACTTTTAGGGATCGGTTACGGTATCTACAAAATATCACCTCAAGTGCTTCTTGTGTCAGCAGCCTTTATCACAGGATGCTTGGGCCTGCTGTTGCGCTTCAGTTGGCAAGAGATGGAAAGGGGGATCGTGGACAGCATCCACAAGGCCATGCCAGCGATCCTGATCATGCTGTGCGTGGGTATTTTGATCGGCGCGTGGATCGCAAGCGGCACCATTCCGATGGTTATTTATTATGGCCTAAAACTCATATCCCCAAAATTTTTTCTGGTCACAGCCTGTTTTGTGTGTTCACTCACCTCGATCACGACAGGGACCTCCTGGGGAACTATCGGGACTCTCGGCGTTGCGTTTATCGGGATAGCCATGGGCCTGGGTATTCCCCTCGGACCTGCGGCCGGAGCCATCGTCGCCGGGGCTTATTTCGGCGACAAGATGTCTCCTTTTTCGGATGTCACCAACTTGGCCCCTGTTGCCGCAGGCTCAAATTTGTTCGATCACATTAAACACATGCTCTGGTCGGCAACTCCAGCTTGGTTACTAGGTTTATTCATCTATTTTTTGGTCGGCCTTAAGTATGGGGCAGAATCCGTCGAATCCGAAACCATGGTTCTTATCACCCAAACATTAAAGGCAAATTTTAACTTCAACATATTTCTTCTTCTTCCGATGGTCATCGTCTTCTACTTTGCCGCAACCAAAAAGCCCACCATCCCCGGAATGCTGTTCTCCTCCTTTGTTGCAGGGATCCTGGCCATAATCTTCCAGAAAGCATCCATCACTGAGATCGCCACAGCTTTGAATACAGGTTATCAAGCAAACACGGGAATAGAACAGGTCGACAAACTGATAAGCCGTGGAGGAATGATGAGCATGATGGAGACACAGCTGGTCGCATTCACAGCCTTCAGCTTCGGTGGCATCATGCAGCGCACAGGGCTTTTGTCCGTCATCCTGGAAAAGGTTATGAAGTTTGCCAGCAAAATTTGGAGCATCGTCCTCACCACCATCGCCACCTCGATAGTAACGGCTTTGGTCACAGGAAGCAGCTATCTTTCCATGATTATCCCAGGTGAGCTGTTGGCTCCGGTTTACAAAAAAAAGAAACTTGCCGCCAAAAACCTATCGCGTATCATCGAGGAGAGCGGAGCTATCATCGTCCCTCTTATCCCCTGGAGCATGGCCGGTGTGTACATTACCGGCACAATCGGTGTTTCGACCTTTTCCTACCTTCCGTGGGCCATCATGAATTACGCAGCTGTGGTGATACTGGCCGTATTCGGATTCACAAAATTCACGATGGCGCCAAAAATCAGAGAAGACGAAACACAAATCGGAAGCTGATCCACAAGAATTCAAAAATCCAGAATTATTCGGTGTCTTTTTTGTCGATATTCGTAAGCGCTTTTTCGAAAATCTCTCTGGCCTTCTTTTTCCTTTCCTTCTGCATTTCGGAAGTGGCTTTAAATTTTCTTTCGAATCCCTCCCTCTTTTTCTTCTCCTGCACCAAAAGATCATCCAATGTCCCCTTTTTACGTTTGCCCTTTTCCGATCTGATGACCTGTTGAGTGACGGGATCGATCCAGAGCACTTTCTGGCATCCCGGACATTGGATGCGAAAAACCGTTTTTTCTTTCTCTGCCTTCATCGATAACTTGAACTATTCATAAAAAATGCCGATGCTTTTTTTACTTCGACAATATCATGAAGTTATCTTGACATTGCTGAAAAAACTTTTCAAGAAGTATCTTTTTGTTGGTTTTGCCATCCTCATGTACTTAAAATAATCGAACCGACCCTTAATTTCAAACATGTTCGTTTTTATGGCCTGCTAGAATGCCATGCTTTTTCATCAATTTGAAAAGCCCTTGTCTGCTCAGTCCGATCTCATCAGCTGTCCGAGTCCGGTTATAATCACTCCGGGCCAATGCCTCGTTTAAAAATTTTTTCTCAAATTCAGCTTTGGCATGAAAATAGTCGTACAAATGAACAAAGGTCTCCTTGCTTTTTTTGTGAATTTTTTTGGAAAGATATTCCTCTCTAATAAGGTTGTCCTCTCCACGAAAGATCAAGCACCTCTGAATTTCATTCTGGAGTTCTCTCACATTCCCAGGCCAAGAATAGCTCAACATGAGCTGAAGAGCTCCCTGTGAAAAATAAACTCTCTCCAGTCTCAACTCACAGCAATATTTTTCGATCAGGTAGTTCATAAGGCTTAGGATATCCTCTCTTCTTTTTCTCAAAGGGGATAGGACAACAGATACAATATTCAGACGATAATACAAATCTTCCCGGAAGCGCCCCTCACGGACTTCTTTTTCGATATCCCTATTCGTTGCGGAAATAAAACGAACATCGACCGATCGCATTCGATTTTCTCCGATTCGACGGATCTCTTTTTCTTGGATGACTCGCAGTAGCTTTGCCTGAAGATGCGGCGATAAATCTGCTATTTCATCTAAAAAAAAAGTGCCTTGGTCGGCCTCTTCGATAAGACCAGGTTTCTCCTTCACTGCTCCAGTAAAGGCCCCTCTTGCGTACCCGAATAACTCGCTTTCCAGAAGATGATCAGGAATGGCCCCGCAGTTTATAGCAATAAATTTGCGCGCTTTTCTGGATCCCGAATTATGGATTGTCCTCGCTACGATTTCTTTCCCTGTGCCGCTTTCGCCAGAAATAAAGACAGGGACATTATTGTTCTTTACACAATCGATAAAATGCAAAACACGGAGAAAATCTTGGCTTTTCCCCACAAAACAGGACGGATTTAGCCCGATGGCCTGGGATGAATCTTTTACATTCGAGCTCCGCCTTAAAATAAGGTTGACAGGCCGTGCAAAAGCGGCCAAGACCTCGATATCCCGGTTGGAATAAATTCCCCCAACATCTCCCCTCAGCAAATAGATGCTTCCGATAGATTTCCCATTATCCATTAAAGGTAGACAGAGAATATTATCCGAAACCCCCAGACTTTGATCAGATATAATCAGAGGATGTCCATTTTCGAGGACATCTCTGATAATATCGGCCCGAAGCTTTTTTGCTCCAGTTTCAGGAACAGGCCGTATTTCCTTGTCGATTATCCGGTTCTTTCGATCGACACGAAGAATCGCACCAAGCTGAGAAGGAATTTCCTGCATGATCACATCCAATATTTTTCCGAGGGGAGATACACACCTTTCTTTCATCGGTTGAACTATACTGATAACGATTGCCGCATTTATCTTTTCTCATAAAAGGGGATAAACAGAAAAGTCCCTAATAAACTCAGATCAAAATTTGGAAAGGGATGAAGAGGAAAAATTAAAAAGTCACTTGGAGGCTTGTTTTTCGATGTTTTTTATCCTAGCTGTGACATCTCCATATTCAGGATTCCATTCTAGGACTTCGCCGAACAACAACAAAGCTTTATCCGATTCCTTTTTGGCTTCATAAAGGGAAGCTATCTCATACTTCAGAGCATATGCTTGATTGGATTCCCCTCCCACCAGTTTCAGGGCTTTCTCATACCATTTCATGGATTCGCTGAATTCATTCTTGCGTTTGTGGCACTCTCCTAGGTTCGTAAAACTTTCCATTTCCCATTTTCCATCTTGGGAAGCCAATATAAATTCTTTTATGGCATCATCGATGAGATCTTGTTCAAGATAGGCAACTCCCAGATTATATCTCGTTTCTAGATCAGCTGTCCCGATTTTCTCATCCACTTTTATTTTAAAATCTGAGACAATCGAAGACAATTCTTTTTCGACGACTGTTGTATCCCCTCTTGTTTGCTGGTAAAAGATATGCTTGATCGCTACCAACTCTTCCTCGAGCTGATGGGAAAGGTCAAAGTACCTCTTTTCGCCTGTCTCTTGAGAAACAATGGGAACGATATCGGTATCGGCAAAAATTTCAGCAGATGTGAGCTTTTCGCCCCCTTCAAACAATTCTGTATCTTTCTCAGCTACTTTCTCGACTTGCTCGATAATTTCTTCTTCCTCGACCTGGGATGTGATAGCTCCCAGTTCTTTGATCTTTTCAACGATCTGAGTGTCATCAGGAAATTTCACCTTGAGATCTTCTAGAATTCTTTTGGCGTTTTTGATCAATCCCTGGTGGATTAACTGGTCTGCTTTTTCCAAGTTTGTTGCTATAAAATCCTCGGGAGTCTCTTCGGTTGTCTCGGGAATGGCTGGTTCAGACTTGACTATTTCAGGTTCGGACTCCTCAGGTTCGACTGTTTGATAGGACTCTTCCAAAGGAATGGGCTCAACCTTTTTCTCTTCGGGCTGGACATCGTAGAGCTCTTCTTCGAGAGATGCTATCTTATCCTCCATCTTTTTCTTCTGGTATTCCTTCATAAGCCGGTGGGCAACGATCTCGTAGCTCTTCTTCTGGTTTTTCTCTCGGTAAATGCTGGCTAGCTTTTCCAATGATGGGAGATGATCTTTTTTGGCCATCAGGATCAGACCGAGAAGTCCGATCGCTTTGTCTTCCTTGTGTTTTTTGACCAGGGTATCAACAAGAGGTTGGTAGAGTTCGAGAGCTTTATCATGTTTATTATTTTGTATATGAATTCGCCCCAATCTAACTCTTGCTTCGACTTCATTGGGCTGGATGGAGAGAATTTTTTTGAATATTTCCTCTGCCTTCTTCAGCTCTTTATCTTCAAAACACAAGTTGCCCAAAAGATACAGAGCTTTTAAATTTTCCCTATCTTTCCTTAGGATCTCATTAACTAGCTTCAGGGCTTCTTTCTTCTTTTTCTCCTGTTTAAACAGATCGATCATGTTTTCCAAGGTTCTGGGATGATCTTTGTTCAAGGACCTCGCTTTTTTGAGAATCTCACCGGTCTCTTTGAGGATATTCATCCGCATCTTGAATTCGGCTGCCTCATTAAGCTCTTCCACCGCTTGGTCGATTTGATTCTCTTTGATGAACAGATCGGCTAGGTTCAGACGAGATTCCACATCGTCGCTATCTAATTTCAGCAATATTTTATAGATTTCAACGGCATCCTTCGGTTTGCTTTTTTTCTTAAGCTTTTCAGCAAGGTTTGAATACTCACCCTTTGCTTCGCTCACGAATCCTCGGTCATAATAAAGATCCGCCAATTTTTTTAGTGTCTTCAGATCGTCGGGCGCAAGCCGGCTGATTCTTTTGTAGATGGCGATAGATTTGGTATAAATCCCCTTTTTTTCAAAATGAACAGCAATTTTTTTAAACTCACCAACAGCTTTATCTTTTCTGTTCGCCTTGATAAACAAATCCCCAGTGATATTCCAGACCTGAACGTCCTGTTCTTCCCCTGATAACAGCTTTTGATATTCTATGATGGCTTCTTCATACTTTTCCTTCTTGATATACTTTTCGGCAAGCGCTTCAATTTTAGCTCTGTCTTTTTTTTGAATCATCCTTTTTCCTGATTCAGGGGACGGAAAGAAAACCTATGAAAAACAGTTGGGCCTTTTTCGTCAAGAGCTCGAAAATGATCCTTTGTCCCGTATCCTTTGTGTTTGGCAAAAGCATATCCTTCATAAACATCATCCAGGTTGCTCACCATTTGATCGCGAAGAACTTTGGCGACAATCGAAGCTGAGGCAACGGAAATACTTCTCCGATCCCCTTGTCGCAATCCCAACTGATCATGACGTATTCCGGGAAGCTGGAATCCATCCACAAGAAGAAAATCTGGGCAAAAGGACATTTTTGTGACCGCTCTCCTCATCGCCTCAAACGAGGCCGCGTGTATATTTTTCTTATCAATTTCTTTGTTTGTCGCCATTCCTATTCCGACAGCCTTTGCCGTAGCCAAGATGGCTCTAGCCAATCTTTCCCTTTTCCTGGGAGTGAGAAGCTTGGAATCATTGATCTCAAGTATCCAAGATTCTTTGTTGTTTCGGATGAAATCATCCAAAAACATCACAGAAACAGCAACAACGGGGCCAAAAAGAGCCCCTCTTCCTGCTTCATCAATACCCGCAATGTTTTCATAGCCTTTTTCGAGCAAATCTTCTTCTATACAAAAATCCGCCACTACTGGACCACCATTTCTATTAAACCATATCCCATTCATTTAGTCGAATTTCTCGCCAATAAATGGGGGTGTTTCAAAAGGAGATAATTTTTCCTTTGATTCAAACCAGAAAATCCCTCGGATGGGATAGGATGTCTCCTTAGGGGACGTCCCCGGTTTTTTGCCTATCTTGCTTCTTTGAGTCTGGCTGCTTTTCCCTTTAAATGCCGGAGATAATAGAGTTTGGCACGCCTGACTTTTCCGCGTCTTACAACCTCGATTTTTTTGATCATTTTGGAATGAAGCGGAAAAACTCTCTCCACGCCCACTCCAAACGAAATTTTTCGGACGGTAAAAGTAGCCCCTGCGCCTGTTCTCCTTTTGGCGATCACATCCCCTCGGAATATTTGAATTCTCTCTTTGTTCCCTTCGCGGATGATCACATGCACTTTAACGGTGTTTCCGACTCTGAATGGATCAAGGTTTTTATTTAATTGTTCTTCTTCAACTAAATTCATCAGACTCATTTTGATTTCCTTCCTTTGTGTATTTCTTCCAATATTTTTTTATCTTCTGGAGATAATTCTTTTTGTTTGATCATATCAGGCCTAAGGCGCCATGTTTTTTCAAGAACCTTTCTCCTTCGCCAATCCTGAATTTTTCCATGATCTCCAGAAAGCAAAACGTCCGGAACCGTCATTCCTCTAAAATCCCGGGGTCGAGTGTATTGGGGAAAATCGTACAGCCCTTCGCTAAAAGATTCCTGCCTTACGGATTCGGCCTTTCCGACAACTCGAGGAATAAGCCGAGACACGGCATCTATAATCACCCATGCTGCCGGCTCTCCACCTGTAAGCACATAATCACCTACCGAAATTTCTCCTGTAGCTAGATGTTCAATCACTCTTTCATCTACTCCTTCATACCGGCCACATATCAGGATCATTCTCGCTTCTCGGGCCAATTCTTCCGCCAGGCAATGGTTAAATTGTTTTCCCTGAGGTGACAGCAGGTAAACCGGGATTTCTTGTCCGCTTCGAATTTTTTCGACAGCAGAAAAGATAGGTTCGGGTTTGATAACCATCCCCTGGCCTCCGCCAAACGGACGGTCATCCACCTGCTTGTGCCTCGACTCCGTAAAATCTCTCAAATCGTGGACTTGGATTTTTATCAAACCACTGTCCAGGGCTTTTTTAACTACACCTCCTGAAAATAAACTCCCGAACATGCCGGGAAAGAGTGTAATTATATCAAATCTCATTCAAGTCTAAAAGTCCATCCGGAGGATCGATGACTATCTCTTTTTTTCCTAGATCCACTCCGATACAGATTGACTCTGTGAAAGGGATCAACATTTTCCTCTCCCCTTTTTCAACAACCAAAAGGTCGTTTTTTTTTATGAAAAGGATGTCCTTAACCAGTCCGATCAAATCCCCTCCTTCCGTGACCACGGAACATCCGTTGAGTTGAAACAGGTAGTATTTTCCTCTATCTAGCGGTTGGAGATCTTCCTCCGGAATCCAAATCTCTTGACTCGCGATGTTTTCTGCTTTATCTAAGGAATCAATCCCCTTCAGTTTGACAATACAAAATTCGCGGAACGGTCGAAGAGATTCGACCTCAAATTCTTTCAGATCCCCTTCAATCCTAAAAAATACCCGTGAAAAAAAAAGGCTTTAGGAAACGTTCGGAATGAAGCCTGGCTCTGAGCTCTCCTCTCCTCCCCTGTGTTCTGATAATCCTTCCGATGCTGACCAACTTATCCTTTTTCAATGATCTCGAGATTAAATCTTCTTTTCAACTTCATTCCTGCTGCACCAAGGATGACTCTAATGGCCCTTGCTGTTCGTCCTTGTTTTCCTATAACCTTTCCCAAATCTTCCGGAGCAACCTTGAGTTCCAGAATCGTGGTCTGTTCCCCTTCAAGCTGGGAAACACGTACTTTGTCCGGATCGTCAACTAAGGATTTGGCAATCAATTCTACAAGTTCCTGCACTGTAACCTCCTTTAAGTTTGGTTGTTGGGTTGTTTCGCTGACTTGGAAACTTTATGCAATAGAGATTGGACTGTGTTGGAAGCTTGTGCGCCTCTTTCCAACCAGTATTTTGCTCGTTCTAAATCCAGCTTAATGTCTGGAGGTTCCTTCATCGGATCATAATAGCCAAGAATTTCCTTCGCTTTGCTCTCTCGTGGCATTCTCGAATCGGTCACAATAATCCTGTAGAAGGGTTTCTTTTTTGCACCCAACCGCATAAGTCGTATAGCTACCATTTTTTTAACACTTCCCAATTTTAGTAGAAAACTAGATGTTATCAAAAATCTCAAACACAAGTCAACTGTTTTCATGCATCTGAGTGTAGCACATTTCTGTTGTCGCCAGGGACGGATCCCATCCATTCACCCGAAAAACGATATCATCGCTTGACTGTTACCGCTCAAGTAATTATGATGCCTTCCTTACTGCATTTCATACCGTAGAAACTGGCACCTTAAGGAGGCAAGTTTTTAGGAAACGGGAAGCAACATTACACTCTATCATTCTGCTGACAGCCGTATTATTTTTTTTGACATTTGCCAATGGCCGTGAACTGGCTGAACAAAAAACGAAAAAAAAAGAGGGGCAGACAACATGACTCTGGGCATAGTCAATAGCAATGATAATGAGTCGGGAAATTTTGGCCTGTTAAAAAGCGTTGGTTGGAACCTTCTTTCGGGCTGGGTATCCGGGGGTATAAACTTTGGAATCGTCAAGAATGAGATACTGGCGATGGGAAACATTAGCCTTAACATTCCGCTAAAACGGATAGAACCCTTCGCAACGGCTGGATATGGAATAATTATCGAAAGGTTAAGCCTAGTCAATAATTATGGTGCGGGGATAAGAGTTTTGCTCTCAAAATCTGTCGGGGTCGTTGCAGAATACAGAAAATTCCACTTTAAATACAAAGATAAACAAAAACACACCGAATCTTCGATTATCGTGAACTATTTTGGCGCGGGCATCTTTTATTACTTCTAACAAAATCCCATTAGTGGGAAGGGGGAAGGTTGGAAAGAAGTTTTTGGAATTGGGACTTTTTCATCATTTTTTTCATTTCGAAAAATTGCTTCAGTAATTGATTGACCTCTGAGACTGGTCTACCACTTCCCCTCGCGATACGTGCGCGGCGGCTGCCGCTGATTATTTTTGGATTATCCCTCTCGTTTCTTGTCATGGAATTGATGATGGCCTCGAAATAGACGATTTTTTTATCATCGATGCTCAGATTGGAAACATTCTTGAACATCCCACCAGAGGGCAACATATGGAGAAACTGGGATAAGGATCCCATCTTTTTTAGCTGAACCAGTTGTTTTTTAAAATCTTCGAGGCTGAATTCTTGTTTCCGGAGTTTTTGTGCAAACTCCTCCGCTTCCTTCAAATCCGCTTGCTTTTCTGCTTTCTCGATCAGCGTAAGCATATCTCCCATGCCTAATATACGAGAGGCCATCCGGTCGGGATGAAACACCTCTAGCTTATCGAATTTTTCTCCAATTCCCACAAACTTTATGGGTTTGCCAGTAACAGAAGCCATAGACAGGGCTGCTCCGCCGCGGGCATCCCCATCGAGTTTTGTCAGAATGATGGAGGTTAACCCAATTTTTTCTTCGAACAACTGAGCGCTCTTCACCGCGTCTTGACCTGTCATAGAATCTCCGACAAAAATGACCTCTGTGGGTTTGAGAATTTCCTTGACCATCCGCAGCTCTTCCATCAATTCTTCATCCACATGAAGCCGACCGGCCGTATCCACGATCAACGGGTCATGGTTCCGGTTTTTTGCGTTTTTGAGAACATCTTCCAGGGCTTTTTTCGGTGATGCCATCTGTTTTTTAGACAATTCATAAAAAGGGATGCTGAGTTGAGTGGTGATCATCTTCAGTTGCTCCTGGGCTGCCGGCCGTTTGAGGTCAACCGAGACAAGCAGCGGATTCTTCTGAAGGTCGCGTACCCAATTCGCCAATTTTCCGCATGTAGTGGTCTTTCCCGATCCCTGAAGGCCCACGAGCATGAACACAGAGGGAGATGAGCTGGCAAACTCCAGCTTTTTTGCATCGTTGCCCAAGATGGATGTGAGTTCATCCCGCACAATTTTTGTGACATGCTGGGCAGGATTGAGGCTATCGAGCACCTTCTGATCCAGAGCTTTTTCTTTAATCTTGGCCTCAAAGTCTTTGACGACTTTGTAATTCACATCGGCCTCGAGAAGGGCCATGCGCAGCATTTTCAAAGCTTCGGACATATTCCTCTCGGTGATCTTCCCCTCACCACGCAGGAACTTCATGACTTTCTGCAGTCGGTTGGACAATTGATCAAGCATTTTATTCTCTCTTTAAAAAAAACGCATCTCTATGCTAAGCGAAACTTTCTTCACAAGTCAACACGGAGAACTTAAGATGAATCCAATTTATGAGACATTTATCCCCAGAATAAGTCATAAAAATGGCTTAATATCCTAGCCTCAGTCTGGTATGATTCGGTATGAAGCTTGCTGGCCTGAACTATTCATAAAAAATGCCGATGCTTTTTTTATTTCAGCAATATCAGGAAGTTATCCTGACATTGCCAAAAAAACTTTTCAAGAAGAATCTTTTTATATTCCTCGGCATTTTTTACCCTTCGGGCAAGCCGATCTCACTGCATCTGTTTCGTTGCGATCCATTTGCAGTACACTTGTACAGCAGCATGGACCGACGCCTCTCATCTGCAGCAAGCTAGGCTCGTGAATAATCCAGGCTGGGTGAATAATGGGGGAGAAAAAAATGACAAAATTTACATCCAAAAACCCTAAGATCATACTGATCACCTGTTTCTTGATGTTACCGTTTTATGCATTTATCCCCTATCCAGCGGAAAATATGCATCAGGAAGAGGTCACCGTCATCGCTGTCGAAGTTCCGGTCCGTGTCTTTCACAAGGGACAGTTTGTGAAAAATCTGACCCAAGAAGATTTTGAAATCTATGAGAACGGCGTCCTCCAATCCATCACGGGATTTGAAGTCCGGTCGCGGAGAATATCCGTTCCGGTCGATGAATCCGCAGAAGAGCTGAAAATCCAGCCTGAAAAACGGCTTTTTCTCCTCATTTTCAACATTTTCGATTATC
>Ga0114922_10001924_pt1 | contig 19652 bp, 13 predicted proteins | sample AartaG_FD_100975 | JGI IMG/M metagenome (GOLD analysis project Ga0114922, IMG submission 100975) | Deep subsurface microbial communities from Aarhus Bay to uncover new lineages of life (NeLLi) - Aarhus_00045 metaG | ecosystem: Environmental > Aquatic > Marine > Oceanic > Sediment | place...
GGGCAGGATTTCTGGGGTGAGGGCTCCGGGAGCGGCAAGGTTGTTCACGATAAATTTCTCGATGTCGCTTCGGCGCCGGATGAGGGTATAATTCAGTCAAAAAATAAGTACGTGGCGCGCGACGGCAAGGTTGTCTGCACTGATACACGGACACACAGATTTTACAACCGAAAAGGCCACCAAATCATGGACTTCGAGATTACCATACATGCATCCGAAGGCAAGATGGTTATGGGTGATACTAAGGAAGGCTCGATGGCGATTCGATTAGCGCCAACGATGCGACTCAAAACAAAAGAAGGAAAAGTCGGAAAAGGACATATTCTCAACAGTGAAGGTCAAAAGGACGGCCAGACCTGGGGCAAGCGTGCGGCCTGGTGCGATTATTACGGGCCTGTAAAAGACCAAATCATAGGTGTTGCCATTTTTGACCATCCGAAGAATCCGAAACATCCGACGTGGTGGCATGTTCGAGATTACGGACTGTTCACCGCAAATCCGTTCGGAGTACATAACTTTGAAAGGAAGCAGAAAGGTGTAGGGGATATTACGATAGCGGCAGGTGAAAGTCTGACCTTTAAGTATCGGTTCTATTTCCATAAAGGCAATACGAATCAGGCCGACGTGGCTGAGCATTACCGCCAATATGCGGCGAGTCAATAAACAACAATCTATACCGGACAGAAAACCTTTGTAAGAAATATATAGGAGAAATATTATGAGTAAGTTAAGTCGTAGAGATTTTATGAAAGGTACAATGGCAGCCGGAGCGGCGATGGCGATGCTGAGTCCGACTTCGCGGGTGCGTGGTGCGAATGACCGTTTGCGAATTGCTGTGGTCGGCACAGGGGGCCAGGGCGGTGGTCACATCAGGTACTTCAATAAGGAAGAACAGGGTGTACATGTAGTAGCAATTTGCGATGCGGATAGGCATCAGGCGGAGACGAAGGCAGTTGCTTTTGAGAAGAAAAACGGACGAAAATTGAAAATATACATCGACGCTCGTGAGCTACTCGAGGACAAGAGTATTGATGCAATTACCTCTGCGACGCCTAACCACTGGCATTCGCTTATAACAATATGGGCTTGCCAGGCGGGCAAGGACGTCTATATCGAAAAGCCTGTATCGCACAACATCTGGGAAGGCCGCAAGATGGTCGAGGCCGCCCGCAAGTACAATCGAATCGTGCAGACAGGCACGCAGAGACGCTCCGCCGAGTCATACATAAAGGCGTATGACTTCATCAAAGCCGGGAACCTCGGCGCGGTTAAATGGGCACGGGGTTTCTGCTATAAGCCGCGGTTCCGTGGAAATGGAATTGTCAATGGGACGAACGGGCCGGTTCCGGTGCCGGAGACGGTTGATTATAATCTATGGTGCGGGCCGGCTGAGATGGAGCCGCTGCGACGGGAGCAATTGCATTATAAATGGCACTGGGTCTGGAATACGGGCTGTGGCGACCTTGGCAATCAGGGAATCCACGAGATGGACCTGTCTCGCTGGGCGCTGGGCGATCCGAAGCTGGCGCCGCGCGTGTGCAGCATCGGCGGCCGATTCGCTGTCAACGATGCCGGCGAAACGGCCAATACACAGATCGTTTTCCTCGACTACAAGCCCGCCCCGCTGATCTTTGAAGTTCAGGGCCTGCCGCGGAAGAAAGGCGATACGGCGATGGACAACTACCGCGGCACGCGCATCGGCGTAGTCGTCCAGTGCGAGGATGGCTACTTTGCTGCGGGCGAGGGCGGCGGCTGGGCCTATGACAACAACGGCAAGAGGATCAAGCAGTTCACTGGCAGCGGCGGCACACATCATCAGAACTTTATCGACGCCGTACGCAGCCACAAGGTCAGCGAGCTTAATGCGGATATTGAAAAAGGACATTACTCCAGTGCGCTCTGCCACATGGGCAATGTTTCCTATCGGCTGGGCAAGAAGATGTCGGTAAGCGAAATCCGGAACAGCATCGACAATGATGATATAGGGGATTCATTTGAGCGTATGGTCGAGCATCTCAAGGCCAACGAGGTCGATCTGGAGAAAGAGCCTATCACAATGGGCCCGATGCTAACGATGAATCCGCGGACGGAGAGATTCGTCGGTGAATACAGCGATATGGCGAACATGTACGTCAAGCGCAATTACCGTGAGCCGTTTGTTGTGCCGGACAAAGTCTGATGAAGTTTGCACTTTGTAATGAGATGTTCGAAGGCCGGCCGATGGCCGAGGTTTGTTCGACCGCGAAGCGGTTAGGGTATGATGGTATTGAGATAGCGCCCTTTACCCTGGCGGCCTCGGCAGAGGATATTGGCGCCGAGCAGCGGAAGGAAGTTCGGCAGATTATTGCTGATAACGGTCTTGAGACTGTGGGGCTGCACTGGCTTTTTGCCGGGCCTTCCGGTCTGCATATGACCACTACTGATAATAAAACATGGGGCATGACAAGGGACTACTTGTCCTGCCTTCTTGATTTATGCAGCGACCTTGGGGGCAAGGTTTTAGTGCTCGGCTCGCCGAAGCAGCGAAGCCTTGTGGCCGGACAAACCACCGAAGGCGCGTGGAAAAGGGCTGTGGAATTGCTCAGCAGTGTTCTGGATAAAGCCGGGGAATTGGATCTGACTATTTGTCTTGAGCCGCTGTCGACTAAAGAGACCGATTTTATTAACACAGTTGCAGAAGGGATGCAGATTGTTCGCCAGATAAATCATCCGAACCTGAAGATTCATCTGGATGTCAAGGCGATGTGCTCTGAGGAAACGCCGGTTCCTGATATTATCCGTTCGGTCCAGGCCGCCGATATTGGCCACTTTCACGTCAATGATTCCAATCTGTACGGGCCCGGTATGGGGGATGTGGACTACGGTCCTATTGGTGAGGCGATAAAAGACGTCGGGTGGGACAAGTGGCTCAGCGTCGAGGTGTTTAAATACGACCCGGATCCGGAGACGATTGCCCGCAAGAGCATTGAGTACCTTCGGTCTTATTTTTAGACCGCGAAGAATATCGGAATAAGAATGAGAGGGGTAAAGAAGCCGGATTGCTTTTATTTTTTCCTCTTCGGGGTGTTCAGCCAATCCTGGAGATTTTTGGCTAAAATTTCCACATCTTCCTTTTGCATAATGTGTTGGATGATTGCCGGGGGTATTTTCAGCTTTACCATTGCTTTGTGGGCCCTTTGCCAGAGCCGGTTTTTCCTGGCTTCGGTGTCGGCTAAGTACAGTTCGGTTACAAGCTCACTGAGTTTGCCAAGCATTATCGTATCAAGGTTGTTGTAATAACCTGATATCACGTCCTTTTGGTACTGTGAATAGTCATTTTTAGCCATATTAGCCTTCTAAAAGGTTTTGGGTTATTTTTGAGTGCTTTTTTACAGGAAAGTTTCAGATAAATCAAGTTATGGGTATTATTAAGAGCGATTTTTGCTGGCTTTGTAAAAATATCCGGCTATAATCTGCGGAAACGTTTTGGTGGTAAGCTAAGCTGTACGGCGACTTTGATGCGCCTTTTCAATAAACTGTCGCGTAAATTCTCAAATGGGATATGAGAGTTGGTATGCGAAATAGAACGCTGTTTATTTTATTTTTTTCACTTTTGCCGTGGCACGGGCTTCCAGCCCGTGGAAACACGGCCAAGATGGCCGTGCCACCTATAAATGCAGCCGCCTTTGTCGGTCAGGATTTGCACATGGAAGGGCAGTCTGTCATAAGCCATCAGTTGAGCACGGGTGAGCATATTCTGGTTTTCCGTGAAGGCTTTTCGATGTCGATTGGGGCCAATCAGTTTTCCAGTGAAAATGCCGTAGTGTGGCTGATTCCCCGTTCTGCAGTTCCTGTTCAAAGCACTGTTCCGGAAAAGCTCAAACTCGGTGACAGGTCTCGTATCGGCTATAAGGCAATGGTTTATCTTCAGGGCGGCGTATCGGCAGAAAAGGCCAAAGGCGCCCGGATGACCAGTCTCACCGGGACGGTGATCGAGCAGGGCCGGGTGATGGCGCTTCAGACTGGTGTAAGCGGGGAAGTTTTTATAACGGCGGACAGAAGAAGGACAGCCGATCCTCGTGGATTAGCATTTTACTCCGAGGCCTTTTCGGGATTGCGGAAAGTCGGGTTTTGGCCGACGACTGCTGAGGCTGAACCGCAGGAGATTGAATTTACTGAAGAAAGAGTAGCATCGGCGGAGGCCGGCATTGAACCGGAAGACAAAGAGCCGCAATTCAGATATCCTATTCACTTCTCGGGCGTAGGTGGGGTTGATCCGAATGTAGAGTGGGACGCGAATATTGGGACCGGAATAGGCAGGATTTATCTGTGGCAAAAACAGGACGAAAAAGGGCGTCTGCTTGAATTGCAGGCTGATAATACGGTTATGTTTCGTCCAGACCAGGAACCCGGCGGCGCTGAGAAACGAACAGGCGATGAAGGTGTTTTGGGCGGCGGGGGTATAAAGGCGATTTATTTGTCCGGCGATGTTTTGATGACCGAAGGGCAGCGGACGATTAGAGCCGAAGAGATTTACTACGACTTCGAGGCAAAAAAGGCTCTTGCCGTAAAAGCAGTGATGAGAAATTTCGATGAGACCGACGGGATTCCGATTTATATAAAGGCGTTGAAGCTAAGACAGTTGGCAGAAAATAAGTTCGGGGCTGAAAATATAACCCTGACAACGAGTGAATTTTATCTACCTCAGATTTCAGTTAACGCTTCGAAAGTGATTATTACCGATACGACGAATCTTAATGCACAGCAGGGTGATACCTCCAAAAGCAGTTTCGATGCCCAGATGCATGACGTGCGTTTTAAGCTGTACGATAAAACAATTTTCTATTGGCCTTTGATGCGCAGCAATATGCAAAGACCTGATACTCCACTTAAAAGTGTGCACGTTGGCAGGGACAATACGTGGGGTATGCAGGTCGAGACACAGTGGTACCTGTCCCGGCTGTTGGGGCTCCAGGAGCCGGAGGGCACGGACAGCACTCTTTCGCTGGATTATTACAGCAAGCGCGGTTTCGGCAGCGGGGTGGAAATCGACTATTCAAAAGAGGACTATTTCGGCAGGATTTTAGGCTATATCATTAACGACAGAGGTGAGGACCGGCTTGGCAGAAACATCAGCAGGAAACATCTTGAGCCGGAAAGAGATCTGCGCGGACGGTTCAGTTGGCGGCACAGGCAGTTTCTGCCTTACGAATGGCAGCTTACTACCGAGATTAGTTATATATCTGACGAACATTTTCTTGAGAGTTTTCATCGAGGCGAGTTTAATGTCGGTAAGGAGCAGGAGACTCTCATTCACATGAAGCGTATTGAGGACAACTGGGGCCTCGCCATTTTAAGCAAAGTGCGAATCAATGAGTTTGTCGATGAGCTTGAAGAATTGCCCAGTGCCGAGTTTCACTGGACCGGTCAGTCGTTACTCGACGATAGTCTTACTTTCTACAGCGACACTCAGGTAGGCCGGTTTCGTGAGCGTTATTCAGAGAATGCACCTGGGGGTCCACAGCAGTTTTTTTCTTTAATAACAACGAGAAACGAGCTTGATATGCCTTTGATGTTTGGCAGCTCGAAGGTTGTACCGTTTGTGGCCGGGACAGTGGCGTATGAAGACGGGCTGGGTTTTTACAGCGAGCTTGACGGCGGCAGCGGACAAAGGGAGGATGAAGTTTGGTTCGGAGAAGCCGGTGTCCGTGTATCCCCGCAACCATACTGGAAGGTTTTTCCCGGCGTCGAATCGAAAATATGGGATTTAAATCAGCTAAGGCATATAGTCAGGCCGTATTTGACGGCTGCGGTTTACACTGAAACCGACTCGGTTATCGAACAACGTGATACGTTGAGCGTAGGTATCTCACAGAGGCTGCAGACTAAAAGAGGCACCGGTGATAATATGCGAACCGTTGACTGGATGTGGCTGGATACGAACGTTACATGGGTGAATGATTCTGATGATGCATCGGCAGGAGCTGACAGGTTTATATGGAACAAGCCGTTTATTCCGCTGCTGAACAGATTCAACCCAATGTTGGACCCACGAGACAGGTACGACAGGCGCAACGGTGATATATTCGGGCCGAGGCGCAATTATTTAGGCGCCGACTATATGTGGCGTTTAAGTGATACGACGGCGGTGCTTTCTGATATGAATTTTGATATACAAAGCGGCGTGGTGCAGCAATATAATGTTGGTTTTTCGCACCTTCGCTGGCCTGATTTGAGTTATTATATTGGAAGCAGGTATTTAAGACGGCTTGATAACGGATACGGCGAACAAGGCTCGAATGCGTTTACTTTTGCGGCTACGTATGTGCTCGACCCGCGATACACCCTTGTTTACTCCGGACAGCTTGATTTTGACTATGGCAAGACGGTACGGAGTGATTTTACGCTTATAAGGCAGTATCACAGAATATACTGTGGTATTACGTACAGCGCTGATGCGTCTTTAGACAGGCAAGCGATAGTATTTAGTATTTGGCCTCAGGGAGTGCCGGATTTAGCGATTGGATCGGGAAGATACATGGGCATGGGCGGTTCGACTCAATACTAATTATTATTGATTCGGCCCGTGTGAATGTCCGATATTGGATATGAGTGATTGTATAAAAACGTCTGGCTAAATAATTTTTTTGCCTTAAGATAGTATTGAGAGATTTAAGGAGAATGCAATGGGTTTGGTTAATACCAGAAAGATGTTCGAGATGGCTTACAAGAACGGCTATGCAGTTGGTGCGTTCAATGTGAATAATATGGAAATCACGCAGGGTATTATTGAAGCTGTGGCTGAAGAAAAGGCCCCGCTTATCCTGCAGGTTTCGAGGGGGGCGCGTGAATACGCCAAGATAAGCTATTTAAAGGCGATTATTAACGTGGTAGTTGAGGAAAATCCGGATATTCCTATCGCGATAAACCTTGACCACGGCGACACGTTCGAGACGTGTAAACAATTTGTCGATGACGGTTTTACCTCCGTGATGATAGATGCTTCGCATAAGCCTTTTGAAGAAAACATCGCAATGACCAAAAAGGTAGTTGAGTATGCACATGCCAGGGATGTTGTAGTCGAAGCCGAATTGGGCCAGTTGGGTGGTATCGAGGAAGACGTTGTTGGTGTGTCTGACGATGATATAAGCAAGCACCTGGCCGACCCGAGTCAGGTTGAAGAATTTGTAGAAAAATCAGGAGTGGATTCCCTGGCGGTTGCTATAGGTACCAGCCATGGTGCCTACAAGTTTAAGAAGGAGCCGAAGCTGGCTTTTGATGTGATACAGGAAATATCGAAGAAGCTGCCGGGCTTTCCGCTGGTTATGCACGGCTCCAGCAGTGTGCTCAAAGAGTTCAAAGACCTTATCAATAAGTACGGGGGGGATATGCCGAATGCAATGGGTGTGCCAGAGGACGCTGTCAGCAAGGCGGCAAAGATGGCGGTCTGCAAGGTGAATATTGATACGGATCTGCGAATGGCTCTGACGGCGAAGATCAGGCAGGTCTTTGCTGAAAAACCGGGCGAATTTGATCCGCGTAAGTATCTGGGACCGGGCAGAGCGGCTATTAAAGAGATGGTGAAACATAAGCTGCACGTTTTGGGCTGCGCCGGAAAAGCGGCGGAATGTGTATAAATTGTCTGTGCTGACCTGCTGACAGGCTTTATCTAAAGCGAAACAGCGTCGGGTGATTGATATTTAAAGAGTAGAAATCAGGGATTAGAAAAACGGAAATAGAAAATGGGTTACTTATTTTCACGAAATTCAAGAAACGGGGTTTTTGGGATGAAAAGAACATACGTAATTAGTCTGAGCTGCCTTGCAGTGTTTTTATTGTTTGCCTGTTATGGCTTTAAGGCTCAATCGAACAATGCAGTTGCTTTGCAGTCTGCGTCGGTAACAGTCGGAGGTGAGTCTGCTCTACTGATAGAACAGATTTGTTCAGAGATTTTTGAAGGTGATTTTGCCGGCGCGCGAGGACTTGTCAAAAGAAGCAATAAATCTAATAGTGCAGCAATCAGCCAACTGTCAAATGTTATATCCGAATATGAATCGACAGAAGAGAAACGCCGTACAGCACTTAAGGCCGCCTATCAAGAGCAGTTGGCAGAGCTTGAAAAGTTTAAGACTGAAAAGAATGTTGATGACATAAATGATGTCAATGATATTGTTGATACGCTTTCGGTCATCAACCAGGCAGGTGAGTTTGCAGACGAGGCGCAGAAAGCAAAGCTTCTTTCTGATTCGTTCGTACAAGAGGTATTGCAAAAAGCTATAGATAATGCCGCCGAGCTGGAGGTAGAGGGCAAGTGGCTTGAAGCATACACAAATTGCTACGTCTGGCTGATGGCGATAGACCGGGACAATGACGGGTATTCGGATTATGCCGACCAGCTTCTGGATAAGGCCACTATTGCAGTTTCTTTTGAGGATAGTCCCTGTGAGACCCGCCAGGAGCGTTTCTCGGGCGTGGAGAAACAGATGTTTATTCGGACGATTGTTTTCCTGGACCTTTATTACGTTAATGTTATTAATTACAACCAAATGGCAAAGAATGCAATTGAACGGTGCGAATTGTTAGGAGAGGTAATCGGGGCATCGTCCAGATTTAGTCTGGATTTACGAAATGATGATACGGATTACGAAAATACGGCAGCGGGCAAGTCTGATTCAGAGCCGTTTTTGCCGCCTGATCGTACCAAACTCGCAGCCTGGTCGGTGTCATTAGATGCCCTGTCGGATGAAGTCAAGTCAGCTTCTGAAGATTCTACGGGTTTGGGCAAACAACAGTTTCTAGAGATTTTTGAGAAGGTCCTACGGCTGAACAACACGACTGTGGATTTGCCGCAATCAATATTGATTGCGCAGTTTTCAGAGGCGGCACTTTCTGCACTTGACCCTTATACGGTGATAATCTGGCCCAAGCAGGTGCAGGATTTTGAAAAGATGATGACCAATGAGTTTACCGGTATCGGGATAGAGATTTCGAAGCCCAAAGGATTATTGACAGTGGCGAGTCTGTTGCCTGATACGCCGGCATACAAATCCGGGCTTGATGCCGGAGATGTGATAAAAGCGGTGGATGGGCTTAAAACCAAGGATATGACTCTTAGCTGTGCGGTTCATAAGATAACAGGCCCGAAAGGGACGAAAGTTACGTTGACAGTAGAAAGGCCAAGCGAAGAAAAGACCAAGGATATTACGATAACCAGAGACAGGATAATTGTTCCGACAATTCGCGGCTGGCAAAGGACCGGCACAGGTAGATGGCGATATATGATTGATGAGCAGAACAAGGTCGGTTATGTGCGCCTTACGAGTTTTGCGGCGGAAAGCGCTGCGAGTTTAGAGAAAGTATTGCTTCAGCTTGAATCACAGGGTCTGAGGGGACTGGTTCTGGATTTGCGGTCCAACAGCGGCGGTCTTTTAGACAGCGCAGTTGCGGTAGTTGATAAATTTATCGAAGAAGGGTTGATAGTCAAGCGACAGCGGGGTTTTGGCAGGATGCCGATTTATGAGGATGCAAAAAGGAAGAACACTCATCCGAATTATCCGCTTGTTATACTGATAAACTCCGGCTCGGCCAGTGCTTCGGAGATTGTGGCTGGCGCGTTGGCGGATGAAAAGTATAAGCGTGCAATTCTGGTGGGAACCAGAACCCATGGCAAAGGCAGCGTGCAGGGGATAACGGGTTATCCCGGTGAAGGGGCACAGTTGAAATATACGATGGCACATTACCATTTGCCTTCCGACCAGCGAGTTGAAAGCCGGGATGCAATGAAAAAACTTGGCAGAGAAGATTGGGGTGTCGGGCCGAATGTCGAGGTTGAATTGAAAAGCAACGAACTTAAAAAAATGATTGAGATGCAGAGAGATAATGATGTGCTGGTTCAGGCCAACCACAACAATGCCAACCATAAGCAGAACAAACATACTATAGAGGAAACCCTCGAGGCTGACCCGCAATTGGCGGTAGGTCTTTTGGTAGTAAGGAGCAAATTGATTCAGGCTGAGGCTCCGGCGCTGGCTCAGCGTGATTGACTCGCGGTTTTGGATATATTTGAGTATCAAGTACTGCGCAGCGGAACTGTTACGCGGAGCAGCAGATGAGAGCAGAGGAAATGCCCCGTTAGAAATTCTACAAAAGGGCGTGTAAAAGGAATTATAAGGATATGATGCAAGAAGAGGTTTCTAACGAGGCTAACAAGTTTGAGATTCAGAGGCAGGAGAAACTGTCCCGTATTAAAGAAATTGACATTGACCCTTACGGCGGCAGATATGAGGGAGACGAGCCGGCTGAAGATATCAAGCTGAGATTTAAGGACGCAGATGAGAGCCAGCAGGCCAAATGTGCCGGCAGGATTGTACTGTTGAGGGACATTGGGAAGCTGATTTTTATGACTTTGCGCGACCGCAGCGGTACTATCCAGATCGGCTTGAGCAAAAAGCTTCTGTCTGAGCTGTGGTCACTTGCGAAACTGCTGGAGCTTGGTGACATAATCGGTGCGGCCGGCCGGTTGGGAAGAACCAAAACCGGCGAAATTACGATATGGGCCGACGATGTTGTTTTTCTGAGCAAGTGTCTGCTGCAGCCGCCGGAGAAATTTCACGGTCTGTCGGATATTGACCAGCGTTACCGGCAGAGATATGTGGATTTATGGGCTAATCCTGGAGTGATGGAGCGGTTTAAGAACCGAAGTGCAATCGTATATACGATTCGCGAGCTTCTCAAGTCTAAAGGATTTTGGGAAGTCGAGACTCCGATGATGCAGACTATAGCCGGCGGAGCCGCGGCCAAACCTTTCATAACACATCATAATAGTCTGGACATGGATTTGTTTTTGCGGATTTCGCCGGAGCTGTTTCTAAAAAGACTGCTCGTTGGAGGAATGGAAAAGGTTTTCGAGATAAATCGGAATTTCCGCAACGAAGGATTGAGCCGGCAGCACAATCCGGAATTTACAATGCTCGAAGTGTATCAGGCCTACGGCGATTATAATGTGATGATGGATTTGACCGAGGAAATTGTCGGGCTTTGTGTGGAGAAATACTGCGAGAGCCAGCACGTGCAGTTCGGCGATTTGAAGATAGATTTTACCCGCCCGTGGCGCCGTGTCACATACTCGGAGCTGCTGAAAGAATACAGCGGCTGCGATATTGATGATATAGAGGCCATTCGGACAAAAGCAAGACAGCTCGGGCTGGAAGCGGATGTGGATGACGCGGTGGTTGTCAATGAAGTATTTGAGACCACTGTCGAGGACAATTTAATCACTCCTACCTTTGTGATAGATTATCCGGCCGTGCTGTGTCCTTTAGCCAAACGCAGAAAGGACAATCCCCAATTTGCCGAAAGGTTTGAATTGTTTATAGCCAGGATGGAACTGGCTAATGCTTATACTGAGCTGAATGACCCTGTCGAACAATATGAGAATTTCCTTACTCAGCTTCGCGGGCAGGAAGAGTCACTGACGAAGATGGACCGGGACTATATAACGGCGTTGAAATATGGCATGCCTCCGGCCGGTGGATTGGGTATTGGGATTGACAGATTGGTTATGGTACTGACCGGTGTTGCAAGCATTCGTGACGTGGTGCTGTTTCCACTCCTGAGACCTGCAAAAAGTTAGAGTTGAAACCCGAATAATATTCGGGGCTGAACATTAGCAGTTAAATACTTAAGGCAAATGCTATGTTGAAAATATTTTTATGGCTGCGCTATCTACGCAAGAAAAAGATAGTATTTCTGAGCATTGCCGCGGTTGCGCTTTCCGTGTCGTTACTGATAATCGTTTCCAGCCTGTTCACCGGTTTTATCGATGTATTCGAGCGAGCGGCTGTTGAGGCAATAGGCGATGTGGTTCTTGACCCTTCGGCTCTTGATCGTTCAGTGAAGTTTGCAAAATACGGGCAGTTTATAGAGCGCCTGGAGCAAACAGAGGCGGTGGAGGCGGCAACGGCGATGCTCTCTGCCGAGGGATTGCTACATTTGGGCACGGGCAATGTGCGTGCTGTGCGGGTTTTGGGGATTGAGCCGGAACGACGAGTCAAAGTTATGGGTTTTGACCGTTTTTTACACAGGCAGAAAAATTCAGGAGGAAAACCGTCTTTCGATATAAACGGCTCAGAAGAAGATATCGGAGGATTTGTGGGAATAGGGGTTGTGGCGGAGCCCGATGAAAAGACCGATAAATATGATTTTAATACTATTGAAAAGATGTTTGGTAAGAAAGTTGTTCTTACTACTGGGACAGTAACACCGGCAGACCCGGACAGCGGGACAAGAACAGAAGTTAAAAGAAGGGTGATAAGATTTACAATTGCGGATGTCGTTGAAACCGGAGTTTATCAATTTGATAAAGGCTATGTTTATCTGCCGATTGAAGATCTGCAAAAATATTTACACCCTGAAGAGGATTTACCGGTTGCCAGCCAGATTCAAATCAAACTGGCTAAAGATACCGATGCTGATGGAGCTGTGTCTGTTGTTCGCGGTGTGTGGGAAAGTTTTGTTGAAGAAGAGCTGGGGGGCGACCTGTACCTTATAAATGCTGATATTATGACGGCCAAGGAGATGCAAAGACCGTATGTTGCCGCGTATCGAAAGCAAATGGGGATTTTATTATTAATATTTGGTGTTGTGAGCCTTGGTGTTGTTCTGCTGATATTCTGCATATTTTATATGATAGTCAGGCTTAAGCAGAAGGACATTGCCATAATAAAAAGCTGCGGAGCCGCGGGAAGCTCTGTAGCCTGGGTTTTTGTCGGATTTGGCGCTTGTGTTGGAATTATCGGCTCGGTGTTTGGGGTCTTGCTTGGATATATTATTACCAAGAACATTAATACGGTTGAGGAGTGGATAAGGATAATCTTCGGATTGAAGCTGTGGAAAAGCAGCGTATATATGTTTAGCAAAATACCCGATGAGGTTGATTGGTTCTGGGCTTTATGTTTCGTCTTGTTGGCAATTGTGGCGGCAATGATTGGGACATTAATACCGGCGATTGTCGCTGCGGCGACAAAGCCGGTTAATATTCTAAGGTATGAATAATAGATATTCTGCGTGATTGTGATATGCACAAGATTGTTCTTGCATTCAGGTATTTTCTTAAAAGACGCATAACGCATTTTGCTGTGCTTGCAGTTGCGCTTTGCGTTTTTATTGTTGTTGTAGTAATGACTGTCATGACGGGTCTGGTGGGTGATTTTAAACAAAAGAACCACAATTTTGTGGGAGATTGTGTCGTCGGGACCGAATCATTAGTCGGCTTTGCGTATTATGAAGAATTTGTAAATATACTTCAAGAACAAAACGATTTTGTCCAGGCCGTATCGCCTGTAATTAAAAGCTATGGACTTTTAAGTGCCAGAGGTTCAGATCAACCCAAAGGCCTTGAAGTTATAGGCATTGACCCGGTAAGGCATAACTGGGTTACCGGTTTCGGAAAAACACTGAATTACCATAAATCTGATGCATCCAGGGCTTTTGAACCGTCCTATGATCCTAATCTTTTGGGATGTATTTTGGGGATTGACCTGGCTCTGAGGCGGGATGCCGATAGCAAATATTTTTTTACATCGAGCCCGGCGCGTGCTGCTTTTTCAATAAGCTGTTTTCCTCTTACTTCAAGGGGCGCTTTATCAAGAGCCGGTACCGGTCTTGTTAATACAAAAACTTTTTACTACAGTGATATTTCACAAAGCGGTTTGGCCCGTGTGGACTCTTCGTTGGTCTATCTGCCGTTTGAACAAGCCCAAGAGCTTTGCGGTATGGACCGGTCGGTCAAGAGGGTCAGTGCCATTCATATAAAGTTTAAGCCTGATGTCAAGCTGCAGGCCGGGTGTGAAAAGGTAGATTTGCTGTGGCAAAAATTCAAACAGGACAAGGCCGACGAAAAGCAGGCGTACTTATTGGATACCGTTAACGTACAAAGCTGGAAGGATTACAGGCGTTCGTCTATTGCACCGATGGAGAATGAACAGACCGAGTTGATTGTCATGTTTGGTTTTGTGGGGATTACAAATGTCTTTATTGTTTTAGTTGTTTTTTATATGATTGTCAGCCATAAGAGTAAAGACATTGGAATATTGAAGAGCATAGGTGTCTCGAATACGGATATTCTGGAATTATTTTCCTGCTTTGCTTTTTTGGTTGGTTTTTTAGGCTCTTGTATAGGCGAGCTTGGCGGGTGGATATTTTTGCTGAAAATAAACCAAATAGAAGACTGGCTTTATGGACGTTTCGGATTCCAATTGTGGGACAGGACAATATATGCTATGGGAGATATTCCAAACCGTGTGAGTCCGAAAGTTTTGGGTGTAATTGCCCTTTCAGCGATTATTGCCTGTTTGGCCGGGGCGCTGTTGCCGAGCTGGCAGGCGGCGAAGCAAAAGCCGGTAGAGACTTTGCAGGTAAACCAGTTTTATTGAACTATTGTTAATTGTTTTGTCAAGCATGAACCGGGTTTGTGATAACGGCATAATTGATTGGTGATTAGATGAGCGATAACGATTTCATATTAAAGGCCGAGGGGATTAATAAATCTTATCGGATGGGTGCTACCAGGGTCATGGTGCTCAAAGGCGTCGATCTGGCCGTAAAGAAAGGGGAATTTGTGGCAATAATCGGGGCCTCGGGCAGCGGAAAAAGTACACTCCTGCATATATTGGGTGCGTTGGATAAGCCGGACAAGGGCACTGTCAAATTCGAGGGCCGGGATTTGAGCCGGCACAGCAGCGGCGAGCTGAACAGGTTCCGCAACAAGATGGTGGGATTTGTATTTCAGTTTTATCATTTGTTGGACGAATTAAGCGTGTTGGAAAATGTATTTCTGCCGGTTATGGCAGATAAAAGTATCGTCGGCTGGTTTGGGAGCCGCAGATGGGCTAAAAGCCGGGCCAAAGAGCTGCTTGAGCAGTTTGGATTGTCGCAGCGGACTAAACATAAGCCGTATCAGTTGTCCGGCGGAGAAAGACAAAGAGTGGCTATCGGCAGGGCCTTGATGAATGAGCCAAGACTGCTTTTGGCGGATGAGCCGACGGGAAATCTTGACTCTGCCACAGGAAATGGTATCTTAGAGGTCCTTGAAAAATTGAATAGTCTCGGTCAGACGATTGTGATGGTTACCCATGATGAGAGGATTGCACAAAGGGCCGGGAGAATAGTAACATTGGTCGATGGAAAAATAGAGCACAAGAGCATAAAGGATTTGTAGTTTATGGGCTTTTGTTGCTTTGGAGAGTGTTATGGCATTGAAAATTTGGCTTGACGGCAAGCTCCTTGACCAGGCGGATGCAAAAATATCCGTCTTCGACCATGGTCTGCTTTACGGCGACGGGGTCTTCGAGGGTATCCGTGTATATAACAGCAAAATATTCGAGTTAGAAGCCCATATAAGGCGGCTTTATAACTCAGCGAAGGCGATACGTCTTGATATCTCGATGAGCCGGAGCAAACTTATTAGTGCGGTTGAAAAAACGGTTGAAGCCAACGGTGTTATTGACGGCTACATTCGGCTGGTTGTTACGCGCGGTGTGGGAACTTTGGGATTGAATCCCTTTATCTGTGAGAACAGCCGTGTAATTATCATAGCTGACAACATTCAGCTTTATCCGGAAGAGCTTTATGAAAAAGGCATGAAGGTAATCAGCGCGACAACAGTTCGTAACCATCCTTTGGCGATTCCCCCTCAGGCCAAGAGCCTGAATTATCTGAATAACATCCTGGCCAAGATTGAAGCGCTGGACTATGAGGTGCCGGAAGCGATTATGTATAACCACGAAGGATATGTGGCCGAGGCGACCGGAGATAATGTTTTTATCGTCAGGGATGGTGTGATTTACACGCCGCCGGTTGAAGCAGGTTCGCTGGAAGGGATAACACGGAGCGTCGTTATCAGGCTGGCCGCCGAAGATAATCTTGAGGTGATTGAGAAGAATCTGACGAGATATGATTTGTATGTTTGCGATGAATTTTTCCTCACCGGCACGGCTGCCGAGGTCATTGGCATTGTCGAGATTGACGGCAGGATTATCAGTGACGGCAAGCCGGGGCCTATCACAAAATTATTGAGAAAAAAGTTCTTCAAATATGCCCACGGCGAGAAGTTGTGAGTTTTGAGTTTTTAGTTATAACTTGGAATTCAAAACTTAAAACTATGAGTGCACCTACCAATATATCCGACAGTATTTCACAAAGCGGGGTACCTGCTTTCAGGCTTATCGAGAGTCATTTAAGCCGGGTAAAAAAGCTGATTGATGAACAGATGACCGGGCCTGCGGAAGCAGGTGATATTAACCAATTGCTCGAATATGTGAGTTGCCGCAGCAGCGAAATGATTCGGCCGGGCCTGGTTTTGCTTGCAGGTAAGTGTTGCGGTAAAATCACAGAAGAACATATCCGTGTTGCAGCGATTGTCGAGATAATTCACAATGCCATGGTTCTGCACTATGATGTAATCGGCAAGGGACAAAAACGGCTTGACAGGCCCTCGGTAAATGGTCTTTGCAGTAACGAAACAGCGGTGTTGTTGGGCGATTTTTTGTTAGGTCGGGTTTTTCAGATGTGTGCCGAGCTGAAGCCGCAGGTAAATGAGATAATAGCCGGTGCGGCGGTTCGGATATGTGAAGGACAGTTGAGACAGATAGCTCAAAGACAGAATTGGCAATTAAGCGAGTCTGAATATATCGACGTTATCACTGAAAAAAGTGCCGTTCTCTTTGGCATCGCCTGCCGTCTTGGCGCGCTCTTGGCGCAGGGGACCAATGACCAGATTCGGTTGTTGGATGAATCTGGTTTGAATGCCGGCATTACGTATCAAATTACCGGTGAATTGCTCGACGTGATTGGTGATGAAAACGAAACGGAAACGTCAGCCGGCAAAGATGTTTACGAACATAAGCTCACTTTGGCTGTCATACATCTGTTACGCTCGGTGGATAAAGAAGACAGAAAGGCGATTATAAGTTCGTGTTCAGGACGAAAAGACCTGCAACTCGATAAGGATTCTCTGGTGAAGATGTTAAGAAATTATGGTAGTCTGGAATATGTGAGGGCTCGTGTTCAAGACTTTGTTGCAGAGTCGGTCGGGGCATTAGGGGCTTTGAAAGAAAGCGATGCCAGAGATGCCCTGATTGAGACTGTGAAATTTTTGGCTGGTAGGACAATATAGTGTATGTTCGTTTAGTAGGCTGAATTGGGCTAATAAAAAAGGCCGGCTTTTAAGGACCGGCCTTTTTTGCTTTATATTACTTAGTCATTTTAGAAAGCGTACTTTAGACCCACGGTAGCATAGGTTAAATCTTCATCTGCATTGACAGACCTTTCAGGGGTATTTTGGTGGTAAATACCCGGCGTCAAAGTAAGATTGTTGCCGAGGTCGAAATCTGTCGAGACACCAAAGATAGTATGTGAATAATCGTGGTCCACGTTGCTGGCACCAGCACCTTCGTTCCAGACAAATGCTGCGGATAGATGAAGGATTTGCTCCGGAAGGTCAGGGAGCAGGTCTTCAACGGGCAGGTCGTAACCAAGTCCGAGGATATGTACCCATCCGGACAAATCATGAGCAGCGGCACCACCTTCTGATGCCCACAAACGAACAATGGTGTAGCTGGGAACTACACCTGAGGGGCAGAGATCCGGCCAGGAAAGAGATACATACATTTCCTGCGTATCTGCTAAATCGCTTGGGTTATCCACGTAATCATAATAGGTCCAGCTAATAACATAGTTGGTAGCGTAAGTCTCGTATTCAAAGTAACTATTGCTGTAAGTTAAACCTATTCTAACTTCCTCGGAATTTTCGTGTCCGCTTTCATTTGCCCTTGACCACAAGGCATTTAATCCGAGCCCCGTATCATAAAGATCCAGGTTGATACTGGGTTGAATCGCACCCGGACCATGAGATCCGGGATACATATCGAAGCCGTACCATGTATAAGCGCTGAGGTAGGTTAAATCGATAGTTCCAGTAAGCTCGCCTTCCTGTGCATGGGCAAAAACCGCTGTACTCAAGAAAATTACGACAGCTAACAAAATTCCTTTCTTCATGTTCATCTCCTTTAATAACTAATCTCCATTTAATATTACCCTGCTACGTGAAACGTCACTATATTACGTTATAAGATTAAATCACCCACCTTCTGTATTAAAAAGTTTATCGGCTCATGGCTGTAAATCAAATAAAAAAAAGTTTTTTTTTATTTTTTTTTGTATTTGCCGTATATGAGGAAACAGGACGAAAACAACCTCAGAATTCCTCATTTATAGTATTCTTAATAAACTTTCGACAGTTTTACGCATCTTTTATATAATACGGGACTATGGTTGAAAACAAGAGTGGCAAAACTCTATTCAGTGGTTCTGAAGAAGTAAATATCAGTTCAGTAGCGCCGCTGGCGGCTCGGATGAGGCCGAGAAAGCTTGATGAATTCATCGGACAAAGACATTTTCTTGGGTCCGATAAGCTTTTGACGAGGATGCTTGAGGCAGACAGGCTCAGCAGCCTTATATTTTATGGTCCTCCCGGTGTCGGCAAGACATCTTTGGCGACAGTAATTGCAAACTACACGAAGGCCGAATTTCACTATCTCAGCGCTCCGGCGGCCAGCGTGAAAGATATACGGCAGATAATCAAGTGTGCCCGTGACAGACTCGCAGTGGACGCAGCGAGGACAGTGCTTTTTATCGATGAAATTCACCGCTTCAGCCGTGCACAACAGGATGTCCTGCTGGATGATGTCGAGGCGGGCGTTTTGGTCCTCATCGGTGCCACTACTGAAAACCCTTTTTTTTCGGTTAATTCGCCGCTGATATCCCGCAGCACGGTATTTCATTTTGAGCCGTTAAAACAGGAAGATGTTCTGCAATTGCTGAAGATCGCGATTAATGATTCCGAGCGGGGACTCGGTAAGCTTGATATCGAGGCGGACCGCAAGGCTCTGAATTTTTTGGCGGTTATGTGTGATGGCGATGCCAGAAAGGCCCTTACGGCTCTTGAGGTGGGTGTGTTGTCACAGGCCTCACGAAATCCCAATGCGAAAATAAAATTTAATCTGGAAGTTGCAAAGGAGTCGATACAACAGAAGACAATTGATTACAACGGCACGGGCGATACGCACTATGATCTGGCAAGTGCTTTGCAGAAGAGCATGCGTGGTTCGGATCCTGATGCGACGGTTTACTGGCTTGCTCGTATGTTAACCGGTGGGGAGGATACGCGTTTTATCGCCCGGCGGATTGCGATTTGTGCGGCTGAAGACGTTGGAAACGCCGACCCGATGGCGACTGTGTTAGCAGCAGCAGCGGTTCAGATATCCGAGTTTGTTGGTTTGCCGGAAGCCCAGTTGGCATTAGCTCAAGCGGCGTTATACGTAGCTTGTGCGCCGAAATCGAACGCGGCGGCTTGTGCTGTCTGGTCGGCGGTCTCGGATGTAAAAGAGCAGCCGACAAAACAGGTGCCGAAACATTTGAAAGACAGCCACTATGCGGCTGCAAAAAAGCTGGGTTTTGGAGTTGATTACAAGTATCCGCACAACTTTAAGGATGGTTTCGTGCCTCAGGAATATCTTCCGGAGGCAGTGAAGAAAAAATATTACATGCCGAAGGAGATCGGTTGCGAAAAAAATATTAAGCGCTATTTACAAAAGTTGCAAAGCTTGATACAAAAC
>Ga0114922_10001925_pt1 | contig 19649 bp, 14 predicted proteins | sample AartaG_FD_100975 | JGI IMG/M metagenome (GOLD analysis project Ga0114922, IMG submission 100975) | Deep subsurface microbial communities from Aarhus Bay to uncover new lineages of life (NeLLi) - Aarhus_00045 metaG | ecosystem: Environmental > Aquatic > Marine > Oceanic > Sediment | place...
AAGGCGGCGCGACGAACGAAGACGTTCATCGAGACGTAAACGGCATAGCGGCACCGTCTTGGAAAGGCGGCGCGACGAACGAAGACGTTCGTATGTGTTTAGCGTGCACAGACGGAATCTGTTTCGGGCTTGTCTCTTCAGCATGTAGGGGCGGCCCCGCCTGCAGAGCCCTCCGCCGAAGGGCTACGGCCCCCGAAGGCGGAAGCTTTGCGGCGGACAGGTCGCCAGCCGCCCTTGAGCCCGAAGGGCGATAGTCTGTAGCCACGGGCGTCAGCCCGTGGAAAAGGTCGCCCCCCAGCCCGAGAGCCCCCGCAGGGGGCGACAGAGCGGTTCGAGGACGACGGCTGCCTGAGAAGGCGGCGCGACGAACGAAGACGTTCGTCGACGACGAGGACGAGGACGAGAGGAAACGGCGCGCCAACCAAGAACCATATTTCGTTGGCGCACCCGTTTCCGGTAATGTTGGGGATGCCGCAGAAAGGAGCACGAATTGAGAACGCGGGACTTTGATGTTGTTGTGGTTGGTGGGGGCGGAGCCGCACTGCGGGCGGCGATCGCGGCACAAGAGTCGCAGCCCGACCTCAAAGTGGCGTTGCTCACCAAGGGCACGTTGGGGAAGTCCGGCGTGACGGCGACAGCCTGCTCCGACAGAATGGCTTACCACGCAACGTTGAAACACACCGAGCCTCGCGGCGACGATGCGTGGAAGTTTCACGCCGAAGACATCTACCGGATCGGCGGGTGCGTGTCCGACGCCGATCTCGCGGCTATCCTCGCAAGAAATGCCGGCGATTCATTTTACTATCTCAGCTCGCTTGGTGTGCCCTTTGCCAAACGCGACGACGGCCTCGCCGACCAGTTTGTGACCGACGGCTCCCAATACGCCCGGGCTTGCTACACCGGCCCACACACCGCCAACCACATCGAGGAGGCGCTCGTTCGTGAGATAAAGACAACGCCCGTCGAGATCTTCGAAAACACAATGGCGGTCGAAATCGTCAAGGAGGGAGACAGAGCGGCGGGGATGCTGGTCCTCGACACCGCCACCGAACAGTATACGTTGATGGTCGCCGGGGCCATAGTTTTGGCAACCGGCGGCCCGGGCGGGCTGTTTGCCGTCAACGTCTTCCCCGAAGGGATGACCGGCGACGGCCAGGCCATGGCGCTCAGGGCGGGCGCCGAGCTCGTCAACATGGAGTTCATACAGATCGGCCTGTCGTCGGTGAAGACCAAGCTTGCCTGCTCGGGCAGCATGTTCAGGGCATTGCCGAGGCTGGTCAACAGCGACGGCGAGGAGTTCCTGCCGGATTACTACGGCGGCGACCCTGCGTTGATGTTCGACATCGTCTTCAGAAAAGGCGCAAGCTGGCCTGTATCCGTGGAGGAGCCCTCGAGTATCATCGATGTTGCCGTTGCCAAGGAAAACGCGCGCGGCAAGAAGGTTTATCTCGACTACCGCGCCAACCCGACCGGTCTCGGCCTCGGCGAGCTGAATGAAGACATCCGCCGGTGGTATACTGGAACAAAGGAGGTGGACCTCGCCGCCGACGAGGTGATCGCGAGCCCGCTGGCGCGGTTGAAACTTATCAACCCGCCGGTCGTCGAGTGGCTGCGCGAGCGGGGGATCGACCTCGACAACGGCGACAAGATAGAGTTGGCCCCGGCCACTCAGCACTTCCAGGGAGGGATCAAGATCAAGCGAGACGCAAGTACGCGCATACCCGGCCTGTTTGCCGCGGGCGAGGCGGCCGGCGGGCAGCACGGCGCCAACCGGCCCGGCGGGAACGCCCTGATGGACAGCCAGGTATTCGGCAGGATCGCGGGTGAACAGGCGGCGGCGTACGCGAAGACTGCAGCGGAGCCGGGCGACATCGAAGCGCTGGGCGTGGCGGCCGCCGACAAGGCCACGAGGAAAATCACCGCCTGCTGCCCGGGAGGCTGCAGCAAGTTCACGGCATCTGAAGCCAGGGAAATGATACAGTCGGCGATGAGCCGAGCCGCGGGAGTCGTCCGGACCGAGGCCGGCTTGAAAGCGGCGGTCAAAACCATCGATGAGGTGCGCATCACCGGCATTTACGCCGACAACAGCGGCGCTGCGCACGCGATTGAGGCGCTGAATATGATCGATTCGGCCGCGGCGGTTCTGTCGGCCTGCCTTGCAAGAAAAGAAAGCCGCGGGCCGCACCTGTTCTTCGCGGATGAAACCACGATCACTCCGACGGGCCGGTCCGAGGAATTCGAGAGGTACGTTGTGGTGACGCTGCACGGCCGCAAGCCGGCGACCGAGTGGCGTGAGCCGGTGCGAACGTTCGAGTGATGCCGAACAGGTGCGGCGGTCAAGTATTGTGCTTGTACTGCCCGAAAGGCCCGTGTTTGGCGGTTTGGCTTTTTCCGTGTTTGACGTTTTCTTAGCCCGGAGGGCGGTAGTCTGTAGCCACGGGCGTAAGCCCGTGGAAAACGATTGCCCAAAACCGCAGAGCCCCCGCAGGGGGCGACAGGACGATTAGACGAGAGGAGATGTCGCGCATCGCCCCGAGACCATATATCGCAGATGCACCCGTCAGAGGCCGAGCAGCTCTTTGATCTTGCCGGCGACGTCGCCGCTGCGCATGAGCGTCTCGCCCACCTGGATAGCGCGGGCGCCCGAGCGCTGGATTTTCAGGACGTCTTCCCGGGTCTTTATGGCGCTCTGCGAGATCACCACTCGGTCCTGGGGGATCAAGTTGATTCGGCGGACGGTGGTCTGGAGATCGGTTTCGAACGTGCGGAGGTCGCGGTTGTTGATTCCGATCACCCGGGCGCCGCAGTTCACGGCTCTGCGGATTTCTTCTTCGGAATGCCCTTCGACGAGGGCAGACATTCCGAGCGCGTGAGTGAGCTCGAGCAGGGAGGCAAGCTCGTCGTCCGAAAGGATCTGCGTCATCAACAGTATGGCGTCGGCGTCGACCGCTCTCGATTCATATACCTGGTATGGATCGATGATGAACTCTTTTCGCAGCACCGGCAGGTGCACGGACCGGCGCACAGCGGCCATCTGTTCGGTACTGCCTTTGAAGTACTTCTTGTCGGTTAGGACGGATATTGCCGCGGCGCCGCACTCCTGGTATGTGCGGGCTATTGAGGCGAAGTCGCCGACCGGGCAGATCTCACCGGCGGAAGGCGACGCGTGTTTGATTTCGGCCAGCAGGTGGATCCCGGCGGGCGGCTGGGTGCGAAACGCCGCTTCGAAGTCTCGAACGGCCGCGGCCTCTTCCGCCCGGCGCCGGACCTGGGCGAGGGGGATGCGGCTGCGATCGCGCTCGATTTCGTCGCGCTTGTAAGCGACTATCTCGTCGAGAATAGACTGACTGCGGTTGTCGTTCATACTCAAGGAAAGATACCAGATCGCCGGCGAATGGTCAAGGGCTTTTTCGCTGCCGGGCACACAAGGAGGTAACGATGCACCAGTTCAGCGTCAAGACGCGGTCGCGCGTGGATTTCGTCGATATCACGGAAAAGGTCAAATCCATCATTACGCAGGCGTTTGTAAGGGAAGGTGTGTGCCATGTATTCATCCCCCATACGACGGCGGGCATAACGATCAACGAAAACGCCGACCCGGCGGTGGTGAGCGATATCGTCAAGGAACTCGACAAGGTCATTCCCCTCAGCGACAACTATTCGCACGTGGAAGGCAACTCCGCTGCTCACATCAAGGCGAGCATGATGGGCTTCAGCGTGATCGTGCCGGTGGAGGGCGGACGAATTGTGCTGGGCACGTGGCAGGGGATCTACCTGTGTGAGTTCGATGGCCCTCGAACGCGCAAGGTGCTCGTGACGCCGCTGTCGCAGGGACACTTTGAAGTATGAAAAAGCAATCCGCATCACCGCGCCAGGCGGAAGTCGAGGCCGATTACTGCGGCTTTGAGATAGCCGATGCATAGGTTGTCGGATGCGGCCTCGATCATAATGACCGCTACCGCCACCTGCCTTACATTGCAGTGGTGGAGCAGGGCGATAAAGGACTGAGCGATGCCCAAGGCTCCTGAGAACATCGTCGCCGAAGCCGAAAAGCTGCGGGAAGAACTCCTGCGGCACAGCTACCTGTACTATGTGCTGGACAAGCCGAAGGTCTCGGACGCCGAATATGACAGGATGATGCGGCGCCTGGAGGCCATCGAAGAGCAATACCCGGAGCTCGTTACGCCGGACTCGCCCACGCAGCGAGTGGGTGCCGCCCCGGCGGAAGGATTCGAAGCTGTACCGCACCGCCTGCCGATGCTGAGCCTCAACAACGCGATGGACGAAGCGGAAATGCACGAGTGGTACCGGCAGGTGCGATCCGGTCTCGGAATCGAAGGCGGCGAGGACGGTACGCTGTTCGATGAGCACGTGGAATCCGTGGCCGAGCCGAAGCTCGACGGCGTCGCCATTGAACTTGTCTATGAAGACGGCACGCTCACCGTGGGGGCCACCCGCGGCGACGGCTTCACCGGCGAGGACGTCACGCAGAACATAAAAACAATCCGCAGCATCCCGCTGAAGCTGATGGGTGATCACCCGCGGCTACTCGAAGTTCGCGGGGAGGTGTATTTTCCGCTGCGCGACTTCAACGAGATGAACCGCAGGCGCAAGCAGCAAGACAAGGAGCCTTTCGCCAATCCGCGCAACGCCGCCGCCGGGTCACTGCGGCAGCTCGATCCGAAGGTGACGGCGTCGCGGCCGCTGCAGTTCCTTGCCCATGGCTTCGGGACTGTCGAGGGCGGCCCGGTGTTCGAGACGTATTCGGAGGTCAGCGATTACATCAAAGCAGTTGGCCTGCCGACCATAACCCCCGCGAAGGTCTGTAAGGATCTCGGCGAGGTGGTGAAGTTTTACAATGAGCTGCTCCCGAAACGCGACCACATGCCTTTTGAGATGGACGGCGTAGTCGTGAAGGTCAACGACCTCAGCCGGCAGGAGGCGCTGGGTGCGAGGTCGCGCAGCCCGCGATTCGCGATAGCCTGGAAATTTCCGGCGCGCCAGGAGCAAACGCGGCTGGAAGAGATAACCGTACAGGTCGGCCGGACAGGCGCACTCACGCCGGTTGCACGGCTCAAGCGGGTGAATATCGGCGGCGTGATGGTGGAGCGCACCACGCTGCACAATCAGGACGAGATAGACCGCCTCGACGTGCGCGCGGGCGACACGGTGATCGTCCAGCGCGCGGGCGACGTGATCCCGGAGGTCGTGCAGATCGTCCCCGACGCCAAGCACGACGGGCGGGAGAAATTTGTCCTGCCCCAGACCTGCCCCGTGTGCGGCTCGCCCGTGGTGCGGCTGGAGGGCGAGGTCGTTGCGCGCTGCACCGGGATCGCCTGCCCCGCCCAGATTGAGGGCTGGATCAGGCACTTCACGTCGCGCACGGCGATGGATATCGAGGGCGTCGGCGACAAGCTGGTGGCGCAGCTTGTAGACCGCGACCTCGTGAAGAACCCGGCCGATCTCTACCGGCTGACCATTGAGCAGCTCGCAGGGCTGGAGCGCATGGCGGAAAAGTCTGCCGGGAACATCATCGCCGCCATCGAGGCATCGAAGGATCGGCCGCTGGAGCGTATCGTTTTTGCGCTGGGCATCCGGCAGGTCGGCGAGCATGTGGCCCAGGTGCTGGCCGCGCATTTCGGAAGCATCGAGGCGATCATGAACGCCACCGAGGAGGAGCTCTCGGAGGTCCGCGAGATCGGCCCCGTGATTGCGAAGTCGCTGAGGGAGTACTTTTCGCGCGACGACATCCGCAAGCTGATCGACGATCTGCACGAATTGGGTGTGAGATTCCCCTGCACCGAAGTGGCCGCCGGCCCCGGCCCCTTCGACGGTCTAACGTTCGTCTTCACCGGGGCGTTGAGCATGTCCCGTCCCGACGCCGAGCGGCTGGTCACGAGCCTGGGCGGCCGGGCAAGCGGCAACGTGAGCAAGAAGACCGACTATGTAGTCGCCGGCCCCGGGGCCGGCTCGAAGCTCGACAAGGCAACCGGCCTCGGGGTGAAGGTCATCGATGAGGAGGAGTTCAGGAAGATGGTCGAAAAGGCGGGAGGGTGAAGTTCCAATGACCAATTTCCAATGCTCAATGACCAATGAGAAGATAGTACTCGGGCATCGGCGGGGGCTTCGGCTTTGGATTGATGTCGTGGAATGCGTGGGATACCGTATTTAGCACGGCAACGCCAAATCCCGCGACCGAGTTGTTTCGGACAAGCATACGCAGGGCGTCGCCGCAGCCCTTCAGGCTCCAGCTTGCCCTGGGCTGTATTGTGTAACGCCCGTTGGGGGTAAGAACAAGTCTACAAGAAAAGGTCAACAAGATCCAAACGGACAACATGGGCAAGGGCCCGGGTGACGGTGGCGCAGCCCTGAAAGGGCGACCAGATTATAGCCCAGGGCAGAGCGCGGCCGTAGGTCGCGCGTCGCCCTGGGGAACGGTTCATCCCACACCAGAGGAGCCCTGAAAGGGCGACACAATTCAACCCCATTGCGCATTCCCGCGTCGCCCTGGGCAACTTGTGTCGCCCTTACAGGGCTGGGATCTTTTGGTTTGGCCTACCCAGGGCGTCGCCGCAGCCTTTCAGGCTCCGGCTTGCCCTGGGCTGTATTGTAACGCCCCGTCGGGGCTAAGAACAACTCCACAAGAAAAGGTCAACAAAATTCTTGTCTCTTGAGCAGTTGCGTCCTCTGGATAAGGAAGAATAGCGTTGCCGTGTTAGAGGCCGTGCAAGCTAAGTGCCTGACACTTAGGAAAACACAACGAAGCTTCTTGGTTGATCATTTCCCCTTGTCTTTTGTTCCGGCGGGCGCTATCATCCTGCAAGGAGGCCACCGATGAAGATCAGGCAGATCATTGAGGTGATGGAAAGGCTCGCCCCGCCGCGGTTCGCCGAGGAGTGGGATCGAATCGGCCTGCAGATCGGCGACGCCGAAGCTGACGCGCAAAAGGTCGTGGTTGCGTTGACGCCCTCGCTTGATGTCCTGAACGAGGCGACGGCGCGCGGCGCCGGAATGGTAGTATCGCACCATCCGTTGATATTCAAACCTCTCGCATCGCTCACGGGAAGCACCCCGGCCGAGCGGCTGGCGGCCGGCTTCGTGAAAGCGGATGTCGCTCTTTTCGCCGCTCACACAAATCTCGACAACGCGCCGGGCGGGATCAACGACTCGCTTGCGGAGTGCCTCGGCCTGACGAACATTCAGCCGCTGGCGGCCTCCCGAGCCCCGATGAAGAAGATCGTTGTGTTTGTGCCGGAGGAGAATCTGGAACAGGTCGCCGCGGCGATGTGCGCGGCCGGGGCGGGGCGCATAGGGGCGTACCGTGATTGCACCTTCCGGGTGAAGGGCACCGGCACGTTCACAGCGATGGCGCATGCCGATCCCCATATCGGGCGGCGAGGCAAACTGCAGCACGTCGCGGAGGTCCGGCTGGAATCGATCGTGCCGGCGGAAGATGTAGCCGACGTGTCGGCTGCAATCCGCGAATCGCATCCCTACGAGGAGCCGGCATTCGATATCTACCCGCTCGAGAACCGGCGCGTCGAAGGCGGCCCGGGCAGATGGGGTGTGTTGGATGAGCCCGTGAAGGCGTCCGACTTCATTGCCGAGGTTTCGAAGAAGCTCGGCGCGCGGGGCATCAGTTACGTAGGCGATGCGGACCGGCAGGTCTCGAAAGTGGCCGTGTGCGGAGGGGCCGGGGCCGATTTGTATCAGGACGCCCTCAGGCACGGCTGCCAAGCATACGTTACGGGTGACGTCAAGTATCACACGTTCCTTGACGCCCGGGACGATGGTCTGATCCTCATCGATGCGGGTCATGCGGAAACCGAGCTGCCCGGAGTGAGGGTGCTGCACAAGCGCCTCGGCAGCGCGATTTCGGATATCGAAGTAGTGTTGAGCAAAGACGAGGGCAGATCGATCAATGTGCTCTGAAACGCCGCCACGGCCCGGAACGAGTGTAATTTTGTGTAAAAGCCCGCGCGTGTTTTCAGTGTGAGCTGAAAATTCGGTTGAAAAAAAGTATAATAAAGTATAATAGGGTTAGACTATAGTCAGTGAAGAGTATTACTCGGGTTCCGATTGTGGGTGACCCGCAGGGGGACAAGGAGCTTGTCGTGTCGCTGTTTGATCTACAACAGCCGTTCGACCTGGGCGAGGACCAATTCCTGGGCGACGATTGCGATTGGGAGATAGGTTTCTTCAAGAGCATCGTCGACGCCTCGCCGAACTATGTGGAAGCCTTGGCTCATCTCGGCCACCTTTACACGAGGCGAGGCGACTATCACAGGGGCCTCGAGATCGACAAGCACCTTGTTAGGCTGCGCCCCGATGATCCCACAGTGTATTACAATCTTGCGTGCAGTTTGTCTCTGACGGGCCAGCTCGACGCGGCCCTCGTACAGCTCCAGAAGGCTATTGAGCGGGGCTACACCGATTACTCCTACATGTTTGATGACGAGGACTTGGAAAGCGTCCGTAACGATCCCCGTTTCTTTGATCTTATGGCGAGGTTCAACAAGCCGGTGTAACGGGGGGATGCATTCCCTCCTCATGAAAGTTGAAAAGCACTCCTGATTCGCGCACACCAGCCGCCTGCATCCGGCGGATGTCCGACACGACAGCCTTCATGTATGGAGTTTGCAGTTCCCAGCCCGGCGTAAGAAATGTCCCGCAAGAAGCACAAGCGTCCGACGTCACGGCCCAATTGATTTGTTGTCTGTTCCCCTTGAGATGTGCACTGTGAAATACAGCCAGTTACAGCTTTTCGGCCGTCTCGCACTCGTGTGTGCCGTGTGTTGTGCGATGTTCGGGTCGGGTTCGGCTGCGGCTCAGCCCCGGATCATCTCGGTTGTTCCGCTCAAGAAAACGGTCCAACAGTACGGGACCTTCGAGGCCGGCGTCTCCATCGAGGCCAAGTCCGACAATCCATTCGATAGCTCTCAGATCCAGGTCACGGGGCAGTTTCAGAATGACGACGGCAATCTGTACGTTACGGGCGGGTTCCTGTATCAGGACTTCAAACGCGGGCTCGATGACGATGGCTTCGAACGCCTCACGGCAGTCGGGGCGCCTCAGTGGCGGATCAGGTTTACACCTCCCGAGCCCGGCGAATATGCTTACATAGTGTCGGTGGTGACCGAACACGGCCGCGCGTTTTCGCGCCGGTTCCATTTCACCTGCGAGCCGGCGAAGGACGACGGCTTCGTGCGGACCATTTGCGGCAGATACTTCCAGTACGACTCGGGGCGGCCGTTCTTCTGCATAGGTCAGAACCTCGCCTGGGCCAAGGGCGAGGGTACGCGCGATTACGACAAGTGGCTGGAAAAGCTCGCCGAGAGCGGCGCGAATTTCGTCCGCCTGTGGCTGTGGCGCAACCCGACGTTCGACCTGGAGTTGATGCCCGATGTCGAAGGCAACGGCGGCGTGGGACGGTACGATCTCGCAAACGCCTGGCGGCTCGATTACGTGCTCGACCGGTGCGAGGCGCTCGGCATCAAAGTCATGCTGTGCTTCTTCGACTTTCATCCCCTTACCGAAGATTTCAAGTGGGCCGGAGCAGTTTACCATCCCTGGGATAACTGTGTTTACAACGAGGTCAACGGCGGACCGTTGGATAAACCCGCCGATTTCTTTTCCGACGACCATGCCGTTATCGCGGCTCGGCAGCTCATACGATACGTAATAAACCGGTACGGACACAGCAAGGCGATCATGAGCTGGGAGCTGTTCAACGAGGTCGACCTCGCGCCAAGCTACAAGCGGCGACTCCGCGAGATCGAAGCATGGCACACGAAAATGGCCGGGCTTGTCGAGTCGCTCGATCCGTACGGCCGTCCGGTTACAACCTCGTGTGCCGAATCGCTGGGCCGCAGCCGGCTCTGGAAAAACCCGGCCATTCGGATCGTGCAGTCGCATTCGTACAATCAGAAAGACATGGGCGAGGCCGTTCCGACGTTCGTCCGTGCTTTTGATCCTCTCGGCAAGCCGCACCTTGTGGGTGAGATCGGCAACGACGTGAACCTCACCGAGGAGGAAGAAGGTGACGATCCGACGGCCCTTCACCTTCACAATGCGATCTGGGCGGCGATGGCGAGCGGATCGGCGGGCGGGCCGCTGACCTGGTGGTGGGACAGTTACATCGATCCCCTCGATCTTTATTCGGTTTACACGGGTCCGTCGAAGTTTGCCGAGACCATTGGGTGGTGCGCGGAAGAGTTCAACCCCGCGGCCGTCAAGATACAGATGGCCGCCGCCGACATCAAAGAAGGTGCAAAGCCCAACCGGTACGTCCACGGGCGGGCACATAAAGACAAGTTGGGCGCCGGTCCTACGTTCGAAGTCGACTATGCCTTTGACGGGACGTTTTCGGTACACGTGGACAGGGTGGCATCGGACGCGATGCTGTTGATCTACCTCGACGGTCGGCAGGCGTTGCGCGAGGAGCTGCCCGCCTCAAAAGCGCGGGGCTCGTGGAAGGAAATCATCTGGCAACGCGATCACGCATATTGGGAGGCCGTATACGACCGGACCTTCGCGATCAGCGTGCGGAAAGGGAAGCACATAATCTCCGTTAGAAATGGCGGGAACGACTGGTTGACAATCTCGAACATCAAGATGCTCAACCATGCCAAGCGGGGCGTATTTGCCGTGATCGAGACTGACAACAAGTGGGGGGCGATGGAATTCGTTCAGTACAAGGTCGGCCCCGACGGCACCCTCACCGGCTACCCGAGCGTGCCTCTGCGCGCCCTTGCGCTTACCGGTGCCGATACCACCATCGCGTGGGTCCAGAACAAGAATAATACATGGCATAATCGGCGAGGCGGCGCTCCGGCGCCCAGAGCCGCCAGAGGGCTGCTCGTCTTTCCCGGGCTGGGCCCGGGCAGGTACGCCGTTCAGCGATGGAATACCTACGCCGGCGAGGCCCCTCGCAATCCGGATGCGGCCGAGAAGCCGGCCCCGGACGGGGGACCCGTTAAAGAGGAATTCGCGGTCGAAGTGGCCGAGGACTCGACGCTCCAGTTCATTACGCCCCTGATCGGCACCGACGTCGCCTACAAGATCGAGAGACTGGTGACAGTGCCCGTCCCTCCGGCTCCGGAGCCTGAGGAGCCGGAACCTGCAGACCCCGACGATGCACCGGCAGAGGAGGCGCCGGCCGATCCGGAGGTCGAAGGCGGCAATGTAGTTGCGCCGCCCGGGAAGTAGTCCTTACCCGTCGACGAATGAAAAGCGCCCGCGGCGCATCGATTGCCGCGGGCGTTCGTGCGTTCCGGTCTGGCGTTATCGAGAATTCAATTGTCGATTTTGTCCAGCGGCGTCACCCGGCCTACCATGCCGTTCTCGCGGCCATAGACCTTCTTCGTGGGGAGGAAATCAACGTGGCCATCTGCGTAGAGGACGCAGAAGCCGTCGTCATGGTTTGGCTCGGCGTCGGTGTCGTCGCTTGCCAGAACGTCCTCCGGCTTCATGTCGTCGACTGTCAGTGGCGCGCCGCCGGGCACAGTCCACTGAGCCTTCGACGCGTAGCTGACGTGCGTGCCGTCGGGCTGCTCGAACTGTCCGTTCCAGCCGGGGATGTTCGCGCCGTCGCCAGCGCCCGGGTTCGTGCCCAGGTCGGCGCCATCGTGGTTGTCGTCGTCGCTGGTGGGGCAGATGAGTACTCCCGGCTCGGGAAGGACACCTGACCAGTAGAGCGCCGCGAGGAACGAAGCGCCGGAGAACCCCTCGCCCGGCTCCAGATCGGCCCCCTTAGGCTCGGCGTAATTACCATCCTGCGTCGGGTACGGATAGTGCTTGCCGCCGCCATGCGTGTCTACGTACATACTCAGCGCGATCCCAAGCTGCCTGAGATTGGACTTGCACATGGTGCGGTTGCTCTCCCGATGCACTCGCCCATGCCTATGCGTTACCCTTGGCAAAAGAAAACCGACTGCGAGAAGAGCCATAATTAGGATGAGGACCAGAATCTCCAACCGTGTGAATGCTCGCTTGTGTGTCTTCGGCATTGTGTGACCTCCTTTCTGTGCGAAGCACGCCGGGTCGGAACGCAAAGATCCGTCACCCACCATTATTATAGACTGAGCGGCGAGGCGCAAAGGCCAAGGTCCAAAGTCGCCGGTTGCCAACGGGAGAGAGGTGAGGCCCGAGCCGGTTTGAGGAAGCTGGGAATAATGGCGAAGGTACAGAGAGGCGGTTGTTCGCCGCCGTTTCGAGCTTCTATTTCCGAGGGCCAGGTGCATCACAATGGCGTTTTCTCATTGCGCATCAGGGAATAGCGAAATCCTCCAGACGCGATAGTCTTGATGCCGACTGAAGTGAAACACTCATACAGGGTACGGGCTGCTGTTGTGTTTTGTGAACATATGTTTAAGGAAGGCAACGCCGGTACAAGTGGTTGCGGCACAAGGTGTTAGCCTTTTTGAGGCCGGCGCCATGTCTAATCTGGGCACCATTGAGCGCCTTGGGGTGACGTCCGGGGTCGGCAGATCGGAATTGTGTCTGCATCCATAACATCTTGTCGTGCAACAACTTATGGGCGCGCCCCCAAGATTAGCGCGGGGGGTCTGGCATGGTTTTTGCAGGAAATTAGAAATGTGGGAGTGGAGCGCGCATGCAGTGATGCATCTGAACGGGCTGATGTCTGTACTTTTCGTGAGGACAGAATGGGGGCATTATTAGGCTTCTTTGGTTTTAGCACTATTTGGGAGGTATGCCTATGAGCTGAAAGCAAGGCGTAAGTGACGATAGGGCGCTCGATGTTTGGCTTAATGTATTTGAAAGGAGATCTGAATCACATGAGGTTAAAGACTGTTTTGACGTTAGCGGTGCTGCTTGCACTAGCAATCGCGCCGGCGGCCGTCAGAGGCGACCCGCTCGACCTGCCGGTCAAGTGGTCGCAACTGCCGGACATGGATCTGGGAACCGATTGGCTCTCCATCCACCAGGTCGACGGGCCTGTGGTAGTCGACGATTTCGAGTCGAACGGAATGCCCATCGCTGGTTTCCACTGGTGGGGCTCCTACCTGGACGGCATGGATCCCGATCCCGGCATGTGGAAAATGTTTGAGATCAGCTTCCACACCGACGTCCCCGTTGGTCAAGACCCATTCTCTCAGCCGAGCCAGGAATACCAGTTCCAGATGATTCTCACTCAGGAAACATTCTATGGCACCACGAATGGTGGCGAGGATGTCTACGAGTACTGGGCCCTGCTCGATTACTTGTGGCTCGAAGAGGCCGGCCAGATCTACTGGGTGGATTTCGCCTACGACCAGAGCCAGGGACTGCGCGACTGGGGTTGGCATGAGAGCGAAACGCAGTGGAACGACTTCGCGGTGCAGACCCAGCCACCCAGCCCCGGCGGCAATCCGCACCTCGGCCCATGGGCTCCGCTGGATGTCGACATGGCTTTTGAGGTCTTGACCATCCCCGAACCCGCCACGATGCTTCTGCTGGCAGGCGGATTTGGTTTGCTGGCGTTCCGGCGCAAGAAGAAATCCTGACGCGATCGAGATCGGGCGCCTGATGCGCCGATAGGTCTCGATCGCACGGCCGGTTCCTGAGAGGTCTCAGGTGTGAGGCCAAGTTTGAGGGGACAGTCACCCGTATCCACGGGTGGCTGTCCCCTCAACTTTTTCCCAACCTTTTGGTAACGTCCCAAAAGCCCAGCCCAGGGTTGAAACACTTGTCATTCCCCACATGTTCTTGTGGCGGCTTCCGCCACTCCTATGGCCCTGAAAGGGCAAAGTATGAAAGCCCAGGGCAAGGTGAATCCTGCAAGGATTCGCCGTCGCCCTGGGTTGCGTGGCATTTAACATTCATAAGCCCTGAAAGGGCGAAGTAAAAAATGATGCCAACACGGAGCGCCTGCACCTGCGATGCCTACTCCGTCCTTTCAGGGCTTAACGGGGTCTGGGCCGCTTACCCAGGGCGTCGGCGAAAGCCGCTTTTTGCGGCTTTCACCTGTGCCCTGGGCTTTCATACTTCGGCCCGTTGGGGCTTAAGAGCGCACGAAATTATTGGCACATTTCCCTGCTCAAGAACAGGATCCCCAAGCGCTTCTAGCAAAAACATGTGGGGAATGACAAGTGTTTCAACGCTGGGCTGGGATGCCGCTGCCCTATGGTCTCATGGTCCCATGGTCCCATGGTCCTATTATCCCATGGACCTACGGTCCCGGCACACGGCAGTGCACCGGAGGCGCCCTCCACCTTTGGGACATTGCCGACCTGGTTCGCCTATTCAGCCTTTTCTTCCTTTGCCCATTCCAGAATGCGCTTCATCGCCGGATTCTTATTCGGGTCCAGCAAGGCCGGATCGGCGGCGGCTCTCTCACGGGTTACAAGAGTAGGCAGTACGCCCATCTTGCGGTGGATGGCAATGGAGACTTCAATCCGCGGATTCCACGGCTCAAGCTCTATGTAACCGATCATCTTGGTGTGGCCCTTCCACAGGTACGAGCAGATCGGATGCGCCGCCTCGACGTGCTTCTGCTGCATGTTGCCCCAGCCCATGGGGTGAGCCTGGGCAAACGCCTCTCGCTGAAAACTGATCTCGGTGAGGCACTCGCCCGCCAGCACCAACCCGGGGTGGATGTACGACAGCTCTTCCTGCAGCAGCCACGATCCTTCCACCATTGTCATGTTCTCGACGATGCCCGGGTTACTGTTCCACGCGTGGTAGGTCTGGTCCAGAAACGCCACGGGCGCCTTCACCTGGTCGCACGCGGCCACAACGTTGTCGATCAGCTCGCGCCGCCACTGTGCCAGCCCGGAGTGGATGTAAGCCATCTGGTAAGACGAATTCGTCCCGGCCATCCGCAAGAACCAGCCCTGCGGCTTATTCTTGACGACGTCCCGCACGTGCCAGGGCTCGACCTCCTTGAACAGCGGGTGGGTCTTGCAGCAGGAGAAATAATTGAAATGGGGCATCACCTTGAAACCCATCGCGTTCGCTTTCTCCACGAACGCCGCAGCCTCCTCCGTGGGAATGTACTCCGGATACTTCACGTCGTAGGGGCTGGTGCGCCACTGATCGAGGTGGATCAGCGTTTCTTCGGGCGGATGGACTTTCGCCAGCGAATCGAGCAGTTGCGGATTCGAGCTCGCCCAGGACACCGCCAGCGTGATGTTGTTCACCCAATCGGGCCGCAGCGCCCGCTTCTCCGACAACCGATACGTCCGCTCCATCCAGTCGCGGTATCGGTCGGCGGGAGCGTGCCAATCGCCGTCGTAGGTGTTGATGCGCCATTCCACGCCGCCCGCGGTCCGGTTTTGCGCCAAGGGAGCGACTTGTTCGCTCTCGAACCCCAGCGTGCTCAGGCCCTCCTCGCTGCGGAAGCTGAGCGCCTTGTACGTGAACTGGGTGTCTTCGCTGTGGATCATCATCGAGGCGCCGTCGCGCTGGCCAATGGCCAACTGAGCGTTCCACTCGCTGGGCCATCGGTTGCGCGCCGCCGGCAGCACCTCGCGGCCGCTGACGACCTCGATGCCGTTTCGACAGGGCAGTACCAGCGTGGTCTCGCGGGCAAACGGGATGCTCCAGCGAACTGCCTGCAGCCTGGAGCGGGTGCTCTGCCCGCTGGGCCGAACGCACAGGTCGCCGGTCGACGGGTCCAGCCGCACAAAAAGCTCGCGGTCGGAATCGTTTCCTTTCAGTATCACCCGAGCCACGTGCGGCGACATGAGCTTCACCACAACCTGCTGGTCTTTGTCGGCGTCGGCAGCGTCCTTGCCGACGTACACCAGCTCGATAGGGAAGGGGAGGGCATCACTGCGGCAGAATTCCGCACCCGTCTTGCGGTCGACGAGGCTCGTGAGCGCGCCGCCATCCAGCCGCGCCGTGAAACGATTAGATTCAACGATAAGGCTCTGGTCTTCAACACGGATTTCCATTAACTGATCCTCACCAAAACTGGCTGTGCAAACAATGACGACGTGAAGGATACCAACGAGGGCGAATATATGCAAGGGACTTAGGCTCAATGAACGAAATTGTCGGCAGAGGCAATTCGAGATTCTTGTGGCCGGCATGTGGTCTTACTCCTTCGTGTTGTGGCGCCCTCTCGTCCTCGCCGTCGAAAGGTTCTGTCGCCCCCTGCGGGGGCTCTTTTCTGTTTTCGCACGTTTCCCACGGCCTGAAGGCCGTGGCTACAAGGCTGAAGGGCGGCTCCCGAGCCGCCCCTACATGTCTCGCCGTGCATCGTCGTCGTTGTCGAATGAATCTGCCGCCCCCTGCGGGGGCTCTGCGGTTGGGGGCAACTGTTTTCCACGGGCTCACGCCCGTGGCTACAGACTATCGCCCTTCGGGCTAAGAAGGCGAGGCCGAAACAGATTCCGTCTGTGCACGGTAAACACGTACCTAAGACGGTGCCGCTATCGCGTCTACGTCGACGAACGTCCCCGTTCGTCGCGCCGCCTTCTCAGGCGGCCGTTGTCATCGATTCACGAGAACCATAATATCCTGTCGCGCCCTGCTCCACGCCTATGCCAGGGTCGCGGCCCTTTCTATGGCCTTGTCGATGCGCGCCAGGCTCTCGTCCTTACCGAGGATTATCATGCTCTCGAGCAGGGGCGGCGTGGCCTTGCGGCCGGTGATTGCGATCCTCACGCACATAAACACGCTCCCCGCCTTCCACCCGACGTCCTCGGCCAGCGCCCTGATGGCGTCTTCCATGGGTTGCGTTTGCCAGGGGTCGATGGCGGCGAACTGCTCACGTATCTTCTCCAAGACCGGAGGCACATCGGGCGGCTGCGTTTTCTTGGGCACGAGCAGAGCCGGGTCGTAGTCCAGTTCGTCCGCGCTCATGAAGAAGAAATCGGCCATCGCATCGAATTCCTCGGCGTTGAGTCTCGCGATTCTCTCCTGCACCAGCGGCATGATCTTCAGGAGATGATCTCGGTCGATATCCCGGCCGGCGAGCGCGGTGTCCAACAGCCGGTCTGTGAGCTCTTCGATGCCGAGTTGCCGGATGTAGACGCCGTTCATCCAGTCGAGTTTTGTGAGGTCGAAGATCGGCCCCGTCGTGCTCACTCGGTCCCATGAGAAATCGGCGACCATCTCGTCGAGGCCGAAGGTCTCGCGGCCGTCCGAGAACGACCATCCCAGATTCCCCAGAAAATTCAGCATGGCCTCGGGCAGGTAGCCCTGGTCCCTGTACCATTCAAGCGAAACGGGGTTCTTCCGCTTGCTGATCTTGCTCTTGTCTTTGTTGCGGAGCAGCGGCATGTGAATGAATTCCGGCATTTCCCAGCCAAACGCCTCATACAGCAAAACGTGCTTGGGCGTCGAGGATATCCATTCCTCCGCCCGGACGACGTGCGTTATCTCCATCAGGTGGTCGTCGACTACGTTGGCGAGGTGGTACGTGGGGAAGCCGTCGGACTTGACCAGGACCTGGTCGTCTATCTGTGCGGTGGCGATTCTCACTTCGCCGCGGATTCTGTCGGTAAAGCCCACCTCGCCTTCCTGCGGCACCCGCAGCCTGACGACAAAGGGCTTGCCCTCGCTGAGGTCCTTCTCGATGTCGTCCGGCGACAGCGTCCGGCACCGGCCGTCGTACTTCGGCGGCTGCTTTGCCTTTCTCTGTCGGTCGCGCATTTCCGCAAGACGCTCTGGCGTGCAAAAACAGTGATACGCCTTGCCCGCGTCGAGCAGAATCTGCGCATGCTGCTTGTACATGTCGCTGCGCTCCGACTGACGATAAGGTCCATAAGGCCCGCCCACGTCCGGGCCTTCGTCCCATTGCAGGCCGACCCACCGAAGGCAATCCATAATTGCGCGCTCCGATTCCGGGGTGGACCGAACGCGGTCCGTGTCTTCAATTCTCAGGATGAACTTGCCGCCCTGCTTGCGCGCAAAAGCGTAGTTGAAAAGACCTATGTAAGCCGTGCCGACGTGTGGGACGCCGGTCGGGCTGGGTGCAATTCGTACGCGAACGGTTTTCATTGGTGAGTCAGTTCCTTCAATCTTTGCAGGGCAGTCCGGGCAACTTCCTCGGGATTGTCTTGGTGCATGTAAAGCTCGACGGTCACGAATCCGTCGTATCCTATTGTTTCGAGCGATTGCAGTATCGGTTCAAACTCAATAGCTCCTTCGCCCGGCACCAGGTGATAGTGCTTGCGGTCGGCGGCGATGTCTTCGATGTGCACGTGCCCAATGCTATCGCCAAAGTGTGCGACCGCGGCGGGCACGTCGTCGCCTACGCAGAAGAAGTGGCCGATGTCGAAATTCAAGCCGAGCATCGGCGAGTCGAAGCGCGAAAACAGCTCGTCAGTCTGCTCGACGTTTTCAATCAGCAGCAGGGGTTCCGGCTCGACAAGGAGCTTTACGCCGACGTCCTCGGCCACGGCGAGGGCTTCGCGCAGGCCGGATTCGAAGACCTCGAGGGCCTGTTCGCGCGTCATCGACGGATCCAGCGGCCCCCCCGGCTGCGTCTGGATGCTGGGCGCGCCGAGCTTCGCCGCGAGCTTCAGGCAGTCGATGGTGTGGTCGAGTCGCAGGCGCCGGAAATCAGGGTCGGGCTCGATCCACGACGGATGCTGAATCTCGTTCCGGATGCCGTAGAGCATGAATGCGTTGACGTTGGCGGCCTGCAGACCCGTATGGGCGAGCACCTCGCGAATCTCGGCGATCTTTGCGTCGTCGGTGTCCGGCGGATAAGCGTGCGGGACATCCCCGAGGATCTCGGCCCCTTCATATCCGCATCGGGCTATGGCTCGGAGGGCCTCGGCCAGGCCGTGCTTTCTGAACGCATTCGTGCTGAAGCCGAACTTGTACATCCCTTTACCGGTCCTTTCTCGTGATCATCAACTGTGGGGCGACGCGCCCGTGCATATAACGTGCAAGGCGAAGAATGATCCGGCGTCGACCAAAGACTATTGTAGCACATCGGAAGCAGACATGCAAGAACGCTTGAGCACGTCAAATGTGGGCTTGAAATGACAAAGGCCGCGTCGCGGCCTATGTTTCAAACAGGGACGCGCGGGCCGGGGAAGGGGAAATCGTCCTTCTCTTGGGCATGTAAGCAGAACCCCGGCCCGCGTTGTGGGGGCCATACTGCAGGAGATCAGTGAGCCTGGACCCAACATTAATCTTCCTATCTAAATGTATCCCATGTTGAGGCGTTTGTCAAGGGTGTTTTTTGAAAAATTCCATTTTTTTTCCTGCCCCGGGCGACCGGCGCCCACAAGTGCCGCAGTATACAACGAAATCGCGAAGTTTCGGCAACCCTATTGAAGGAAAAGATTTATGGTAAAATATCGTCACGGCGAGAAATCTGCCGCGTGTAAGGACGGCCGGAAGCCCTCGATGGCCTTTTCGAGGGAGCATCCCCGAGCAGGTTTGGCCCAAAAAGAAGGGCGTGATGTGTTCAGCCAGACTGGACAGAGAAGAAAGGATGAAGGAGGAAGGCGGAAGGATGAATGAAGACTCGGATCTTCTCTGCGCTCTCTGCGGCCCAGCTTGCCGGTATCTGTTTAGCGACCTTCGCAAAGGTGATCCAGACGGTTGTTCTGCCGTGTGGCTTCTGAGCCTCGCGTGCCGTCGCCTTAGCGGCTATGGCGCGTCGGCGACAGAGGCGTAACATTGTTAGCCCAAGGCGTGAGCCTTGGGTATCGTGGTCCGCCACAGCAGCGCGCCCTGTAGGG
>Ga0114922_10001926_pt1 | contig 19639 bp, 15 predicted proteins | sample AartaG_FD_100975 | JGI IMG/M metagenome (GOLD analysis project Ga0114922, IMG submission 100975) | Deep subsurface microbial communities from Aarhus Bay to uncover new lineages of life (NeLLi) - Aarhus_00045 metaG | ecosystem: Environmental > Aquatic > Marine > Oceanic > Sediment | place...
ATATGTTCGGCCGTGCCTATTTATCAGCCGACTTGAATAAAGATGGTGTTGTCAATCTGCCTGACCTCACTATGTTTGCCAATGACTATCTCGGATGTACCGACCCTACAAGTACGCAATGGCCTTGCGAGAACCTGCTGGGGCCTTAAACGGCAGGTCCCAATCGAATCTTAACACTATTGTAATACTCCCTTAAGACTTTCCGTGTAATTTAATATTTTAGAATCGGTTGTTGCTTAAAGCTGGTCAGTTAGATATGATGAGCCGATTGCTAATATTACACCGGATGATATACGGTTCACCACATTCTATGAACGGTTTATCTGCTGGATTATGTAAAATGATGGCGCTACATTAGCTATTAGTGGATAGTAGATATGGCAATTACGCTTACCAGGGAATATCGATTTTGGCGCTACCGGGTTTTTGCGCTGTCGTGGCTGGCCTATGGCGGTTTTTATCTATGCCGTAAGAATTTCAGCATTGCCATGCCTTTGCTTAATAGAGATCTGGGATTTACAAAAGATGATTTCGCGATGGTTCTGTTCTTCTACGGTCTCTTTTATGCGCTGGGCCAGTTTTACAATGGGTTTTTATCCGACAAGTTCGGTCCTCGCCTGATTGTTGGCATCGGGCTATTTCTGTCGGTATTGGCGAACATATTTATGGGTTTTGGCGCAGCACTACTGGTATTTGGCTTGTTGCTGTGTGTCAACGGAACTGGGCAATCTACAGGCTGGTCCGGGACCGTCAAGAATATGGCTCCCTGGTTTCGGCGTAAAGAACGGGGCGTGGTTATGTCCTGGTGGTCAACCTGTTACGTCATTGGCGCCATTGCAGCAACCGGTCTTGCAACATTTGTAGTAACACACCCATTGCTGCTGCGAGCAAGCGACCTGAAAGAACCGTCCGGTTTGGCAATTCAACTGCGAGATGAGCAAAATTCGCTCTCAAAATATCTTAGAGAACAATTTTCATCCGAAAGCCGGCAATTGCTCAGTACATATGACGGAACCAGTCCTGTTTCCGAAACGCTGCATCAGGCAATGGTAACAGAATTAAACGCGGTACTTCAAGGACCATGGCTTTACGATAAACAACGTTTTGCAGGCATTCAGCTTTCGGAGAGAACCAGCACTAACATAGATAATCTGCTTAAGAAAACATCTGAGGAGCAAAAAAAAGAACTAAAAGGCAGGAATCGCATTTACTTCAATAGGACCTTGTTGGAGGAAACCTATCCACAGAAATTCAAGTTGAAATGGCGTCGCAGTTTCCGGGTTCCGGCTGTTGTGCTGACACTTATAGCATTGTGTTTTATTAGTTTCACGCGTAATAAGCCCACTGACGTTGGCCTACCGGAGATTGAGGAAGAGAATGCCACCGATAGCGAATCGGTAGGGGGTGCAGGAATTAGTGCAGAGCTATCTTCAAGGGAGATTCTTGCCATTGTTCTAAGAAATCCTGTGGTATGGCTTATCAGTATTATGTATTTCTTCACGAAAATGGGACGCTATGCTTTGCTTTTCTGGCTGCCGTTATATATGGTAGATGATCTCGGTTACAGTCTTGCGGAGGCGGGTTATACTTCTATTCTTTATGAAGCGGCGGGCTTTTCCGGTATAATTGCCGCCGGCTATGTTTCGGACAAATATTTTCAAGCTCGTCGCATGCCTGTGGGAGCCCTGGGAATGTGGGGCGTAGCTATAGCTTGCTTTTTCCATCCTCAATTAGCTGCCTGGAGCCACCTTGGCAACGCAATCGGAATATCTCTGATTGGATTTTTTACCTATGGCCCTGATGCCTTGATGTCAGGTGCTGCAGCTATTGATGCAGGTTCGCCAAAGGCAGCCGGATTAGCTGCCGGTGTCATTAATGGCGTCGGCTCTTTCGGACAGATGGTATCGGGGTTTTTGGTCGCTTATATGTCAATCAAATATGGTTGGGACAGCCTGTTCTATTTCCTAGCAACAATAGCTCTTATCGCAGGCTGTCTGCTCGCAGTAAAATGGAATTGGGTCCCCCAAGCCTGCAAACAGACAGGCGAAGGTAGTTAGGAGTGTATCAAGTGAAGACAAAAAAGGTGATTCCCGGCTCGAAAGACAGAATTCTGTTTACACCGGGACCATTAACAACCAGTAGAACCGTTAAGCAGGCGATGCTGAGGGATGTAGGTTCCTGGGATTATGAATTAAGAGAAGTGGTAAAAGAGATTCGACTTAAGCTGCTTGAGACAGCAGGGGCCAATCCCAGGCACTATACCACAATTTTAATGCAGGGCAGCGGGTCATTCGGACTTGAGGCGGTGATTGGTTCAACGGTTCCGCCTGATGGTAAATTGTTAGCTATTACCAATGGGGCCTATGGCGACCGAATCACTACCATCGCTTCGATGTTGAATATCGAAACAGTTGTTATTAAATCGGCCGAAAACAAAACACCTGATTTAGATAAAATTAAATCCACACTCGAAGTTGATTCAAATATTACCAACGTTATAGTTGTTCATTGTGAGACAACGACGGGTATTATCAATCCAATTGAAAAAATTGGTGAGATTGTTAAGCAATATCCCGCAAAATATATTGTAGATGCTATGAGCTCTTTTGGTGCAGTTCCGATTGATCTGACTGAATTGGGAATTGATTATCTTGTCTCTTCACCCAATAAGTGCATTGAGGGCGTGCCTGGTTTTTCATTCGTTTTATGCAAACTTAGTTCGCTTATGGAAACCCAGGGTTATGCCCGAAGTCTGTGCCTGGATATATTAGGACAATACAAAGGCTTTGAAAAAAACGGCCAGTTTCGCTTTACTCCGCCGACCCATACGCTGATAGCATTTAGGCAAGCGATAGCTGAATTTGAAGCTGAAGGTGGTGTTGAGGCCCGCTCGGCTCGGTATCAGGCCAATTATAAAACACTGATTGATGGTATGCGCAGGATGGGATTTAAGGAATTTCTCGATCCAGACGACCAGGGTTATATAATCACATCCTTTTATTATCCTGAATCCGACCGTTTTAACTTCAACGAATTTTATAAAAGACTGCATGATAAAAATTACATCATATATTCGGGTAAGATCACATTTGCTGATACATTCCGAATTGGAAATATCGGCAGAATTTTTGAACCTGATATATATGATTTGCTGGCAGCCATCAGGGAAGTGACGGACCAAATGGGTGTCAGGTTAAAGTAATATGATTATCAGGCGGCAACTTAAGTTGGTCAGGTGTTACTATGGAGCCGGAAAAAAATAAACTTGAAGGTTTGCAGTCGGAAGGTGATTTGAATATTTCGCCAAAGCGAAAGAACTGGATTCAGAAGAACACGGATTCCCAAACCCAAAAATGGCTTGAGCTGGATGCTGAATGTTTTTTGCACCAGTCGCTTTCCACGCCGTGTTTAAACGTCCTTTCCCATTGCGAAGGTATCTGGCTTGAAGACATGCAGGGTAACCGCTATATAGACTTTCACGGCAACAATGTTCATCAGGTTGGGTTTGCAAATCGCCGAGTAATCGAAGCGATTAAGGAACAGATGGAGCAACTTTCCTTTTGCACCCGCCGTTTTACCAACATTCCGGCGATAAAATTGGCGGAGAAATTGGCCCAGTTGGCCCCGGGCAATCTGAGCAAGGTGCTATTCGCACCGGCGGGGACCGTGGCCATCGGGATGGCCCTGAAACTGGCCCGAGCCGCTACCGGCCGATTCAAAACCATCTCGATGTGGGACTCATTTCACGGTGCCTCGCTCGATGCGATTTCGGTTGGGGGCGAGGCGATTTTTCGCAGGAATATCGGCCCACTGCTGACCGGTACCGAGCACGTCCCGCCGCCTGATTGCTACCGCTGTTTGTGGAAGAAATCTCCTGAGAACTGTAATCTCGAATGCGCCGAATACGTGGAATATGTTCTGGCCAAAGAAGGTGACGTCGCAGCCGTAATCGCAGAAACGGTTCGCAGTACTTCTGTAATTCCGCCGATTGGGTACTGGGAGAAGATACGAAAAGCCTGTGACAGGTATGGTGCACTTTTGATACTTGATGAAATTCCTCACTGCCTGGGACGAACAGGTAAAATGTTTACCTGTCAAAACTTTAACGTGGAGCCTGATATGCTGGTTGTCGGTAAAGGGTTGGGAGGGGGGATATTTCCTTTGGCTGCCCTTATAGCAAAGAAGGAATTGGATGTCGCACAGAAATGTGCTCTCGGTCATTATACGCATGAAAAAAACCCGGTAGCCGCCTCGGCAGCTCTTGCGGCAATTGAATATATTGAAGAAGAAAAACTTGTTCAAAACGCTGAGAAAATGGGGAAATATGCACTTGACCGAATGAACAGGATGATGGAACGATATGAAATTGTCGGAGCGGTCAGAGGTTTAGGACTTTTGATGGGAATAGAATTAGTCAAAGACAAGGAGACAAAGGAGCCGGCTACAGATGCGGCTGAAGAGGTAATGTACAAAGCTCTTGGCAAAGGGCTTAACTTTAAGGTAACAATGGGCAATATCATAACCCTGACGCCCCCATTAACGATTACAAAACAGGAAATGGACAGGGCCTTGAGCATCCTGGATGAATGTCTTAAAGAGCTTGAAAGATAGTTATTCTTAAGGACTCTGTTTGGGAGTTTTAGGATGATAGGTATTTCAGAAATTTGTCGGCGTCTTGAAGCCGGCCCGAAAATGGCTGCTGAGGTGTTCGACCTCGATGTTGTGTTCGCCAATGCAAGGAGACTGTCTGAGAAGTACAAGATTGTATATGATAAAGCGAGCCCTGTACCGTCAGATGATGATTTGGCCGATCGAACATTTCAAGCTGCCGTTGACTTTGTGGCTGAGACGGGTGTCTTCTGCCCGGATACCAGTAGTGTAATAAGATTCACGCGGGACGAAGTTTTAGAGGCCGTGGCCAATTCTCGCGGCCGCTGCGTAATGGGCCGGGGCAAAGACCGTTATGAATGGACGCCACGTCTGCCTGACAGCGATACGAAACCCTGGTATCATGTCGGCACCGGCATCGTCAACACCGACGAGCGTATTGTCTTCAATCTTGTAAGATCGTATGCCCAGACAAAACAGGCTAATTCTGTCAGTGTACCGGCATTGGCGAAAATAGATGGCTACCAGGTATCCTGTGGTGCTCCTTCTGAAATTTTGGGGGCTATTCGAGGGATAAAGATTGCCCGCGATGCTTTGCGTCATGCTGGCCGGCCCGGTTTGGCCATCGGAAACTGCATCTCCACCGCAGGAACGGCATTGGCAACCATCGCCGCCAGCAGTCCGCAATTCGGGCTTCGTCCTTCGGATGGCTGGTTGGTGGGAGCGTTGGCTGAAATGAAGCTCAATATGGGCGCGTTAAATAAAGTAGCGTACCTATCAAGCTGGGGCGCGAATATCGGGAGTGAATCCGGCCCTATGGTTGGCGGTTACGGCGGAGGGCCTGCCGGAGTGGCCATACTCAATGTAGCTTACAGATTGATTGGTATTCTTGTGCTTGATTGCGATTATCATCTTACTTTCCCAATTCACATTACCAAGTCCTGCAGTACCACCCGTGAAGTATTGTGGTGTGTAGCAGTTAGCTCACAAGCCATCAGCCGGAACACAAAGGAATTGGTATGGTCGCTTGGTTATATCGCCGCCGGCCCAATGACAAAACAGTTCTTCTATGAGACGGCTGCATATCTCGCCGCTGCGATACCTTCAGGAGTGTCGGCTCAAACGACACATCCGGCAAGAGCTGTGCTGAATGATTGTGTTACCCCAATGGAGATGATAGGTTCGGTTGAACTTAATGAGGCCTGTGTGGGGATGAGCCGAAATCAGGGTAACGAACTGGCTAAAGAGCTGCTTAGCAAATATGAGAACAAATTAGAAAATGCCCCCGTTGACAAGAAGTATCAAGATTGTTATGATTTAGACACAGGTTTACCCTGTCAGGAATATATAGACCTCTATGGCGAGGTCAAAGAAGAACTGCAAATAATGGGATTCAATAGTAAACACAAAGATGATGCTAACTGATTGGGAGCTTTGATAAGGACATTACGGCATAAAACAAGCACCCCCGAAAAAAAACAATATTCTACAAAAGGACTTATTAAAAAACCGGAGCAAAACTGATGAACAGAAAACCACCGTTTAGAAGAAAAACAGCTATTTCGTACAAAACTGAAGAAAAAACAGTACTGCGTGGATACGATCTGAGCGAATTAGCGGAGAAGGGCTATTCCTTTTGTGATGCGATGTTCGTACTGTTTCAGAACAGGATACCTACTGAAAACGAAGAAAAGATGCTCAAATATGAAATGGGTGTGTTCCTGGAACATTCTATGTCACCATCTGCTGCTGCAGCGATAAGCGTCAGCACCGGCAGGCCGAATCTGCCCACTGCTCTGGCCGCTTCGATTATGACCTTCGGCGGTGTGCACGGACCGGGCGCTGCACACGGTTATATGATGAACAAGTACATCGAGCGGGCACGCGTGGAAGGAAAATCAGTCGATGAAATGGCCAAGATACTGGTGGACGAGTACCTCGATAACAAAAGACCGGTTATGGGTCTGGGGCAGCCCCAGCATTTTGACAGTGACCCCAGGGCAGAACCGATTCATGTAAAACAGGAAGAACTGGAAGTTGGCGGTGTGTATCTGGAGTTTCAAAGGGCAATCGAAAAACACTTCCATGAAAGGAGAAAAAGAGAAGGCAGGTCTTATGTGGGTGTTAATGTCGTAGGAGCAGGTAATACTGCTTTGTGTGATATAGGCTTTTCGCCAAATGCGGCCTGGTGTATCGGCAGCGTTTGTCGTGCCTTCAGTTGTTCGGCGCACGCTCTGTTCAATATGAAAAAAGGACGTGCATGGGGGGCTTCACGCAGAGAGCCTATGGTACAGATGATAGACCTCAGTATGATTGAGTATGTCGGCCCCGAAGACAGGATAGTTCCCAAACAAGAAGAAAGACAGGAATACGCCAAAAAGCAAAAAGAACAAGGAGAACACAAGAAGTGGCTAATTTAAACGAAGAAAAGAAAAAGAGGAAAATCGGCAACTTAGGTGACGAGAAGATGCCCTACGATTACTACGAAAGGGAATACGGCACGGTACCGCCGGATACCAAAAGAAAGCCTTTTAGATGGGTCTCTGAAGTCGCATATAAGAATGTGCACCGTATAGTATCGAGGGGATATGATACCACCGAGCTTGTAGAAGAGGGCTACGGACTCGTAGATATCCTTTTTATAGATTTTCAGGCCAGAATACCGTTGCTCGAAGAAGAAAAAATGCTCAATTACGTGATGATTTTATCATTGGAAGATGGATTATCAATGCCGGCTGCGTTATCGAGAATTGTAGCTCAGTCCAAGACCTTTTTGACGCAGGCCTGCGGGGCTTCAATCCTGGCCTTCGGCCATGCTTATGGGGCATATTCGGCTTTTGGCAACAGACTCGAGCAATATCTCAAAAGAGGTGAAGAACAAGGTAAGACTATTGTTGAGATAGCTCAGCTTATGGTAAAAGAAAATCTCAATGATGAGTCGTTGGGCGTCTCGGGATTGATGCTTAAAGATCCCGCAGCCAAGCGTATGATTGCAAGAGCCGAAAAACTTGGCGTTGCTGGCAAATACATTGCCTTTATAAAAGAAATTGTGAAAGCCGCGCAGGAAATCAGCCCTGAGCCTGTGGATTTGGATATGCTTGGGGCTACGGGGGCCACAATGATGGATTTGGGATTCAGCCCGGAAGCGACCTGGGCCATCCTTGCGGTTACCCGCGCTTTTGCCGCGGGAGCCCACTACATTGAGGAGTTGGAAAGAGAAAGCTACACACGATTAGGGCAGACTTTAAGCCCAAAAGAAGATTACGACGGGCCACCAGACCGGGCCGTACCTGATCTCAACAATCGCGACAAAATCGCCAAACCAGCCCAAACCTATAACACCGAAGAATGGAAAAAAGCTTTCGATGAAAAGAAGAAGATTCACGGTAGTGGATTTGCCATCGACGAAGAAATTGAAGACCCAAGTAAAAAAACTGGAATCAAAAAAGTTGGACGATGATTGTAGAAATATTCAATTGTCAGAAAATAGACTAATTTTGAATGAGACAATGGAGGCAGCAGAAAATTATGACAGATGATATAAAGGAAATGTACACCAGAGCCAAAAAAGCCTTTAAAGAAGTTGAATCATGGCCGCAAGAGAAGGTAGATGAAATTGTTGCCGCAGCAGGCTGGGAGTGGCAGAAAGAAGAAACAGCAATGGCACTGGCTCGATTAGCAGTAGATGAATCTAATATCGGTGTGTACGAAGATAAGGTGGCCAAAATTCAGAGTAAAACCCGCGGTACTATGCGAGACCTGATTGGAGCAAAGACCTGCGGTCTGATAAGAGAAGATAAGGAAAAGGGATTGAAAATCTTTGCCAAGCCAATGGGTGTTATTGCCAATGTAGTCCCCTGCACGAATCCCGAATCGACAATCTGCTGCCTCGCCCTGAGTACACTCAAAACCAGAAACGCAATGATTGTCTCACCTCACCCGAGAACTCAAGGCAGTTCTTATCTAACGATTGAGCACGGCAGAAAGGCGCTGCAAAAAGTCGGCGCCCCTGAAGACCTGCTGCAGTGTATCAAACAGACCAGCAAAGAGAAAACTGTTGAGCTTATGAAACACTGTGATTTTGCTATTGCCACAGGCGGAGCGGCTCTGGTCAAGATTGTTTATACCGCAGGCAAGCCCTGCCACACTGTTGGCGCCGGCAACGTGGTCTCGATAATTGATAAAACGATTGATATTCCTTCGACGGCGGCGAAAATCGTTAAGTCCAAAATAGCTAACAATTCGGCTTCTTGTTCTTCCGAAAACGCCGTTGCTATTCAGGAAACCATCTATGATGAAATGATAGAAACCCTGAAAAACGAAGGCGGTTACCTGTGCAATAACCAGGAGCAGGAACGCCTCAGAAAATATATGTGGCCCGATGGAAAGATGCTCAACAGAGATATTGTGGCTAAGCCCGTTTGTTATATTGCTGAGCAGGCCAAAATCGATGTGCCCAAAAGCACACGTTTCCTGATGGTAATAGGCCAAAAAATAGGCCCTGAAGACCGATTCTCAGGGGAAAAAATTTCCCTTGTTCTCACCGTCTGGAAATGGACTGATTTCACTGAGATGGTTGAGCGAACGGCGAAAATCCTAAAATTCTCCGGCGAAGGACATTCGGTCTCCATTCACAGCTTAAACGAAGACCGCCAGATAGAATTAGCTCTCAAAGCCAATGTTGGCAGGGTGAATTGCAATATGCCGCATGCTGCGGCCAACAGCGGTAGTTGGTTTAATGGTCAGCCGACCACGGACTCGCTTGGTTGTGGAACATGGGCCGGAAATATGACCACCGACAATATTAACTGGAAACATTTCCTAAACTATACATGGCTATCAACTCCAATTCCTGAACACATACCCACCGACGAGGAACTCTTCGGTGATTATCTAAAGAAATGGGGAAGAGATTAATCCCTTCACGCGGGAGTAGTGGAGTAACGCTGTGAGACGAAAAAAAGACCGGATTTTTCTATGATAAAGGCGGTACTTTTTGATTTCGACCAGACTTTAGTGAATTCAAGCGACGGCTTTCGTTCTGCTGAAAAACAGGCACAGAAAAAAATCTTCGAGGATCTGGCCATAACTTCCTGGGACGATTTCCTCTCGAACTATCGCCGGCTTCGAAAGCAATTTCATGCAGAATCCAATCTATCAAGAAAGTCACTTTGGCAGGAAGTCTATTGGCACTATTGCAGACAGTGTCATTCATCTGTCCTTGAAAAGTGGGAAAATGACTACTGGGAAACGGTCAAGACCCATACAATGCTCTTTCCTGAAGCTTTGAATGTATTAAAGAATCTTGCCGGTCGTTACAAACTGGCAGTTATTACCAACACACAAGCACAGGCCGGCTCACAAAAACACCGTCTGATTCAGATGCCGCATCTCACAAAATACTTTGAGGTAGTAATTATTGCGGGCGAGGAGGATTTGTACCCAAAGCCGGACATCAGCGTTTTTCTGGCGTGTCTGGATATTCTGGGCGTTGATCGTACTGAAGCCGTCTATGTCGGCGATGACTGGCACACAGATATCTGTGGTGTGGTTGATGCGGGTTTTCAGCCAATTTGGATTAAGCACAGTTTGTTATCACGGTCCTGGCCCAACAAGGAGACCTCAGTGCCCGTTATTACCAATCTTGACAGTCTGCTGGATATTGATAGTATCATATCCTGAATCCGGTTCGGCAGATATTTTCGGAATAACTGTTAGTAACGGGCCTAAGCTATATTTCGGGGGAAGAATAAGGTTTTATGGGTAGAGCAGCAATACGAGCGATTACATTTGATTTGTGGGACACTGTTTTCATCGATGATTCGGATGAGCCGAAGCGCGCAGCCCAGGGACTTGCACCCAAGCCGGTTGAGCGACGGAACCTGGTTCATCAATTCTTAGCCCGGCATGAACCAATTTCCACCGAGCTGATTGACCTGGCCTACAACACGGTAGATGCTGCGTTTCACCAGGTCTGGTACGGGCAAAATGTCACCTGGACGGTTCGAGAGAGGCTCTCGGTTCTACTCAAAGGCTTGAGACGCCATTTGCCTGAGCCGGAGTTCAATGAGTTGATTCGGCTGCATGAAGAAATGGAATTATCAGTTCGACCCGATCTGGCGCCTGATGTAGCAAAGGCCTTAAGCTCTCTGCAAGCCAAATATAAGATGGGGGTGATATCAGACGTTATTTTCAGTCCCGGCCGTGCTCTTCGTCAGTTGTTAGCCGGCTACGATATTCTGCAATTTTTTAGTGCTTTTGTTTTCTCTGATGAAATTGGTTGCGCCAAGCCCAGCGCCGCTGTCTTCGAGGCAGCAGCCAAGGTCCTTGGTGTCAAGCCCGGCGAGATCGTACATATCGGAGACCGTGAGTTGAAAGATATCGAGGGTCCACATGCCGTTGGTGCTCGTGCTGTTTTATGTACGGTGGTCAAAGACCGCAGTAATAAAAACACTAAGGCTGACGCCATCTGCGACAACTTCATGGACTTACCTGCTATTTTGGAAAAGCTAAACCAGCAATAACCACAGGAGCAACGGATGACAAACCCTTTACGATTTCTAATTATTGACGGCTATCCTAAACAAAGCCGGGATGAGCTTCAGGAAGCCGGCATGAAGCTTGCCTGGGAGCTTTATGTAGAGATGCTTCAGCAGCACCAGCCGCAGACAGTTTACGATATTTTACTCCCAAGCGACCCTGGTGTGGATATGCCTTCGGCAAAAGACCTCCACAGATATGCCGGCATAATCTGGACCGGCTGCAACCTCACTATTTATGACACAGACAATCCCAGCGTCTCAAGTCAAATCGAATTAGCCAAGAACGCTTTTGAGGTGGGAGTGCCAAGCTATGGAAGCTGCTGGGGAATCCAGATGGCCGCCGTGGCCGCCGGGGGCGAAGTCAAGCCCAATCCGAAAGGTCGGGAGATGGGGCTGGCCCGTAAAATTTACCAGATGCCCGAGGCATACAATCACCCTATGTTTGAAGGCAAGCCCCGTGTATTTGAAGGCTTTGTAAGCCACGATGATATGGTTACCAAAATCCCGCCGGGCGGTGTCTTGCTGGCCCGTAACAGCTTCGCCAACGTCCAGGCAATAGCAGTAACTCATAAGAATGGAACTTTCTGGGCCACACAGTACCATCCCGAGTACGACCTCCACGAGATGGCCAGATTAATCGTTGCTCGCGAGAAAAAGCTCATCGCTGCCGGGTTCTTCCGCGGTCACGAAGACATGATGAATCTTGTGGACCGTATGGAGACATTAGCCAAAGAACCAAGCCGAAAAGACCTACGCTGGCAATTGGCTATTGACGACGATGTGCTTTCCGACCAAATCCGACAGTGTGAATTCGTCAATTGGCTCAATAAGTTGGTTCTGCCCACGGCTGGCCGTTCGTGAAATATAAGGAAAGTAGTTTGCATTTAGGTGACCATACAGAGCCGTCATAACTAAGCTCTTATGGCCTGCATGTATCTAGTTTTCATCTCCCACCGATATGAAAACATTCTTTAACTCCGTATATAGTCGCATCGCTTCGGTCCCAAGATCACGTCCAAAGCCGCTTCGTTTAAAGCCGCCAAACGGTGCCTCCACATATACACTGCTGTTGGTGTTTACACTCATCACACCGCTTCGTACTGCCCGTGCCACACGCAGCGCACGCTCCAAGTCTTTCGTCCAAAGAGATGCGCTCAGACCGTATTTTGTATCATTGGCAAGCTCGATAGCCTCCTGTTCGTTCCTAAATGGGATAACACAGGCCACCGGACCGAAAATTTCTTCCTGACAGACTCGGGCAGATGAGCCCAACCCCTCGATGATGGTTGGGGCAAGATAGTAGCCCGGCTCCTGCGGACGATTACCACCGCAGAGGATATGCCCGCCTTCTTGGCGCGCAACATCAATGTACTCTTCGACACCCTCTCTTTGCCCATCTGATACCATCGGACCGACCTGGGTCGATTCATCCATTGGGTTGCCTACTACTAATGCTTGCGTTGCATTTATAAAAGTTTCAAGGAACGTGTCGTACGCCGACTTTTCCACTAATATACGGCTGCGTGCACAACAGTCCTGTCCGGTATTGGCAAAAACCGCCATTGGCGCTGCCGTTGCCGCTGCGTTGACATCGGCATCAGCGAAGATGATGTTCGGACTCTTGCCGCCCAGTTCCAGGGAGACTCGTTTAATATCATTAGCTGCGAGCTTGACAATGTGTGCACCTGTGCTGGTTTCTCCCGTTAAAGTGATTTTATCAATAAGGCTGTGACCGACAAGATAGTCGCCGATATCGTTGCTCCTGCCAGGCACAACCTGTAGAATTGCTTCCGGGATGCCAGCTTCCATCGCCAGTTGCCCCAACGCCAGTGCCGTCAGAGGTGTCAGACTGGCAGGCTTTAGAAGGACTGCATTCCCCGTTGCAAGCGCTGGTGCTACTTTCCAGCAAGCCATCAGAAAAGGAAAGTTCCAGGGCACAATCGCTGCAACTACACCTACTGGAACGCGTAGTGTATAGTCAAATCCATTGCTCGCAACGGGAATCGTCTGGCCACCGAATCGGCTGATACCGCCTGCATAGTATTCAAAGCAGCGTGCACCGGCGTTAATCTCCCAACGCGCATCGGTGATCGGTTTGCCCACGTTGCGGGACTCCAGCACCGCCAATTTTTCGGCATGTTCGCGGATAAGCCTCGCTAAACAATAAAGGGTCTCGGTCCTGTGTCCCGGGTTCGCCGAGGGCCAATCCGATTTACGGAACGCCTCAGCCGCAGACCGAAGTGCTTCGTCGATTTCCTGTTTACCTGCTGCTGGCACTTCATTCCATACCCGCTCTGTTGCCGGCTCGGTCAGCTCTAAACTCCCGCCAGAAGCTTGTGAACGCAATTGGCCATTAATAAGCATACAATTGGATATCTTTGCCATTACCATATCTCCTCATAAAGCCGTAACATGTCCGCCTCGGTACAGCGTCGTGGGTTGGACAAATGGCATCCATCTTCCATCGCTTTAGTCGCCAGCTCTGGCAGTTTCTCATGCGGGACCTGAAGGTCCCGTAAACGCTGAGTAATACCAATTGAGCGATTAAAACACTGAAGGAAATCGGCCACCCACGACGCAGGATTATCTGGAGGCCCCAAGCAGCCCAACGCTACCGCAATCCTTTCATATTGAGTGCTGTCCTGCTGTCCGTTGAAACGTACCACGCCCGGCAGAGCAATCGCATTGGCAAGGCCATGTTGAATGCCAAAATCACTTGACAATGGATGTGACAAGGAATGCGCCGCACCCAAATCCTTCTGAAAAGCCACCGCACCCATCGCAGCGGCCACTTGCATCGTTCCACGCGCTTCAAGGTCTGCTCCATCGGAATAAGCCCGCGGCAGGTACAGCCGCACCAGACGGATTGCTTCAAGGGCGATGGCGTCACACATTGGGTGAAAGATTGGACATACGAATGCTTCAATGGCGTGGGTCATCGCATCCATACCGGTCGAGGCGGTCAAATCTGGCGGTAATCCAACAGTCAGTTCAGGATCCAGTATCGCCATCTCAGCCATCAGCGGCTGAGCACCCAATACTGTCTTTCGTCCCGTCGATCGTATTGTGATAACACTACTTCGCCCTACTTCACTGCCGGTCCCTGCCGTGGTCGGAATCGCGCACATAGGAACCAGCCGCGGCAGTTCGCCTAACGGTATTTCCATTAGGGCCACGTTTGGGAAAGCAACCTTAAGCCGCAAAGCCTTAGCTGCATCAAGGGCACTGCCACCACCCAATCCCACTACGCCGTCACAGTCGCCTTGCACATACGCACCCCACGCATGCTCTACGTCCTCGTCTGTGGGATTAGGACAAACACCTGTAAACTGCACATATGTTCCGGGCCAAACCCGGCCCATCTGTTCGGTAACCAGATGAAATGCCTCGGTTTTAAGTAACCCTGAATCTGTGACTAACAAAGGCCGTCTCACCTTATACTTCAGGGCGAATTCAGCCAGCACCGAACGTGCACCGATACCAAATCGTATATCATTAGGAAACCTGAATTGTGATATCTCTCTCATAGAGTAGCTCTCCGGATACATTTAGCTAATCGTAATGACATCAGCATATATGTTAAAATACTGAAAATCAAGCGTAATTCTATGTCTTCACAGTGTACTAAAGTTTACTATCGAACATGGGCACAACAATTGTCTTACGCTCGACCTGGCTAAGTCCAGCACTTACAGCGTTAGTGCTGGGCAAAATTCGATGCTGGAACTCTCTACCCATCTCCCAAACGAGCGTCGCTCAGAGTCAACGCCGATTCATACTTTTTTGATAACCGTATTTCCCCATAATCGATGACCAACGCCGCGGCTAACCGGCGGCCTTCAGGACGTCCGAGTTGAGCTGCATGTTCGATACAGTTTCAGTTGCTGCCAGTTCACGAAATGGCCGTCCATGTAGCTACGATATCTTCAGCATCCGCGCATTTTATGAATCACTGGTCGGTCCATTCAACATGCACGTTATCCTCACGCATTCCACACACAACGATTACGCGCGGGTCGTCAGGGTAGTATTCTTCTTTGTATCGAGCTAAATCGGCGAGTATTGCCTCGTGGTCACTGGTTATGAACTCGTTCCACAAGGCCGGATTTGATTCCTCAAGTCTGTCAAGGATTACCTGGTAATTTCGATACGCATCATCATTGCCGAGCGATTTGTTCCACGCGACATGAACAAACAATAGAGCGGCGTGAGCCGCCTCGCTTGACGGAACCGAATCCGACGACTTCAGCAACGTCATCGCAATATCTTTCACTATTGCCGACAGCTTCTGCATGATTAACTGACTCCACCACTCATTTTCATATTGCAAAGCAATGTATCTTCACTTCCAGCGATCTAACTATGTATATATGGTTTCTGTATAAAACTCCTTACCTCTCCTAGTGTCAGTATAACACCCCTTTGCCCAAAGTCCATAAGTAATCACTTGGAAACGACTTACTAATTCCGTGGACACCATACTTAATTCCAGCCGTCCTCTGTGTCCCAAAGCCCCCCAGTAATTCAGCCCACCCCGAGTTTACCCTCGATGTTAGCTCACTTGCTTTTCTGTCGGGGGCTGTCCTCTATCAAAACCTGTCACTAAGAAGCACAACTCATCGAAAAATTTACCGTACCCCTTTAGAGTTTTCCCCTCCCGGGGGAAGACCGCAAACCCTATATTCCGTACGCGTCCATGCGTCCTGTTTCCAACTCGTCACGATTGATCTGACGAATATCTATGCAAGGACAAAACCTCTCCGCTATAGCCGCAAGCAATTCTTTTTTCGGGCCGGATGCGTTGATACCAAAAATAAGCTCTCTAGGTTTGACCGAGACAAATGTCTCAAGTCCGGGGTCCTTGATGAATACACGTCTCTCGCACTCATGTTTCCAAAGCTTCAGTTTTCGCGACAGAATATATAATGCTAGATTTTGTCGCCTCACGTCATCTATTCTAAGATACTCTATATATTTGACTTTTCTCTTAATTGCGCTTGTCTGCGTTATTTCGACTCCAACAACGAATCCAGCATGAGCCTCCGAATAGTAAGACCACATTAGCATGTTATTCGGTGTTTCACTTAGCGACAGGATCTTGTAACGTGCCTTATCTCCTACAATCTCATTTATGTTGACGCGTTTGGAAAGGTTCTTACCGTAGATAAAACGTCCCTCCATTGGGTCATTTAATTTCTTATAAGTGGCTGCATAGAGCCTCTGATTCACAAAGATATCCAATGCAAACTCAAAATTTTCAAATCCCCTGTATTTGTATAGCATTGTCAACTCCTTACAACAACTAACAATGTAATTCTGGTGACACTATACTTATTTCCAACTGATGTCTGCGTCCCAAAGCTCCCCAGTAATTCAGCCCAGCTGCTGTCCTCTATCAAAACTTATCATTATCAATCACAACTCATCGAAAAATGTACCGTACCCCTTTAATTCCCCAAATATCATAAATTGGGGTTCATTTAGTTTTTTTAGACCTCGTAAGATCCAAAACAACTACCGCAATGGTCAATAGCCCTATTAGAAAAGAAGATACAACAAAACGCTCTCTATTCCGAGAATCAACAATCCAATCTCTCAAATCGCCAAGATTCCCAATCGGTTCTATATCATTGCCGTCAATTCCCCCTATAGGCCTAATAGGCCTATGGTAGTTGTACGCAACTGCAACTGGAGATGATGCGGGGGCAAATTTTGGATTTGGCCATTCTAACGGCAAATTATCACCAACATCTGGCCGCAGTGTTCCACCTACCCGGACTATGACAGTTGGAGATGTACCGTTCTTAAAAAGGTCTATTACTTTCTGGTTCTCGGTTTTATGCAATATGAGTTTCAATAAAACCTCAAATATAGTTTCATCATCGAAGATCATTATATCTGGAAATCCTTTAGGACTTGATAATCTTTGCACTCCCTCAGCCGCTATTATTCTTCCTCTAAGATGGTCCCACCAACTGTAATGATCTCCGCATGCATAAATCAGCGATAGAACAGGTATTAAGAGGGGTAATATTATTCTTAGCTTTTTCATATCACATTAATCTTTAACCTAACTATGTATATATGTTTTCCGTATAACATCCCGAACTTCTCGTCATTCAGAGGAATCCCAGCCGCTGCTGTACCCATATAAAATACAAACCAACTATAATCTGTCAAACAAAAAATAAATGGTTTCTTTTCGCTAACAATGATTTGGCTTAGGCAACGGTGTACTCAACCGTTTTAATCCTTGGCTCATCACTTAATTTTGGGCAATTCGACAAACCAATTGCATCTAAGTTGCTTATCTCTTCCCCGGTAAACCTCAGAAGCCAATCCCTAATCTCTAATCTCTAATCCACTCAAGAATCCGTGTAATTTATGCCCCTGTGCCTTAGGTAATAGTTATCCGTGGCGTTAAGATAGGTAAAATTTTCCGTCAGTTTTCAATCAAAAACGCTGATACCTCAGAGCAAAAATCATATTTTTCAAAAAAATTTTAACTTACTTTCCCAAATCGAGTTACGAGAATCACGAACCGATATTCGAGGACTTTTTTCGCATCAAAAGTGCAGGTAGCTCTAATTATAGAGGGACTGTTTTTTTACTCCCTGAGTTTACCCGAGTTTATCCCCGGGTGTACTTACACGGCTCTTCTGCCGGGGGGTGTGTGCTTACTTGCTTTTCTGCCGGGGGCTACTTTTTTGACCTCTGGCAAAAAGAAGCCAAACTCTAAACTTGTCTTGAGCTTGTGCCCAAGGTGCGAAGCTTGCCCCTTTCCTATTGGGGCGGAATTCCTTTAGGGGAATTACTCATTTACCCATTAAACCAATCATGAGCATCGAAAATCCAACTTTAGCTCACTTTAGGCACTTTAGCTCACTCTTCACTCTCTCACCCCTCTACAACTGTAGAGGATTCTTTACAAATCGGCCCTTTTATGCAAAACAAACCCAATTCAAACCCAATCAAACCCAATTTCAAAAAAAAGCCAAAATGAACGTAAACTTAACTATAACAAAGGATAACAGAAAAAAAGATGATTTCGCAGTCCGAATAAACAAACCCAATTCAAACCCAATTTCTTCAAAAGCCCAAAATGAACGTAAACTTATATGATATAAAGGAATATGAAAATGAAACCGCGAGAGTTTGGCAGAAGGTTTATTGTGGCATTCACACTGGTAAGCATGGTACAATTTGAACCGTGTTGCAAGTCTATGTAAGTTCTGCAATAGACAAGTAGAATCAAGTTTTTCACGGGGACAGGATAATGACTTTGAAGACCGTCAGGAATTACGTTGACGGCCGGTGGGTTACACCTGAGAACAACGGCTATTTAGATGTTGAGAACCCAAGTACGGGACAGATCATTGGTAAAACACCCCTGTCAACAGTTGATGAAGCCAACCGAGCTATCAATGCTGCCGCCGAGGCATTCAAGGCCTGGAGTCAAACGCCGGTGGCCCGTCGGGTTCAGCCATTATACCAACTGGACACTTTGCTTCGTGAAAACGAAGAAAAAATCGCACGGACTCTTGTTGAGGAGATGGGGAAATCCCTGCCGGATGCTCGGGCTGAGATGAAGCGTATTTTCGAGAATATCGAAGTTGCCTGCAATATGCCTGTATTGCAGCAGGGAGATAAGCTGATAGGTGCATCCTATGATATTGACGGTGAAGTAATTCGACTGCCGTTGGGTGTTTTTGCAATGATAGCGCCGTTTAATTTCCCGGCCATGGTTCCATTCTGGTTTCTACCTTATGCTCTTGCTACTGGTAACACTTATGTGCTCAAGGCTTCGGAACAAGTCCCTTTGACGATGCAGTTGATTACAGAATGTATTGACCAAATTGGTTTGCCCAAAGGGGTTTTTAATCTTGTTAATGGAGATAAAGTTGTCGGGCAAACCCTTGTTGAGAATCCCCTTGTAAAAGGCGTTTCTCTGGTTGGCTCTACACGAACGTGTAAAATCGTCTCCGAGAAGTGTGCCCAAAAAAATAAGCGTTGCCAGGCAATGGGGTCAGCCAAAAACCATCTTGTGGCTATGCCGGATGCCAAGGTCGATGACATGCTTCGCAATATGATAACTTCCTGTTATGGTTGTGCCGGACAACGCTGCATGGCAGCTTCGGCGATAGTGGCCGTTGGGGATGACATGTACAAGACCGTCTGTGAAAAGTTTGTTGAAGCCTCCAAAAGCGTTCTGGTTGCCAATCCGCTGGACCCGAACGTGGCCGATGAGCCTATGGTAATGGGACCGGTTATTTCGGCCAGGTCAAAACAGTTTATTCTCGATATGATAGAAACAGGTATAAGGGAAGGTGCTACTCTGGCCCTTGATGGACGTGGTATCGTGGTGCCCGGCTGTGAAAACGGCTACTTCATAGGCCCGACCGTATTTACGAATGTAAAGCCGGGAATGGAGATTCACAGTACCGAGATATTCGGCCCGGTAGAGGTGATCCTCAAGGCCGAGACTCTCG
>Ga0114922_10001927_pt1 | contig 19634 bp, 18 predicted proteins | sample AartaG_FD_100975 | JGI IMG/M metagenome (GOLD analysis project Ga0114922, IMG submission 100975) | Deep subsurface microbial communities from Aarhus Bay to uncover new lineages of life (NeLLi) - Aarhus_00045 metaG | ecosystem: Environmental > Aquatic > Marine > Oceanic > Sediment | place...
CAGTGACCGTGACTGCCCGCTGCCAGACCCATACGGACAAGTCCAACACTTCATCGGGATTATCTGTAAATGTTCAGGATCCGGAAGAGACCATCACCCAGCCCGGCACGCCCACAGGGGAGACGAGTCCCTTCAAAGGAGTGAGTTACACCTACACGACCAGCGGGGCCACCTCCAATCTGGGCCATACCTTAGAGTACAGCTTTTCCTGGGGAGAGGACACGACTTCTTCCTGGTCCACGTCCAAGAGCGCGTCTCACAGCTGGTCGACGACAGGATCAAAGACAGTGACCGTAACGGCCCGTTGTCAGACCCATATAGACAGGTCCAGTACCTCTTCCGGCCTTTCTGTCAATGTTCAGGGTTCCGAAGAGACGATCAATCAACCCGGTAAACCCATAGGTGAGACCAAGCCGATAGAATATGTGAAATATACCTATATGACCAGTGGAGCTACTTCCAATCTGGGTCATACCCTCGAGTATAGTTTTTCCTGGGGCGATAGCACGAGTTCACCTTGGTTGCCAGTCAAGAGTGCTTCTCATAGTTGGTCAACCACAGGCACAAAGATAGTTACTGTTACCGCCCGCTGCAAGATCCATACAGACAAGTCCGCCATCTCTTCGGAACTCTATGTGTCCGTTCAGTATCCCGTAGAGACGGTCACTCAGCCTGGATTGCCCATTGGCGAGGCCAGTCCGATCCGTGGAGTGAAATACACCTACACGACCGGTGGTGCCATCTCTAATATGGGCCATACCTTAGAGTACAGTTTTTCCTGGGGTGACGGTATGAGTTCACCGTGGTCACCGTCCAAGAATGCATCTCATATTTGGAATACGACAGGCACAAAGACAGTGACCGTGACCGCCCGGTGTCAGACCCATACGGATAAATCGAGCACCTCCGATGGGTTGAGGGTGACCGTAGTGAAGGGGAATGACCAAAACCCATATTTGACTGCATGCTATCCTCCATCAGGCGGATTAAAAATTCCGAGAAACACCGGTATTCAATTTCGAGTGAATGACACTGGATATGGTATTGATCTATCCTCTCTAAATGTCTCTATCAATGGTGTGGCAATTCTTCGCAATGGTGTCGATCAGACCAACAATCGATTGGAAAATTCATCTGATAGTTACGGTTATCACATACATTATTATCCTGATTATGATTTCATGGAGGGAAGCGTTATTACTGTTCATGTACAGTGTCAGGATATGGCTTCTCCATCGAACATTATGGATGTGAGTTATTCATTCAGTATAGGACCTTCCTATCTTACAACAACGGATATTTACTCTGTCAATCAGACGGGAGGTGTTATTACCGATGTGAACACCGGAATTCAGATTAACATTCCCCCTGATGCACTGGAAGGCTCGACAACAATCACAATCAGTCAAGTTGAGAACCCACCTGCCTTGCCTGATACTGTAAATGGCATCGGTTTGAGCTATCACTTTGGACCTGCAGGACTCCAGTTTGCCGATTCGGTCATTATTCGAGTTCCTTTTAACAGAGAGGATCTGGAGTGTGCGGGTATATTAAATCCTCTATATCTTCCTGTCTACTATTTTTCCATTAACCAGGGAAAATGGATGAAGTTAAAAATTCTCGATGCCTCTGAGAGCTATATCTATGTCAAAGTAAAAGAATTCTGTTATTTTTCATACGGAAAATTAATTTCAACCGAGGTCAAGGAGACAGGTTTTAAAAATCTTCTGCCTTTGGAATTTGAATTAATGCAAAATTATCCCAATCCTTTTAATCCGGAGACAATTATTGGGTATCATTTGCCCCGGGATGGATATGTCACTATTGAAATATACAATGTGATTGGTCAGCGTGTCAGGATACTTGTTGATGGTGTAAAAGAAGCAGGATTTCATGAAGTGGTATGGGATGGCAGGGATGAATATGGGAAAATTGTTAGCAGTGGAATGTATATTTACTTCATGAAAACTGGGGGTGGGTTGAAGATGAAAAGAGCGAGTTTTAATAAATAGCCGATAATGGAGATTGAATTTTTAAAACCTTTCTCGGAGCTTCGGGAGATCCTGAATAGACCATGCCTTACCGGTATGGTGTTTGTTTTTACGGCTTGACTTTCCTCTGTTTTGCCATTATATTTTAAAGTTTCATAAGCGAATTCATATCATTTTATTTAGGAAAAAGGATGAGGGGTACTGCTCTTGTTACTGGAGGAGCTAAACGTATTGGTCGGGTTATTGCTTTTGACCTGGCCGATAAAGGATTTCATATCGCACTCCATTATCGAAATTCCGAAAGAGAGGCTGATGAGGTCGCGAAAAAAATTCAATGCTCTGGTAGGAAATGTCATCTTTTCCATTGTGATTTCAACGATATGGATGCCGTTACGGCCCTCATTCCAAGAGTCTTTGATCGATTCCCAGACTGTAATCTCCTGATCAATAATAGTTCGGTTTTTGAGCGGGCCCGTCTCATGGATACAGATGTAAGACTCTTTGACCGTCAATTTAACACCAATTTCAAGGCACCTTTTTTCCTTTCCCGTGATTTTGCACGTCTCTGTAGTGAAGGACAGATCATCAATATATTGGATACAAAAATATCCAGTCCACACATCGAGTATTTTGTGTATTCATTAACAAAAAAAACACTGTTCGAATTTACACGGATGGCGGCCAAGGAATTGGGGCCATCCATCCGGGTGAATAGCATTTCCCCTGGATTAATCCTTCCTTCAAAATATCGTAATAAAGAAGATTTTAAACAGATGGAGAAAAAGATACCCCTCAAGAAAACCGGAGAGCCTAAGAATCTCATCTCGGCTGTAAATTTTTTAATTGATAATGACTTCATCACAGGAGAATGTATTTTCGTGGATGGCGGGGAACATCTCAAGTAGCTTTGGACCCTCATCCATTGCTTCTCATCACCGTCACATTCTTAATTTTATGGCAACAGCCAGAAACGACCACCCAGTCACTCGTATCCGGTAACCAAAAACAAGTTCCCCCTACAAATAGTGTGCCAATTTATTTTTAAAGCTTGACAAAGTCTATGCGAAAACGTATATTTATGATGTCATTTTCATGGCATTTTTTTTATGCCTTATTATTGGAGTTATTGAATTTGCAGACAGATATGCGGATAACAAAATTGGACGTCGAAAAAATAGCCAATTTAGCCAGACTTCGACTTTCGGAGGAGGAAAAGGAAAAACATCGAAATCATCTCGAAAACATTCTCGCCTATGTCGAGAAATTGAATGAGCTGAATACTGAAAGTGTTGAACCCATGTGTTTTGGCCAGCGAACATGTGAAGTGATGCGGGAAGATCGGACAGACAATTCTCTTAACAGGGATGAAGTATTGAGGAACGCTCCGGCCCACGATGATGGTTTTTTTCGAAGCCCAAAAGTGATTACATAGAAGAGGGCATTTTAAAACAGATTGATAATGGCATGTGTGAGTGGTCTCACTCATGGGATGGAAAATCAAATATCAAATGAATTAAAAGGTTTATGAGGTAAGCTGAAAATTCACGATAAAGTCATCGCCATAATCCCTGCCCGGTATGATTCAACCCGGCTTCCGGGTAAGCCTCTTGCTGACATCGGAGGGAAACCGATGATTCAGTGGGTCGTAGAACGGGCAAAGCGAGCATCGCTGATAACCCGTGTATTAGTGGCTACCGACGATAGGCGTATCTATGATTGTATCCAAGAATCCGGGGGAGAGGTAGTGATGACCCCGGGAGGGATCCCCTCCGGAACTGATCGGGTGGCCCATGTGGCAAAGGATTTGGATTTTGAAATTATCATTAACATACAGGGCGATGAACCATTTATTGAGCCTGAAGAAGTGGATCAAGCAGCAAGGATTTTAATTGAGAATGAGCACGCCGTGATGGGAACATTGGTGAAGAAAATAACAAGCATAGAGGAATTGGAAAATCCAAATACTGCAAAAGTTGTTGTTAATGAAAAGAACGATTCTCTCTATTTTTCAAGAAGTCCCATTCCTTTTTTCCGTAATAACAACAACATGCGCCATTGGCTGAAAACTGATATTTATTACAAACATGTTGGTATCTACAGTTATCGAAAGCAATTTTTACTCCAGTTTGCGAGCTGGGAGCCTACGCATTTAGAAAAGAGTGAAAAATTGGAACAACTTCGAGTATTGGAGAAAGGTTATCCGATTAAAGTGGCAGAGACAGATTTTGAACCCTTCTGTGTGGATACACCTGAGGATTTAGAGAGGGCTCGCCAGTTAGCTGAGCAGATGTCGTTTTCAAAATCGTGTAGAGATTAAATGTGTTGGTGAAAAGAAAATTTCAATCAGAAAGGCAGTGATTTTGTCGAAGAAAAAACCAAAGTATATTTTTATTACCGGTGGGGTTGTCTCATCTCTCGGAAAAGGGATTGCTTCGGCCTCCCTGGGTCTTCTCCTCAAATGTCGAGGACTTAAAGCCACCATCCTGAAGTTTGATCCTTATTTGAATGTGGATCCCGGTACCATGAGTCCTTATCAGCATGGAGAGGTTTTTGTAACCGATGATGGTGCAGAAACCGATCTGGATCTGGGCCATTATGAGCGTTTCTTAGACATTCAAACGAGTCAAAAGAATAACGTGACGACCGGTCAGGTTTACGGTACGGTAATCGAGAAAGAACGTCGGGGTGTATACCTTGGAATTACGGTGCAGGTCATTCCCCATATAACCAATGAAATCATGGAACGGATTCGTGCCGTTCATGATGATAGTGAAGGATTCGATGTGGTTCTGGTTGAAGTAGGGGGGACTGTAGGTGATATTGAAAGTCTTCCATTCTTAGAAGCCATACGTCAATTTCGCCTGGAAGAAGGACCCGGAAATTGTATTGATATCCACCTGACATTGGTACCCTACATTAAAGTAAGCGGTGAAATTAAAACCAAACCGACACAGCACAGTGTCCAGAAACTCCGGGAAATTGGAATTCAACCGGATATTCTTCTTTGCAGGACGGAGCGTCCCCTATCGGAAGAGGCCAGGAAAAAAATCGGTCTTTTTTGTAGTGTTACACCGGAAGCCGTCATTGAGGGGCTTGATGTGGAGTCGATCTACAAAGTTCCCCTTTCGCTGGAAGAGAGAGGTTTAACAGAGCAGGTCGTCAAACTCCTTCAACTCAATGTCCAGCCTGCCAAGCTCGATGAATGGCAAGCATTTGTCGATAGAATTCTGAATCCTGAACGTAAAGTGAGAATTGCTGTTGCTGGAAAATATATCGAGCTTCAAGATGCCTATAAGAGTATCATGGAGGCTTTTGTCCATGCCGGCCAGGAGAATGAAGCTGAAGTAGAATTGGTCTGGGTCGCTTCCGAGGAGATTGAACAGCACGGCGCTCAGTCACAACTAAAAGACGTCTCCGGACTTCTCATTCCCGGAGGTTTTGGTGTACGTGGAATTGAAGGCAAGATCCAGGCTGTAAAATACGCACGAGAAAACGATTTGCCATTTTTCGGTATTTGTCTTGGTTTGCAGTGTGCCGTCATCGAATTTGCACGGTCTAAATGCGGGTTAGAGGATGCCAATAGCCGTGAATTCTGTGAAGATCTACAGCACCCCGTAATAGATTTTATGCCGGATCAGGTCAATCTCGAAAAGAAAGGTGGCACGATGCGTCTGGGTGCCTATCCATGCGTCCTGAAAAAGGGGACAAGAGCCTTCGAAATTTACGGCCAGGAACAGATTTCCGAGCGCCACCGGCACCGGTACGAGGTGAATAACGATTATCGGTCCGCTTTAGAGAAACAGGGTATGGTCATCAGCGGTATCTATCCGGAAAAGAATTTAGTGGAGATGATCGAACTGCCGGAACAGCGATGGTTTATTGCCGGTCAGTTTCATCCCGAATTTAAATCGAGAGCCCTTTGTGCCCATCCTCTTTTCCGATCGTTTGTTAAGGCCGCTTTAGATTATCAAGAGGATAAGGAGACATAATGGGAGAGGTCCGAGTCAAATCCATTCCCATTGGTGAGAATTTCCCTCTCGTTCTTATCGCCGGGCCATGTGTCATCGAATCCGAAGAATTGGTTTTAAAGGTAGCAGAGACGGTTCGAAAAATAGCAGATAGTCTAAGCATCCCATTTATTTTTAAATCCTCTTATTTAAAAGATAATCGCTCCTCCTCCAAGTCTTATCAGGGGCCCGGATTGGAAGAGGGACTTCGTATTCTACAAAAGGTGAAAGATGAGATAGGTGTGCCTGTCCTCTCGGATGTTCATGACCAGCATGATGCACAAGCGGCTGCCGAAGTTCTGGATGTTATCCAGATACCGGCCTATCTCTCCATGCAGACAGGGTTGACTATCACCGTCGCCAGGACAGGAAAAGTGATCAATGTTAAGAAGGGACAATTTCTTGATCCCCAGGACCTTAAGAATATCATTGGTAAAATTGAGGGTGAAGGAAATAAGAATATACTTTTAACCGAACGTGGCAGTTGTTTTGGTTATCATAATCTCATAGTAGATATGCGTTCATTCAAAATAATGAGGCAAATGGGTTACCCAATCGTATTCGATCCGACCCATGCTATTCGAGTATACGGGATTTCCAGTTCCGATCCGAGAGGGGGGGCGCCAGAGTTTGTTCCGACCCTTTCTCGGGCAGGGATTGCAGCAGGTATTGATGGACTGTTTATCGAAACCCATCCCGATTGTCCTCATGCGCTTTGCGATGCAGCCAGTATGTGGCCTTTAGAATATTTAAAACCACTCCTGGTCCAATTAAAAGCCATAGACGAATTGATTCGATCTCAACCAAAGCTTGTTATAGATGAAACCTGAAATGAGAAATTTACATTCGGAGGGTAGATGAAGATTTTTGTTGATACGGCCGATCCGGAAGAGGTCAAAGCCGCAAAGTCATTGGGATTGGCCGACGGTGTGACTACCAATCCTACGCTCATAAAAAAATCGGGAAGAGACTTCAAACAAACGATTATAGAAATTGCTGAAATGATTGATGGGCCGGTGGCTGCCGAAGTCGTCAGTACAGAGACAGAGGCTATCGTCAGGGAAGGAAGAGAACTGGCGAGCTGGGCTCCCAACGTGACGGTGAAGATACCAATAACCAGGGAGGGTTTGGAAGCTGTGAAAATATTCTCGTCAGAAGGTATCTCCACGACGGTCACGCTTGTTTTTTCACCAACCCAGGCGCTATTGGCCGCAAAGGCTGGGGCTTCCTTCATCTGTCCTTTTGTGGGACGATTGGATGACATCTCTACATCTGGTATGGATCTTATCGCAGAACTGTTGAATATCTATGCAAACTACCCGGATTTCGAGACAGAAGTCATCGTGGCCAGTGTTCGGACACCCAATCATGTTCTAGAATCTGCCCTCATGGGGGCAGATGGTGTTACGATTCCTTTCAAAATTATCGAGCAGCTCATGAAGCATCCTTTAACAGAAATTGGGATTAAACGATTCTTAGAGGATTGGGAGAAGGTACGATAAAATAATTGATAATTAACATTTAATAATTTACAATTGAAATATTTAAAATGAGCATAGAAAAAGGAAAAGAAGTCATTCGCATTGAGGCCGAGGCAATTCGTGCCTTGGAGAATCGGATCGATGAAAACTTCGAGAGGGCTGTCAATATTCTTCTGAACTGTAAAGGAAGGGTGATCGTTACCGGAATGGGAAAATCGGGCATCATTGCTAAAAAGATTGCTTCTACACTGACCAGCACAGGAACGGCTGCTTTTTTCCTTCATTCCGCCGAAGGTTTGCACGGTGATATGGGAGCGGTTTTGAAAGAGGATGTGGTGATCACAATTACAAAGAGTGGAAACACAGAGGAGATTGTTCAACTGATGCCGATGTTCAAACGACAGAATGTGTCTATTATTACGATGACCGGAAACCCGGAATCGATTATCGCTCAACAGAGCGATGTCGTATTGGATGTGAGTGTCAAAGAAGAAGCCTGTCCCTATGACTTAGTACCGACGGCCAGTACAACGACTGCATTGGTCATGGGAGATGCTCTGGCTCTCGCCCTCTTTCAAGAGAGAGGTTTCAGTATAGACGATTTTGTTCAGTTTCACCCGGGAGGAGATATCGGGAGGCGACTCCTGCTACGAGTAGACGACGTCATGCGATCAGGAGAAGATATAGCAAAGGTGAATGAGGATGTCCCCATTTCGCAGGCCATTCTGGAGATCACATCTAAAAGGTTAGGGGCCACGTGTATCTTGGATGGGAATGATCATTTGGTAGGTATTGTCACAGATGGGGATTTGCGGAGACTCATGGAGAATAGGCAAGACATCTGGCATCTCACTGCGAAAGATGTAATGACTAAAAATCCGAAAAGTGTACGAGCAGGAGTATTGGCAGCTCATGCCCTTCATGTGATGGAAGAGTACAGCATCAATGTGTTGATCATTAAAGACGAGGACGGAGATCCTGTAGGCATGGTTCATATTCACGATCTGATTAAAGCGGGTCTCGTATGATTTGGGGGTATGTTGAGAAGACCTATTTTCACATTATGTTTTTTAGGTTCCATTTTGTGTTTATCGCTGAATAGATGTAATATAAATAGCGAGAAGACTGTTTCTACGGAAAATAAGGTGGAGGAATATCCCAGTCAAGAGGGATGGAACTCGAAGATATTTCTGTCAAAATCAGGCCGGCTTCAAGCTGTCGTTCATTATGGTCATATGAAAAAATTTGATAAACGTAAAATTTATTTTTTCGATGAGGGTGTTGAGGTTGATTTTTATGATATTGATGGAAATCATTCGTCCCATTTGATTTCTGAGGGGGGGGAATACCATGAAGCGACTGAAGATGTCATCGGGAAGGGAAATGTGGTCGTTGTTTCAGACAGTGGCCTCACCCTCAACACAGAGGAACTTCGATGGGATAATCGTCTTGAAAAAATTATTTCAGACACACTTATTATGTTGACGACTCCGGAGCACGATACGCTCTATGGCATGGGATTTGAGTCAAATGCCGACTTGAGTCACAGGATCATTCGAAGACCCTGGGGAGCAAGTGAGAGAAAGATTGATCTGGATAAAATAGAGGAATCATTTTCAAAAACGTCACCTGCCGATACAGTATTAAAACAGGATTCTACCGAGGTCATAAAAAAATGAGGAGCCGCTTACCACTTTTTACTTTCGTGACGTTATTTCTGTTAGTTGTGGCTGAATCATGTGCACTCTCGCAGGATACAGATTTAAAACCTCGGGAACGTCTCAGATTGGTAGATGAAGCGGATAGTTTAGTGATCAATACGATTGGGGGACAGGATATATGGGAAATCTGGGGGCATGTACATCTCGCGCAGGGAGATGCTCAACTTCTATGTGATAGGGCCAGCTGGTGGCAGAATGATGACAGAGTCATTCTGAAAGGGAATGTCATGATCTACGATGGAAAACGTACATTATTGGCCGATCGAGTCGATTATGATGGTAAGACACGGATGGAACGGTCTTCGGGAAATGTATCGCTTCAAAGCGGCGAGAAAAAATTGGTTGCAAGGAGGCTTAATTATTCCCGGGACAAGGAGTTAGCCTCAGCATATGGTGATATTACTATTACAGATCTCGTTGAGAGAGCGTCGATAAAAGGGTATGAGGCAATATTCGACCGTGCATTAGATTATGGCATGATACAAGGCAATCCCCAATTGACCATGGAAGATACGACCTCCGGTGAAAATATGGTTGTTCATGGTGTTAAAATAGAAGCCTGGGGAGAGGATCAGCGGGTGGTGGTCACGGATAGTGTCCGGATCGAAAAAGGTGAGCTAAGGGCAGTGTGTCAGATGGCAGAGTACCGAGCCAATGATGATCTTCTTGTCTTAGAGAGGACGCCCACGGTCTGGCACCGAGATCAAGAAATGATTGGAAATCGGATCGATATACAATTGGATGACCTTCAGTTTCGAGGAGGAGTCATACAGGGGGAAGCCGAAATTATCTCCAGGGATAGTACCTATGAAGACCTATTAAAAGGGCAACGGATCACAGTCGAAGTTGACCAGGACACGATCCGGAAAGTTGTGGTGGATGGACAGGCCAGCAGTTTCTATCATATATTCGAGGAAGGAGAAAATGAGCGAATTGAACAGGGAGTCAATTCTGTCACAGGTGATCGTATTATTCTTACATTCGAGGGAGGCCGTTTGGAGCGCGTGAAAGTCGAGAGTGATCCCGGGCAATGTATGGGAACCTTCACACCAAAGGAAGAAGAAGGCAAGATCAAAGAAAAAGGGCAAAATCGATGAGGGGAGGGGACCATAATGGGAATACTGTCTCTGTCGAGACATTAGAGACACAAGATCTTGTTAAGATATACCGAGGGAAACGGGTGGTGGACAGCGTTTCTATCGGGGTCAAACGGGGTGAGATCGTTGGGCTCCTGGGTCCCAATGGTGCGGGAAAAACAACAACCTTCTACATGATCACAGGTATGATCCGCCCCAATCAAGGCAGAATATTTTTCGATAAAAAAGAGGTCACCAAATTGCCTATGTATCAGCGGGCCAGGATGGGGATCGGATACCTTTGTCAGGAACCGTCTATTTTTAGAAAATTGACAGTAGAGGAAAATATCTTGGCCATATTGGAGACAATAAAAATCGGAAGGGAAGAGAGGAGAAAACGGCTGAAAATACTCCTGGAAGAACTTTCCATCGATCACCTGGCCAAACAAAAGGCATACACGTTATCAGGAGGAGAGAGACGTCGGGTGGAGATTACGAGAGCGTTAGTCACAAAACCAAAATTTATTTTATTGGACGAACCTTTTGCCGGAATTGATCCCATTGCGGTCGAGGATATTCAGAAGATTGTTCAGCATCTTAAAGAGAAGGGAATTGGGGTTCTCATTACAGATCATAATGTTCATGAGACGCTTTCCATTACGGATCGTTCTTACCTCCTCTTTGAGGGAAAAATTCTAAAATCCGGAACGTCCGAATTCTTGGCCAATGATGAAGAAGCACGAAAAATTTATCTGGGTAAACAGTTTCGATTAGATCGATATATGGAGGTAAGGAACTAAATTAATTATCAATATACAATTCAATCGGAATCACTACTGATAAAGCATTGTTGTAGACGCCATAAGTACTTAGGGAATCGTTATGATACAGATTAGTCAAAGATTGATGTTGCAGCAAAAACAGAGTCCTCAGCAAGTTTTATTATCCACCCTCTTACAACTTCCTGTACTCCGACTCGAACAACGAATTAAACAGGAGTTGGAATTGAATCCTCTTCTCGAAATTGACATGGAGATCGAGCAAGAGATGGAAATGAAGGAGGAGAATTCAGAAAAGGAAGATACTGAAGAGGACGAAGAGAAAGAAGAAGAGGATGAGGAGGAAATCGACTGGGAAGAAATCTTAAATGACGAGGACAATTTTGAGATCAGGCAGCCAAAGGAACGGAGAGATGAAGAGATTGATCGACCTGAGCCTGCTCCGGTCACATTGATGGATCACCTTTTTGAGCAGCTTCACCTGGCGCCCTTGTCAGAAGAAGGAATGAAGATTGGGGAGTATATTCTATGGTGCATCAATGATGACGGGTATCTTTCCTGTGATATCGATGTCATCGAAGAGAATTTTGAAACGACAACTGAAAATGTAGAAAAGGTATTAGCGGTGATCCAGAGATTCGATCCTCCCGGGATAGCGGCACGCAATCTGCAGGAGTGTCTTCTCATTCAATTACTCGAGCAAGAGCCCTGGGATGAATTGGCTATTAGGATGGTCCAGGAATGCTTTGAGGATTTTGTAAACAAGCGTTTCGAAAAAATTGCCAAGAAGATGGATATTATACTGGAAGAAGTGAAACGAATCATGGATGTCGTTTCTCGGCTGAATCCTAAACCCGGAGAAAGATATATTTCTGAGGCTGAAAACTATATCCTTCCGGATGTCATCATTGAGATGGTGGAAGGCAAATATACCGTTCGTTTGAATGACTGGAACGTACCACGCCTACGTATCAATGAATCTTATAAGCAATTACTGAAGGATAAAAGGAAGGTGACCAAAGAAACTCGCGACTATATCCGGCAACGATTGGAATCGGCGAGATGGCTGATCAATTCTATATATCAGAGAAGATCTACTATAGTGCGTGTCGTGGAATCCATTATCGACCATCAGCGAGATTTTTTTGAAAAAGGAAAAGAATATCTCAGGCCCATGATTCTGAAAGATGTGGCCGATACTGTAAGCCTGGATATATCTACGGTCAGTCGGGTCACGAGTGGGAAGTATGTTCAAACAGATTTTGGGGTTCTTGAATTAAAATATTTTTTCAGTGAACGTTTGGAAACGGCCGATGGGGAGGAGGTCTCTAACAAACTGATTAAGGATAGAATTCGAAGTATTATCGAAAAAGAGAATTCGAAAAAACCTTTCAATGATCAGACTATTTCAGAATTACTGAGGAATGATGCGTTCATCGTTGCCAGGAGGACGGTAGCGAAGTACAGGGAACAGATGATGATTCCTGTTGCTCGGTTGAGAAGGAAAATTTAAGCTAATCATTTAGACTAAACCTTTAATCTTTTACTGGGTCCGGTGTGACCTAAAGGAGGATCAGGATGACAGGTATGAAGAGGACGATTAATATTGGAGGAGAGAAAGTGGAAATTCCTGCGATGCTCAATCGCAACACCATCGTATTAGCGATCGTGGTGATTTTCGCCATTATTCTCCTCGTAGGCTCCATCTACCAGATCGGTCCCGAGGAGATGGGAATTGTTCTTCGTTTTGGCGAATTTGTGAGAACGACGGATCCCGGACTTCATTTGAAAATACCCCTGGGAATCGAGAGCCTGGAAAAGGTTCCGGTTCAAAGACAGTTAAAAATGGAATTTGGTTTCCGAACGGCAAGGGCAGGCATCAGGACGCAGTATGCCACAACATCGGAATCGATCAGGGAAGCCCAGATGCTGACCGGTGATTTAAATGTTGCCATTGTCGAATGGATCGTGCAATACAAGATCAGAGATCCATACAAATTTCTGTTCAAAATAAGGGATGCCGAGAGCACATTTCGGTATATGAACGAAGCCGTCGTTCGGAGAATTGTTGGGGATAATTCGGTAGATGAGGTTATCACCGTCGGCAGGGCGAGAATCGCCATGGAAGCGAGAGGGGAACTCCAGCAACTCTGCGACCTCTACGAGATCGGTATCGAAGTGAATCAGCTCATTCTCCAGGATGTCAATCCCCCGGATCCTGTCAAACCTTCCTTTAACGATGTCAATGAATCGCTACAGGAGAAGGAGAGGAAGATCAATGAGGCCTGGGCAGATTACAACAACGTGATTCCCAGGGCCAAGGGTGAAGCGGAACAGACGATTCGGGCTGCGGAAGGATATGCCTTAGAGAGAATCAACAACGCCGAGGGGGATGCCAATCGATTCATAGCAACTTACCGTGAATATGTACGGGCGCCTTTGGTGACAAAGAAACGCCTCTACCTCGAAACGCTTAATGAAATTCTTCCAAAAGTGAACAAGAAGGTTGTCTTCGATGATAAGCAACAGAATATCGTGCCCCTTCTGAATCTGGGGGAGGAGGTAAAAAAATGACAAAGCAAAAGAGAAATATTGGAATCGCTGTTTTCGCTTTCTTTTTATTCATCGTATTGACAGATGCATTTTACATCGTATCTGAAACGAATCAGGTCATCATCACGCAATTCGGAGAGCCTATCGGAGGAACAATTTCTTCTCCGGGCTTACATATAAAACTTCCATTTATTCATAAGACGAACTTTTTTGAGAAGCGCTGGCTGGAGTGGGACGGAGATGCCAATCAGATTCCGACACAGGACAAGAAATTCATATGGATCGATACCTATGCACGATGGCGAATAAGCGAGCCACTGACCTTTTTCCAGAGAGTGCGTGATGAAAGGGGGGCTCAGTCGCGAATCGATGATATCGTGGACGGGGAAACGAGAAACGCCATTGCGAATTATGACCTGATCGAAATTGTACGATCGTCAAATCGTGAATTTGAGGCTACGGAGGAGACTTCCATCATTGATATCGCCAGTAGTATCGTGAATATCGAAATCGGAAGGGATAGTATTGCACAGATCATTTTAGAGAAATCGTCCCAAATTACTCCGGAATTTGGTGTCGAACTCAAAGATGTGAGGATAAAAAGAGTCAATTATGTGACCGAGGTTCAGAAGAAGGTGTTCGATCGTATGATTGCCGAAAGGCAGCGAATCGCTTCAAAATATCGGTCTGAAGGAGATGGGAAGAGCGCCGAAATCCGGGGTCAGAAGGAACGGGAGCTCAAGAGGATTCAGTCGGAGGCCTATAGAAGAGCCCAGGAAATCAAAGGAAGAGCCGATGCCGAAGCGACGCGTATCTATGCCAGAGCCTATAACTTAGATCCGGAATTTTATTCATTCACCAAGACTCTGGATACTTATCGTACGACCATCGATGCCGGTACGACGCTGCTTCTGACGACCGATTCCGATTATTTAAAATATCTTAAAAGGATAAGATAAATGGGGATTTTCGAGAAAAAAACAAAGGTGTTCCGCGCCACGACGATTCTGGGAGTGAAAAAGGGAAATCGTGTGGCATTGGGAGGAGACGGCCAGGTGACGCTTGGTGATACGGTGATGAAAGAAAAGGCCATGAAAGTACGAAAAATTTACAACGAGACGATCCTGGTCGGATTCGCCGGGACGGCCGCTGATGCCTTTACTCTCTTCGATAAGTTTGAGAAGACCCTGGAACAGTATCGAGGGAACCTGTATCGATCGGCCGTAGAGTTAGCCAAAGAATGGCGGACTGATAAGTACCTGCGCCGTTTGGAGGCTCTATTGGCCGTAGCCGATAAAAAGAGTACTTTGGTGATTTCGGGGACAGGGGATATCATCGAACCGGATGACAATGTCGTGGCCATCGGTTCCGGCGGACCCTTTGCTCTGGCGGCCGCCAGAGCCCTCTTGCAGCATACGAAACTGGATGCCGCGAGTATTGTGAAAGAAGCCCTCCGGATTACGTCAAAGATCTGTATTTACACGAATGATAACATTGTTATTGAGGAACTCCAATGACCGGAGTAAAGAGCAAGGAAATTGCGGATAGATGGAAGGATGCCGGCCGTCTGACACCAAGGGAAATTGTGGCTGAACTCGATAAGTACATTATCAGCCAGGACAAGGCGAAAAAAATGGTGGCCATTGCTCTAAGGAATCGATGGCGTCGTCAGCAGGTGGAGGAGGATCTCCGGGAGGAGATCATGCCTAACAATATCATCCTCATCGGTCCAACAGGAGTCGGTAAGACGGAAATCGCCCGGAGACTGGCACGACTGGCAGAGGCACCTTTCATCAAGGTCGAGGCTTCCAAATTCACCGAAGTGGGTTATGTGGGACGGGATGTTGAATCGATCATTCGAGATCTCACAGATTTAGCAATCTCAATGGTGAAAGCGGAATGGACAAGAAAGGTACAGGATAAAGCGCAAGAGGCCGTTGAAGAGAGACTATTGGACCTTCTTTTCCCACAAGTAAAGACAGGAACGGAAAAGCAGAACATTGAGCTAAAAGACGTTCTTCCCGGAACGTTGCCATCCTCCAGGGAAACAGTTGAAGAAAGACAACAGAGGACGAGAGAAAAGTTAAGAAGACAGCTCCTGGAGGGAAAATTAGAGGGCAGGACCGTTGAATTGGATGTAACCACTGATTCCTTTCCAATGCTCCAAATTTTTTCTCCGGTGGGCATTGAGGAGATGGGACTCAATATTCAAGATTTATTCGGTGGCATGCTTCCTCAGAAACGGAAAAAACGGAAGATGACCATAGCCGAGGGCAGACAGGTGCTTATTGCCGAAGAGGTACAGAAACTCATCGATATGGAAAAAGTAGTGAAAGAGGCCATCCGCAGGGTTGAGGAATCGGGTATCGTTTTTCTGGATGAGATAGATAAGATTGCAGGATATGAAAGGGAAGCAGGGCCCGATGTTTCCAGGGAAGGCGTTCAACGGGATATTCTTCCGGTTGTCGAGGGGACCAGCGTCGTGACGAAGTATGGCATGGTCAAGACAGACCATGTTTTATTCATTGCCTCGGGAGCATTTCATGTATCCAAACCCTCTGATTTGATACCGGAATTGCAGGGTCGATTTCCAATCCGGGTTGAATTAAACAGCCTGTCCACCGAAGATTTCATCCGTATACTTACTGAACCTGAGAATGCTCTCCTCAAACAGTATACGGCATTATTAGCGACGGAGGGAGTGAAAATCTCCTTCACAAAGGGAGCCATCCAGGAGGTCGCCAGAACGGCAACGGAAGTGAATGACAGGGCAGAAAATATCGGGGCCCGACGCCTGCATACGATTATGAGTACTCTATTGGAGGATGTGCTCTATCAGCTTCCCGATCCAACGATCAGGACAGTTAAAATTAGCGCCGATGATGTGAAAAAACGATTAAAAGACATTGTTGAAGATGAGGATTTGACGAAATATATTCTCTAAGTCCGGAAGCATAAGACCTAATACTTATATGGCAATTATAGTAAACCGGTACACCGATGTTTCAAAACGATCATGGGACAGGTTTGTTTGGAAGGCAAATAATGGAACCCTGTTCCATACCCGTCGATTCTTAAGTTACCATCCTCCCCAGAGATTTGAGGATTACTCGTTGATATTCTACGAAGGAGATCGTATCCTTGCGCTGCTGCCGGCAGCTCTACGGAATAGCGAAAAAAGTAGAATACTTTCATCCCATTGTGGTGCTTCATATGGCGGATTTGTCCATAACGAAAACTTGTCTGTACGTTCTGCCTTTGGATTGGTCGAGTCTCTATTGGATTTCGTCAGAGCAGAAGGCTTCGATGAAGTCGAGATGACATTTCCTCCCATCATTTATCTGAGCAGGCCGAGTCAATATCTCGATTTTGCATTATACAAGAATGGCTTCACGTATAAGAAACGTGAAGTTTCAAGTGTTATTCCCCTCGATTTTCAGGTCGATGAAATCGTTCAGAAGTTCAAACCGGAAGCTCGCACAGCCTACAGAAAATCTGTAAAGTTGGGTGTGAGTGTGGAAGAGTCCGAAGATTTAGCGTCGTTTTATCCGATTCTTCAAAAGAATCTATCGATGCGGCATCATGTCACGCCGACCCATACGTTGGAGGAATTGGAACGACTCAAGAAGTTGTTTCCGGATCGTATTCGCCATTTTGGCGCTTTCTTGGACGAGCGCATGATTGCCGGTGTTACTAATTTCCTATGCAACGATCGCGTTGTCCTCGCTTTTTACATCAGTCATGACGATCACTATCAAAAATACAGACCGGTGAACCAACTTTTTTACAATATTATTCGATGGTCTATCGAGAATAAGTATCAGTTTCTCGATTATGGTATTTTTACGGTCAACGAAGATCCAAACTGGGGATTGGGCAAGTTTAAAGAAAGTTTTGGGGCCAGGGGCATTCTCCGGGATACCTTCTACCGAAGAATGAGCAAGGAGAGTTAAGAGAATCTTCATTCAAGAATAGAGGAATGACAAAGGAAGATAGATACATCGCTGCAGTACGAGAGATAGAGGTGAGATTGGAGAGGGGAGGCGACCTTGTGGCTGACCTGGGGAATGTTGCCGCTGTTATAAAAAAGCGACTGGGATTTTTCTGGGTCGGATTTTATTTCTTTCATGAAAATCATCTCGTGCTCGGTCCTTTTCAAGGCACACCAGCGTGTGTTTTTCTTACATTGGAGAAAGGAGTTTGCGCAAGATGCGCGAAAAGAAGAGAAACAGTACTCGTTCCCGACGTGCAAACATTTCCTGGACATGTCCCCTGCGATCCCAACTCGAAATCCGAAATTGCCGTTCCTGTTCTTGATACGAGGGGTTCATTGAAAGCTGTTCTGGATTTGGACAGCGATGAATTGAATACTTTTGATGATGTGGACAGAGTATACCTTGAGAAAATAGCCAAATTGATTGGTGGATGTTGGGGATCTGAGGATGGATAAAAAAATAGTGGTTTTTTACTTGCATTTGGTAATTGATCGTTTATATTGGTTAATAATGCTGCTTTGGTTTTTTCATTATTAAAAGGAGGGAAGGTTATGATAAAGCGATCCTCAATTGTTTTTATTGTCATTATAGCCATCCTGTTTTCCTGTTCTATGCCGTCTACGATATCTGTCAAGGTGCAAAAACCAGCTACTATTCATATGCCGAGTGTTAAGGAGATTGCCATTGTCGACCTTCTGGGGCAGAAACGCTCGGGAAGTCAGATCGCGACATTGACACAATCCATGCTCATGGCAACTCAGCATTTTGATATTATGGAACGCGATAAACTCCGTCGAGTGCTCGAAGAACAAAATCTTGGTATGGCTGGTGTGGTGGATGAAGCGACGGCAACGGAGGTGGGCAAGCTTCTGGGTGTAGACGCACTCATCTTCGGAGAAGTGGCTACTTATGAAGTAGAACCCGATAAGAAGATCACAGAAAAGGTAAAAGAAAAGAGAAGGACTGGGAAGTATCATATGGTGGAGGAGAAAGATAAGAAAGGCAATGTTAAGAAAGTTAGGAAAGAGATTATCGAAGAAGTATGGGTGGATAAATCCTATTGGGTTCGAAAAGGCACTGTGGCCATTAACTTTCGTGTGGTTAGCGTGGAAACGGGCAAACTGCTTGCTGCACACAGTGATTCCAAGAGCTATGATAGTGGGAAAGAACAAAAACGTTACATAAGGTATACAGTGAATCAGCAGAAATCCCTTAAACCCGAGGGAGAGATTCTATCGGATTTATCAAATGCCATCTGTCAAAAATTTGTTCAAATGATTGCACCCTATTATACAAATGAAAAGAGAATCATCGAGTCTGGGAAGGGGAACATCAAAGTCGGCATGAAATATGCTGAATCCGGTCTCTGGCCGGAGGCGATGGAAGCCTGGAAACAGGCAGCCAGAGAAATTCCACAAGAACCTGCGGTTTTTTATAATCTGGGCTTAGGTTTTGAAGTTCAGGGAGAATTGGACAAGGCAGAGATATCGTATCAAGAAGCCGTTAGATTAAAGATGAAGAAACTCTATATGGACGCCGTTGCCCGAATTCGTAAGGTCAAAGAAGAACAGAAAATGTTGAAAGAACAGTTGAGAGAGAGATATTGAAAAGGATTTTTTATTTGATATTGATTAATGACTTTGTTGATTTAATCGATATTTTCCGGTTTTGGAGTACATAAGTTATTGTTATTTAGTTCAACATTTTCACTTAAATGCATTAAATCAACAGTGTCATTAATATACTCGGAACTATGGTTTCTATGTGATTATTTGTGCTCTATTAAATTATTGATAATAGATAAAATTTACATAGTCAACAATACTATTTTCCCTGCCTGATGTAAATCCTCTGATAACCTCATATATATGTGCTAATCTAATTTCTTGATTATCAAGATATTAATATATTATGCAATATCATTTGATTAGGCATATTATTTGTATTCTGTTTATAGACGTTACTGTTTTATGAGCTTGTATTAAGAATGGAAAAAGCAGTAAGATCTTGTCAATATGGAAAAAATTGTAG
>Ga0114922_10001928_pt1 | contig 19632 bp, 14 predicted proteins | sample AartaG_FD_100975 | JGI IMG/M metagenome (GOLD analysis project Ga0114922, IMG submission 100975) | Deep subsurface microbial communities from Aarhus Bay to uncover new lineages of life (NeLLi) - Aarhus_00045 metaG | ecosystem: Environmental > Aquatic > Marine > Oceanic > Sediment | place...
CGCTGATCCTAATGCCAGAGCCAGAACCAGTCCCTGTTCCAGGCCCTTCACCAGGCTTTTTCTCAGGCTCTTTGGCAGGGGCTGGACCAGTTTGACTCTCTTGAGCCACTTTTTGCTGTTTTTGAATAGCTGCCTTTTTTTCTTCTTTTAGTTTTATTTCTTTTTTGGGCTTTTCGACTGGATGTTTCAGAGATGAAGTTGATTGCTGCTGTAGTTTCTGGAGAGTGGTTAAGTCTTTTAAAGTTTCTCTTTTTGGGAGGGTCGTTTCTGCAATATTTTCTTTGGCACCGCCTCCTCCACCTGCAGGTCCTCCCCTTCCTCCGCCTCCAGGGAAAGAGACCATGCTAACATAGTGAATCATTTCTTTTTTTGAAGATTTTGGGAAATGAGGCGATATAAGAATGAGGAAAAAAAGCACCAGGTGAGCTGAAAATGAAAAAATAACAGTCATTTTAAAGGCGGAAGCGTTTCTGTCAAGGGCCGTCATTTCCGTTTTTTCTCCTCAGGTTCTATGGGTTGTGTAACAAGTCCAACAGTTTCTACCCCAGCCTTTTTTGTAATATCAAGAATGCGCATAAGGAATCCAAAAGGAATACTCTCATCTCCCCGGATGAACACAATTCTCTTTTCCTTTCCATAGAAATATTCTTTCAGTTTTTGCTCGAGGAGAAATTGATTGATGACAGAATTTTCCATGTGAATGTATTTATCTTTGGTGATGATCAGAGTTAAACCTTCTTCAGCAGGGGCTGACTCAGTTTCTGCCTGGGGGAGGTTGACTCCAATCCCCGACTGCATCATAGGCGCTGTGACCATAAAAATGACCAGGAGAACAAGCATAACATCCACAAAGGGGGTGACATTTATCTCGGATAGAGAAGTTCCGAGTTGTCTTTTACGCAGAGGATTTGTTTTAAGAGCCATAGAGCTTTTCCGCGAAGCTTATAAATTCAAGGGAAAAGTCTTCTATCTCAGATATCACGTTTTTTATTCGGTGAAGGTAATGGTTGTAGGCGATGACTGCCGGAATAGCGGCAAAAAGGCCGGCTGCTGTAGCAATAAGCGCTTCTGCAATACCAGGAGCGACGGTCTGGACACTTGCGGATCTGACTATTCCGATTTTGTTAAATGCATCCATGATTCCCCATACGGTTCCAAAAAGACCAATAAAAGGAGTTACGCTTCCAGTTGTGGCCAGGAAGCTCATCATTTTTTCCAGATTGTTAATTTCATTATTCGAAGCCTTGGCAAGAGCACGGTTTATACTCTCTAGATTCTCCGAATTAAGGGTTCCCTCAGAAGATTTCCTCAAATGAACAAGCTCTTTATAGCCAGACCTGAAGAGTGAAGCGAGGGGGCTGGATCTGTATCTTTTGGCTGCTTGATTCACTTCAGTAAAATCATTGCTTCTTCGAAACACCTTTAGGAATTTTTTAGATTGGGTAGAAGCAGCTTTTAGTGTCTTCCTTTTAAAGAAAATGACTGCCCACGAAAAAATCGAGAAGAAAATTAGGACTAGGAGGACCAGTTGGACTACAATGCTGGCATCTATAATAAGTCTTATATAATCCATTGATTTCCTCATAAAAAAGTAGCATATGCCAGATTTAAAGTCAACTCGAGCTCATGAAAATAAGGGGATTTATCTCAAGTTTTATTGACAAAATCCTGAATAATCTGGATAATTCACGAGTTGAGATTGCTATAGACGTCTTTGCGAGGAGCGAAGAAGATTGCCACGCTGCGCTCGCAACAGGCTAAACAATCTCACAAATTGTGCTTTCATTACGAGGCACAGGGTATGGAGCTGTGGTTTTCCAACACGAATGCCCTGCAACAAAGCAGACGAATTAAAAGGAGACAAAGGATTAAAGGGGAAAGGCGTTTTCAGCCAGCCCAGTTCCTGGCTATTAGCTTTATTGTAGCCATATGTGTTGGTACTATTCTTCTTCTTCTTCCATTTAGTACAAAATCAGGCCATATTTCTTTTATCGATGCCCTCTTTACAGCTACCTCCGGAGTTTGTGTGACAGGCCTTATTGTCCAGGATACTGCTACCTATTTCACTCCGTTTGGCCAGGTTGTTATCCTCGTCCTGTTTCAACTTGGCGGGCTGGGGATTATGACCTTTTCCACCCTTATTCTTTTTGTAGCCGGCAAGAAGATTTCAATAAAAGACAGAATAATCATACAGCAGGATTTTCATCCCGGAGCGCCAAGAGATGTTAAATCTCTTGTCAAAAATATTTTTTTCTATGCCCTGGCTTTTGAGGCAGCAGGAACCCTCTTTCTCTTTCTTCGCTGGCAGAAAGATTTCTTTTGGCTAAAAGCTCTTTCCAATTCGGTTTTTCATTCCGTCTCGGCTTTTTGTAATGCTGGCTTTTCTCTTTTCAGCGATAGTTTTATGTCTTACAGGGATGATACTTGGATAAATATTACACTCTTTATTCTGATTGTGTTAGGTGGAGTTGGATTTTTGGTCCTCCAGGAATCAAAGGAGATTCTATCAAGTTTAGTGCGAAGAAAAAAGATAAGGATATCCCTTCATACCAAAATGATTCTCACAATGACTTCATTCCTTGTTGTTATTTCCTTTGTTCTTTTCCTTTTTATAGAGTGGAATCGTTCATTAAAAATGTTCACAATGAAGGAGAAGATTTTCTCTTCCCTTTTTCAGGTGATAACTCCACGAACAGCCGGGTTCAACACCATAAATCTGGGTTCTTTGAGTTTTGCAGCGGTCTTCCTTCTGATTATGCTTATGTTTATAGGGGCTTCCCCAGGTTCTACCGGAGGGGGTGTCAAGACTAGCACAATTGGTGTAATTTTTGCGTTCCTGAAATCTAAAATAAAAGCCAGGGATTCTGTTAATCTTTTTTACAGGACTTTACCTATGGAGTCAGTTACAAAGGCGTTCACGGTTGTTACACTGGCTGTTGGTATCATATTCCTCTCCTCCTTTATTCTGTTAATCGCCCAGCCGTGGGCGGGCATGAAAGAAGTACTTTTTGAGGTATTTTCTGCTTTTAGCACAGTTGGACTTTCTCTGGGGATAACGCCAAAATTGAGTAATTTTGGCAAGATTGTGATTATTCTAACCATGTACATCGGGAGGATTGGCCCCTTAACTATTTTATTTGCTTTCAGCAGGAGGAAGGCCTTCGGAAAATATGAGTATGTTGAAGAAACCGTTATGATAGGATAGAATCGGTAAAGGAGTATTTAATGATGAAATTTGCTGTGATAGGGCTAGGGAGTTTTGGGTCTAATATAGCCAAAACTCTTTATGAGAAAAAAAATGAAGTGCTGGCTGTGGATGTAGAAAAGAGAAAGATTGATGAAGTCCAGGAGTTTGTATCTCATGCTGTGAACATGGATTCCGCAGATAAGGAAAATCTGCAGGCCTTGGGGATTCAGGATATGGACGTGGTTATTGTAAGTCTAGGGCCGGAGATGGAAGCTTCCATACTCACAGTCCTTTACCTGCATGAGATTGGAGCTAAGCGAATTGTAGCTAAAGCCCTGACAGAAGACCATGCAAAGATTTTAGAGGCTGTTGGAGCAACTGATGTGATCTATCCGGAGAAGGATATGGCCATTAAGACAGCTCTAAAGCTGAGCTGCCCCAATGTGCTGGAGTACCTCCCTCTTACCTCTGGTTTTGGAGTCCAGGAGATTGCCCCTCCCGAGAAGTTTATCGGGAAGTCTTTAAAAGAGCTTGATTTGAGAAATAAATATGGCATTCAGGTTATGGCTATCAAGGAAATTATCCCGGAGAAAACGACTTATGTTCCCAGGGCGGATTTTGTAATAAAGGACAGTGATATCTTAATCATTATGGGGGAAGAAAAACAGCTCGAAAAGATTAACTCTTTATAGATTGCCTGAACTATCCTCTTAATTCTTTTCTTTTATACACGCTAGGCTAATTCAAGAAGTTTTTTCAGTATTTCCAGCGAAACCTGTTTGGACTGTCTGCCGCTTTCTTTTGTAGGGCCTACACACGAGGGACATCCTTCCTTGCAGGGACAGACTGCGATGGTCTTCTTGGAATGTTCAAGAAGAGTTTTTTCCAGCTCAAAGAGAGAAGGGCTTAATCCTATTCCTCCAGGATAACTATCATAGATGAAGATATTCGGCTCAAAGGCCAAATCAGAAAAGTCGGGCTGTTCCTCGATCCGGGAAATTTTTAGAGGAATATTCCGCGGAGGGATAGATTTTCCTGTGGAGTTGTCACCGATGGACACGCCGATATCATGGAGGTCACACATCAAAAAAAGAGGAGAAACATGATGGAGAAGGTAAGCCAGGCCAAACAACCCGTTAATTTTTTGTTCCGGAGAAAAAGGGAGAGACTGAAAGATCTCAGAGGATATGGTTAACCAGTAGGCCGTTGTGTGCATTTCGTTCTGGGGAAGGCTTAGGTCTCCGGCTCCAACATTTTCAGATGTGTAGAACTTAATTTTTTTAAAGCCGACGACCTGTGTTGCGACATGCACTTCACCGTGGAAGATGGGGAATTTTCCCAGATTTTTTTTATCAAAAACATCAAGAATTTTAATTTTTGTGTAGTCTATGGCATCTGTGAAATAATCGACGTCGGTCTTTTTGACATAAGCCTTTCTCTGGGTATAGTCGAGTTTTTCGACATAATACTGCTCGCCTTCACACATGTAGATGGCTTTCGGGTGGAGGCTGGTCAAGGCAGATGAGAAATCAACTTCAGCGATGGCTTTTGTTTTTTTACTTGTGTCCACGACCACAAAATTATCGGAACTTATACTTCTCAGGTTGACTGTGTCCGCAGGATAGGCATCGGATGTCCAGAACCATTTGTCTTTTGAGTGATGGATAAGCTTCTCGACTTCTAAAAACTTCAGAAGTTTGCTAATTTCGGCGCGGCCGAATTTCTCTCCGTCAATAAAAGGAAGCTCAAAAGTTGCGCACTCGATATGGCTGACAAGAATCGAGAGATTATCCGGATTAATTAATGCTTTTTCTGGATTTTTTGAGAAAAAGTAATCCGGATGAGTGATGATGAATTGGTCAAGGGGTGAGCTTGAAGCGACCAGAACCGCAGCGGATTTTCCTGTTTTTCGGCCAGCCCGGCCTGCCCTCTGCCAGGTGCTGGAAATAGTCCCGGGATAGCCTGCAAGTACGGCAATGTCGAGACTTCCGATGTCGATGCCCAATTCCAAGGCATTTGTAGAGACAACGCCCTTTATTTTCCCTTCCCTGAGGTTTTTTTCGATCTCTCTTCTTTTTAAAGGGAGGTAGCCGCCTCTGTATCCCCGAATGAGCCCTTCATCCTTTACTGTTTTTTCAATGTCTTCCTTGAGATACGTCAACAAGACCTCAGTAGTGAGGCGACTCTGGGCAAAAACAATGGTTTGAAGATCGTTTTTTAGGAATAAAGAAGCAATCTGCCGGGATTCATTGACATAGGAACGGCGAATCCCTAATAACCTGTTAACAACGGGCGGATTATAGAAAATGAAATATTTTTCTCCTTGCGGGGCTCCGTTGTTTTCCACAAGCGAGACCGGCTCTTCTATCATATTTTCTGCCATCTCCAGAGGATTAGCAATAGTGGCTGTGCAGAGAATGAATTGGGGTTTAGAACCGTAGAATTTTGTTATTCTCTTCAGCCTTCTTAAAATATTTGCCAGATGGCTGCCGAAAATGCCGCGGTAATTGTGAAGCTCATCGATAACGATGTATTTTAAGTTCTCGAATAGTTTAATCCATTTAGTGTGATGAGGCAGAATTCCTGCGTGAAGCATATCAGGATTTGTGAGTATGATATGTCCGCGAGCTCTTATGGCTTTTCTTGCATCCTGAGGTGTGTCTCCATCGTAAGTGAAAATTCTTATTTCGTCAGGAAGCTTTTTGATTGTATCATTGAGCTCGGCTCTTTGATCTTGGGAAAGAGCTTTAGTAGGGAAGAGATAAATTGCCCGGGATGACGGATTTTCCAAAATAGCATCAAGCACCGGGAGGTTATAGCAGAGCGTTTTTCCTGAAGCTGTAGGAGTGACAATAGTGATGTTTTTTCCTTTCTTGAGCAACTGCCAGGAAAGATGCTGATGGGTGTAAAGTTTTAGAAATCCTTTTTCTTTTAGGGCTTCAACGAGAGCAGGATGGACGTCGGGCGGATACTCTCTGTATTTACCTTCCTGGGCGGGAAGATGTTTTATTGCCTGGATGGAGTCGTTCTTGACTCCGATATCCTTTAACAGTTCTAAAGATTTGAGTAAATTTTCCTCTCGAGACATATAACCTAATCCTGGATAGATGACAATCCTATATTATTATTATTGAATCAAAATGGTCAATGAAAATGTAAGGTAATAGGTGAACATTTCCAAATTTATGATTCAAGGAGGTTTTAGGAAATAGCTCGGCTCCCAATCAGATTTTTAACGCTTTTCCTCAATCAATTTTTTAAAAGCATAAGCGAAGGCCAGCAGGTAAAAAAACCGTTTGAAGGAGAGCTCAGGTCAGCAGGTTCAAAAACACGCAGGTCGACTCCATCGACTTCCCTCGAAAGCCAAAATCCGCAGGCTAAATCTTCAATGGTCGCTTACGCTATTTCCCAAAACCTTTATCAAAGATATCATGGAATTGGGAATGCCTCTAGGAAATAGCGATTAAGCTTGTTTAGAGCAGTAAGTATGATAAAATGAGAACTCATGCTCAAAGAGATTAAAGTAAAAAAGGCCGCTCAGCATAACCTCAAGAGAATTGATGTAAACCTTCCGCGAAATAAACTGATTGTTATCACCGGACCAAGTGGCTCGGGAAAGTCCTCCCTTGCTTTTGACACCCTTTATGCTGAAGGTCAGAGGCGCTACATCGAGTGCCTATCTACATATGCCCGGCAGTATATTGATCAGATGGAAAAGCCTGAAATGGAATCCATAGAAGGTATTTCTCCTTCCATTTCAATCGACCAAAGGACAATTTCTTCCCATCCTCGCTCTACTGTTGGCACGGTCACAGAGGTGTATGATTTTTTAAGGCTTCTTTTTGCCAGGGTGGGAAGCCCTCACTGTCCCCGCTGCGGGAGAAAGGTAAGCTCCCAGACTCCTCAGCAGATCTTAAAAAGAATTATTGATTCTTCCTCTGGAGAAAAAGTTAAAATACTTTCACCTGTGGTTAAGGGGCGCAAAGGAGAGTATCTCCGTCTTTTTGAAAGGCTGAGGAAAAAGGGTTTTCTACGTGTTCGTGTGGATGGTCAGTTTAGAGAACTGGAGGAGGAAATTTACCTGGAAAGGACAAAAAAGCACAGCATTGAGATCCTGATTGACGAAATAAATCTTTCTTCCTCTTCAGAGAAGAGGCTAAAGGAGGCGGTGGATAAGGCTCTTGAGATTTCAGGGGGAGATCTTCTATTGAAAAAAAAAGACGGAAGAGAAATTTATTATTCTTTAAGTTTGCTCTGTCCTTATTGTGAGATCAGCCTTCCAGAGCTTGAGCCCCGGAATTTTTCATTCAACAGTCCTTATGGGGCATGTCCCCGCTGCCACGGCCTCGGCTGCCAGACTGTCCTGAATTTTCGAGGTGAAGTGAAACTTACAGAGAATATTTGTCCGGTTTGTGAAGGGAGCAGGCTGAAGAAGGAAAGTATGGCGGTAAAAGTTGGAGATAAAAATATTTATGAATTTACCGCTCTGCCGGCAGACAGATTGATCAAGGAATTCTCTTCTTTAGAGTTTTCCCCATCTGAAGAGATAATCGCTTCAAGAATACAGAAGGAGATCCTCTCGCGCATCAAGATTATTGTCGCACTGGGAATGCCATATATCCAGTTATCCAGGGCAACTGCTTCTCTCTCGGGAGGAGAGGCCCGGCGCGTTCGGCTGGCCGCTCAGGTAAGTGCCCGCCTGAGGGGCATACTATATGTCCTGGATGAGCCAACCATTGGTCTTCATCAGAGAGATAACAGACGTTTGATTTCTTTTTTGAGAGACATAAGAGATCAGGGAAATTCAATCATTGTTGTTGAACATGATGAGCAGACCATTCGCTCAGCTGATTTTATCCTTGATTTAGGCCCTGGAGCTGGGGAAGAAGGAGGATTTAAAGTCACAGAAGGGAATTTAGATTATATACTGTCTTCGCAGAACTCGTTGACTTCTCAGTATCTGAGAAAAGAAAAAAGCATTCTTTTACCTCCGGAGAGGAGAGAACCAAAAGGCTGGCTTGTTGTGTTAAAGGCTGAAGAGCATAATTTAAAAAGTATTGATGTCCGGCTTCCCCTGTCAGTCATGACAGCGGTCACTGGTGTTTCTGGTTCGGGGAAGAGCACTCTTTTATACGATATACTATATAAAAGCCTTTTAAACATATTTTATAAGGCAAAACAGAAACCAGGTAAGCATCAGGATATTCTGGGAATTGATCAGATTAACAGGGTTGTCTCTGTAGACCAGAAAGCCATCGGACGGACACCGCGGTCTAATCCTGCTACATATACAGGACTTTTTACTCCTCTCAGACAGCTTTTTTCCCGGGCTCAAGAATCAAGGATAAGAGGATATTCGGCGAGTCGCTTCAGCTTTAATCTTCATGGAGGGCGGTGTGAAGAATGTCAAGGAGCTGGCGTAAAAAAAATCGAGATGCACTTTTTACCCGATGTTTTTGTTACCTGTGACCGCTGTGAAGGCAAACGGTATAATATGGAGACGCTCTCTGTCCGATACAAAGGCAAAAATATTGCGGATTATCTGGATATGACTGTGGATGAGGCTTACGAATATCTAAAATCCAATCCTGTACTAAAAAGGAAGCTTGGAACATTAAAAAAGGTGGGCTTAGGTTACATCAGACTGGGGCAGCCAGCCCCAACTCTTTCAGGAGGAGAGGCTCAACGGATCAAATTGACCAAGGAGTTAAGCCGGAAAGATACGGGGAAAATGCTTTATCTTCTGGATGAGCCCACTACCGGGCTCCATTTTGATGATGTACGTAAACTTCTTGAGGTTCTTTCAGAACTGGTCAATTTGGGCAACACAGTTGTTATCATCGAACATAACCTTGATGTTATCAAGTATTGTGATTATATTATAGACTTGGGTCCAGAAGGAGGCGAGAAAGGAGGCTGGGTGGTGGCTCAGGGTGTGCCCGAAGAGGTGGCAAAAGAAAAAAAATCTCATACAGGTAAATTCTTGAAGATGGCTTTAACAGGAAGACAGAAAAATTCAAGAAGGAATAATGCCCTTTAAAGATATATTAGGTAATGACCGTGTGAAGAAGGTTCTGAGGAAAGCACTGCAAAAAAATAAGGTTCCCAATTCTATGCTTTTCTGCGGGCCGGAGGGAGTTGGCAAGAAAAGTATGGCTTTGATGGTGGCTAAAGCCATGAACTGCAAACGGAAAAAAGATGATGCCTGTGAGTCCTGCTCATCCTGCAGGGCGATAAATGCAAAAAATTTTCCTGATGTTATAGAGATATTACCAGAGAAAAATGTAGTCAAGATTGAGCAGATGAGGATCTTGAGAAAGTTAGCTTACCTGAAGCCCATGTTGGGAAAGAAGAGAATCTTTATTGTGCCAGAAGCTGAAAAGATGCAAGAACCAGCAGCAAATTCTCTGCTGAAAATACTGGAAGAGCCTCCTCTTTTTTCTTATATTTTACTTGTTACTCATAATCCTTTTTTAATTTTACCAACCATAAAATCGCGGTGCCAGATTTTAAACTTTTCGCCTGTTTCCAGAGAAGATATAGGAAAGAATTTGGTAGAAAAAGGATTTGACGAGGAAAAAGCCAGAATACTTTCTCTTTTTGTTCATGGGAATCTCAAACAGGCCATGGCTTTGGAATGGGAAGAGGTTAAGGCAAAAAGAGAACAGGCGTGGCAACTTTTCCTTTCTCTTATCAAAAAAGAAAATATTGCTGGCTTTTTGAGGAATTATGCTTATTCTTACAGAGGGCTGGTCAAAGAAGAATGGAAACAGATTATGCAAATTCTCTCTTCTTTCTGCCGCGATTTAATCCTGCTCCAGGAAAAAAGTGATGTTCGCCTTTTAATGAATCCTGATTATGAGGAGCAACTCAGAAAAACAGAATCCCTGTTGAGCTCTGAATCCTTGATTAATTTCCTGACTAAGATAGACTATGCTATTTACGGTTTAGAAAAAAATCTCAACATGAACCTACTAGTAAGTTCATTCTTTTCAAATTTTAAGGAAGGGAAATATGTCTGATATTATTTGTGTGCTTTCCGAATCGTCGGGTAAGGTTTTCCGGGTCAATAAGGGAAATGAAGATCTAATAATAGGGGATTTATGTATCATTGAATCTGAGCTGGGAGGTGATTTGGCGGCTGTTGTGGATGTCTCGAGTGATATCTGCTCCCACAAAAAATCTGCCCGGGATGCAGTTAAAATAATACGGAAAGCAACTGAAGAAGATAAGAAAAAGTTTAACTGGCTAAAAAAGAAAGAAAAACGGGCCTTCGATTTTTGTCTGAAGAGTATCAAGAGTCGAAATTTACCTATGAAATTAGTCATGGTTCGATATTTCTTTGATGAAAAGAAGGGAATTTTCTACTACACTGCAGATGGCCGTATTGATTTTAGACAGTTAGTAAAAGATTTGGCAAAAGAATTCAAGATGCGGATTGAAATGCGCCAGGTTGGTGTTCGGGATGAAGCAAAGATGGTTGGAGGGCTGGGAGTTTGCGGCCGCGAGCTTTGCTGTTTTAGCTTTATGAAGAGTTTTGAGCCAGTAACAATCCAGAAGGCAAAAAAACAGCAGATTGTCATTAATCCCACAAAGATCTCCGGATTATGCGGACGTTTGATGTGCTGCCTGGCTTTTGAAGACGAAAGTCGGGGCAGGATGTATACTGAAGAAGAAAAAGTAGAAGAGGACTAGAAAAGAATATATTCTGGATAGGAAAGTAGAGGCTGGAGTTCTATTCGTGTAGATTAATCTTGAACTGAACCTTGCTGGAAACAGAAATAAGGGTCCCCTCAGGAGAGAAGGCCTTCACCTGCCATGAGTATTTTTCACCTGAAAGGAGTTTTTTAATTTTTTCCGGCAGGACAATAAAATTTTCTTTTGTTGTATCTTGCCACAACACGTCACCGTTGTCATAAATATAGATTTTGTATTCGATGTTTTCACCTAACTTTCTCCACTCAAACTGTGAGGGAAATACATGTGTCTCAAAGACAGGAGAGATGAGAGTTATTGATCCTCCCCTGACCATATCTTCATTTATGAAAAATCGAGGAGATGTTGTCTTAAGGTTGGGGATAACTCCAAAAACGATAACAAAGATTAAACAAGCCGAAGCCGCTGCCATAGCCCACTGTTTGGGAGTAAGGAAGGAAGTGATTTTTTCAAGCCAGGTTTCTCCCTTTGCCTCTTCTGTAACATATTCATCTTTAAAGATAATATCCCCTTTGCTTTTGATTATGGAAATAAGCTCGTCTCTTTCCACCATTTTGTTAAAGCAATCGGGGCAGTCAAAATAATGTTTCTCGAGTTTTTCCTTATTATTTTCAGTTAACCTATTCAATAAATAGTCATCGATGAGTTCTTCAAATTTGCAGTTTCTCATATCATCTTTCCTCTTAAATTAATTTCATAAAGTTTAGTCGTAGAAAGAGCAAAAAAACGGAAAAAAATCATGTTTATATCAGTTTTTTTAAAAGTTTTTGTGAATAATTCACTCGCTCGCTCACCCGGCGCGGACTGATACTTAATTTTTTAGCAACTTCTTCTCTGGAGAAATCTTTATAATAGTATAAGTAAAGGACCTCCCTGTATTTTGGCTTTAGTTTTTTTATGGCATTTGCCATTAATTCAGTTCTCTCTTTGTTTTCAATGTACTCCTGGGGGTCAGGATAGTGTGCTGGTTCGGGTGCATGTTTAAGCACTTTACTTTTATGCCGGATGTAATCAATGATCCTGCGACTGGTTATAGTATAGATAAAAGTTCCAATCGAAGATTCGCCTCTAAACTCCCCTTTTTTTAATTTTTCTAAAACATTGGTGATGATCTCATTAACAACATCTTCCCATTCTGGAGTGGATGCTCCCAAGGATTTTTTAACTCTAAAGCTGATGATAGGTCTATATTTTGTACAGATTTCTTCTATATTGATAGCTTCCTTTGTCCTTTCCATCGTTGCCATTATATAAACCGGAATTGTAGTTGGCAAGTTAGAATTTTTTCAATTTTTTTAATACGCCTTCGACTAAGTTAAATGCGAAAAATGAATATTGGAAAAAACAGTGTAAAAAGCATGAGTAACTCAGTTGAGCAAACTTCTTTGCAGCAAAAAATGAGTCTTTATTCCTTAAAAGAAGCAGAAAAGCGTGAACTGGTTTTCTCTTATAATTCTGAAGACTTCAGGCGCTTTAAACTTGGAGAAAGCCCTAGTAAAAGACCAGCAGGTTCAAAGCCTCCCTTTGATTTTATAGTTGGTGGAAAAAGTAAAAAAGAAGTAAAACTGTCAAAAAATTGGGAAACCGCCGAAGTTAGAAAAGTACTGTCGGCTCACAGGATTTTAAGTTATCTGGATAAACGCTACATGAATATCTTCAAAGACCAAATATCCGGCGTTGAGGAAGACAGTGCTGAAAAAATGCTCTTTTTGAATTCCAGCCTTCTCCATTTGATCGCAACAACAGATGGCAATGAAGATACATTGGGCCATTCCCAGCTTGTGGCAGGATATACATCTCTGCTGGCTAAGGTACTTGGGATTGAAGATAAAGAATTTTTAATAAACATCGAAAGAGGTGCTCTGCTCCATGATATTGGAAAAATAGGGATACCGGAATCCATCTTGAGAAAAGCCGGCCCTCTTACTAATACAGAGATAAAGATTGTTAGAGAACATGTTTATATAGGTTATGAAATAATTGAGGAATTTGAATTTTTAAAAAAAGCAGCCCAGGTTGTTCTGTATCATCATGAAAGGTATGACGGAACAGGATATCACTATGGTTTGAAAGGAGAAGAGATTCCTTTAGAGGCGAGAATATTTTTTGTGGTCGATACACTGGATGCTATAACTTCTGACAGGCCTTACAGGGAAGGAAATACATTTGAAGAAGCTTATAGAGAAATTGAAAAAAGCCAGGGCACCCAGTTCGATCCCCACATTGTGGAGGCTTTCCTTTCTGTTCCCCAAGAAAAATGGCAGAATATTAAAGAAAAAACAAAGATCGGCCTCTATTTTCCTACAGTGCATTAAATTACATTTTTCCTAACTTTTTTCCTTTTAAGATATTTTTACCGATTTTTTCCCTCCAGGAATTATGTGCCAGGAATTTCCAGAGATATTTATAAAAAGTGGCTTCCACAAGGATGCAGGCAGTAAGCCGTGAGACGGGATATGGGTGAGTAATGAAACAGAAGCTTAAAAAAGAGGCAGGCTGGAGGATTTACTTTCCTTTTTTGAAAATCGCTCCAAAACTTTAGCAAAAAGCTCGGCTGTATGAAAAATTTTAAATGGTTTTCTCTCGGTTTTTAAGTTAGCTTTTAACTGGAAAAGGCAGCCCGGACAGTCAGTGGCAATAAGACTGGCTTCGCTTTTGAGAATTTTCTGCTTTTTTTTCTCCCACATACTGGATGAGATTTCCGGATTTTTTAATGAAAAAACACCACAGAATCCACAGCATGTAAACGGTTCTTCCTCTTCTGTTGGGATTAGGGCTAATGCCCGCAGCATTTTTTTTGGCTCGTCCTTCAGTCCAAGAGAATTTAAATAATGGCAGGGATAATGGTAAAAAACCTTTTCTTTTTTAGGAGTGCTCTTTGTTTCCGGGAATAATTCTTTCTTTACCATAAATTCGGTGAAGTCGAAGATTCTTTTTGTCCAGCGGGGGGAAGACTCTGGTTCGAGCTCAGGATAAAGTTTTTTAAGCAGAGAATTTCCGGTTGGACACACGGTGAGAATATAATCCGGGTTTTCTTTCTCAAAAGAAGCCAAATTCTTTTTTGCCAGTTTTTGAACGTCTTTTTTATGGCCTAAATGAAGGCTGGGTGCTCCACAGCATACCTGGTCATCTGGAGATACCGCATTAAAACCAAAATGAGAAAGGCTGGCGAGTACGCTCTCTCGAATTTCCGGAAAGAAGAACTTTGCCATACATCCCTGGAAAAGGTAGATTTTCTCTCCTCTTTTTTCTTCTGAAGGCCTGCTTTTTTTCAGATTAATAGCTGGAAAGGATTTTCCTTTTGCCCAAAAAAAAGGAAATATTTTTAAATGTCCGTTTTTCTTCCAGGGTTTTTGCAGGATGGAAAAAACCTTTGTTGTACTCTCGGAAAGGGATTTTTTTCGAAAAAAGCTTGAGAGAGTCCTCTCCCAAAGTTTTGGCCCCTTTTTGCTCTTAAGCTTGAGAATGAGGTCGCCTATAGGGATGCCAACCGGGCAGAATTTTTCGCATTTTTTGCAATCCGCGCAAAAATCGAACAGCGAAGAGGAATCTTTAAAAGAATCGATCACTGAAGTCAATAAAATGCCAATGCCTCCCGAATAGACAGGGCCCCCGTAAACGTGGCCGCCAACGGATAAAAAAATGGGGCAGACAAACAAACATCCCCCGCATTTAAGGCAGTAAAGGATTTTATCCAGGTCCTTATCCTGGCTTAATTTAAGCCTTCCGTTATCGAGGATGATGATGTGGAGTTCTTTGGGTCCGTGGACTCCAATAACTAATTCTTTCTCAATGTCGGTCGTCCGGCTTGGCCCTGTGATGAAGGAGACATAGGAGGTTAATTTAAGGCCCGAGGAGGCAAGAATTAAGGCTTTTGTGAGAGTAGTAGCCTGTTCCAGAGTTTCAACGAATTTTTCCGTCGTGACCAGGGCTATATGGACAGGTGGAAGAGATGTAACAAGCCGGGCATTCCCTTCATTGCTGATAATGACAAGAGTCCCGGATTCAGCGACAGCCAGGTTGGCACCTGAAATTCCGATATCAGCTTCCATGTAGTGTTTCCGCATCTCTTCACGGGCAAGCTTTACAATTTCTTTTGGCTCAGGAGGAACATTTTTTCCAAGATGGCGGCTGAGAAGCTCAGCAATTTCTTCTTTTGTTTTGTGCAGTGCGGGGGCAGTGATATGGGAAGGTTTTTCTTTTGCTAGCTGGATGATCCATTCTCCCAGGTCTGTTTCAATAATTTTGTAGCCTTTTTTCTCAAAAAAACTATTGAGCTGGATTTCTTCGCTCACCATGGATTTAGATTTGACAATAAGCTTGGCCTTCTTCTGGCGTGCGATTTTTTCAATAGTTGATAGAGCTTCTTCTGGAGTTGAAGATTTATAAACGTGTGCTCCGGCTTTTGTCGCTTCTTCAGTGAATTTTTGAATAAGCTGAGGGAGGCGTTTGACGCACTCTTCTCTTATTGCTATGGCCTTTTCTTTATATTCCTCCCATGGGATTTCATCTTTTGTAGTATTAAATTTCTTGAAATGGTGGGAAGAAGCTTTTTCTAAAGCCTTCTGGAGGTTTTGGTCTTGAAGGGCTTTTTTTACCTCTCTTTTCTTTTTTATGCGAGGAAACACTCACTCCTCTTTTTTCATTTTTTCTAGATACGGCAGGGGATCGACCAGGAATTCCCTTGGCTTGCTGCCTTCCGAAGGACCTACTATTCCTTCATATTCCATCTGGTCAATAATCCTGGCTGCCCTGGCATAGCCTAGCTTGAGCTTTCTCTGGAGATAAGAAGCAGAGGCCTGGCCTGTGAGGAGAACAAGTTCAAGCGCTTTATCATAGAGGGCATCCTTTTCGCCTGTTTCCTCCCATCCGGGTTCAGTTTTTCTTTTAAGGGTTTTGACGATTTTTTCGTCATATGTAGGACTCCCCTGTTCCTTGATAAACTTGGCCAGCCTGGTGATTTCGGGAACAGAAATATGAGAACAGTGCAGCCTGATAAGGCGGGGATAATTGGGCGGCATGAAGAGCATGTCTCCTAAGCCAAGGAGTTTTTCAGCACCACCCGTGTCAAGGATAATCCGGGAGTCAATCTTGGAAGGAACACGAAAGGCTATACGGCTGGAGAAATTATTTTTGATTGTTCCTGTTATCACATCGATTGAAGGCCTTTGAGTAGCCATCACAAGGTGAATACCAACAGCTCGTGCTAATTGAGCAAGGCGGGCAATGCAGTACTCCACATCTTGAGCTCCGACCATCATCAGTTCTGCTAATTCATCAATAATTATGACAAGATACGGTAGAGGCTTGAATTTTTCTCTTTCCTCTTCCGTCAATTCCCCTTTTTTCTCTTTTAGTATTTGTTTAATCTGGTGGTTGTATTGTTCGATATTCCTTACACGGAGAAGACCTAGCTTTTGATACCGATCTTCCATTTTTTTTATGGTATCCAGTAAAATGGCGGCTGCTTTTTTTGCGTCTTTGATAACAGGGCTGATAAGATGAGGGATTCCATCCCAAAGAGCAAATTCTATCCTTTTAGGATCAATAAGGATTATCTTGACCTCTTCAGGAGTAGCTTTGTAAAGAATGCTGGCAATGATCGAGTTGAGCGCGACACTTTTCCCTGTTCCGGTGGCCCCAGCAATAAGAAGATGGGGCATGATTGATAAATCTGAAGTATACTCTTCCCCATGAATGCTCTTTCCCAGGCCAAAAGTCAGCTTGGAGGGAGAACCGCTAAATTTTTCTGATTGTAAAACATCCCTGAGTTTTATGATTTCTCTTTTGTTGTTGGGAATCTCAACTCCGAGAGAGGACTTCCCAGGCATTCTTTGGACTCTGACAGATTCCGCTCCTAAAGCCAAGGACAGGTCTTCTGAAAGGTTAGCCACCTGACTAATTTTAATGCCTGGATCAGGATAGAATTCGTAAGTGGTGATAATAGGGCCGGGGTGATATTCCCTGACCTCTCCCTCAACTCGAAATTCAGCTAATTTTTCCTCTATCCGCTGCTTTTTTTCATAAAGTTCATTTTTGTCGATTTTTTCAGCTTCTTTTCCCATATCCAAAAGAGTTAGAGGCGGGTAATTGTAATCCCCATTTTTTTCCATTTCAGGAAAAAGATATATTTCTGGCGCAGTAGGAGGGACTGGTTTAGCCTTTATGGGCTCTGGCTTTTTTTTCTTTTTTATTTCTTTTTTTCTTTTCTTTAGCTTGGGTTTTTCATCCTCTTCCTCACCCAGTAAGGAATATTTTTCGACTACTTTTTTCCTCATTTTTTCCTTACGCTTTTGTTTCTGGTATCGAGTGATCTTAATTCTGACTTCTTTGAACAAAAAACCAAAGAATCTTGAAAAGAAGTGGAAAATGTCTCCTATGGATAGTTTAGTGGAGAAAATAAAGAAAAAGATGAGGAGAGCAAAAAGAACGAGGATTGTTCCTACACGGCTGAAATATTTAATAAAAAAAGAAGAGGTCAATTCGCCAAAAAGTCCTCCAGCTAGAATCTCCGTTCCTCCAAGGAAAGAAAAACTCCGGAAAAGCATAAAAAGAAGAGAACTCACGACGATAATAAGATAAAAAATTCCTCCAATTTTTATTAAGATACGTTTTTCCTTTACAGATGAGAAGGCCTGGAAAGCAAGGTAGAAAAGAGCAAAAGGCAGAAGGAAGATGGCAAGCCCTAAAAATTGCAGGAGAGCGTCTGAGAGGTATGCGCCCGCTTTTCCGGCAAAATTATGGATTTTCAGTGTGGTAGGATCAGCATTGACCCAACCGGTATTTGTCCAGGAAGGATCCCGGGAATCATAGCTGATCAAGCTGACAAAGATAAAAATTGCGGCAAAAATCAGGAAAATACCGGTTATATCAGAGGACAAGCCTCGCTTTTTTCTTTTAAGCTTTTGGGAAACCGAGGATTTTAGATCCATCTTTTTCTTTTTCATTGCTCAGATTATATCATATTTATTTTGTTTTACTAAGTGAAAGCAGTTTGAGAGATTTTTTGTAGGGATTTGATTCATCAAACCCTCATTTAGGATGTTTTTACGAGAAGCAAAGCTATGCGGCAATTTTTTCCTTTTACTTAGGGGCTTGATTTATCAAGCCCACATTCAGAATGTTATCGAGAGGGGAGAAGAAGATTGCCACGATTCGCTAGCATCAGGTTACGCAATCTCACAATTAGAATTGTAATTGCGAGTAGCGTAACGACGAAGCAATTATATCCGTTTTTGTAAGGATTTGATTAATTTTTAGGCCTTAATTCATCAACCTTGATAGAAAAAATTAAATAGTTCCACAAACTGAGAAATAGACAACTGCTCAGCCCGCAGGTTTTTTTCCAGGGTGAATTTATTGTAGGCTTCGTCAATTAAAGATATAGGGAGATTTAGCTTTTCCAGATTGTTGCGGAGGATTTTTCTCCTGTGTTTAAAAGCTCCCTTCAAAAAATTATGGAAGCTTTCTTCCTTTGATATGGGATAAAGAGGGGCATCTCTTTTTTTTAGAGAAACAAGGGCTGAATTTACCTTTGGAGGGGGCGTGAAACATTCTGGAGGAACAACAAATCGTTTTCTGGCAGAAAAATGAATCTGGAAGAGTATAGAGAGAGGAGCAAATTTTTTTGAACCAGACCTGCTGCATATTCTTTCTGCCACTTCCTTTTGGAGAAGAAAAACGCACTCAGAGAAAAGTTCTTTCACTTGAAGCACCTTAAAAAGAAGCGGTGAGGACAAAGAATAAGGAAGGTTTCCTGCCAGCTTTACGTGACCCTTAAAATTCTCTTCTTTTTCTACGAGCTTATTAAAATCAACTCTCAAGATATCTTTTTCCAGGATCGTCAAATTCGGAATGTTTTTTCTCTGCAGATAAGGAATAAGAAATGGATCTATTTCTATGGCGATAACTTTCCCGGCTTTTTCCGCAAGGGGGAAAGTTAATGCCCCTTTTCCAGGCCCAATTTCGATAATAAGGTCTTCTTTACAAGGAGAGATGGAACGAATGATTTTTTTTAAGATAGTTTGATTTTTCAGGAAATGCTGACCAAGAGCCTTTATCTTTGTTCTTTTGGTCACTTCAAGTTCGTTTTCGCTTTTCCTCTGATTCTTTAATAACAACAGAGCACGCCATGTCTCCGATGATGTTTGTGGTTGTCCTGCACATATCCAGGAATCTGTCAACGCCCAGAATCAAGGCGATTCCTTCAAGGGGAATCCCGATCTGCCTCAGGACCATTGCCAGGGTAATAATGCCTGCAGCAGGGACGCCTGCTGCTCCAACTGAAGCTAAAGTCGCCATTAATACAATGGTGATCTGGTCTATAAGGCCTAAAGGGATTCCGTAGATCTGGGCAATAAACAGAGCTGCTACTCCCTGATAAAGGGCGGTTCCGTCCATGTTGATGGTGGCTCCCAGAGGAATGACAAAACTTGAGTATTCGCGTGGCACTCCTATGTGTTCGACACATTCCAGGCTTACAGGCAAAGCAGCATTTGAACTTGATGTGCTGAATGCGATGATCATAGCTTCTTTAACTGCCTTGTAGAAGTGCATGGGATTGATACGGCCGAGAAAACCAACGGTAAGGCTGTTTATGGAAAAGGTGTAGAGCACAAGCCCTCCCACAACCACCAGGGAATACTTGAGAAGAGTAACAAGGATGTTCACACCGTATTGGCCGATCACAGCAGCAATCAGAGCCAGAACACCATAAGGGGCAAGCATCA
>Ga0114922_10001929_pt1 | contig 19615 bp, 9 predicted proteins | sample AartaG_FD_100975 | JGI IMG/M metagenome (GOLD analysis project Ga0114922, IMG submission 100975) | Deep subsurface microbial communities from Aarhus Bay to uncover new lineages of life (NeLLi) - Aarhus_00045 metaG | ecosystem: Environmental > Aquatic > Marine > Oceanic > Sediment | place: Aarhus...
TATTTACTTAATTTTAGGGACGATACCGGCAGAAATCAACGTACAATTCCCCGTCGTCGGGGATCCGGCGCACGTACATCGCAACCATCCCTACGCATCGGAGATGGCTGGGCAAAGGCCATGGAAAGGAATCCCCCCGCCGGATAAAGGTGCGACGGGGGGCAAACTGCAACCGGGGCAGCTTTGCGGCTAGCGGCTGTCGCCCAGGTGGTTCCTGACGTGCAGCATGTCGAGGATGTTGATCGTTCCATCGTCGGTTACGTCGGTCAGGAAGTTCTGGTCCGACTCTGGAGACATGCCGAGCTTGTTTCTCACCATCAGCATATCGAGGATATTCACCGCGTCGTCGCCGGTGCAATCGCCAGTGATATTCGTGAGGACCTCCATCTGCGTGCTCCAGCCGGAGAGCTGGTCGTTTAGTTTCGCCCGGACATCAAAGAAGTAGGTGGTATCGGAGCTCAAAGTACGGATAAACACAGGGTTGTCCCAATCAGCCAGCGTTTGCCACGCTTCGCCCAGGCCCAGGGTATTATCGGGCTGCACGTACTGCTGTCCGGCGCTGGTAGCCCTTATCAGGAACGTGGTGGCGGGATCCCAGTCGCCGGGATCATCGAGCTGCAATTTCAATGATACCGAGCCAAGGTTGCCCTCAGGAACGCTGGGCGGGTCGGGCGTACGGAGGCCGACGCTTGTTTGAGCTTCCGTCTTCGTGCTCCACTGGGAAAGGAGAACGCCGAGTTTCGCCTGAACGTCGAAGAAGTAGGTCGTGGCGGGAGTCAGCCCGTCAACGGCGGCCGGGTCGCCCCACTGAGCCAGCGTTCGCCATGCTTCGATCGGTCCCAGGGTGCCATCGGCCTGCAGGTAGCGCGTTGTGCCGTTGGTGATCCTGATGAGGAAGGTGGTGGCGGGGTCCCAGCCGGGCGTATCGTCGAGTTGCAGGTCCATGGAGTGCAAGCCGATCTCGCCGGGGGGAATTGCGGGCGCCCCGGGTGTGGGCAGGTCGGCTTTTGTGAGCACATCTATCGCCGTGCTCCATTCGGAAGAGCTGCCGGCAAGCTTCGCTCTAACATCGAAAGAGTAACTGGTTTCAGGCAGCAGTCCATCAACAAACGCCGGGCTGTTCCACAGGTTCAGGGTCTGCCACACTTCGGCCGGCCCCACGGTGCCGTCTGCCTGCACGTATTGTGCGGCGCCGTCGACCCTGATCAGGAACGTGGTGGCGGAATCCCAGTTGCCGGTGTCGTCGAGCTGCAGCCTCAGTTGCCGCGAGCCCAGGTGCTCCGCAGGCGCGGTCGGCGCCCCCGGTGTATCGGGAATAGTGCCTATCACAGTCTCGGGTGAGTAGCCGGTGGCGGCCTCGTCCTTGCTGGCCGCGGCAACGGAGAAGTAGTAGAGGCTGCCCGACTGCAGGCCACTGACCGCGAACGGCCCGCCCCAGTCCGCAGCGGACCTCCACACGGGCGCAATCGGCGCCAACGCACCCACTGCATCGACGTACTGCCCGGTCCGCGACTCAAAGACGCAGTAGAGCGTTTCGTCGGAGTTGGAGCCCGTGGCGAAGTCGAGCGCAACGCTTGTGCTCAGGACGTTGCTCGCGGTCGGCGATCCGGGTAATAGCGGATCGATGTAGACGATGGCCGGGGCCGAGGGGATGGTTTCGTGTTGCTCGAGTGTGCTGTCGCGGGCGACAAGAATGATCGTGTACTTCCCGCCGGGGGTGAGGCCGGTGAGCTCGTACACCGGACCCGTGCCCCAGTCCCTGTCGACGGCGCCCGGCTCGGCGCTGGTCACGCCGAAGTAGTATTCCACGGGGAAAGAGTAGTCGGTTGCCGCAACGGCCGTAGCTCTGAAGCTGTCTGTGCCCGTTGCTGCGGGTGTTTCGGCGAATTCGGCGGGGTTGGGATTGGGTGGATCCTCATCCTGGTACGCTGCCACCACATCAGTGGCCGGGCCGAGAACCGTCTCCACGTTGTCCGGGTTCCTTGCCTTTACCGCAAGGGAGTGCGCGCTGCTGGGTACGATACCGCCAATGACTATCGTTCCTCCCCAACCTGTGATCGTGTCCCACACGGGAGTATCTGAGGTGAGCGTATCATCGGCCGCGAGGTATTTGAGCAATTCGTGGTCGTAGACGGCAAACTCGACGGTCGCGGGATTGCCCGCCGGGTTGATGTTCAGGTTCATCGTCTCTGAGCCGGGGCTCACGCTCGGCGCATCGGGGACATCCGCCAGCGTGCAGGCGCTGCTGGGGTCGGAGGCGGTGTTGGGATTGCCTGCCATGTCTTTGGCCTGGACCAGGAAACTATACTCCGTTGCCGGTGTGAGGCCGCCGACGGTATAGACGGGGTCCCACGTCCAGACCATCTCCTCCACACCCTGTTGAAAGCCGTACATGACCGGGAGCGTATCGGTAGCGGTAACGGCCGTCATCGTCAGGGAGGTGGTGCCGGCCGCCGTCGGGAACGGCGGGTCGAACAACATCAGCTCGGGCGTCGGAGGATCCGTGTCGACGTCACCAAGCAGGATCATCACAAGGACATCGCTGCTCTTGGTTATCGTTCCGCCCAGGCGCCGGACCTTGACGGTCACATGTATCGTTGACACCGGGGCCAGGCCCGTGATTGTTACGATGTTGTCCCAGTCGTTGTACTGCTGCCACACCTCCTCGATACTCAGCGAGCCGTCTACGTCGACGTAACCCTGGATGCCGCTGCCGAAATTCTGGTCCTGCACATGAATGGCATATTCGGCGCTGACGGCGTTGATGCCTCGGTCGATCTCGACGAACGCCGTGGACGCCGAGTAGCCGCGGTCGATCGGCACGCCGGGGGCCGTAGGCGGAATGTCCACAGCCAGGGGCTCAGACCACGCGGTCAGATTCCATGTAAGGTCGCGGTACCTCACGCGGAAAGACGACGTGACAGCCGTCACGCCCACGGGGTGAATCTCCTCGTATTTGTAGGTGTGCCAGGCCCAGGTGGAGTCGTCGTAGACGCCATCCACACATTCAAAAAGGTACCACACGCCGCCCAGATCGTTGGCATGCATTGCGTGAACGTGTACATACAGGTAGGGATCCAAGTACACTTTTGTGTCGCCCGGGTCCATTTTGGCGGGGTCGGGCTGGGGCGGTCTGAAATCGATCTTCCTTGTGATGTTGGGCCCCGGGCCTGTTTCGACTTCGTCGGGGTTGCGAGCGTACAGACAGAATTGATATTCCTCCCCCGCTTCGAAATCCTGCAACGGAGTAAGCAGCCAGTCTTGCCTAGTCGTCCAGACCTTCTCCACGGAGCCTTCCATACCGTCCAAGCCAACAAACAAATCCTGGTTTATCTGGATGGCATACTCTGCCAACTCTTCCCCGCCTGCGGGGTTGGGATCGACGGCAAATGCAAAATCGCCCCCGTCGGGGTCGTGTACGAACCCCGGCTCGCCCGGATCCGATGGGAGCGTATAAATGAACACGGCAGCCGACCACTCTCCGGGAATTTCACCGGCGTTTCTTGCCCGGACCTTGAACTCATATTGGCTGCACGGCAGCAGGCCCACGAAGGGGTGGTCGAGCGAGTCCGCCCAGCCGGAAGTCTGGCCCGTGGTGACGTTATTAAACTCGTATTCCGCCCCCCCGGTCACACTCGTGCATTGGAGAGAGATGGAATCCGCCGCGACTGACGTAGGAGAAGCAGGATCCCACCCCGGAGCCCCGGGCACACCTATGTCGAGCGTCGTGCCGAAGCCCGACGGGCTGTTTGCGCTTTCTATCCCTTGGCCGTTTCGAGCTATCACCTGAAAAGCATACTCAGTGTTGTTCCGCAGGCCGACAACGTTGACCGTACCCCATTCCGCCTCTGTGCGCCATGTTTTCTCACTGGAGGGTTCGCCGTTTCGATCGACGTAAACGTCGTCCGTCACGTTGCGTATGGCAAGCTCAACCCGCTCCGAATTGCTGCCCCGTCCCGGCGTTACAGATAATACGCCAACTTCCGTCGGCGCGCCGACCGTCGGAGCCGGAGGGACGGCGGGTGCCACATATCCAGACATCTTCTCGGAGAGATCCGTCATGTTGAGCTGCGAGCTGGTATCGCGGGCCCTCACGCGATAGCTGTAGTAGCCGCCCGGCACGAGGCCGGGGAGGGTGAACGTCGTCGCAGACATCCAGCCGCTGTCGGCGCCGCCCGCATCTCCACCAGCGAATACGAACTGGTACTGCAGCAGTCCTCCCTGGGGATCGGTGGTCGGGGCGGCTGTCATCTCGATGAAATCGGCTGCGGGCACATCATCATCGTCACCGTGCGGCCCCACGGCAAAGTCTACGGGATTCGGCGGTTGGGTGTCTTCGTTCACGGTGAGGATGATCAGAGGCTCAGCCGGCGGATCGCCGGGGCTGGCCTCAAACCCGTGGAGGGTCAGGTTGGCCGTGTAAACGCCCACGGCCAAGCCCGACACGTCCGGGGTTACAGTTATCGTTGCCGAGGGATCGCTCTTTAACAATGTGCCCGAGTCGGACTCGAGCGCGACCCAGACTTCGTCGGCGTCGACCGACCAGTCGATTGTCTTTCCCCCACCGTGATTCGTAAGCGTAATGCCTTGCGGGGCGGGATCGACTGTGCCTTCTATGGCGGAGAATGTCAGATCTTCCGGAGCCCACTGTATCTCGGCGGGGCTCTCTGTGACGTCCAACGTGACCTCAGCCACGAACGCCGGGCTGCCGGCATCGTCGGTGAAGGTCACCAGGCCCTGATATTCGCCTTCCGCAAACGCCCCGATGCTCACCGACACCTCCACGGCCTGGGTCCGCCACGAGCTTCTCACCCAGTGCGCAGCGTCGGTCGAGGGGTGTGTTGACTCATCCCCGGGACCGCTGTGAGCGGAGATACACGCGTACGTATCGACCATGGGCTGGCCGTTATCGTCCCATGTATGCAACACGAGATCCGCCTCAAAGTATGCGGTGCTGTCGGCCCACTCGCCGCGATCGGTGGTCTGGCTCCAATGTGTTGTGTCGATTGAGGGATGTGTCGACCCAACCCCCGGCCCCGTATGGCCCAAGGTGCACAAGTACGTATCGACCTGCTCGCCGCCATTGTCGTATGTGTGTGAGACAACGTCCCCTGCGGAGTACTCGGTGGAGTCGTGCCATTCGCCGCGGTCTGTGCCCGGCGACACCACGCCCGAGGCGGGAGTTACCGTAATCCAACTGCGATTGGCCACTGCCGACCACGCGACCTCCTGTAGCTGGTGTTGTACTGTTGCGGTTTCCGCTCCCGGCGGATATTGCCAACTTCCAGTGAAATACAGCCAGGGCGGCCGCACCCTGAAATCGAAGGGCTCTGCGATCCTGACCAGGATCTCGTAGTCGGGCACAATATGATCGTTGCCTTCCTCGTTGACCCTTATGTAATACGTGTCGGCCACCGCAGCGTACTGCAGTTGAGTCCACTCTTCGCCCGTGGTGGAGGCCAGCGGTTCCTCGGAATTCGGGTCAGAAGAAGCGAGTATCGTACTGTCGAAAAGCCCAACCACCTTGCTGCCGGTTCCGGTCACCTGTAATACGATATCCAGCATCGAATCGATCTGCACCCTGTACCAGTCGAAGTCACCGAGCGGCGACAGGGTGTGCCCGCTGCTGGGGACGTCGTCGGTAAGCTCCATGGCGAGGTCGGGCGTGTCGCCGGGGTCGTCCGGCTCCGGCACGTGCGCGGTGAACGTGACCGTCAGGAAGTACTGTGGGACCTCTTCAGAATCATGATACCCGGCAACGTCGATGAAATATGTGCCGGCATAGATGTTTCCCGGCACCTCAATCCTGGAGTACCAATCGCCCGGGGCCTTGTCGTCGTTATTGTCCACCAGGCTGAGGAAGCCGTTGTCGTAGTAGTAAAGCCAGATCTCCGTATCGCCCCCCTCCGGCCCCGACGTTTCGACGACAAGATCCTGGCCGGAGGTGTCGGTGGCGAACCTCGCCCAATCGCGATCGCCCACGGGGCAAATGCCGTGTTCCATCGGCACGCCCGGTGTGATGACCTCGCCATACCAGTCGGTCACGTGCGGTGTGATAACCTTGGCATATTCGTGGGTGTTGTCGAATTCATAGGCGTCGGTGCACTCCGGCAACACAAGCACAACATCGTACTCGTCTATCAGGGTGTCATCGTCTTTCTGCCGCACGAGCACGTAGTACGTGCCGGCTGCCATGTCGATCTGCGTGATCTTCGAGTAACTGCCCTGGCCCGAATCATCGTCAAAGGCGATGGGCGCGGCCAACGGGTCCGCGCAGAGCTCCGTGTCGTAGAGCTCCATGTAAGTGTCGGCGTTGTAAAAGCCGCTCACTTCGATGCTCACTTCGGCGACCATTTCGGTAAGCGTAAAGTACATCCAGTCGTGATCGCCCTCGGGGTCAATGGCATGGTGTTGAGGGTCTGAGGGGATCAATTCGCTGGCCTGCTGCCAGGTATCGTCGGGCTCATAGATGTCGCTTATTGCCGGTAATTGCTGGAGCACAAGCGTGTAATTGGCCAGCACCTCGAATTGCGACACTTCCTTCACCTGCACCCAATAGGTGCCCGCGAGCAGTTTGAAGATCTCGATCCTGGAGTACCAATCGCCCGGGGCCTTGTCGTCGTTGTCGGCGATCTTGCTGCCGACACTATGGAGGGCCATTATGGTATCGCCGTTGTCGCCGGGGCCCCCGGGGCCGAAAGTCTCGATGATGACTCGGGCGTCCTCGGCCAGCACGAAATAGGCCCAGTCTTCGTCGCCGGCGGGCGATATGCTCCTGGCCTGGATCTCGTCCGGGTATATCCTCTTGGCGTTGTCTCTGCTGTCGTCCGACTCGAAACCATCCACGGCGCCCGGTAGAAGCACGATGCTGTAAGGATCGACCACGGGCCGGCCGCCCGCATCAGACGATTGGACCTTAACGTAGTACGTACCCGCCGGCAGGCCGGCGGTTTCGAGAGCTGCGTAAAGCGGCGAAGCCGCCTGGGAATCACCAAGAGGCACGCTCTCGATAGCTTGCTGCACAAGGCCCAGGTCAATCTGCGTATGCCCGATTCTCGCCCACGAGCCATGCCCCACTGCCGTTGTTATATCTGTGTCGGAGGGGGGAGAGACCGTACCGCCGGGTGCGGCACCGCCATCCACCGACGTAAAGCTTTCGTCATTCACCAAAACGATTGCATAGATAATGGATGTGTTTACGAGACTGAACGGCGATGTGCCGCCGCCTGCCACGGGATGGTCCGCCACGGCGCTGAGGTTGTGCGGCACGTCGTCGATAACGGCCACGCCTGTATCTGTATCGACCCTGAACTGGTGGGTGCCGTCGTTGCTGTACGTGGAAGCCGTCGTCGGAGACAACACCTCGATACTAACATTCCTCGACGGGTCCGGCGGAGACCCCGTAATCGTTTCGTAGTTTTGCTCTATCGTTGTCGGCAGTTGGAAGCGCGTGTTTCCTATTCTGACCCAGGGATTGGGAGTCATCAACGCTTCTATTTCGACGTCCGTCGGTGCCTGTGCCGAGCCCGCCGGCGCCGCACTGCCGGCAATGCCCGCCAGGGCCACGGCGCCGCCGTTCTCGTATACCACAACCGAGCAAACGATCTCTGTATTCGCCCCGCTGAACGGCGAGGAGCCTCCCTGCGCTACAACAAAATCCGCCTGAGCAGGTACGTCGTACAGAACATGATTGATGACGACAACACCTTCGCCTATGTTGACTTTGAACTCGTAGCTCCCGTCGAAATTGTGCTGGGACTCTGTCGACGGCAAGCTCACGGCGGGCACGGTGATATCGTCGGAGTGGCCGATCGGATCGCCGGCCGGGCATGAATCGTAAAGAAAAAGCTCGGTGTCGCCGAGAGGGTCGGGGCCGCTGGTCGCGATCCTCACGCTCGTCGGTGCGCCGAGCGTGAACCGGAACCAATCCTCATCCGTAGAGGTCGCGAGGTCGCCCGGGGCGTAGATGTTGTGGCCGGTGTGCGGCTGGCCCATCGCCAACTCGCTGGCACCGGCACAGGTGTCGTCGCCGTCTTCGTACTCGTCGGGAAGGTGCGCCGCCGGATAGACCGCCGAGATCGCGGCCTCGTCGGCCTCGGAGAGTGTGTCTCTTACAACGCCCTCTGTCAGCGTATCGAACATGACGCTTGTCGGATCGGAATTGTACGCCAACTGCACCCACCGCCCGATTTCACGGAGGGCGGCAGTCTTCACATCATATTCGCTCGGGCCCGGTGCGCCGGTTGTGGACCAGTCGCATTGGCCGTTGAACACCGTGTCGCACTCGATGATGTAGCCGTTGTCGTTGGTTCGTATCGTGGTCTGCACAACGGCCCCGTCCATGCCGTCGCCCGATTCGTTCCAGCCTATCAGATTGAAGCCGTCGCCGGTGACGGCGCCGCGGGTTGTAACACCGCCATATCTGAACGTCATACTGCTGCCGACCACCTGGTGCCACAGCGTCGCACACTCCTGCACGATGTCGGCGAAACCCTCGGGAGCATCCACTGTCGGGTTCACTTCGTAAGAGATAGGAAAAACAAGAGGATTCCATTGAGGGTTTGCAGGTTCCCCGCGGGCGGTCGATCCGATCACGGCCGTAATGATGAGCACGAGAAGAATCGCTGAGGAAACCCTTTTCTGCGTTGCCATTGATGACCTCCGTTTCTCTTTATCAGTGAAGGCAGGCTGCCGCCGACCCGCAAGGAGTGCGCCGTGCCCAACGTTGTCGGAAGCCGCCTTTTTTTGCCTCTCTATATTTATTGTATCCCGACTTAGGGAGGCTGTCAAGGCGTGTAAGGGCTTTTTATCCTGTGCGCCACCAAAAAATCGGCCCGGCGGCCGCCGATGTCTTGCCTGGTAAACGCGCGTTTCAGAATATGGACATTTCCGGGGCCCAGGCCTCAGCCCGTGAAGAGCAATTCAGCGAAACCGCAAAGCCCCGCAGGAGGCGGCAGATTCATTCGACGATGGCAATGAGGACGAGAGCAGAGCCCCGCGCCAACCAAGACCAGATTTCCTTGATGCATCCCTCAGTACGGCACAAGAAGTTTTTCATTGACTCGTACGCAGCGCTCTGTTAAGATTGGTTTACTTAGGGATAGGCCACGCCCGTTGTGTGGTCGCCGCTTGCGTTTGTAGAGGCTACCAAAAAAAGGAATTGGTGTTGTCGCCACTGGAATTCATATGGGAAGGATGGGCCAAGTTCAGGCGGTTTTACCTCGGTCATTTTCGAAAGAAATACGTTGAGCGAATGCGCGAGCTCAGGCGGGGAGAATGCCTACGGTGCGGCGCGTGCTGCACGTTTATGATCCGGTGTCCTCATCTCGAAGGTGAAAGCCAGTGCATGGTATACGAGAAACGCGCCCTGCAGTGCCGGCTTTTCCCGATAGATCCGCGAGACCTGCGCGGGCGGTTCAGCGCTTGTGGTTATTACTTTGTTGGTGAGGCCGAGGCCGCAAGCGATAGTGTTAGGACAAAGCAGATAGCCCCGGAAGCACAATAATCGAGTGAGGCATATCTTACAATGCGCATTCTTTTCACCAGATACGGCTATCACGAGCTACTGATCTTTTCGGCGCTCTTCGCGCTGTTGGCCGTGCTGACCGGCTTCTTCATCTGGTGGCCCTTGGCGGTGGTTTTCGGCGTTCCGTTGTGCATAGTTGTGTGGTTCTTCAGAGACCCTCCACGCAAGGTACCCGACGAGGAGGACGTGGTTGTGGCGCCGGCCGACGGAACCATTACCGACATCACCGACGTGGAGAATGCGGAGTTCATCGATGGGCCCGCCACGAGAATCGGGATTTTTCTCTCCATCTTCAGCGTCCACATCAACCGCGCACCATACGCCGGCACAACGAAATACCTCAAGTATCACCCCGGGAAATTCTTCGCTGCTATGCGGCCCCGCGCCTCGTCGGAAAACGAATCCAACTCCGTGGGGATGGCCCTGCCCGATCATGACAATAAGAAAATACTGATAAAGCAAATCTCGGGAGTGATCGCCCGGCGAATCGTCTGCACGTGTCGTGAAGGCGATACGCTGAGCCGCGGCGAGAAGTTCGGCATGATAAAGTTCGGGTCCCGCACGGAGCTCTTCATTCCGCGCGACCTGCCTTTCGAGCCGAGCGTGCGCGTGGGGCAGAAAGTCCGGGCCGGGTCCTCGATCGTAGGCCGATTCCTTCCGGCGGCCCGTCAAACGCAGCCCGACGGCTGAGCGCGCCGGCCTTATATCACATGAGAAAGATCAGCATCCTCCCTTCGATCATCACTTTGGGCAACCTCACCAGCGGGTTCGCCTCCATCATACTCGCCGCCGACGCCGAGTACGAACTGGCCGCATGGATGATCCTTCTGGGGATGGTCTTCGATGCTCTCGACGGGCAGGTCGCCCGTCTTACCAAGACCGCCGGCAGTTTCGGCGTGCAGCTCGATTCGTTGTGCGACATCGTAACCTTTGGCCTGGCGCCCGCGGTGCTGATCAATCGCATAGCACTCGACTACGGGCGCCTCGGCATGCCCGAGCAGTTCGTGTGGGTGCTCTCGGTGCTCTACGTGGTGTGCGCGGCGCTCAGGCTGGCGCGCTTCAACCTCGAAACAGGCACGGAAGAACAAAACCACGAAGCTTTTTGCGGGCTGCCGTCGCCCGCTGCCGCGGGCCAGGTGGCAACGCTGGTGATCCTCGACTGCTACCTGCCCGCTCGCCCGTTCGAGTTCCTTCCGCAGCACCCTCTCGTGATCGCAATGCCTTTTATCGGACTGCTCGCCGGCGGCCTCATGGTCAGCCGGGTACCGTTTGTTCACATGGGCAACAGGCTCTTCCGGGGGCCGCGACCGTTCGCCTGGCTCATGGGGTTCATATTCCTGTGCCTTCTCATGGCCCTCCGGCTCAAGATAGCGCTCGCCACGGTTTTCACCGTCTACACCTTCACGGGTATTGTGTACGGTCTGCGGGCGAAGCTGTTCAACAAGCCGGCAGCGCCCCTCCGCCCCGCCGAAAACAAAAGGCAGCCGCCCGCATAGGAACCTCGCAGTGAAAAGATCCCAACAACCCAACGCCAAGACGAAAGCGCAGAAGCTCCCGTGGTACGCCGAGGGGCTTCGCTTTTCGTGTCTGCGCTGCGGAGACTGCTGCCGCGGCGAGCCGGGCTTTGTGTGGATCAGGCGCGACGAGATCAACGCCGCGGCCGAGTTCCTCAAGATCCCAGCCGCCGAGTTCAACGCTCGATACATCCGCAAGGCATACGGACGCCTGAGCCTTGTAGAGCTCGACAACGGCGACTGCATCTTCTGGTCTGACGAAGGCTGCAAGATATATCCCGTGCGGCCCACCCAGTGCCTCACGTTTCCATTCTGGCCCGAGTACCTTCGGTCGTCTTACGCGTGGGGACGCGTTCAGCGGCGGTGCCCGGCCATCGGGGCCGGCAAGCTGCACACGCTCGAACAAATCAAGGAGAAGCTCAGTCGGCACCGCAACGAATAGCCCCTCACCCGCCTCCGCCGCCACGCTCTCCGAAACCGCTTGGCCTACGCTGTGCCGATACACCGCAGCATCGGCAGGGGTGGGTTGCCATGTACCTGCACGGGGGCACAGTCGCAACCTTTTTTGCTTGATTCCCCCCGCTGTTGGCGGTAGAATTTCAATGGGTAAGAATCGTCGCTTGGAGCGTTTCAAATCGCATGGATAACAATAACCTGTTAGAGTTCGAAAAGCCGCTCATTGAGATCGAGAATCGCATCCGCGACCTCGAAAAGGCGTCGGCCACACACGGGATGGATCTGTCGAGCCAGATCGGCGACCTTCGCGAGCAGTACAGGCGCGAGGCCGTCAGGATATACTCGAGTTTGTCTCCGTGGGACCGCGTGCGTGTAGCCCGGCATAAGGATCGGCCCACAACCAGCGACTACGTGACTTCGATGGTGTCGGATTTCATTGAGCTGCACGGCGACCGAAGTTTCGGAGATGATGCCGCCATCCTCACAGGCTTCGGCAGCCTCGACGGCGATCGGGTGATGATCGTGGGGCATCGCAAGGGCCGAAGCACCCGCGAGAGAATGCAGTGCAACTGGGGGTGTGCCAACCCGGAGGGCTTTCGGAAGGCACTGCTCAAAATGCGCCTTGCCGAGCGGTTCAAGCTGCCGATCATTACCTTGATCGATACGCAAGGGGCGTACCCGGGCGTCGGCGCGGAAGAGCGCGGCGTGGCCCAGGCCATTGCCGAGAACATCCTCGCGATGTCCACCCTCAAGGTGCCGATAGTGTCGGTCGTGATCGGTGAAGGCGGCAGTGGCGGAGCGCTCGGAATCGCAGTAGCCGACCGGCTGTGCATCCTGGAGCACGCGTATTATTCGGTCATCTCTCCGGAGGGTTGCGCGGCGATTCTCTGGAAAAGCGCGGAGAAAAGGGTCGAGGCGGCCACCGCCCTCAAGATTACCGCCAACAACCTGCTCAAGATGGGGATCGCCGATGAGATCATTCCCGAGCCGATCGGCGGAGCGCATAGAGACCCCCGCCAGATGGCTGCTACGCTCAAAAGCGCCATCCTCCGAAACATACGAGAGCTCAAAGAAACACCCATCGATGAACTCCTGCAGAATCGTTACGAGAAATATAGAAGGGTAGGCTGCTTCGGCGCCGAATGAGGCACCCGAGCGGCCCAGCCACGTCTTTTGCATACCATGCGTATTGGAAGCGGCTACGACATACACAAACTGGTGCCCGAGCGCACATTGTACCTTGGCGGGGTAAAAGTCGATTATCCCAAGGGGCTGCTGGGGCATTCCGACGGCGATGTGCTGCTGCACGCCGTGTGCGACGCCCTGCTCGGAGCTGCCGGTCTGGGCGACATCGGCACATTCTTCCCCGACTCCGACCCGAAGCACAGGGGGGCAAACAGCACCGTTTTCGTCGAAAACATCTATCGCCTCATCCACGACGAACACGGCTGGAACGTCGCCAACCTCGACTGCACGGTATTTGCCCGCGCACCGAAACTGGGCGACGTCAGAGACGATATCCGAAAGAACCTGGCCTGGCTGCTGCATATTGATCCGGGCGCGGTCAACGTGAAGTTCAAGACGATGAACGAGATCGGCACGGTGGGACGAGGCAACGCAATAGCCGCGCAGGCCGCGGTTCTGCTCGAAGCGAGCAACCAGTGAAGCGGCCGAGTGCAAGGACGCCGCGGGCAACAGGGCGCGCACCCTGCGACGCGAGGAGGTCCCATTGAGGGTCCACAACACGCTGTTTAAAAGCAAGCAGGATTTTGTGCCCCTTGCCGAGGGCAAGGTCAAAATGTACCATTGCGGGCCTACGGTCTACAACTACGCCACGATCGGGAATTTTCGCTCCTTCATGCTCGCCGACCTGCTTCGCCGTTACTTCGATTACAAGGGATACGAAATCACTCAGGTGATGAACCTGACCGACGTCGGGCACATGACGTCGGATGCCGACGAAGGCGAAGACAAGCTGGAAAAATCCGCCCGCGAGCAGAAGAAGGATCCCTTGCGGGTAGCCGAATTCTATGCGCAAGCTTTCTTTGAAGACATAGACGACCTCAGGATCGTCCGCGCACACCATTACCCCAAGGCCACCGAGCACATCCCTGAGATGATCGAGCTGATAAGAAAACTGCTCGACCGCGGCCACGCCTACATCAGCGGCGACAACATCTATTACGATCTGAGCACCTTCCCGGAGTACGGCCAACTATCGGGCAACACGCTCGACAGGCTCCAGGCCGGGGCACGGATAGAGATCAATCCCGAGAAGAAGGGGCCGTTCGACTTTGCCCTGTGGAAGTCGGACCCGAAGCACATCATGCAGTGGGACAGCCCCTGGGGCCGCGGGTTCCCCGGGTGGCACATCGAATGCTCCGCAATGTCGATGAAGTATCTCGGCAATACCCTCGACATTCACACGGGAGGAGAAGACAACATCTTTCCTCACCACGAGTGCGAGATCGCCCAGTCGGAAGGGGCCACCGGCGAGAAGTTTGTACGATACTGGATGCACGCGCGATTCCTGCTCGTCGATGGAAAGAAGATGTCGAAATCCCTCGGCAATTTCTACACCCTGCGCGATCTGCAGGAACGAGGTCAGGAGAATCTGGCGATACGATACCTGCTGCTGAGCACCAGTTACCGCCAGCCGCTGAACTTCACCTTCGACGCCGTGGGGGCCGCGGGTGAGGCCGTCCGGCGGATGAAGGATTTTGTGCTGAGGATGGCCGAGGCACAAGGTGAAGGTACGTCTCCGGAAACTTCCGATAGTATAAGTAAGGCCAGGGCGGCCTTCGAAGAGGGGCTCGACGACGACCTCAATATGTCGGCGGCGCTCGGAGCAATCTTCGATTTCATGCATGAGATCAACAAGCTAGATGTAAGCAGGCAAGATGCCCAGGCCGTGCGCTCCGCGATGATGGACTTCAACAGGGTGCTGGGCGTTATCGAGCTTGAAGAAGAGCAGGGGCTCGAAGAAGAGATCGAGCGTCTTATACAGGAGCGCCAGGAGGCGCGCAAAGCCAGGGATTTCGAGAAGGCCGATAGCATTCGCAATGCCCTGCTCGCCCGGGGGATCATCCTCGAAGACACCGCGCAGGGCGTGCGGTGGAAAAAATCAACCTGATAGTTCTCCGTATTTCTGGAGGGTCGGAAAATGGACAACAACGGCAAAGAGAATAAGCCCAAGAAGAAAAGCACCACAAGAAGGATCGTGAAGTTCGTTCTTGTGGCCCTTGTCGTGGGCTTTGTATTGCTCGCCGCCGCCGTCATCGTAGTCCCGGCGCTGATCTCCACCTCGACGGCCGAGTGGGTCATATCCCAAAACACGAAGGAGAATCTCGGCCGACCCGCCAAGCTCGGCGATTTCTCAATGAGCCTCGTCGGCGGCCTTCGGGTTGTCATTTCCGATCTCGTGATCGAAGACAAGGAAGAATACGGCGACCGCCCTCTCTTGAAGGTCGACAAGATCATACTCAGCGCCGATATCCTGCCTCTTCTCAAAAAAGAGATCGTCGTCAACAAGCTGAGCATCGAAAACCCCCAAATCTCTGTCGTGAAGGGCAAACAGGGACGGTTCAACTTCGAAGATATTCCGGTGAAGCAAGAGCCGGCAAAAAAGGAACCGACGGACGAAGTCGGCGCGCCGTTTTCGCTCGACCAGCTTCCGGCCGTCATCATATCGAGCTTCACGGTCACTAACGGCGCAGTTCATTTCGCCGACCTCGAAACCGGGCAGACCAGCCGCATAGGCGACGTGAACGTCGAGTTCGTCGCCGAGGTCAGGCCGGCCGAGATGAAGGGCGAGATCACCACTGCGAGGTTCTCCTTCGACGGCTTTGAGCTTACCGCCGCCGGCAGCATGGGAGCCCAGCAGGGCAAGCCGGTCGTGAAGGGCTTTGCTGTGGATTCAAAATCCGATATCTCGAAGCTGGGCCGGCTTGCTTCTCCGGTTCTGCCGGTCAATATCGAAGGCAGCATGGAGTACCACCTGTCTGCCGACGGGCCTATCACGGCAGTGAAGACCAAGTCGGAGTTTAGTCTCACCAACTTCCAAGCTACCGGCGCTCGGCTGCGCAAGCCGGCCAACATCGACGGCCTCGTCGTCAAACAGTCGTCGGTTCTCAATCTCGAAAAGATGAGCGTGGGCCAGATCAGCAGTGAGGTGACGTCGGAGAGCCTTGGCGTGTCGGGCAAGTTGACCGGCAAGATCGCCAACCTGGTCGAGAGCTCAGGGCTGGACCTGAAGATTGCGGCGGACGTCGACATCGAGAGGCTTTCGGCCTTCGCGGATTCCTTCACGGCCGAGCCGCTGGAGGCCGACGGTCAATTGACTTTCGATACCGTAATCGCAGGCAGCCCGCAGGAGGAACTGAGCGCGAAAGGCCGGCTCCTGATCGCTGACCTCAGGCTGGCGCCGCCCGGGCTGGAGCAGCCGTATACCGACCCCCGGGTCGATTTTGCTTATGACCTCACCGTGCGCGAAGGCACGAAACTCAACATTAAGAAGTTTGAGCTGCGGTCACGGCTCATGACGGCCGAAGCCTCGGGTAATCTGAGCCCGGGGGCCGCGGATATGGCGGCTTCGGCCCGCGCGGATCTGGCGGCGGTAAACTCGGCGCTTGCAGGGATGGGCCTGGCCCCAGAGGATATGGCTACCGAGGGGCAGTTCGTCGGAAACCTGCGGGCGAAGACCGTTGAAGAGGGGATAGAAATAACAGCCGCCGGCAAGGTGGCGAACTTCGCACTGGCATCGCCGGAGCTTGATGAAAAATACACCGACCCCGAGGTTGCGTTCGGCGGCTCGTGTGTGCTGGGCTTCGCGGATGGAACGCTGGACAGCATCAAGCGTTCGGAATTCAAATTGGCTTCGAGGCTCTTCAACGTGGACGGCAATCTGGTTGCCGACAAGCTGGCCACCGAACCCTCGTTCAGGTGCGATATCGTGGCGAAAACCCACCTTAGCGAGGTGGGTAGCGCACTGGTCAAGCTCGGCAAGTTGAAAAAGGGGACACGCATCGGTGGCAGGATGAAGGCGGAAATAACGGTCGCCACTGCCGACCGCGAGCCTCCGGGCGAAGATGCCCGCGCCGTGGAAGACGCCCACATTCCGGTCCTTGCCGCGAACGGCCTTCAGGCACCTCTTGCGCCCGGGCCGATCGTCCCGGGGCAAGCTGAGGGCAAGCCGGCCTTCTCCGATGCTGTCGTTATCAGCAGCACGGTCACCGGCGACAACATCTTCTATAACAATATCCGGGTCGACAAGTCGCACACGACGCTGCAACTGAAGCAAGGCAGATTCACGACAGATACCGCGGCACAAATGGGCGAAGGCAGCGTGAACTTCTCCGAAGCGACCAATCTGCGACGGGAGGAGCCCAGCCACGAAGTCTGGCTTACGGTCAAGAGGGTTGTCTTGACGAAAGAGTTAGACATACTCCTGAAAAATGCACTCCCTATTCTTGCACTTCCCTTGGGAGAGGTAACAGGTGTTGTCGACGCCGACGCGAAATTGTCCGCCGAAGGCACCGAGGCGGAAAAGCTGTTTTCAACCTTGAATGGCAACGGCAAGCTCATCATGCCTCAAAACATGCGCGTGACTATTCCGGTTTTTAAGCTCGTTCCTGTGCTGGGAGCGTTCTCCAGCCTGCCGTTCGGCAAGATGAACTCCGTCTTCAGCATAAAGGACGGTTTGTCGACCAGCGACACCGTTTTCACATCGGTCGACCTGACGATGAAACTGGCCGGTACTACCAACCTGGTGACGCGAAAAGTGCCGGGCGTTGCCAAACCCGGCAGAGAGATCAACTACACTGTCGCTTTCACCGGTGAGCGCGTCGGCCGCGACCTCAAGAGGTTCCTCGACAAGGAAGGTCGACTGCCGGTCAGGATCACAGGCACGCTCGAAGACCCCAAAGCAAAGCTGGTCCTCGTAGGGTTTCTCGGCCCCTTGCTGAAGCTCTTCGAGTGATCCCGTTGTTCGCCCACAACAAACTTACCGACGAAAGCTTGAAAAAGCTCCGCCTGCTTCGTACAATTTACTTAGACGATACTCTTTTGCCGGGCGGAGTCCACATATCATGAGCACCTTCGATCGCGCCGCGAAGAATCAAACGGGCCTCAAACATTCCGATGTATGCCTCTCGTGTCGCAGCATCACGCCCGGCCATCCCCCGGAAGACGCCATCGCGGCCTTCAAGCCCACGCGGGTCGAGTGGTCGTATATCAACAGCGCACAGTTCGTGAAGAGCGTGAAAAAGACCGGTGCGAAGTTCGTGGGCGCGCTCAATACCATAGGCGGCCACAGGTCCGGGCGCGACAGCGTCGACTACGACGGCTACCGGCTGGTGGCGCCGTGGATGACAGGATTCAACGACCGCGGCGGCCCGGGGTGGGCTTGTGTGAATTCCCCCGACGCCGCGGCCTTCAGAGAGCAGTGGCTTAAGGATTTCCTCGAGCTGGGGGTCGACGCGATCCAGCACGACGACTGGGCCTTCACCCTCGCCGCCTTCGGCTGGGGAGGTTGCTTCTGCTCGCATTGCATGGGGCAATTTGAGAAGTACTTGAAGAAAGACCTATCGCCCGAGGAAAAGCAGAAATACGGCGTATCCCCGGCGAGGACCTTCAACTACCGCGAGTATCTGCGAACCCAATTCGGCGTGGAGAACGCGGACGATTACCAGCGCCGCCGCGACTCTCTTCCCCTGCAGAAGGAATTTGCGCACTTCAACCGCATCTCAACCCGCAGATATTTCCTGCACCTGGCAGAAGTTGCCCGCGAATACCGAGGCGGGCCCGTGCCCCTGGCCGTTAATGCAAACATGCTGCCCGGGTCGTTCGCCGAGAACTTCATCCTGGATCAGGTCGACTACCTCGTCGGCGAGACCCCGGCCACTCATGAAAGCTACCTCGACCTGATCTGGATGCTCAAGCTTTCCGATGGCCTCAGGCTTCCGCAGGTGGTATCGCCTTTCCCGGCGGAGCGCGTGAAAGTAAACGAAGTACGCGGCGCGCTGGCGGCGGTTTACGCGCTGGGGCACTGGCCGCTTGTCCCCTGGGACGTTTGGCAGGGACCCGACAAGAAGGAGCGATGGTTCGGCACGATCGAGCAGTACGGCGACATCTACCAGTTCGCCGAAAGCAGCGGGCTGCTCGACGGATTCGAGGCGTGGTCGGACGTTGCGCTGTTTGTGCCGGCGGTCAGTGATACCGAGCTCGCAGCAAGGCACGCCGACCGGGGCAAAAAGCTGATAGCCGAACTCCTCGCGGCGGGCACCCCTTTCAGGACCATAACCGCCGGTAAAGTGGGCGGCGACCTCGTGCAGATCCCACTTGAGCCGGGCGACTTTCAGGATGTTAGGACGATCTTCCTGTGCGGGAGCCTCGACGCACTCGACGACACAACCCGGGAAGAATTCAAGAAGCTTGCCGACGGCGTTTCCGTGATCGACGCTTCGGGCACGGAAGGGGAAACTTCCCCCGCCGGCGCCCTGAAGAAAGCGAAGCTCGCGGCTGCATGCCAGGCGGATGATCCGACGGTGCATGTTTTTCCGCGCCGGCAGGTTTCGGGAAAGCACGGGGCGCTCGCGTTGCACCTGCTTAATAGAGATTACGATGAAGGATCTGATGAGTACCGCGAGAAAAAAGATGTTACCGTGGAACTCACGGCCAAGTCCCTCGGTGGCGCATCAGACTTCTCCTCGGTCGTGTATCATCAGCCCGGCAGAGAGCCGATCTATCTCGGAGTAGAACAGAAACGTGGCAAAGTGCGCCTGGCCGTACCGTCCGTCGAGCTTTGGGGGGTGATCGAGGCCAGGTAGTCGCACACCGGATGTTGGGAATCAGGTGTGAGCAGCGGGGTGCAACAAAGTATTATGGTTCCCGTGAATCGATGGCAACGGCCGCCTGAGAAGGCGGCGCGACGAACGAAGACGTTCGTATGTGTTTAGCGTTTTCGTCTAACGACACATCTCCGTGCCCAAGCAGTACTGCCCCCTGCCGGCTTGACCGGCAGGGGCGAAAGATTGACAGGCTACGTGGGGAGAACACCGACCTCCGTTCTACGGCCGCCGACCTTTCTTCGGAGCCTGCCAAACGGCAGGCTCCGAAGAAA
>Ga0114922_10001930_pt1 | contig 19615 bp, 19 predicted proteins | sample AartaG_FD_100975 | JGI IMG/M metagenome (GOLD analysis project Ga0114922, IMG submission 100975) | Deep subsurface microbial communities from Aarhus Bay to uncover new lineages of life (NeLLi) - Aarhus_00045 metaG | ecosystem: Environmental > Aquatic > Marine > Oceanic > Sediment | place...
AAGCCTTTTGGAGGAGGTAAATTACTTTGGGAAACCAAGGGGTATAAAATTAGTTCCCTACAGTGTTTGAGCTACGTTTTATCAATCAAACAGGTTTCCACCGTGGTTCCCGGCGTAAAAAATGTGGATGAGTTGAAAGAGAATTTAAATTATTTACATTCATCGAGAGAAGAAAAAAGCTTTATTGAAGCAAAAAATTTCCTAAATAATAGTTTATTAGGAGAATGTGTTTTTTGCAATCACTGCTTACCATGCCCGTCTAAAATTAATATCGGTGAAACCATCAGACTATTAGAAAAAGTAAAATATTACTCATTAAAAAAACTTCGAGCAGAGTATGAAAAAATGCCAGTAAAGGCTTCGGCATGCATTGAATGTTTTTCTTGCGAACAGAGATGTTTTATGGATGTGGATATTATCAAGAATATGAAAAAAGCTGCTGATATTTTTGAGTGAAAAGGACTGGATATTGGTTTAAAGTGGAATGTGTTGCCCCCATTTTAATTAATAAAATTAGGGGAAAGGGGAAAGTGATATTGCAAAACCTGATCACACTACTATATTATATATGTTCACTTGGAGTAGCTCTTTTTTAATTGAATTAAAAGTAATAATTTATGTTTAAATATTTAAGGGAAAATAGGTGATTTTTTATGACAAAAGCAGAATTTTCTTCATTTACAGACTATTATGAATATCCTCAAGAGAAGATGAAAAAACGCTCGGCTGAATTTTATGTAGAAATGAAGCGAAGACGAACGGTACGTCAATTTTCAAATCGGCCAGTGCCTCGAGAAATTATAGACGATTGTTTGAAAACTGCAGCAACAGCGCCCAGTGGAGCTAACATGCAACCCTGGAGTTTTGTAGTTGTGACTGATGCTGTTCTTAAGCGGCAGATCCGTAAAGAGGCTGAAAAAACAGAGCGGGAATTTTATGGTAAAAGTGCAAGCCGACAGTGGGTAGAGAATTTAAAGCCTTTGGGTACCAACGAACATAAACCTTTTTTAGAGGTAGCCCCTTATTTGATAGTTATTTTTGCTCAACGCTATGGTCTTTTGCCGGACGGTAATAAAAAAAGTCATTACTATGTTAATGAATCAGTGGGTATTGCCACAGGTATGCTTATTGCTGCTGTCCACCATGCCGGACTTGTTTGTCTAACTTATACACCCAGCAAGATGAACTTTTTGAATCAGGTCTTGTCCCGGCCCTCCAATGAGAAGCCTTTTTTGCTCCTGGTAGTTGGTTACCCTGCTAAAGATACAGTTGTACCCGAAATAGCCAAAAAGTCACTAAAAGATGTTGCCAAATTTTTTTAAAGATAAATACAATAAATTTCACAAGAATAGAAGAAAATATAATATAAGAATAGTTCTTTATAAAATTAATAGTTATCTTTTTATACTAAAAATTACTATCTGTTATAACTTGATCAAAAGAGTAGAAACACGGTTTTTTATTACTGAGGAATATAGCAGCATCTATTATGCCATTTGCATATGGGTGCATGTTGTATCCGTCAAGCTGTAATTCAATTTTTTCGTTTTGGAAGCCAAAAATTATTTTATGAGAACTTGGGAATCCACCAGATCTAATGGAACTGAAACAAATGGATTGGGAAGGGCGGATTCCTTTTCCTTTCCTACCATACTCCGCAATATTTTCCAGTTTAACCCCTAATTGGCTTGAAATTATTGAAGCTATCTCTTTCGCTGTTCCGCTTGGCGCATCTGGCTTTTTATTATCATGCATTTCTATGATATCAATATCAGCATATTTACCTAGTTTTTTTGTAAGAGTTTTGATAATTTCGAAAAAAGCATGAGCAATCTTTGAGGTATTAGAGGCAAGTAAAATCGGGATGTACTGTCCGGCTTCTTCAATTAGCTTTTTCTCCTTATCTGAAAATCCGGTAGTTCCGGTAACTAAGGATTTTTTGTATTTAACGCATGTTTCAAGTAACTTTAGAGTGACTTCGGCTTTTGTACAATCAAGCACAACATCACATTTTTTAATAATTTGATTGATATCATCATAAACCTTCGCTCCTATAGCATTCCCTAAGCCCACTAAAACACCTAAATCGGTTCCGATATAGGATCTTCCGGTTGGCCCAACCCCTCCAATTATTTTCATTTCAGGACTCTTATATGCGCTTTGAGCAATTGCCCTTCCCATTTTTCCATTAATACCATTTATAAGGACTTCGATCATTTTTCCCTCCACTACAGAAATATTTTTTAGCTTATAATATTCATGTTGTCTTTGATAGATAGCTGTTTATTCAAAACCGTGTGTTATCTAATATATTTTGTATTTTTTAAATTATAGATGTACTTATTATAGCAAAACGGTATTTAAATTGGAAGAAATAAACTATGAAGGCAGTTTTCCTCTTTAGATGTTTTAAATAAGGATTTGAAATCTATTAACGCTATTTCCCTTTTTTGATTCGATTTTTTTATTTTACGACAAGCTTTATTCCTGTAGAAGTCTTTAGAAGGAAGTTATAATGTCAAATGTTGACAATAAACATTAAACATGGTAAATTATTTGTAATAAAATGAGGTGTGTAAAATGAAAAGATATTTAAAAAATTTCAAGAATAATTTGACATTAAAGGATAGGGTTTATAAAAATATTAAATCGCAAATTATTTTAGGAAATATCAAGCCTGAAACTAAGTTACTCGAAAAAGAACTTTCTGAGGCAATGGGAATTAGTCGAGGACCCATAAGAGAAGCTTTAAGTAAATTAGAGAAGGATGGCTTTGTAGAATCAAATCCCCGAAAAGGTTTTACTGTTACAAATATCACTTCACAAGAAATAAAGGATATATTGGAAGAAAGAGAAGTACTGGAACAATTTGTTATAAAAAAAGCTTATAAGAATATAGATCAAATTAAGTTAAAAGCACTTGAAAATGAATTAAAAGAAAAATTATCGGAAATGACTAAAATAGTAGATAGTAGCAAAAAAATTCAGGAAAATCATTTTTTTCTTGATAATAAATTCCATAATTTTTTTACTCATGGTTGTGGAAATAAAAAGATTATTGCGACTTTAGGTAACTTACAAGATCATATTCATAGGCTTCAAAGTTTTATCTATAAACGATCTTTTTTTGAAATATCTACCAGGGAGCATTTGGAAATAATTGCCGTCATTAAGAAAAAAGACTTTGATTTATTTCGTAAAAAATTAAATCAGCATGGTAATAATTTGAAAAAATTGCTCCTGTCTCGAATTAACGAGTAAAGTAAAATATTTTTATCATACAGAATAATATTTTAAAAGAAAGATTAAGTAAAGGAGTGGTTTAAAGAAACTATATTTTAAGAATAATAAAAACAATATAAAACAAATTCAAATATTTAAGGAGGATTCAGAAATTATGAAAGAGTTAAGAGGAGTGTATGCGGTAACTATCACACCATTCACGGAGGATAATAAAGTTGATTATGAAGGAGTAAAATCTAATGCAGGCTGGTATGTAGAAAGTGGCGTGCATGGTGTGCTGCCCGGCGGTAGCACAGGTGAATATGTAAGTCTATCAGATGAAGAACGATTTAAAGTAGCAGAAGCAACAATGGAAGCAGCCAAAGGAAAAATATCTGTGATTATTGGAGCTACTGCGGAAACAGCAGATAAAACCATAGAATTTGCCCAGCATGCAGAAAAAATTGGAGCAGATGGTGTTATGGTATTACCGCCATATTATTGTAATCCTACACCCCTGGAAGTGTATGCTCATTTTAAAAGAGTAGGAGAGGCAATCAATATACCCATTGTACTTTATAATAACCCTTGGACAAGTGGAATTGATATTTGCCTAAAAGATTTAGTAAAGATTTTAGAAGATGTCCCAAATGTACAAATTGTCAAAGAATCATCCGGACAAATTCAAAGAACCAGGGACCTGTTAATGCAAGGACCCGAAAAGACTAAATTATTTTGCGGGTGGGAAGATTTAGCTTTTGAAGCATTTGTTTTAGGTGCAACTGGTTGGATTTCCCCTGCGGCAGATGTTGTTCCAAAAATAGCGGTTGCTTTATTTAATGCTGTTGTTGATGAAAAAGATTTTGAAAAAGGAAGAGAAATATATAATAAGATTTTACCTCTATGCCAATATTTGGAAGATTGTGGCAAATTAGTTCAGGCGGTAAAATGGAGTTTGGATAAAATTGGAAAAGTCGGCGGCCATCTAAGATCACCCAGGTTGCCTTTAACTTCAGAAGAAGAGAACAAGTTGGAAGCAATTCTTAAAGGACTAGATTTGCTGTAGTTTTTCAAAGACAAGTTGGATTAAATATTTTTCTATATATTTGTTAGATCAGAATATAAGGTATCGTTTGTCAAAATTAAGAAGAGAATAAATTTACAAGGAGCCTTTTATGAGATTTTCAAAATTATTATCTACAGTTGATTCCCATACTGCAGGTGAACCAACGAGAGCTATTATAGGTGGTATTCCAATATTAAAAGGAAAAACAATTGTCGAAAAAATGCTTTACATGAAAGCTAATTTGGATTTTATTCGGAAGACTCTCATGTTCGAGCCTAGAGGGCACAGCGCCATGTCCGGAGCTGTAATCCTTGAGCCGATTCACTCAAAAGCGGATGTTGGTGTTATATTTATCGAAGTAGGTGGATATCATCCCATGTGTGGACACGATACTATCGGAGTAGCAACAATTTTGATAGAGACTGGGATGGTTGAAGTAAAAGAACCAAAAACAAAAATCGTATTGGAAACTCCGGCTGGACTGGTGGAAACTTGTGTTACGGTAAAAAATGGGAAAGCAATAGATGTAACCTTTAAAAATATCCCAAGTTTTGTTTTTGCTGATAACTTGGAGATTGATTATAAAGGCAAGAGAATTAATTTTGCTATTGTGTATGGTGGAAATGTTTTTGCCATGATTTCTGCCGATAGCATGGGACTGGAAATTATCCCCAAAAATTATATTAAAATTGTAACTATAGGAAATTCTTTGAAGGATTTAATAAATAAGAAATATCAATTTATCCATCCGGAGATTAAATTTATAAAAGAAGTTACTCATGTTGAATTTACTACTCCTTCTCAAAATGGTGCTGATGCAAAAAATGCGGTTGTTTTTCCACCAGGTGACATTGATCGTTCGCCTTGCGGTACAGGAACTTGTGCCAAGTTAGCACTCCTGTATAAACAGAAAAAACTTTCTATCGGAGATACATTTATACACGAAAGTATTATTGGCACCAAATTTAAAGGAAAAATTCATGATGTGATTGATTATCATGGATATAAAGCTGTAATACCGGAAATTACCGGAAGTGCTTTCCTTACAGGTTTCCACTCGTTTGTAATTGACCCAAAAGATAGCAAAAAGCATGGATTTCTGCTAGGAGTGTAGATAAAATATTGCTACATCCAAATTAGTATCTGTAAATTATCTATTAGGCGCAATAGCTTCTTTAAATATTATAGTTTTTTATTCTCATTGTGTAATTTTTATCATTTTAGATTAATTTTCGAATGTTATGCAAGCATTCATTGGATAATTTTAAAAAAGGGGGATGACATGTTAAAGGATAAGAAAATTTTAGTTATCGGTATGGGAAAAATCGGTGAAATTTTGATTAACAACATATTAATAAGCAGAGTAGTGCCGAGGGAAAATCTTGTTGGAAGTGATAAGTCGAAACAAAAAATAGATTTAATTAAGAAACATTATCAAATCGATACTTTTTCAAGTAATCTCACCGCTGCGACCCATAAAGATATCATTATTTTAGCCATTGAACCTAAGGTAATTCGGTCTGTAATTGAGGAAATTAAAGATGGACTTTCTTCGGAACAATTAATTATTAGCGTTGTTGCAGGTGTTTCAACCAAAATGATTGAGGAACAAATTGGAAAACAGATTGCAGTTATTCGTGCAATACCTACTCCCAATGCAAAGATTGGAGAATCCATTACTGTTCTCTGTAAAGGGCGATTTGTCAATGAGAAAGGTCTAGAGATAGTCAAAATTATTTTTAAAAGCCTTGGTTTAGTAGAAATAATGGAAAACGAAAACTTAATGGATTCTGTTTCTGGTTTATCTGTTATCCCGGCATATACCTATACCATAATAGAAGCATTGACCGATGGAGGTGTACTTGCCGGATTACCAAGAGATTTAGCCAAGAAAATTGTTACGCAAAACATACTGGGAGCTTGCAAAATGTTATTTCAAGAGAAAAAACATCCTGCAGAATTAAAAGATATTTCAACGACGCCAGGCGGCCTTACTATCGAAGGGCTAAGAATGATAGAACGGGGAAATATTCGTTCAACCCTTATCGAATCAATTATTAAAGTGGAAGAAAAGTGTAAACACTTGACCTGATTAGCTGTTTTTTAGCTCACTAAAATATATATTAAATCTTTGAATAGAGGAAAGGTATCTATTTGATGAACAATAGAATTGTAGAACATCCTATTTTAGGCAAAATCGATGATAAGGAAATGGTCACTATAAAGGTAGACGGAAAGAAAATAAAAGCCAAAAGGGGAGAAATGATTATCGCTGCCTTAGTAGCTAATGGCATTAGGATAAATCGATATACCCTAAAAAAGAAAGAACCAAGAGGAATATTTTGTGGAATAGGTCAATGTACTGATTGTGTTATGGTCGTAAACGGCAGAATAAATGTTAGAACATGTATTACTCCCGTTGTAGATGGCATGGTTATTCAAACTCAACAGGGTTTAGAGCCAAGGAGAGATAAAATTGAATAGGTGGGAATTGATAGTTATTGGCAGTGGTCCATCTGGTTTAACTGCGGCAATTGAGGCTGCTAAGAATAAAGTTAAAGTACTATTAATTGATGAGAATATAAAAGCTGGTGGACAGTTATTTAAACAGATACATAAATTTTTTGGTTCTAGTGCGCATTATTCAGGAATCCGTGGAATTAATATTGGTGAAAATTTAATTAAAAAAGCGGAAGAAGTAGGAGTAAAAGTTTTATTAAATCGAATTGCAATTGGTTTGTTTAAAGGCAAGAAAGTAGTAGTCAAACAGGGATTAGACAATAAAGGGAAAAATATTGAAATTTTTGAAGCAGATAAAATTGTAATTGCTAGCGGTGCCGCAGAAAATGCCATATATTTTCCCGGATGGACTTTGCCCGGGGTTATGAGCGCAGGTGCGGTTCAAACTATGATAAACGTTCATCGGGTATTACCCGGCAAAAAGATACTAATGGTTGGATCAGGCAATGTTGGTTTAATTGTTTCCTACCAATTAATTCAAGCTGGGGCTGAAGTAAAAGCAGTAATTGAGGCATTACCAAAAATTGGAGGTTATGAAGTTCATGCTGATAAAATAAAGAGATTGGGAGTGCCTATTTATACTTCTCATACAATTGTAGAAGCAAAAGGAAATCTTGAAGTAGAAAAAGCAGTTATCGCTAAAGTTGATAAAAATTGGCAAACAATTCCTAATACAGAAAGAATTTTAAAAGTCGATACTATATCTGTCGCTGCTGGATTGAAACCTTTAATTAAATTAGTACGAATGGCCGATTGCAAATGTATTTATATTCCTGAGTTAGGAGGGTGGGTTCCTATTCATAATAAGAATATGGAAACAACTTATTCTGGTATTTACGTTGCTGGCGATGTTACAGGTGTCGAAGAAGCAAATACTGCTTTGGAAGAAGGTCGCCTTGCGGGTATTGCAGTTGCAGAATCCTTAGGTTATCTGGATAAAAAGATAGCTTGCAATATTAAAACAGAGATTTGGGAAAGATTAAAAGATTTAAGATCGGGTCCTTTTGGCGAAAATCGATTTAAGGCAAAAAATGAAATTATTAGGGAATATTAAATTTTAAAGGGTAAGCAGTATCTTCCAATTAATAATAGATAGGGAGAAGAATTTTTTGGAAAAAAACATTCGGAAAAATCATGAACAAAAAAACCCAAAAAATATAAGAGCAATTATCGAGTGTTATGAGGAAATACCATGTGATCCATGTGAAATAGCCTGCAAATACGGTGCTATCATTATTGGTAAACCCATTACCAATATACCCGTATTAGATATGGAGAAATGTACAGGTTGTGGTTTGTGTATCGCAAATTGCCCGGGTTTAGCTATTTTTGTAGTATGTGAAAATTATACCGATACTTTAGGAACCGTGAGTCTTCCTTTTGAAATTTTGCCTCTACCAAAAAAAGGTCAAAGGGTAAAAACTTTGAATCGAAACGGCCAATATGTTTGTAGAGGTGAAGTTGTAAAAGTAATAGAAACAAAAAGTTTTGATCGGACACCAGTTGTTACCATAGCCATTCCCCGGAATAAGGTAGATGAAGTTCGAGGGATCGAGATTCCAAAGAGATAACCCGGATTATCAGGAGGAAGTTTTGATAAAACAAGATATCATTATTTGTCGTTGCGAAGAAATTACTTTAAGTGAAATAATTCAGGCGATAAAAGAGGGAGCCAAGGATATCAGTGGTGTAAAAAGAAGAACAAGAGCAGGAATGGGCCTTTGTCAGGGAAGAACTTGTGAAAAATTAATTCAACAGATACTTGAAAAAGAATTAAAAAAATTTCCTAAAAATATAAAAATGGGTACCGACCGTCCTCCCATAAAACCAGTTACTTTTGGTGAGCTTGGAGGCAAGGATCAATGACCTATTTTGATGCTGTTGTGATTGGCGGAGGTGCTAGTGGTACCGCAGTAGCTTATTATCTTTCCAAAAAAGGAATAAAAGTAGCTTTAGTTGAAAAAAATGATATTGCCTCCGGAACTTCAGGGCGATGCGATGGTAACGTTTTAATTGCTGACAAACAACGAGGATTTGATACAAAAATGACCTATACAAGCCAGCTACTGCTTAAAGAATTAACAGAGAAGATAGATTATGATTTTGAATATTATCAAAAAGGAAGCATCTTTGTGATTGAAAGTGAAGAAGAGTTAACAGTTGCGCAAAAACTTGTTCAAGGCCAAAGAGAAGATGGCTATCCTATGAGAATGATGGACAAAAAAGAAATTCATGATGAAATCCCTTTGTTAGCGGATGATATTATCGGAGGCATTGAAATTGCCTGTGATTCTTCTTTAAATCCAATGAAGTTATCTTTTGGACTATCTTTAGAAGCTAAAAAAAACGGTGCTGTGATATTTGATCATACTAGTGTAACCGGTATTAGGTTAGATAAAAAAGGAATAGTGGGAGCAGTAGAAACTGATAAAGGCGTGTTAATCACAAAAGATGTAGTAAACTGCGCCGGTGTCTGGGCTCCCTATATTGGTAAAATGGTCGGACTTGATATACCTATAACACCCAGACAGGGGCAGTTATTGGTAGCTGAAAAAACCTTTTCTCCTTATTGGCGGAAAATACAGGAATTTGGTTATGTGATGGCAAAATCTCAAGAGGGAAATTACAAACGAAATATTCGTTCGGAATTAGAAAAGTTGGGCATTGCTTTTGTCTTTGAACCTACATTATCAGATAACTTTTTAATAGGTAGCAGCCGTGCATTTGTTGGTTTTGATACCGATGTGTCAATAGAAGTTATGCAGGGATTAGCAGAAAGAGCAGTAAGATTTTTCCCTGTAATGAAAGATATTCATGTTATTAGAGCATATGCCGGATTAAGACCTTACGTGGATGACCATATTCCGATTATATCTAAAGTGGACAAGGTTCCCGGTTTCTATGTTGCTGCCGGTCATGAAGGAGATGGTATCGGTTTGTCTCCCTTAACCGGGAAACTAATCAGTCAGATGATTGCTGGTGAAGAAACAATTTTACCCATTGACACTTTAAGTATAAATCGATTTAAGGAATAGAATAAAAAACAATAGTTATCGAGGAGGTAATTTTTGTGCCAGAAAAAATTAAAGGTTATATAGGCAAACAACTAAGAATTTCATTAAATGATAGAAGCTATAAAACTGAAAAAATTGATACCCAGGTATTAAAGGATTATCTGGGTGGTGTGGGCTATGCTGCAAAAATACTTTACGAAGAAATAGATAAAGGTATTGATCCGTTAAGTCCTGATAATAAAATAATCTTTGCCACCGGACCATTAACCTCTTATCGTGTTCCCGGCGGAGGGAGTATTGAAATTTGCTTTAAATCACCTCTGACCAAAGCCTGGGGTGAGGCAAGATGCGGAGGAAATTTTGGACCGGATATGAAAAAAGCCGGTTATGATTTCCTGATAATTGAAGATAAAGCCACGGAACCAGTTTATCTTTTGATTGATGATAACCGGATTTTATTTAAAGATGCAAGTCATCTTTTGAGGAAAACGGTTTCTGAAAAAACAAGGATGATACGTGAAGAACTAGAAGATAATGATATTTCTATTATGTGCATCGGAATTGCCGGAGAAAATTTAGTAAACATAGCTACGGTGATGTTTGAAGGAAGGGCTGCCGGAAGATGCGGCGGCGGAGCGGTTATGGGTTCAAAAAATCTTGTCGCTGTTGCTGTAAAAGGTTCATGCAAGATAGAAGCAGAGAATCCGGATGATTATAATATAGCACTAAAAGAAGTTCGTAATGTTGTGAAGAGCAGTGAAATAGCAAAAGGGTTTCGTGAATTTGGTACCATGGGTGATATGGCCGGTAATGACGCAGCCGGAGATTGGCCAACTAAAAACTGGCAAGCCAACAATTGGGGCAAAGGTGAGGAGTTATTTGATTATTACAGCAAACATAATTTTATAAAAAATGAAATGTGTTACAAAGGCTGCCCCATTGCCTGTGGCAGAATTGCCTCGGTAAAAAAAGGTAAATTTAAAACTCCCAAACACGATGGTGCCGAATATGAATCATTAAGTGCTTTTACCGCTTTTGTATTTAATGAAAATATGGATGCCGCCATACACAGTAGCTATCTCTGTGACGAATACGGTATTGATACCATTTCCGCCGGAGCAGTCATTGCCTTTGCCATGGAATGTTATGAAAAGGGCTTAATCTCCAAAGAAGATACCGAAGGACTGGATTTATCCTGGGGAAATGCCGATTTACTTCCTGTTTTAGTCGAGAAAATATCTAAAAGGGAAGGCATTGGAGACATTTTAGCTGATGGTGTATTAAAAGCAGCAAAAAAGGTTGGTAAGAAAGCGGAAAAATTCGCCATACATTGTAAGGGGCTGGAAGGGCCTGCCCATGATTCACGTTCCGGTAAAGCCTTAGCGGTAACCTATGGTACCGCAAATAGAGGCATGTGCCATATTCATCCCTTAGAAGGGATGGCTTACGATTCGGGAAAGTTTGATTTTGGAATGATTCCTTATGGTGTACCGGATCCCAACACAGTAGACCGCTGGGACGAAAAGGGGAAAGGTAAGATTGTAAAGATTCTCCAGGATGGTTTGATCATGCCTGATGTTCTCGGTGTATGTAAATTCTTTATGTATGCTGGCGTAACTTTAGAGCAATATGCCAGGCTCTTATCTTCATTTACCGGTTGGAATTTAGAAGGAAAGGATCTGGTACGAATCGGAGAAAGAACAAATAACTTACAGAGATTATTTAATACAAGAGAGGGATTTAGTAAAGAAGATGATTCTATTCCGGATAGAGCCAAGCAACGCCCTTTATTCGGTGCATATCAAGATGAAGATAGATGTATTATCAAGGATTATGAAGGTATGCTCGATGAATATTATGAGGCTCGGGGATGGGATACTGAAACGGGCATTCCAACAAAGGAAAAATTAATGGAACTCGAATTAGACGAGTAAATAATATAAATTTTATAATTAAATTGTAAAACAGCTTTTTAGGACTGAGAGCATATCTTTGCATAGATGTTTCTTATAAAGGTGTACCAACAATGAAAATAAAAGTTAAACTCTATACGATTTTAAAGAAATATGCTAAAGGAAAAGTATTGGAGGATAATACGATTATTTTACATGAAGATACCACACTGCAAGGTCTATCTCGTTCTCTCAGTATACCGGACAATATCGGTATGGTATTTATGATTAATGATTCTCCTCAGGGCAAAGAGTACGGATTGCGCGATGGAGAGGAGGTCAAGATTTTTTCATTCATTTGCGGCGGTTGAGATTAAGCAACTGTAAGGTAAAAAATTAAGAAAGCGTGCATAAGAAATCTTGAAAAAAAATAAAAGATTCGAAGTTTTCTAAAATGCACAAATAAAAATAAGAAAGGAGGCGTTAATCGAAAGAACTAAAATTAGAGTAACTTCATTTTAAGAAACAAATAATAAAAAGGAGAATAAAATGAAAAGATTTTCAATTGTTTTACTAATTTCTTTACTGGTTATTTTGTTATGTGTTACTAGTTTTTCTATTGCGGCAGAAAAGGTATATAAATGGAGAGCAGTTACCCATCAATTAGTTGGGACTGCTAGATATGAAAAAACAGTTGTTCCTTTCTGCGAAATGGTCGAGAAGGCATCTAATGGTCGTTTGATTATTGAACCTTATGGAGCTGGTGTTCTTTTCCCGGTATTTGATAGTCTTGATGCAGTTAGAGATGGCGTTGTTCAAATGGCAATGGTTTGGTCAGGTTATTGGGCAGGTAAGGATCCGGTATTTGCTCTTGCTGGAGGTAGACCTGGTGATCCTATAAGCACTTTTAGTGAAAATTTCTATCGTTCAGAAAAACTTGCTCCTCTATTGAGTGAAGTATATTCAAAATATGGCGTTACTAGTCTGGGTGCTTTTGATTTTGCCAGCACAGAAATTTTAATGTCTCGAGTACCTATTCGTACTTTAGAAGATTTTAAAGGAAAAAATATCAGAACAGGTGGTTTAGGGGCTTCTTTCTATCCTCTACTTGGTGCATCTGCTGTATCTCTATCGGGTCCGGAAATTTACACTGCATTACAATTAGGAACTGTTGATGCCGCCGAGTATAATGACTGGCTGGTTAATAAAGAATTAGGTTTTCATGAAGTAACTAAATATGTCATCGAGCCCTGTGTACACTCCGGAGCAACTGATGATAAAGAATTGATTGTCAACCCTGCAGCCTGGAATGAATTACCGGACGATTTAAAAAATATTGTTTTGGCATGCCGCGATATGGCCAGATACCTTTCAGCAAGTGCTTACGATGTAGAAAGTCAAAAATCTAAAAAGAGCTGGGTGGAAGATTTTGGTGTTGAAATTATTAATTTACCAGATGCTGATGTAAAAATAGCTCGTGATCTTGCTGCACAAGTAATCGTTGACTTTAGCAAGAAAGGTCCGAATGCTGAGAAATATGTAGAGATATATGCTGAAGTACTAAATGATTTAGGATATTCAGACCTCGCTAAAGCATTAGGTTACGGTGGATAACTTTTACAGAATAAATGAGTTATATAATGGGAGTTCCGTAAAAAGAACTCCCATTATATAACAAGAAATAAGGATTTATACTTAGAGATATTTATAATGATTTAAAAATATAACATTAATTTTTTAAGTAAATTATTAGAAAAATGATTAAAAGTTGGTGACGTTTATATGGAAAAATTAATAAAAAAAATTGAAAAAGTTTCAGATTTATCTGGAAAAATTGCAGCTTGGATGATTGTCCCAATGATATTAGTTATTGTGTATACTGCATTTATGAGATATGCCCTCAATAATACGCCTAATTGGGGTTTTGAAATTTCACTATTTGTTTATGGTATACACTTTATGCTGGGTGGTGCTTACACATTGAAAGAGAAATCTCATGTACGTGTTGATATCCTGCCTCATTATTTAAGTATTAAGGGGCAGAAAATATTAGAGATTTTAGGGTTTATCATAACTTTTATTGTATGTATTATCATCTTTTGGTTAGGCGCAAAATATTCATGGCAATCAACAAAAATTTGGGAACACTCAATGCATCAAACTGCTTTTAATCCTCCAATTTGGTGGTTCAAGTGGTTTATTCCTGTTTCAGCTGGATTGGTTGCTCTCCAAGCCATAGCTAATTTGTTGAGAGAAATCATTAAAAAAGGAGAATAGTATGTATACACCATTACTTATGTTTTTAGCTCTATTTATAGGGCTTCTCTCAGGAATTCCAATTGCGTTTGTCTTGGGATTTATTAGTATGGGATTTGCTTATGTTTTATGGGGCGCTGGTGGAATGAATTTAATTATAAGTGCTGCTTGGGGAGCAATGAATAATTTTACTTTGACTGCTGTTCCTTTATTTATTTTTATGGCGCTGATGTTAGAAAAGTCAGGATTAGTTACTGATTTATATAATTGTTTCTATAAATGGTCGGGTGGATTAAGAGGAGGTTTAGCTGTTGCCACAATTTTAGTTGGAACAATTATTGGTGCCGTTTCAGGAGTTATTGCCGCAGGTGTTATTGGCTTAGGACTCATTGCTTTACCTCAGATGGAGCAATACAAATATGATAGAAAAATTAATTTAGGGTCGATTATGGCTGGCGGGACTCTTGGACAGTTAGTACCGCCAAGTATTTGTATGGTTGTTTATGGGGCTATTACTGGCGTATCAGTAGGGAAACTTTTTGCCGGTGGTATTGTATTAGGGGTATTTTTGGCTATTCTATATTCTACCTATATACTTATTCGATCTTATTTTCAAAAAGATTTATGTCCTTCTCTCCCACTTGATAAAAGAGCTACTTTAGCGGAGAAGATTTATTCTTTACGAGCTATATTTTGGCCGTCTTTATTAATTATTTCTGTGTTAGGGGCGATTTTATCTGGTGCTTCTACTCCGAGCGAGGGAGCTGCTGTTGGTGCTTTAGGTTCAGTTCTTTTTAGCTTAGCAAGTCGCCGTTTTCGTTGGAAAATCTTCCGGGAAGTAGCTATACAAACTTTAAAAATTACTTCTATGGTCGGGTGGATTATTTTTTCCGCTAAAGCCTTTGGGTCTGTTTTTTCAGGCATAGGTGGTAACATGCTTGTAACTAAGATTGCTATGGCAGTACCGGGAGGCAGATGGGGAGCTTTAATTCTTTCTGCTGTTTTTGTATTATTTCTGGGCATGTTTTTAGAAACTGTTGCAATGATTATGTTAGCTGCTCCAATCGTATCCCCTTTATTAGTAAGCCTTGGATTTAATCCATTATGGTGGGGATTGATTTTTATGATGTTATTACAAGTAGCCTATTTATCTCCTCCATTTGGTTTTGCTCTTTTCTATTTAAAAGGAGTAACGCCTCCAAAAATTTCTTTAGAGGAGATATACTTGTCAAGTTTACCATTTATTGGTATACAGATTGTTGGAATTATTTTAGTTGCGATGTTTCCAATTCTTGCTTTATGGTTACCGAATCTTATATTCTAGTGGGAACTCTTCACCCATAAGGGTGGGGTTGAAAACAGTTTCCCGTATGCACAATACGGGGCCAGGTCTAGCAATTTAATAAGGCATACTATATTACCAATATGACCAAACAATTACGGATAGAATTTGCGGAAATTCTTTATTACACCATCTCCAGAAAAAATTCCAAGCAGGTTATTTTCCTGGACGAAGAAGAATTTGCTAATTTACTCAGAGCCTTATGTCAGCTGTTAAAAATAAAAGCCGGATAAAATAATCCCCATTCATACTTTTCATCCTGATAAATATTGTGGTTTGTTTAACTGAAAGATAGTGCGGATTTCAGACTCAATAATTCGCTAACTTTTAGCTGAAAACCTGTAGTATATAGTGAAAGCAGTTACTGGGAAAAAATTGCCCAGCTTCTTAGTAGAAAAATGAGAAAAATTTACCCTTTCTGTTAAAGTGATTATTATAGATTAAAAAACATTTACAAATGATATTTGATATTTTTTAAATAAGCCTTTGATAAAGTCTTTATTTATCAACTATTTCATCAATTATATTTTTAAAAATAAATACGCTTATCTTAAACTTCATAAGTTGGCACAATAATTGCTTATATTTACAGTTAGAATATATAAATAGATGGAAGGTGAATTTAGGGAGATGAGGAAAAAAAGATTAAAGGATAATCCCCCTTTTAAAAAAGAGATTTTGTTGGAAGCGGAAGCATTTTTATTAGAATCCAGAACTAAACTGGAAAAGATTAGGGCAAAATTGCAAGAAATTACTGATTTACAGCTAAAATTAAAGGTTAAAACGATGGGTATGAATAGATTGATTAAAAGTTATCTTTGATAAACAAATATCTTGGACAATTTTGTACCAACTATAAAAGGTTAGGGGAGCTACACAATTTTCAGCCCTTTGGCAATAAAGCTGAAGGGCTTTTCTTTTTTTAAATTATTTTCCTCTTAAAGAAGGATTTTTAATCGAAAGAGTAGAATATATTTACAAAGCTTAATTATTATTATCCTAACATTTATATAAAATAAAAAGAAAGAAAAATATCTTAACTTTAAAGGTATAAAATAAATAGTAACATTTTAAGTGATAAAATACTTTATTAAGGAGAGGCTTATGATAAACGAATATGAAATTTATGCTCTAAAGTATGCGGGTCCTTTAACAAGTTCAGGAGCACTAATTATGTGGAATAAGGATTGGAAGAAGGTTGTAAATAGGAATTATTATTTATGGTGTATCAAGGGATGTGGTGAAACAATAATTGTAGACGCAGGAATAGCTCCTCCTCAAGCTAAGAAATTAAAAATTACTGGATATGTAAGTCCTGCAGAGATGCTTTCACGAATAGATGTGAAGGCCGACGAAGTGCGAAGAGTCATCATTTCCCATCTACATTTTGATCATTCGAACGGTGTAAGCCTTTTCCCCAATGCTACTTTTTACATTCAAGAGGCAGAATATCGTTTCTGGGTAAAAAATCGAATTGTATCTCGCCCACCTTTCAAATTTTATTTGGATGAAATGTCTAATACCTATCTAAAATCTCTTGAAGGAACAGAACGACTTTCACTTCTTAAAGGTGATCAGAAAATATTGCCAGGCATTGAATGTCTCCTGGCAGCGGGGCATAGCTTCGCTAATCAGGCCGTAGCCGTTAATACGAGTAAAGGTACTGCAATTCTCGGTTCAGACTGTGCCCATTTCTTCAGGAACTATCAGGAAGATTGGCCTAGCATATTTATCATCAATTTGATAGAATGGATGAAAACTTATGACAAACTTCGTGCAAAAGTGTCTTCTATGGATCTGCTCTTTCCAGGTCATGATCCACTCATGTCTAAAGGTTATCCCAAGATAGCAGAAGGTGTAACTCGACTTGTATAGAGTGAAGAAAATCATCAAATATAAAATTATAAATAGAGACCGTTGTACCAGGTTAATAATCCGGTAAATTTTAGAGGGATACCTATAGGACCTGAGGAGTTTTTAACCGGATGGTTGAGGCTTTGGGTATTATTTAATGGGGTTAGACTCTCAAATAAGTATTACCAGATAAAGAACCCCGGTTAATTTAAATCCAGAAATTCTCATTAAGGAGAGTAATAAACTAAAGGAGAAGAAAAATGAAGTATAAAGTTTTAGTAACCAAGCTAATTCCAGAAGAAGGATTGGTAGATCTTGGAAAATATTGTCAAATATTAATGCCTCCAAAAGAAAGTCCATTCTATACCAGAGAGAAGATACTTGATTTAGCACAGGACATTGATGCAGTGATTGTAGTAGGTGATAAAATTAATGAAGAGTTTTTAGAAAAAGCGAACCAATTGAAAGTCATTAGTACCTATTCGGTAGGTTATGATAATGTAGATATTTCTGCGGCAACTAAAAGAGGTATACCGGTCACTAATTTACCCGAAACCGTAACAGAAAGCACTGCTGAACTAGCATTTGCTCTCATGTTAGCTCTGAGTCGAAGATTGATTGAAGCAGACCATTATGTTCGTAGAGAAAATGATCAGAAGTGGCATCAGTTTTTAATTATTAGCCATGAATTATTTGAAAAAAAATTAGGTATTATTGGCTTGGGTAGAATTGGACAGGCAGTCGCAAGAAGAGCCAGAGCTTTTGGAATGCAAGTTTATTATTATGATGTAGTTAAAAAAGATACTTCTGCCCGGTATCTTCCCTTTAAAGATTTAATTTCTTCTGTTGATTATTTATCACTACATGTCCCGTATCACAAAAATACTCACCATTTATTGAGTAAAAAAGAATTTCAAATAATGAAAAAGAGTGCTTTTTTAATCAATACCTCACGGGGTGCGGTTATCAGTGAAGCCGATTTAACTCAAGCATTGCAAGAAAAAGAAATTTCCGGAGCCGGTTTGGATGTTTATGAAAGAGAACCTCAAGTCACCCCAGAACTTACGCATTTTCCCAATGTCGTTCTAACTCCCCATGTCGGGACAGGAACCATTGAAACCAGAATTAAAATGGCCTTAAAAGCTTCTGATAATGTCATAAAAATTTTAAAAGGAGAAATGCCCAAACATATAATCAATAAAGATGATTTAAATCTTTAATTTAGTAGGTTAGCAAATTTTTATTATGGGGTCATAGAGGGTCTTGCAATATAACAAGGATTAAGCCATGTTAGCAATATGATAAGACCACCTTTAAGACAAGGGGACGTTTCGACTGTCATATTTAAATAAATATAGAAAGTGTACCAGGTCAATAATTCGGTAATTTTTGGCGGATAATCTAAAGGACTTGATAGGATATGAGGAGTTTCCTAACCGGATGGTTGAGGCTTTAGGGAAAGCTAAATCATATAGAAAGTAGGATGTGTTCCTATTTTAATTAAAAAAATCGGGTGGGAAGAAGAAAGAGGTGATTTTATTAACGGTACAGTGTTGCTGACCGGATCTAATGGTTTTCTTGGCGCACAAATAGCGCTACGGGTGTTAAATAACACTGATCATACCTTGTATGCTATGGTCAGGGCCAGGGACAATGAAGCGGCAAGGCTTCGTCTCTCGCGTGCCTGGTGGGACTGGCCGGAACTTGTAAGTGCTATCGGGAATAGAGTCATCGTGCTTGCAGGGGATGTATCGGTATATCAACTTGGACTCAGTGATAATCAATATAATGACCTTGTACGTCTTGTGACCCATATCGTTCATACTGCAGCAGACATGCGCCTTAATGGTCCGATTGATCAGTTGAGGAAAACCAATGTACATGGAACTGAAAATATGCTTGAACTTGCCTTTTCAGCACAGAATGACCATGGCATCGCTCGTTTTACATATATCTCAACCGCTTATGTGGCTGGCGGTAGAACAGGAGACATAGAAGAAGAATCCTTGACCGATGAATATGGCTTTTATAGCAATTATGAGATTACCAAGTTTGAAGCAGAGTTGCTGGTAAGAAAGGCAAAGGCACAATTACCTGTTTCTATTTTTCGGCCGAGTCAGGTGGTTGGTGATTCCAAGACCGGTGCCATAAAGACGTTTAATACACTTTATTTTCCATTACGGCTTTATCTTAACAGAAAACCTAGAATTGTTCCGGTAAGCCCTTCATTGAGGGTGAACATGATTCCGGTTGATTATGTGGCTGATGCAATCACAAAACTCACTTTTATGCCGGAAGCAGAGGGACTCACATTTCATCTGGTCACACCTTTTAATAAGCAGCCTGTTGTGCGTGATTTGATTGAGTTTATGCGGAACTGGGCTGATGAGCGTTTTAGCGAACGTATACCACGTCCTTTGTATCTTCCTTTGCCTGTACCTCTGACCAG
>Ga0114922_10001931_pt1 | contig 19603 bp, 22 predicted proteins | sample AartaG_FD_100975 | JGI IMG/M metagenome (GOLD analysis project Ga0114922, IMG submission 100975) | Deep subsurface microbial communities from Aarhus Bay to uncover new lineages of life (NeLLi) - Aarhus_00045 metaG | ecosystem: Environmental > Aquatic > Marine > Oceanic > Sediment | place...
AACACTTCAGAACCTAAAACGGGTGTCGGCGAAATTTTTTTTTATTCCTTTGTCCTGCGGGGTTTAGGGAGTTGTCCACGCTGTGGAGTACCCCACTTTTTCGCGACATTCGTGCAACTTCGCCCAATTGTGGAGGCGCATATAAATGCGAGCCTTCGAGTTGTGACACGAGAAAGTGAGATGAAATCGCGTTGAGAAAGGTAGTGAAGAGATGGGATTTGAAGTTGACATTTTCAGCGGGCAACTCGATGCGGATTACCTCGAATGGCTTGTTGACGTTCACGCCGCGGCTATCCACCGGCACTTCTCTCGCCTGTGGGACTACTATGCCAATCCGATCATCGAGTTGTCCGGCGGCGGTGCGGCCGAACGCAAAGTCGACGAATCCGGTCGGTGCTACGTCCAGGCGCAGGAGTACGGCCTGCCTGCACGTATCACGGGGCTGGCGCATTCGCCACAGGCGGGTGTGTTCGGTTCACAGGCCGTCAAGGATATCCAGCGAAAGGAAGTCGTGATTGAAAACGACCTCGCCTGGCGCGTGAACGCGGCGGCCGATTTCCTGTTCGGCAAACCAATCAGCCTGATTTCCAAGTCACCCGAGAGCCGAAGACGCTCCGAAATTGAATCGATTCTCATGGCGGTCTTTGCGGCCAACGGTGGTCTTGGCTTCTTCCAAGATATGGCGGTGCTCGGAAGTGTCTATGGGTTCGTCGACTGTTTCATCAGACCTGGTGAGTTCATCACCGAGGGCCTTTCAACCGCGCCGACCCCCTCCACACAATCACATCCCCTTGCCTCCGTGCTGCAACGAGCACAAGCAATCGATCTGGAACTGATCGAGGCGCCGAGAGCACTGCCTGTCCTGGATGAGGATGACTACAGGGTCATCCGGTATTACGTGCAGCATTTCCATCAAAGAAGGAATGCTGTCAACAAGAGAAATTCGTTCCTCTCGCGGATCCTGGGGGCCACGGGACACCGAGGCGACACCCGGCAGGTCATCGCCGTGACGGAAATCACCTCACGTGAACATTGGCAGCGCTACGAGGATAAGGAGCTGGTCGCGGAGGGCGAGTTGCCGTGGGGGTTCCTCCCGGTCGTGCACATTCAGAACGTCGCCCAGCCGTATTACTACGAAGGCGTCAGCGACGTCGAACCGCTGATTCCGTTGCAGGACGAGCTCAACACGAGGCTCAGCGACCGGGCCAGCCGGATTACCTTCCAATCGTTCAAGATGTACCTCGGCAAGGGGATCGAAGGGTTTGAGAACAAGCCCATCTCGCCCGGGCGCATGTGGTGCACGGACAATCCCGATGCCTCGATTCTGGAGTTCGGCGGGGACGCAGCGGCTCCGAACGAGCACCTGCACATCTCCGAAATCCGCGAGGCCATGGATAAGGCCAGCAGTGTCACGCCGGCCATGGCCGGGATCCTCAAGGACCGGCTCGGGAACCTGACGAGTGCCGTGGCCCTGCGCCTGACGTTCATGGGTATGCTTAGCAAGAACGAGCGCAAACGACATACCTACAGCGAGGGACTCAAGCGAATCTGCCGGATGGTTCTGAGCATCTTCGATACCGCCGGCATCTATGAAACGAGCGAGGCGGAGCGGGACGTGGAGATCGTCTTTCCGAGCCCCTTGCCTGAGAACACGATGGAGAGACTCAAGGAAGCGCAGATCAAGAGGGAACTCGGTGTTCCCGCCGAGCAGGTGCTCAAGGAATTGGGTTATGAAACCGCGGAAGATTGATTGTGAGACCGATGCGAAATGACAACCAGGAGATGTTATGAATGTGAGCAGGACACAAGAGAGCGTGTCGGAGATGGAAGAGCAGAATCTGGACGGCGGCGATGCCGCAAAGTTCGTTCCGATGGCCGAATCCATCCGCTACCGGAAAAGGGCGCAGAGCGCCGAGAAGAAAGCCGAGACCCTCACCGAACAACTGGCTGAAGCGAATCAGAAGATCACGCAGATCTCCCAGGGCATGAACGACCTTCAGATCGAGCAGAAACTAACGCACAAGCTCGTGGCGGCCGGCGCCACGGACCTGGAGGCCGCCGTGCTCATGGCAAAAGCCAGGATGAAAGGCGAGGGCGAGCTGAACGTGGACGCGTGCGTCGAGCAGTTGAGGAAGGAGAAAGGATATCTCTTCGGCGGATCGGCGGAGGCGGCAACCTCGCGCAAGACCGCCGGAGCGAAGGACCGGGTCACGCAGACCCGCACGGCGCTCGAGCAGGCCGCCCGAAAGGCGGCGAGAACGGCGAGCCGCGCCGACGTCCAGCACTACCTGAAGCTGCGACGCAACCTGTTGTGATTGGCACAAGACTGTTTGGACCTTATGAGGAGAATGCGATATGGCTTTTACGGGAAAAGCGACGTACACCGCGGGAACGACTCTGCCGGAGCTGGCGGAGGACGTATCCGACCTGATCGGGATCATCTCGCCCTATGAGACACCTCTTTTGGACGCGCTGGGTGATCCTCTGCGTGAGGCAACCAGCACGCACCATGAGTGGCTCGAAGATGCGCTGCTGCCGAACAAGGACGCCATCAACGATGCGACTTGGTCGGACCCGAGTTCCGACACGACGTTCGATGTGGACAACGGCAGCCGGTTCCGTGTGGGCGACCAGATCCAGGTGGAGGGCAGCGAAGAGCTGATGCTCGTGACGGCAATCAGCACGGACACCTTGACCGTCGTGCGCGGGTACGCCGGCACGACGCCCGAGAACCTGGCCGACAACCAGGTGATCAACATCCTGGGCAACGCTGCTCTGGAAGGGGCGGAGAAGCCGAACGCCCGGTTCACGAACCGGATCCGTTGCGGCAACTACACGCAGATCTTCGCGGACGCCGTGGAGGTCAGCGGTTCGGACATGGCGGCCAGCCAGCTCGGCCTCGCCGACGAGATGGATTACCAGAAGCAAGTGCGGCTCCGCGAGCTGATCCGCGACCTGGAGGGCACGGTCATCAATGGCGGCCGGCCGGCCAGCGATCCGCAGGGAAGCGGCACGATCCGACGGACCATGAAGGGGATCATCCAGCACCTCGCGACCAACGTCTTCCACACCGGTGACAGTGGCTTGCCGACCGGCAACGACCTGGACGAGGCGAAGGTCAACTACATCCTGCGGAAGATCTGGGAGAACAGCAGCGGCAACGTGGACCTGATCGTAGTCGGTGGGTTCCAGAAGCGAAAGATCAATGCGTTCTGTGCGGATAGCCGCAGCTACGGCGCGAACGACACGACCTTCACGAACATGGTCAGCCTCTACGAGAGCGATTTCGGAATCTGCCACGTCGTGACGACCCGGTGGATGCCGCAGGACGCGGCCCTGTTCCTCGATTCATCCAGAATCGGCGTGCTGCCGCTGGCCGGACGAAGCTTCCACTTCAAGCCGCTGGCCAGCGCCGGCGACTACGAGTGCGGCGAGCTGATCGGCGAGTACACGCTTGAGCTGAAGAACGAAGCCGCTCACGGGCTGATCCGCGATCTGACCACAAGCTGATATTGACTGCGGATTGACGATTGCGGATTGCGGACTGGCAAGCCTCGCCGGTCCGCAATCCGCAACGAGGAGATCAACGAAAATGATCAAGTTCTCAAGTGATGTCGATGTTCTGAAGTACGAGCCGGTGCTGTTTGGGGAATTGCATCTGCCCTGGCAGGTCCTGGCAAGTGGGACGGGTGCCGCCCTGAGCGGCACGACGTTGACCGCACCCCAGGCGGATTTCCTTGCCTCAGGCGTTGAGGCAGGGAGTGTCGTCTACTTGAAGTCATTGGACGGACTGCTCGATGGGGCATACGAGGTCGTGTCGGCCGATTCGGCGACACAGCTCACCGTGTCAGTCGTTCGTTCGGACGCTGCGGATGCTGCGGTTGCACCGCCGGCCGCGAGCGAGATCGAGTACCGCGTGAGCACGTTCGGCCCGCAGGCAGGCGAGGCGGCCTTCCAACTGACGGAATACTTCGGAATCCGGCCGGGCAATCCGGCGAGTGAAATCGCGGTCGAGAGCCTTGTGGATACGGAAGGACTGCGGAGGGCGTCTGTGCTTGCCGTCATCTGCAGCGTCTACGCCATGTGGCCGAGTCGGATGCAGGAAGAGTGCTTCTGGCGAAAGAGTCTGCTCTACAAGCAACTGTCCGAGCAGGCGAGACAGCGGTGCCGTCTGAGCGCGGACCTGGGCTCCGACGGAATCGCCGATGTCACCCGCGTCGGCGGCGCCATTCATCTTGTCCGCGACTGATGAAGGAAGGGAACACCCATGAATACCACGTTGGATGGACAAGCACTCTTCGACGATCGCGAGGTGACCGTCGTGGCCGGCAGTCCGAGCCGGGCTTCGGTCGAGCGCGCGGTCGCAGGGCTCGACGGTGTGTTGAGCATCGACCTGGGGGCTCGGCCTCGCCAGATTCGTCAAACAGGGGTGCTCCGGGCGGTCAGCCGGACCGGGATGCAGGCTCGCCTCAACTCCATTGCGGCATTCATTGACGGCCGGCCCCATACTCTCTCGACGGCGGATGGGCAAGTCTACGGCAACCTCCGCATGGACGTTTTCAAACAGCTCCGCGAGGGCGCCGGCGGCCCGGGCGTTGTCGTCGAGTACGAAATCGTGTACACCCAATTGGGAGACTGATGCGATGTCATTTCTCCGTGAAGGGATCGATCACGTTCGTGTACTTCCGCTGCCCGACGGTGTGGCCGCAGACGGCCGTTCCGCAGCAGTCTCTCGCGCGGCATTGGTAACCTGGCGTTCCTCGCACATCGACAAGCTTCATCAGGTTTACGCAGGCGGCCGGTTTGCCGGAGCGACCATCGATGTAGAGCAGCGCTCGCTCATCATCCAGGCGCCAAGCTCCTTTCAATCCGCTGCAGGGGTCGAAGTCATCGCGGTGGAACCGGAGGAGGCCCATGTGAACTTCGCCGCACAGATCGCCGGACCGGCTGCTGGCAATGGGCGCGTGAAGCTGACGCTGCTGCGAAGCCAGGCATTGCCCATCGATGCGAGGATCAACATCTACACGGACAACGGCGCCGGACAGATCGATTACATGGAACCAGTGAACGCTCTGCCGCTTCCCGTCTGGCCGTGCGCACGGGACAAAGCAGGCTTCGGCATGGCGCAATTCGGCACGGGTGACTTCGGGTATGATTCGGCGGCGGCGATCGGTTTCGGCAAAGGCAACTTCGGCAGAGGGCTATTCGGGCTCGATGCTGACACGCTCGAATGGGTCAGCCCGCGGTTGCCTCTTGGGCGATATCGATTCGGTGTGAAGGTGATTGATGCGCACGGCAATGAAAGCCTTGCGAGCGAGACGGAGCCGATGGCGGTGGTGCCTGCAGCCACACCGGCAGCCGGACTGGACATTACGACGTTCTACCCGGCGACCAACCAACTCACATTGCGCATTTCAGATCAGCAATAGATACGAGGACAAGACCATGGCTGAGACGTATCCTTCAGACAGTGAACTATTGAACCTGCAGTCGGACGGCGAGACCGGCGTCGAGTACATCCCCACCGGGACGGCGCCGTATTACGTGCATTTCCGAAGGCTGCTGTACCGCCTGCTGCTCGCCACGCGTCGCGCGAATGACCTGCGCGTGTATGACGAGGGCGGGTTGAATATTGGTGTCAAGGCCGGCAAGTTCTGGCTGGGCACAACCCTGGTCGAATATGCCGGTTCCATCGGCAACACCCTGGCCGACAACCAGGCCGGCATATACGTCTATCTTGATGCCCAGGGCAATCTGGTCACGAATGAATACAGCGGATTCCCAAGCATGGCCGCCACGCCTCACGTACGATTGGCCATCGTGAGCACGTCCGGCGGCGACATCACTTCGATCGCGGACTGCCGCACGGGGCACAACATCGCTGTTCCATACGCGGCGGGCGGCCTGCGCAGGACCGTTGAAGCCCACAGCGAAGATGACACACTGCTCGCGTCGGAATCAGGAAGCGTGCATACCAACCTGGGAGCGACGGGAACCGTGACTCTCACGCTCCCGGCTGCAGCGGCGGAAGGCACGGAATTCACATTCGCCGTTCAATCGCCGTACGAGTTGCGGGTGGCCCCGGGCGCCGCCGCGATCCGCGATGACAGCGGTGAGACGGCAGGCAAGTACAAAGCGGCGGATGCCATCGGCGCGAGCTTGACCCTCGTGGCCGATTCCAACGGGGATTGGGCCACCGTGGCCAAGAATGGGACGTGGACGCAAGAGGTTTAGCATGAGGTATTGAAAAGGTGGTGTACTATGGCATTTGAGATTCAGGCGGATCATGCTTCCGGCAACGTGCTGTATGCGGTGATCCGAAATCGGTCGGGGAAGGTCTGGTATCCGGCGGGACAGGTATTCGAAGACTGGGGCGCCGGCGGCCGCACCGCTGATGACTATGGCGTTGCTCTCGACGACAAGGACGCCAGCCGCTACGTTGGCGACTTCGACGGCAACATTCCGGCCGGCTCGTACTATGTCCAGGTCTTCCAACAGGCTGGGGCGAACCCCGCCGATACCGATACGCTCGTGCGTAGCAGCGGGATCGTCTGGACGGGCGCCGGCGAGCTTACGCCCACCAAGATTCTCGCCAACAAGACGGCCCAGGACAAGGTCACCTGTGCGATTGAGTACTACGATGATGACGGCCAGACGGTCCTGTTGACACACACGCCGCACGATACCGCATCGACGATCACGAAGGTGCCGGATTAGTCACACGTACTTGGCCGGGTAACGGAACGCATACAATTCTTCATCGGTATAGGAGTGGAAACGATGGGCAGCTTTTCGGATTATTGGGAAAACGAGGTCCTGGATCATCTCTTCAGCAAGAGCAGCTACACACCGCCGACCATCTATGTGGGTCTATCCATAGCGGATCCGGGCGACAATGGTGCCGGACTGAGCGAACCGAGCGGCAGCGGGTACACGCGGGCGTCGACCGCCGCCAGCGACTGGAACGCAGCCGCTGGTGGTCTGCTCGACAACGCCACCACCATCACGTTCTACGCGGCTACCGGTGACTGGGGCACGCTCACGCATTTTGCCCTGTTCGACGCCGCCGTGGCCGGCAACATGCTCGCGCACGGCGCCCTGACGCAAGCCAAAACGATCGGCAGCGGCGATACGGCACGAATTCCCGCAGGGGATCTCGATGTGACATTGGATTGAGCGCAGATAGGTCGAATCGGTCCTATTCAGACAGAAGGAGGCCAATTATGGGCGACATCAAGGCCAACTATGGCGGCAGCAACCAGGCGATGGTCATCACGATGAACGGCCTGGCGAACGATGCGAAGCGGGAGTCCACCGCCGTCGATAACGCGGTGAATTGTTTTCTGGACGCGCTGGTCCAAGTGAAAATCGCCACCAATACGACGACCGACTCGGGCGGGGACAAATCGGTATACGTGTACGCCTATGGAACCAGCGACGGCGGAACCAGTTATTCCGGGAACGCCACGGGCAGCGATGCCGCATTTGGGACCGACCCGCAGCAGCTCGACAACTGTAAGTTGATCGGCGTGATCCATGCTCCGACCAAGAACAAGATCTATGAGTCGGATCTCATGAGCATTGCCTCCGCCTTCGGGGGACTTCTGCCTCAGCGATGGGGCGTCGTCGTTCACAACAGGACTGGACAGACGCTCAAGAGCAGCGACTGTTCCGCCTTCTATCAGGGCACCTATGCACAGGCGAGTTAACTCATGTTGATCAAGACATCATCGAGAATCGAGCCGCCCGTAGCGACCGGGCCCAGTCCAGATCATCCTTTGGCGCGTCGCCTTGTCGGCTGCTGGCTGTTCAATGAGGCGTCGGGTCGGGTCGTCCACGATGTGAGCGGCCATCATCACAATGGTGATTTCTCGGGTGGGCCCCTCTGGTCGTACGGACCGTTCGGACGCGCGATCAATTTCGACGGGAGCGACGACTGGATCAGCATGGGAGACTGTCTGGATTTGGGAACGGATGACGTTTCCATGCTCGCCATCGTCAGGTACAGCGCATCGGCTCAGCCGGATGAGTGGGGCGGCGTGCATTTCGGCGCGATCGCCGGAAAGGGACACCTGGACGGCGCCGGCCGTGGCTACGGACTATCGGTCAACAACGCAAACCAGATTTACTGGCAGGTCCGCAACCAAGCGAGCAATTTCAGCGTCCCTTCAGACAGCGCGCTCAATGACGGCCAATACCACGTGGCCGTGGGCGTATGCGACCGCGACAGCACAACCGGCACGCGGCTCTACATCGATGGACTCCGGCAGGCGGCCACCAACAATCCGACGTCTATCGATGGAAACGATCTGAGCGGATCCCGCGCATTTGCGATCGGATCGCGCCAGGGGGAAGACGACGGCGGGTGGTTCTGGGATTTTGCAGGCGCCATCGCCGTCGTCTACGTATGGAAGCGCGTTCTCACGGAGTCGGAAATCCGGCAGTTGTGGCGCGATCCATTTGCTCTGTTTGCTCGCCGGCGCTCTGTGGCTCTGGCCGCTTCGCCGGGCGGTGCGTTCGTCGATTGCGCCGGCTCGACAGGTGGGCAATCGACAGCCGTGGCATCTCTTTGTGTATCGAGAGACCTGTCCGCCTCAGTGCATGCGGCCACCTCCGCAACGATGACGCTACAGGTCGTCAGGGACCTCTCCGGCGTTTGTGCCGCCTCAACGACGTTGCTCGCGACCCTCCAGACAGCGGGCGTTGTCCTGCTCTCCGGCGCCACCGGTGGCGTCTCAGGATTGCAGGCGGCCCTGTGCGTCCTGGCTTCACAAGCCGCATTCGACGCGATGCCGCAGACGGAAACGCCCTGGCTGAGGGAAGCCCTCTTCCATGGAATGACCTCAGCGGCATTCAAGCTTGGGACCGTGCTGACGCAAGGCTGGTTCTGGGTGCGTCGCAATGGCTGTGCCGTTGTCTATCGCGGCGCCAACCTCGGGGACATTGATTTCAGCCGCATCCTCTGTGTGGCGGAGCCGGAGGCAAGAGAGTTTTCCCTTCCTGCGTATCTGTCGCACGCTCCCGGCTCGGCTCACTGCTACCTTGTACGACGGTTCAATAGCTGCGGCTATCGGGAGCGGACTACGGCCGCGGCGGTTATGGTCCGAATCACGCCGGACGGCCAACTGGCCAAGCCCTCACCCAATCCGGTCCTCGGTCTCAGGGCTGAGCAGGCCGGCTCCACCAGACTTCGACTGGTCTGGCTCTACAGTCCTCTTGGCCAGACAGTGACGCCGGAACACTTCGACATCTACTGGGATGGTGGCTCGGGGCAGATCGATCTCCAAAGCCCCATCGCCACGATCCCGTATCGAGGGCCAAGGTTCTATGCCTATGAGTGGAATGTCCCCGGCGATGGACAGTATGCGTTTGTCATGACCGCGGAAAGCGCGGACGGTATACAGAGTCCACCGTCGCCAAACGTGTCTTGCCAGACCAAAAACCTCCCACCCGAAGCGGCGGAGATCCTTGCGGCGGAGGTAGTCTGACCGAACGGGCTGTGTCGCACACGTCCATACATTCGATAGGAACTCCTATGAGCAACACAATCGACTTGTTTCAACCGGAGTACAAGCGGCTCAGCCTTCCGGCCGCCGTGACGATGGTCTTCATTGACGGGGCCCTTTGCGAGGACCTCGAACTGACCGAGATCGTTCGTAGCGGTTGGCCGGAGTTTGGCCGGGCGCGATTCGTCTATAACCCGGCGGCCGGGCAGGATGCAACCATACTTGCCGTTGAGGAGATGGAAAACCGATTCGGTATGGGCCGTCAGATCAGCGTGCGCCAGTGGTTCAATGCGACGCCGCCCGATGTGGCCGTGGCACACCTGCCCGTGTTTGTCGGACAGATCGAACAGATTGACGCGAGGATTGAGGCAACCACGGAGAGATTCGAGATTACGGCGAGGGATTTCAGCGCCGTTCTCGATCGCATCACGGTTCACGGGCAGCGTGTCTTTCACGGCGACTCCGCCGTATTTCTTTCAGGACTGGAGACCGTCTTCAATCCCGGCGGCCGGAGCAATGCGGCGGTCACGGCTGTCACGGTTGACGGGCAACCTCGCACGCCCTTTCACGCAGGGTCCGCAGGAGCCAAAGCCTGGAGCTACGCGGAGGCAATCAACTATCTGCTGAGTGAGTATCTTCCCGGCGGTCGGTTGTGCTGGCCGAGTATCGAATCACTGCTCGCTCTGACAGAGTGCGGTCAGGTCCGCGATCTTGACGTGACGGGTCTGAGTCTGCTCGAGGCCCTGCATCGGTGCAGCGAGGCCGCGGGCGTTCAGTTCCACTTCGTACCGCGACTTTCGGAGACCGGACCGGCCCGGGCGATCGTATTCTACCGAAACGGCCGCGGGCGAGCGGTTGAGTTGAACTGTCAGTCGAAGGGAGAGCTGTTGAGCCCTTCCCAAACGAACGTGGCCGCGTATCATGGCAAGAGACATCTGTACCCGACCACCCGCAGGTACGTCGGTCAGGGTGATTTCAAGGTATACGAAGCGACGTTCGAGCTGGTGAAGGCGTGGGACCCGGCGCTGGAGGATATTAACTACTACAAGTTCTCTCCTTCCACGAATCCGCAGTTTACAGAGGTCAAAGACATCTACCGCAAGTGGTGTCTCAATGAGGCGGGTGACTACACGGGCGAGCCTTACAACCAGGGTGAGCCGCATGACTTTTCCGGGATCTTCGCGGGCGGCTACGTCCATCGTCGAAGACGGTTTTGGCCGGCACTGAGTACGGACGCTCGGAGCAACTCCCTCGGTTATCTCCTCGAGGTCTCATTGGACGATGGCCTGAACTGGTCAGCCTACGTTCACGCCTTCAACAATCTGCTCGATGAATGCGGGATCTGGCTCAGCAGCGATCAACTCGACGTATACACCTGGGTGGCGGCTCTCAAGGGGATCTTACGGTTCCGGATTACCGCGTCAGTTGTCAGTGACGAGCGCCTGACGTGTGTCCTGGCGGACGGGCCGGTTGGTTCGGCGGCGCCGGTGATCGATCAGATTCTTACTCTGCCGCGTCGGTTCAGATACCGCAAGGTCTCGCCGCAGAGTGTCCTCTCGCAGACCGAGGGCGGCGAGCCGGATGAGGTGGACGACTCCGCCGCTTTGTGTGAATTCGTTCGCCGTCGCTGCACGGCATCTGCGGCCACCATCGAAACCGCCGACGTACAGACCCCCAGTCTCGCCCTGCACTTCCATCCGGGCGACAGGGTGACCTCCAGTCCCGAAAGCACAGACTTGCTGAGCCACAGGCGGGACAATCGCAGTCTGACCTGGATCGAGCGAGTCCGCATGGACTTCAGGAATCAGTGCACGAACCTGCGTCTGGTCAGGCAACGGACATGCGAAGGGTAAGCAATGCAGGAAACCAAAGGGGATCAAGTGAGAATGGCTCCTCCGAAGTGTGTGCCCGAATATCGCGGCGGGCCTTCTACGATTGGCCATGTGGAGCCGAGTCCCTCCTTTCTCTTGTCATGTCGAGCGGAGCGAAGCGCAGTCGAGACATCTGCCTGCGGACGAGGTGTGCCTCTCGTTCGCGACCGGACCTATCGACTATCACTCGGGGTGACAGAAAAGACCTGTCCTTCCAGAAAGCGTAGTCACACACCCTCCGAACAGGCTCGGCTGAAAGCCGAATCCGCAGTTTTGATCTTTGCATTTTGATCTTTGATTTTCCTCCGGAGGTTCCGATGGACCACAGACACATCACAGACCAGCAGCAGCTTCTGGCGGAGATGGCCCGTGAGGGCTCTGCGAATCGCCGGGAAGCTTCGGCCGTTGTCTCCTCGGGTGCCGGGGCCGGCGCCTGGACGGTGCGCGTCAAAAGTCACGTGACGCACAACGTCTATAACGTCCGTCGCGTGCTCATCGAGGAACCCGGTCTGCTCCCGATGGAAGTCGGCGAGCAGATGGAGGCGTTCAATCTGGTTGAATCCTTTCTGGGCACGGGCACCCTCGCGCCCGGGGCGTACGCCGTCATGCACCGCATCGGCGAGAAGAACGTCTTCCATGTCACACCGTGAGAGAGTTTCCAGAAGGCCGAAGGACCGAAGACAGAGAATGGACGGACGAGGACACATTGGCCGTCATCTGTCCGCGGCCCTCTGTCCTCAGAGTTGGAGGCAACGATGGCCGAAGAGAGCAAAGTAAACTGGCGGCTCGACCGCCGAATCAATCTATCCGTCCTGCTGCAACTGACCGTCCTCGCGTCGCTGATCCTCGGAAGCTGGGTCAACCTCCAGCGGCAACTCGACCTGCTCCAGCACGATGTCACCATACTGCTGCAAAGCCAGAAGGAATCCCAGCAGAAGCTCGAGCTGCTCTCGGAGAGAAGTATCTCCTACGAGTACCGTCTGCGCGCCCTCGAAAAGGCCGTCGACACCGGCGAGAGCAAATCAGGCGTGTAGCGCAGGAAGGTAGGCCATGCTCACCTCTTTCCATCCGTAGCGAGATGACTGCAAGAACTCGTTGACAACCGCGTCAGACGGCCGTGTGAGCAAAGAACGAGCAGAGTACGGAATCAACCAGGCGGTCGGACAGCTCGCATGACCCTTGTGGCATATCGCAAGATCACGTCAGGAACCAAGGAGAAAAGAAATGAGAGGAATCAATTCGATGCAACAACAGCACAAAGTCGTTCGATTGGCCGTGTGTCTATCTGTGGGTCTCGTTCTGGCGTCACTGTCCGCCGGCTGTGACAGCCTGCGGTTCGCCCCGAGCGAGAAGCAGAAGCAAAACGCCTGGCTGCACAACCGCACGGCGTTGGTGGCGGCCGAGACCGCCAGAACCGAGCAGAGCTCTCAAGAACTCCAGTCGCTGACCAGGCTGTCTGAATCGCAGAGCCGGGCCTTCACATCCTATTGCGGCCTGCCGAAGGAATACCCGCCGGCAGGGACAGCGCAAGACATCCTGGTGCAATCGAACTGGCAGTTGGCCGATACGGCCCTCGCGGAATCCGCCGAGCGCCCGGACGCGTGGCAGGTGGCCGACTCCATGCTCGAGATGGGCATCGGCTTGTGCGCGCTGCTCGGGGGCGTCTACGGTACCCGGGCCGTGCGATTCCTCCAGGACACCCGCACGAAGTCCCAGGCCCTCAAGGAGATCGTGGAAGGCAACGAGCTGTTCAAGAAGCAGAACGAGGCGCAGACCCCGGCCTTCAAAGCCGCCCACCAGCACCAATCCCCCCCCACACGACAATTGGTGGCAGCGATCAAAGGATAAGCTCCCGCCGACAAGGAAGATCAGAAATCAAGATGCAAAGATCAAACTTGTGGAGTCGGCCTTCGGCCGACGCTGGTCTCATGGGGATTTTGCGTTTTGATTTGTCATTTTGCTTCTTGAAGTTTGATTCTTGCATTGCCGCCGGTTTGCCCAGACTGCACGCCCCCCGCGGCAAGAGCGTCTGTTCGCGAGGAGGCCGGCGATGTGATCGTGGGCCTCCGTGCCGGCCCGGGATTGTGTCGGCGGGTGGTTTGAAAAAGGCGTTTTTTTTTGACATGGCGTCGTAGGTCCGATAGAATGATGTTTGTCGATTTGTCTGCATGAAGAGGGTACGACACATGGATTATGTCGCAGAAATCTTCGACAGACTTGGGGAGTTGTTCGTGACCGTGTGGTTCTATCTGTGGCACCTGGGCTGGCGGAGTTTTCTGCTGCTGGCCGTGGGCGTCCCGTTCATGGCCATGGCCGTGATCTGGCTGACGGAGAAAGCCGGACTCCTCGTCTCTCACAGGCGGTGAGCCTGCCGCGCATACGCGGTGTTCGTAAGAAGCGAGCGGACCCGTGATGTTGCCTAAGATGTGTTATTACCCAAGTCGATGGCAACCTCCGCGATCTGGGGTATCTGTGAGGAGGCGTCTGTCTCTGGCGTGGATAGATGGCCCCCCCCCTTAGGCGCGGCCCGACACTTACGGTATCCCGGGCGGCCGGGCCCCCGCCTGCCGCAGTGCGGGCCAGTCGGCGAACGCGAGATAGAACGGCAGGATGATGTTCGCGATCGGCACCAGCATGAGCAGCGCCAACGGCCCGGGGAAGCCCGCCTTCGCGCAGATCTTCCAGAACGGAAGCACCGTGAGCAGGATTCCGACGATTACGCCCCCGAACATTAAGCAGAGGATGAGTGCCAGTTCAAACGCACCGGGAATGGAAGGGCCTTGCATCGTGTCTCCTTTCTTCTCTCGCGGATCGCCGTCTCCGGCGTCTTCGCACATCCAATCGCGCTCACGCGCTGGTGCTCGGCCATGATTGGCGACCGCGTCTCATCATAGGCCCGGCGCCGCGACCCGTCAACGGCGGATGCGTGCCATGGCCGTTCCAACGGTTGTGGGAATCTCGTGAAAGCCCAAGCAGTTGTGGTCTTACGGCAGGCAGGGCACCAACCAGTAGTATGAAAGACCAAGAACCGCGCTTGTTTGGACGGCTGCTGCGTGCCCAGCGGAGATACCGTGACGGGACGCACTTTCCGATGCCGGCGCGGCGCGAAGAACAGGAACCCGAGAGTGTCGGCTAATGTCTCTTGGTCTCCATGTCGATAATCACTACAGGATCGCATCTGTCGACAGAAAGGCACGAGCATGAGAGAATGGCAGCAGCATGAATTGACCGCCCTGAACCACTCCGGCGATTTCACCTGTCCGCACTGCGAGGCGGGCGGCTTTGAAGTCCTGGCCATGGACCGCCACCTCACGGACAATCAGCAAACGGATTGCGCGTTGGTGATGCGATGCCTGCGGTGCCTGGATCTTTTCTGGCACTGGGTCGAGACGGAGAGCTTTTCGGACCAGGCTATGTTGGCGGTGCCTGCGGCCGTGGGTGAGCCTTCGCAGCAAGCCGATTGACCCAACTGCGCTGATCCGGGGACGGCCGGCAACGGCCGAGTTATCCGGACCTTCGCGATTCCCAAGTCCATCCGATCGTTCTTTCACGCCCCCTGTTTCTGCAGCCGTCGCAGCAGCGCCATCGCGGCAACCTTGTCGTCGGCCACATCAAAGAGTTTGTGCAAGCCGGCCACGTAGAGAATGCAGTGGGTGGCCATGCCCATGTCGCACAGGATGAGCCTTTGCCCGCGTTCGTGGAGCGCTTTGTGCAGCAGGACGAGGCTGCCGATACTGGGCGATTGTATGATACCCACCCGGGAGAGGCTGACGATTGCATCGACGGCGTCCTTGTCACGGACGTGTCGGCGCAGCGACTCAAGGTCGACGCGCAACCGCGGCTCCGGTGACACGTCGGCATATACCACACCCGGTTCTACCACGCAAAGACTCATAGCACCTCTCAAACTTGTTCTGTCTATCGGCAAAGGGACAGTCCGCCTTCTCAAGAATCCGACGGGATGGAATGCGCCGCGGTCAGTAGTCTTTGAATTTGCGCATCCAGGAGGGCCAGTCGGTGCTGTCGGCGCCGCCGGCGCGAGTCCAGGGGCCTATCGTGTTGAAATCGGGACCCCATTTCAAGGTCCAAAGCTCCTTGAGGCCGACCTTGCGGACGGACCAGTCCATGAAGAGGGCGTTGATGAACCCGCCGTGGCGCGGGATGCAGAAAGCCCGGATGCTGTTGTTGCCGATCCTGGGATCCGTGGCGGCCTCACTCTCCGACGCCGGTGGGGTGTCGTAATGAGTCGGGTAGCCGGCCCACAGAGCGCCATCGAGCATGAGCGGCACGCTGCTGACGCCCTTGCGATAGACGTTCGACCAGCGCTGCTCCTGCGACGGCGGCTGCGGGCCAAAGCCTTCCCCGCCGTCGTAGGCGGGAGTGTAGCCATTGATGCCGTAGCTGCCGGCCCGGTGCGAGTGCCGTGGGCAATACCAGGCCAGGAAGGTGCCGCCGGCCCCGGTCGGGCTGGTCTTGCGCGTGGCCAGCGGGCAAAATACCTCGTAGTCGAAATTGTCGAGGTAGTACGCGAACTGCTGCGTTCGGCAGCGATCCCAGGCGTCACGGTCGCGCAGACGCCCCTCGTTGCCGTCGGCGAGGATGGCGAAGAGCAATCCCCACTGGCGCAGGTTCGCTTGGCAGATCGTCGTCTTCGCCTGCCGCCGGGCGCTGTGAAGGACGGGCAGCAGAATCGCCATCAACAGGGCGATCACGGCGATGACCACCAGCAGCTCGATGAGCGTGAACGCCCCCCAGCGGGCATTGCCCTTTGAATGTGCCACTCGAAATGTTCGGTCATTGGCCATCGACATTTTCCGCTCAGGCCCGTCCATTATACCACCAAGGTCCCTGCGGAGACAATCAGAACACGCTTGGCGAACAGCCCATCCGCCCGCGGGGCATACGCAGCTCCCTGGCGTACCGCCATACGGTGCCACCTCGCAAAATTGCGTATTTTCCGCAATGGTTTTCGGCGGTTGATATGGCATAATGGTGTCATCCGGCTCAGAAAAGGCATCGCGTTCGCGAGGATTCGTCATGAACGGTCGCCTGTATCCTCTTTTGATCCTGACAGGCATTGTGCTTCTTTGTACGGTGGGCCTGTCCGCAGGACCACCGGCCGCCGAGGCGGACCAGGTCGGCCCACCCCCGGATGCGCGGCTCGCACGGGGCGACAATGCCCGCGTTGCCGTGCTGATCTCGTTTCGCCATGTCCCCGGTCCTAGCGAGCAGGCCCTCGTCCGTAGCCGGGGCGGGGCGATCAAATACAGCTACCGGGTGGTGCCGGGCATCGCGGCGTCGATGCCGGAGAAGGCCGTGGCCGCACTGCGAGCCAGTCCGGGCATAACGCGGATCGAGCCCGACGGCCAGGTGCATGCCGTCGACGCTGAGCTCGACCGTTCCTGGGGCGTCAAACGCATCGGTGCCGGCGTCGTCCACACGTTCCCCAATACCGGAGCCGGGGTCAAAGTCGCCATCATCGATACGGGCATCGACTACGGCCATCCGGATTTGGCCGCCAACTATCGGGGAGGTTACGACTTCGTCAACGGCGACGATGATCCGATGGACGACCACAGTCACGGCACGCATGTCGCCGGCATCGTGGCCGCCCGGGACGACGATGCCGGCGTAATCGGTGTCGCTCCCGACGCGGAGCTGTATGCCCTGAAGATCCTGGATGCCTCGGGCTCCGGAAACGACAGCGACTTGATCGCGGCCATGGAGTGGGCCGTCACCCATTCCATGCAGGTGGTGAACCTGAGCCTGGGGACGTCCACGGACCCGGGATTTCTCGTCCGGCAGGTGTTCGACGAGGCGGCGACTGCGGGCATTGTGACCGTGGCGGCGGCGGGCAACGCCGACTTCTTCGGCCTGATTGGAGACACCGTCCAGTGGCCGGCCCGGTACGATTCGGTCATCGCCGTGGGAGCGACGGACAATGTGGATTCCCTGGCGTATTATTCGAGCACCGGTCCGGAGGTCGAGCTGGCGGCGCCGGGGAACAACATTTATTCGACCGTCCTCAACGGGCAGTGGGCCACCAAGAGCGGCACGTCCATGGCCGCGCCGCATGTAGCGGGCACGGCGGCCCTGGTCATCGCCGCCGGCTATGCGGACGTCAGGGACCGGCTACGCGCCACGGCCGACGAGCTGGGCGTGCCCGGGCGGGATACCTGGTACGGCTACGGGCTCGTCGACGCCGCCGAGCCGACAGCAGGACCGGCCCTGCCTCCCGTCGCGGACTTCATAGGTACGCCGACCAGCGGTTATGTCCCGCTCACGGTGCAGTTCACAGACCTGTCCACGGGAACGGTGACAAGTTGGGTGTGGAACTTCGGGGACGGCGAGACGTTCGGCCAACAGGATTCGACCCACACCTACACTAGCGCCGGTACATACAAGGTCAGCCTGACCGTCGCTAATGGAGAGGGCTCAGACACAGAGACCAAGGTCGGCTACATCACTGTCACGGAAGTGCTGCCGCCGGTGGCCGACTTTTCCGGCAGTCCGACAAGCGGAACGGCGCCGCTGACCGTGAACCTTACGGACCTCTCCAGGGACGCCACGGCCTGGTCGTGGGATTTCGGCGATGGAGACAGCTCGAGCGCTCAGAATCCGTCGCATACATACGGCAATGCCGGGAGCTACGCGGTCACTCTGACGGCCACGGGCCCGGGAGGCACGAATACGGTGACCAAGGCCGACTTTGTAAGCGTGGTCCCTCCGGAGCCGCCGCCGGTCGCCACAATGATGTACGTGTCCGACATCACCATGCGGCACCGACGGGCGGGCAAGAATTATTTCGTCTACACGCAAGTCACCGTTCTTGATGATCTGGGAGAGGTGGTCTCCGATGCGACGGTGGTCGTGGAAACCGTATTGCCGCCGGTGGGGAACACCAGCCTCATCCAGATGGGTGTCACGGGCCCCGACGGCGCCGTTGTGCTGTCCCTGAAGTGGCGAGTGACGGGAACCTATACTTCGACTGTGAACGGAGTTTCGCACGAGTCGCTCACATACGAGCCCTCCGACAACGTTGAGACTACCTGCTCTTACGAAGTGCCGTAGCGGCAATACGGTCTAAAAGAGGAAGTAGAGGTAGGAGCCGACGATATTGGTGTCATGCCAGGAGTTGTCCTCCTGCTCGTCGAGCTTCCAGCAGTAGAACAGTTCGAGGCGGATCTGCTCGTGCAGCGGAAGGAAGAGGCCGCCCTGGAGGCGGTGCTGGTTAAAGTCCTCATCGTCGAAGCGGATGAAGATCTCCTCGGCCAGGTACGGCAGGATCTTTGTGGAGCTCAACAGAGGCTCCGGCGCGATCAGGACCTTGTTGCGGTACCGCCAGACGTCGTCGTCTTCCTCGGGCATACGATACTCGAACCGCGAGCGGCTGACGACCGTCAGGCCGCAGGGCCGGCCCTTGACGATGAGGTTGACCAGCGGACGATGCTCGAGCAGCCATTCGTCGCCGTCCTTCTCGAAAGTCTCCTTGTAGCCGAATCCCACCGTGAACCAGTCGGCGAGACCCAAATAGTAGAGGCCCAGGTCCGCCTGAATGTCGTCGAGCCGGCGGGCCTCGTCGCCGAACGTGAGCCGCTCCTCGACCTTGACCTTCCACTGCTCATCGATGGGGACGAGAAAGCTCACCTTAGGCCAGTACTCGAAGTCCCCATCGTCCGAGGCCGACGACCGCGGAGACACACACAGGGAAACAGTCGCGGCCAGGACGAGAACGCCCCACCGTTGCACGGGGACTATGCTGCTGTAATTCGTCATTGTCCAGTAGGTCCTTGACCGGTCTAACCGTTCGAGCCACGCGGCGCCGCTGGCGCGTGCGCAAAAAGTTGCCCCATTGTATCGGTCGCGGGCCATGACGCAACGACCCCGCAACAAAGAGTGGGTGCATATCGTCTATCCTTGTGCTATTCTGGTGGCCCAAGACAGTCAACAGGGACAAGGTCGTGGCAATGTGAGGTTCATCATGAGTCGATCATGCGCGTTTTCCACAGCGTGTCTTGCGTTATCATTCGTTGTCGTTGGCTGCCATCCGTCGGTGGGTGATCGTGCCGATGCTGACCGGCGCGGGCGGATTGAGTTGCTGCGGGACCGCTGGGGTGTGCCCCATATCTTCGCGGATACGGACGCCGGCGCGATGTATGGGCTGGGGTACGCCACGGCACAGGACCGGGCCTTTCAGATGTACTACAACCTGCGGATCATTCAGGG
>Ga0114922_10001932_pt1 | contig 19589 bp, 20 predicted proteins | sample AartaG_FD_100975 | JGI IMG/M metagenome (GOLD analysis project Ga0114922, IMG submission 100975) | Deep subsurface microbial communities from Aarhus Bay to uncover new lineages of life (NeLLi) - Aarhus_00045 metaG | ecosystem: Environmental > Aquatic > Marine > Oceanic > Sediment | place...
AAAAAGGCTGTCATCCAAAAACAGGATCCTTCAGCCAAAAAAACGGCAGACAACACCGAGTCCGGTTCAGATGAGGGAGGCGGATCGGCGATAAGTCTCGGCGTCGGATCAGGATCGGGAGGAGGTGTCGGGTTCGGTTCGGAGTTTTCCTCCCAGATAGGCCTATCCAATTTTCCCTTCAACTACTATCTGGAAAATATGATCGGCCGAATATCGAGCAACTGGCTAAAAGCGCAAGTCAGTTCGGGGATGTCCGACGAACTGTTCACGGTCGTTAGGTTCAAAATTTACAGGGATGGCAAGATATCGGTCGTGGAGATCGAAGAGTCATGCGGGATTCGAGCCCTAAACATGGCCGCAGTCCGGGCCATCCAATCTTCAGCTCCCTTCGCTCCTCTCCCTGATGGATACGAAGAGGAGACTCTGATCATACATCTCAGATTCGAGCATAAAAAATGAAAAAAAGAGACATTTTCCTTTATGGCACCTTTTTGTTGGTCGTGGTCCTGTTACTTCCTGCCCAGCAGGAAGTTTATCTGAGCATCAGAGAGGGGATGCCGGCCATTCCCCTGGCAATTCCCGAATTCGTCGTCCATGATTCCTCCCCAAGTACCCAGGAAGCCGCTCAAGAGCTTCGCCAAACTCTGCAAGCAGATTTGAAGTACAGCCGGATTTTCGAGGAATTGCCGAAGAGTTTTTACAGCTATATCCGCCCGCTCAATCCTGAAAATATATTTTTCAAGGATTGGGAGTCCATTTCGGCCAAGATATTATTCGTGGGAGAAATATCGGATGGCGATGGGAATGATGTCGTATTCGAGGGAAAGGTATACGATGTTAAGGCAGGAAGGGGAATATTCGGAAAACGATACAAGACCAATAGGTCTCTCCTTCGCTTCGCTGCCCATAAAATGGCAGACGAGCTGTTGCGCATGTGGGGAGAACGCCCGATCTTCACTTCCAAAATCGTGTTCAGCTCGAACAGAGACGGCAACTGGGAACTCTACATGATGGATTATGATGGGCACAACCAAACCCGGTTGACCTTTAACAAAGTCACGGATTATATGCCGGCATGGTCGACCGATGGCAAAAAGATCGCCTACACTTCCTATCAAGGAACAAAGGCCATTTTGTATATCTTGGAAGTTTATGAAGGAAAACGGCAGGAAGTCTACAGCAGAGGGACAAGTTTCGCGCCCAATTTTTCCTCGGATGGGAAAAAAATGGTGTTTTGCTCTCAAGAGGAAGGAGGGAATACCGAGATCTATGTCGCCACGAGCGAGGGCAAAAACGTCCGAAGGTTGACTTTTAACAAAGCCATCGATACGGCTCCCTGTTGGTCACCAACAAGCCGCCAGGTCGCTTTCACCTCAGACCGAGGGGGAACTCCTCAAATATACATCATGGACGCAGAAGGTTCGAACGTCACCCGGGTCAGCTTTGGGGGTAATTACCACGATGCTCCGGCATGGTCTTCCCAAGGAGACAACATCGCTTATGTGTCCCGGGTGGATCAAGTTTTCGACCTATACGTCCTGAATCTCCGCACAAAACAGATCATGAAACTCACCGAAAGCAATGCCCGGAACGAATTTCCCACCTGGTCTCCTGACGGACGGCACCTGATTTTCACCTCGAATCTCAATGGAACCCCCCAGCTCTACAGCATTGACTATGACGGCAGAAATCTGCGCCGCCTTACGTCCCAGGGGGAAAACAAACTTCCCGATTGGTCACTATAAAATTATCGAGCAGGAGTTCACTAAAAAAATAGATGGATATGTTGTGTATTGCGAAAAGGCATGATGATGTCGGCGTTTTTTATGAATAATTCACCAAGTTCGCAACGGAGGAGCGGTTCGCCTGCAGGGTAAAAGATGCCGATAGTTAAAATTTGAAGCTCTTTAAAGGAAAGTATTGGCAGATTTTATGAATAATTCAGGATTATGATGTTGACAGATAACAAGTTTGGTTGTATAAAAAGAGCGCAAGGTTCCAAATAATAAGTAAGGATAAACCTTCAAGGAGGTCAAATGAAAAAAGTTATAATCCTAACGCTGGTGTGTTTACTGGTTTTTGGTTTCACAATCTCATGCCGTAAAAAGGTCGAAGAAACCCCTCCCCCGCCGCCCCCTCAGGTGAAAGAACAACCCAAGGTTGAAAGGGTTGTCGAACAAGCCCCACCAAAAGAACCAGAACTCACAGAAGAAGAAATTTTCATGAACAAATCCCTCGAAGAAATAAACCGCGAGGCTCCCCTCCGGATGATCAATTTCGACTTTGACAAATATTTCATCAGGGACAATGCCAAGCCGATTCTTGAAAGTAATGCTGGATGGCTGAAAAAATTTAAAACCGCTCAGATCCTGATCGAAGGGCACTGCGATGAAAGAGGCACCGAGGAGTACAACCTTGCGCTGGGTGAAAAGCGAGCCAGGAGCGCTTTCGACTATCTCGTTTCTCTCGGAGTATCCCCTAGCCGTCTTAAAACCATCTCGTATGGAAAAAGCCAACCCTTTGACATGGGGCACACAGAAGCAGCCTGGGACAAAAACAGACGAGCCCAATTCACGATCATCGCAAAATAGCTTATGACCCATAGACTTTTTCTGAGGATATTTCTTTCCCTTCTCGTCCCCCTTCTGCTTTGCGGAACCCAAAAAGAAAAAAAAGCGTATGAGCTGATCTATCAGGATGTACAGATCTTGAAGCAACAGGTCCTGGAGCTCGAAAAAAAAATCGGGCTCCAACGAGATGAACTTAAAACCATAAAACAACAGATGGAAGAAATTATTTCGCTGATGCGTGCGTTCCATTCCCAACAGGTGAGCATGCAAGAAGACCAAAAAAAAGTCCCAGCTCAATACAAGATCGTGATGGAAAAACTGGACACCGTGACCGTGCAGCTCTCTCGCTTTTCAGAGGACTTGATGGAGATCAAGAACGCATCCATCCCCCTTCTCCAACAGGTAGAACAAGCAGAAGAATCAGGAGAAAACCTAGAAGAAGCCCCACAACCGACGTTAGCAGATGATACCGGGGAAGAGCAGCAAAAAGAGGAAGAAACAAAGTCCCCTCTTCCCCCAAACCTTTCTCCGCAAGAGATCTACAACATGGCATACGCCGATTATCTGAAAGGAAATTTTGCGCTGGCCACCGACGGTTTCAAGATCTATTTGGATAACTTCCCACAGAGTCCTTTTGCCGATAATGCTCTCTACTGGATCGGGGAATGTTATTTCAGCCAGAAAGAGTACGAAGAGGCGATCTCCCGATATAACGAATTGATCCTGAACTACCCTCTTGGAGATAAGGTTCCTGCAGCCTACTTACACAAAGGCATAAGCTTGATAGAGTTAGATCGGAACGAAGAAGCCCTTTCCGTGTTTAAACTGATGGTAAGCAAATATCCTCTGGAAGAAGAAACAAAAATCGCTCAGGAAAAAATAAAAGAGCTGATGTCAAAAAATGAGAGATATCAATAGTCTGAACAAGGTTACTTTGATCGGCCGATTGGGACGAAATCCTGAACTTCGGTATCTCCCGCAATCAGAGCGCGCTCTCGCTCGCTTTACGCTAGCCACCAATGAGCGTTATTTCAAGCCGAGCACGAACGAAAACGACATTCGGGTAGAATGGCACCGTATCGTGGCTTGGGGAAAGCTTGGAGAATTTTGCGAGAAGTATCTCAACCAAGGAAAACAGATCTATCTGGAAGGAAAACTGCGGACACGCAGCTGGCAGGACAGAGAAGGAAACAAAAGATATTCCACAGAAGTCGAAGCGCAAAACATCATCCTGCTCGGCCGTAAAGACGAGACGGAAAGACAAGAGGAAAATTTTCCTGTTGAGGAAAGCTCTATCCCTGACATCGAAGGTGAACCGGAAGGAGACGAAGAGGTCCCGTTTTAGAAAAGTCTTCGATTTGCCTTTTCATCCGGCCGAAAAATAAGTCCGATATTTCTGGAATTATTCACTATGAATCATGGTAAGACAACAGATATAGAGCTTTTCCAGAAAGCGATCACAGAAGAGATCAGACCCTGGGGAAAATTCCGCTCCTTTCCGCTTGGACAGGCCGGCAGCATTAAGATCATAACGGTCAAATCCGGAGAAGTTCTGTCTCTCCAATACCATAAAAAGCGGAGTGAATTCTGGATCATCCTGGACGAAGGATTGGAGGTGACGGCTGGAGATCAAGTTTGGCAACCCAAGTCGAATGAAGAAATATTCATTCCCTGTAAAATTCCCCACCGTGTCCGCTGCATCGGTCAAAAACCAGCCCGCATAATGGAGATCTGGATAGGCAAGTCAGAGGAATCGGACATCATCCGACTAGAAGATGAATACGGTAGAAGATAAATGATGAGGAAGATTCTTATCATCGACGATGATAGGGTCACCCTGACCATGCTTGAGATGATCCTATCCCGTCACGGATATCTGACCTTGAGCGCAAAGGATGGTGCAGAAGGCCTTGAGATCGCCATAAGAGAAAAACCGGATGTGGTGATAAGCGACATGTTGATCCCTAAAATACACGGGCTAGATCTTTGCGCCAAAATAAAACAAGATCTCCAGCTCAAAGAGACCAAGGTTATTTTAATGACCGCTGTGTACAAAGGTGCATCTTTCAAGTTCGAGGCAAAAGACAGCGGGGCTGACCACTTCATCGAGAAGCCGATCAACACGAATGATCTTCTCAATAAACTGGACGAATTGATCGCAAAATAAAATCCCGTTTTTATCCCCAGGTTTTGTGATCACAATTCCATCAGAAATGCTTTGGGATGTTTGAACAGGATTCTCTCGATGACACACTCTTCGATCTCCTGAGCCGTTTTCAGCATCAAGGCTTCCTGGACTACCTCTTCTGCTGTTTTGTGCTCCACAGACCGTAAAACATTCTTTATCCTGGGAATAAAGATCGGATTCATGCTGAACTTGCGCAGCCCAAGACCAAGAAGGACGATGGCCGAAAGGGTATCCGCAGCCATCTCCCCGCACACCGTTACCTCTTTATTCTCTCTCTGTACCGTGTCGATGATAAATTTTAGGAGCCTCAATACGGATGGATGGAGGGGTTTGAAAAGATAGGAAACCAGTTCATTCGAACGATCCACGGCCAGGTAGTACTGGATAAGATCATTGGTCCCTATACTGATATAATCCACTTCCTTTATCAATATATCTGTAAGAGCAGCGGCAGCAGGAACTTCTATCATCACGCCCAAAGGAATGTTCTCGTTATAGGAAATGTTTTTCTGCTTCAGCTCCCGCTGAACTTCCTGAATCAGCAATTTTACTTCTTTTATTTCTTCAAGCTCTGTGATCATCGGAACAAGAAGCTTGACATTTCCCAGAGCACTGGCCCTCAAAATCGCTCTCAACTGGATCTTGAAGATCTCCCTATCACGCAAGGAAAGTCGTATAGCACGAAGACCCAGGGCAGGATTTGGTTCTTTTTCTATTTTTAACTGGGGCAAATTTTTCTCGCCACCCATATCGAACGTCCGTATGTATACAGGGGAGGGATAGGAATCCTTCGCTATCTGAGAGTATATCTCGAAGTGAGCCTCCTCAGAAGGCGGAGTCGAACTCTGGAGGTAAATGAATTCCGACCTAAAAAGGCCTATCCCCTCGGCTCCCAACGAAAACGCCAGCGGGACTTCTTCGGGAAGCTCGATATTGGCCAAAGGTGAAAAATCAAATTTATCCAAAGTCGTTGAACTCAGCTTCGCAATTTTTTCCAGTTCTTTCCTGTAGTCGTCGTATTTTTGTTTCTTGCTTGCAAATTCCTTCCGCATGGCCTTGGGAGGATTGATCAAAACCTCTCCATCTGTGCCGTCAACGATTAAAACATCCCCGTTTTTCACTCTTTGGGAAATATTCCGTAGGCCCATCACAGCCGGTATGTTCAATGACCTGGCCAATATCGCTGTATGAGAGGTTTGCCCTCCCATATCAAGGGCCACAGCCAGGACATTTCTCTTGCTAAGCCGCAAGGCAGCCTCTGAAGGGAGAAGCTCGTGGGCCACAAGGATCTTTTCTGTTCCGTCCTCCTTTTTTCCCGTCTCGGTCGGCTCTAAATTTTTGTATATTTTTGAGAGGACATCGGCAACGTCGAACTTACGCTGCATAAGATATTCATCATCGATAGACTCGAACAGCTTCTGATATTTGTCATTCACACGAGAGATCGCCCACTCTGCCCTGACCTTTTCTTTCTGTATGATCTCTTGTAGGGAATTCAGCAAGGATTTATCTTGCAGTATGAGGAGATGAGCCTCGAATATGAACGCGTGTTCCTCGCCGACAATTTGTTTAATATTATCCTTTATCTGCACAAGCTGTTTGTGTGCTCGCTCGATCGCCTCTTCTAAACGATGCAACTCGACATCCACATGCTGAGCAGAAATGGTCTCCTTTCTTGTCGTGAAGACAACTTGTTCGGTCAGTTGCACTTCTCCGATGGCAATTCCCGGAGAAACGCCGACCCCTCTTAATCTGATGTACTCCATTCGAACTATTCTTCCTCTTCAAATAAGTTTTCGACCAAAGAAATCAATGCTTTCATAGCCGACTTTTCGTCCTTACCCGATATCTTCAATTTTATCTCTGTCCCCTGCACGGCAGCCAAAGTCAGGATACCCAAAATGCTTTTTCCATCGATCAACACATCATCTTTCTCTATTTTGACAGATGCCCTGAATCTGTTCGCCAATTTGACAAATTTCACCGCTGCTCTTGCATGCAACCCCAGTCTATTGATTATGTTAACTTTTCTCTGTAACATGGATCAGGATAATTTCGTTAAATCAATGCTTGGAGCTCAAAAGAGCACTGGCAAGATGAATATTTTTCTTTCCTTGTTCAACGACCTTTTTGGCCACCTCTTTCAATTTGTTGCTCCTCTGGAGGGAGACAAACTTGATGAGCATCGGCAGATTGACCCCCGTTATGATCTCGATTCTGTCATCTTTCAGAAAGCTGAAGCTCAAATTGGATGGCGTTCCTCCAAACATATCCGTGAAGATCAAGATACCGTTTTTCTGGTCAACCGTTTTCAAAGAATGGTTTATCTTGCGCTTAGAATCCTCAACATCATCGTACCATCCGATGGAAATAGCTTCCATATTCACCACTTCACCTAAAATAATCGTGAGGGCATTCAGAAGCTCTTCGGCCAATTTTCCGTGGGAAACGATAATTCCACCGATCATTTTTTCGGCTTCTCCATTTTTCCACTCAATAAAACAGACTCAATTTCAGATTCTTTATATTGTATAAAATTCTACCATTAAATGGGAACAATCTTAAGTTTTTTATTTAAGAGAAATGAGATCGGTTCTTTTTATGCTTTTTACTATTTAAACATATCTCGGTGATATGTTCTGGCTTTATAGTTCTGGCTCGCAAGATGTTCTTTCAATCGAGCCGCTAGCACGACAGATCTATGTTTTCCTCCGGTGCATCCCATCGCAATGGTCAAATAGCTCTTCCCCTCATCTGCAAACTTGGGTATCAGGTAATCCACAAACCTTAAAAGTCTGATCAGGAAAGATTGGGTTTCCTTTGCTTGCAGGACATATTCCTTAACCTTTTTGTTTCGTCCTGTTTCATCCCTCATCGAATCGATATAGTGAGGATTCGGTAAAAATCGAGTGTCAAAAACCAGGTCTGAATCGAGAGGAATCCCATATTTATATCCAAAACTCACCACAACGATCTGAAGACTCAACCCTTTTTTCCTCAAAAACTGCCGGGTCAGAATTTCCTTGAGCTCAGCTAAGTTGGTAAAAGATGTATCAAGAACCTCATCGGCCAGGTTCTTGATCTTGGCCAGCCTCTTCCTTTCCAAAGCAATCCCTTCTCGTACTGACTTCTTGGTGGCCAGAGGATGAGGCCTCCGGCTTTCGCTGAATCTTTTGAACAAGACCTCATCAGAAGCTTCCAGAAACATCAGGTAAGGCTGGACATTTTTCCGAATGGACTGGAGGACATTGGGAAATTCTTTGGCGAATCCGATCTCCCTGATGTCGACAACAAGCGCAACCTTTTCTATCTCGACTTCTTTCCTTGTCCACAGGTCCACAAAACGAGGGATCAGTTTTGTCGGAAGATTATCGATACAGTAATACCCCAGATCTTCAAGAAATCGGCTAACCACTGTCTTCCCAGAGCCAGAAAGTCCTGTAATGATCAAAAACCGGGAATCTCTTTTTTTGTCTTTTTTCATTTTTAGCGAATCGCTAAGGCTCGGTCTAACTTTTTAGTGATCTCTCTAGCAGCATGATATCCTTTCTGTTTCAACATGAAGACTTTGCAGGCTACTTCGATAAGAGTGGCGATGTTCCTTCCTGGGGCCACAGGAATAGATATCTTGGGAACATCCACACCTAGAATCTGTCGACTCTCCGGGAATTTAAGGCCAAGCCGATCATACTCCTTTCCCTCTTTCCATCGTTTTAACATGATGATAAGATCGACTTCCGTTTTGGGACAGATGGATTTGTCGCCAAAAATCTTTTGGATATTGATAATCCCCAATCCTCGAATCTCCATAAAATTCCGCGAAAGTGGAGCTGCTGATCCAACCAATTTCCCGCCCGCGTCCTTTTGAATTTGGACGATATCGTCGGAGACAAAAAGATGTCCTCTTGATATAAGCTCCAATGCGCTTTCGCTTTTGCCTACGCCGCTGTCACCCAAAATGAGAATCCCTTGTCCAAAAATGGTGAGCAATCCACCCGATAAAACATGTTGTGGAATCGCGTAGGTGGAAAATATTTTTCTCAACTGGGCCTTACCTTTGCTTTTTGTGAGTTCGGTGATGAACAGGGCAATCCGCCTTTCCTTCGCATATTGTTTGACAGACCGGGGATAGGGCAACCCATCCGTGAGGATAAGGCAAGGCATGCTGCGGAGTTCTTCCTGGATATAATTCTTCCTCTGACTCGAAGAAATTCGTTCTAGCTTCTGAATCTCGCTCTTCCCCCATAGCTGCACAGGAAGTGAATCTTTCACCAACGCGGATGTCTTGATAATCTTGGAAAATCCTATTCGTCCTAAAACTAGGCGTAACTCTAAAGGAATTTTGGCCTTTTGATAGAAATGACGGACTTGAAGGGAACCTCCCCTTCCTTCACTCATTTATTTTCTCTTCTTCTTCCCTTATGATATCGAGGATTTCTGGAACGTTTTCTGCCTCCAATACTTTTTTCAGAAGAGAATTCGCCTTGCGCACAAGATGGGCGATGGCCGCAAGAATTTGGAGGTTCAAACTCGGGTTGTCAGGAGAGGAAGCCACCAAGAAAAAAAGATGAGAAGGCTTTCCATCCAAGGAATGGAAGTTGACACCACTCTTGGATATGGCCAACATCACGACAGGGTCTTTGATGCCCTTCAGTTTGCAATGAGGGATGGCAACTCCCCCGCCGATTGCCGTACTCCCCAATTTCTCTCTTTGGATTAGTTTTTCATACAGGTCCTTTTCCCTAGCAATACGATTTCTTTTTTTTAGAAAACCGACAATCTCCCTAAGAACATCTTCCCTCTCTTTAGATTCCAAGCCCAAAAGGATCATGTCATGAACCAGCAAATTTTGGATCTTCAATTCCTTCTCTCTCAATCCGATAGTTTATTTCGGTTCTATTAAACCATAATTTCCATCTTTGCGTCGATAGATAACGGCCCAGTTTTCTGTCTCCACAGTCCGAAACAGAAAAACCTCTTCTTTGCTGGTTTCCATTTGCACGAGCGCTTCCTCAACAGACATGGGTTTCATTGTATAACTCTGGCCACGAATCACTCTTTTCGGCCTCTTTTTTTCTTCCATCGGAACAGAAAATGTTTCTCTCTCTCTGACCCTCCTTCGCTTCCTTTCCCTGAGCTTCTCCCTCTCCTTTTTAACTCTCTTTTCGAGATGATCAAAAGCTCCGATAAGAGAACTGGACATGTCGTGCGTTTCTTCGATAGTGTTCAACGATGCGTTTTTCATTTTCAGGTTGATCTCTACTTTCTGCCTGTACTTTTCGACGGATAAAAGAACATCTGCCTCGATCTGATTTCCAAGCAATTTCTCCAACGATTGGATTCTTTTCTCACAGTACTGCTTCATCTCATCGGTCACTTTTGTGTGGCGCGCCGTATAATTGATCTTCATCAAACCTCCTCGACCCAGTATTTTCTCTTTCTGAGATGAGAGGGAGGGATCTTCAGCTGTTTCCGGTACTTGGCCACCGTTCGGCGGGCAATCCGAAAATTCACTCTGGCCAGAATGTTTTCGATTTCTATGTCGCTCAGAGGATTTTTCCGATCCTCATTCTCCACGAGGTTCTTGATCTTTTCTTTAACTCTCAGTGAAGAGATTTCCTCTCCATAATCCCCATAAAGAGTTTTGTGAAAAAAGTATTTGAGTGAAAAAACGCCTCGAGGAGTCATGATGAATTTGTTTGCAACAACTCGTCCTACAGTCGATTCATGAACCCCGATTTCTTGAGCCAACTCGATCAAAGTCAGTGGTTTAATATATTCCATTCCTTTTTCTAAAAAATCTTTTTGTTTGTCCACAATGTAACGGGCTACTTTAAAGATCGTACGATCTCTTTGATCCAAGCTTCTGAGGAACCAAAAGGCCTTTTTCATCTTGTCTTTCAGATACTGGTAGGCCTCAGGATTTTCCTTAGAAGCCTGGGCCAGGAGCTTCTTGTAAAAGGTATTCACCCTTAACCGTGGCAGGCCTTCATCATTGAGATTGATCTTCAGTTCATCGCCTTCTTTGGTCACGATGATATCGGGAACCACATAAAAAGTTTTTTCTTGGCTGTATTTTCTTCCGGGCGTAGGATCCAACTCTTTTATCACGTCGATATGGGGTTTGACCTCCTCGAGAGATATCCCCAATTCCTTGGCCACCTGAGTAAAATCTGATTTTTCCAAAAGATGGATATGCTGACTGACGATTTTACATGTGATGTCATTCTTTATTTCAAAATATTCCATCTGAACCAAAAGGGCCTCCTGGACAGAGAGGCTCCCCACTCCGACGGGATCAAACCTCATGATCTTTTCCCGAATCTGACTGATTTTTTCCTCGGTTGCATCCATGGATCTTGCAATCTCTTCTAGGGATGTGGTCAGATAGCCGTCCTCGTTTATGTTTCCGATGATATACTGAGCGATTTCTTTATCCTCCGCATCAAAAAATGTCAGGTTGGCTTGCCAGTCCAGATGATCCCAAAGGGTCTGGCTCTTGGACACAATATTTTCTAGGGCTATACTTTCTTTTTTTTCGTAAGACAACGATCGAAATCCTTCATCGAAATATTGCGAAAAATAGGCTTCGATCTCTTTTTCTTCATCTCTCGCTTGAGGATCGCTTATGACCTCATCATCCGTTTCACCCTTGATTTCTTTGTTTTTCTCCGCTCCTTCCTTTTCCCCTGACTCCTCATCAGATCCTTCTGTTTTCTTTTCGGACGTTTCCTCTTCTATCTCCAGCATGGGATTTTGTGAGACCTCTGCATCCATGATTTCGATGAGTTCCAAGTTCGTCAAAGGGAGAAGCTTTATGGCTTGTTGGAGGGCAGGCGCCAGGATAAGCTTCTGAACCTGTTTCTGATGGAGCTGCAGTTTCAGGGCCATTTATTTATCTCGTCTCGAGGTTCTCCGATCAATCGATATCAAACTCTTCCCCTAGATATGTTTTTTTGACCTCCTCGGAAGAAACGATCTGGTCGGGAGTTCCTTGGGCCAAGATCTTCCCCTTATCGATGATATAAGCACGGTCTGTGATTTTAAGCGTTTCTCTGACGCTGTGATCGGTGATTAACACCCCAATCCCCTTATCTTTGAGTGTAAGAATGATCTCTTGGAGGTCAAGAATGGCCAACGGGTCTATTCCTGTGAAGGGCTCATCCAAGAGAATAAACTCTGGCCCCGTCACGAGAGCCCTTGCGATTTCTAACCTCCTCCGTTCTCCACCTGACAGAGTATAGGCTTTCACATTTATCAGTTTTGTTAAACCCATCTCATTAACGATAGTCCTTAAATTCCCATTCCCCTTAGCAGGACCTCCAGGCATGTTCTCGACAATAGACAATAGGTTTTCCTCCACGCTGAGTTTTCTGAACGCTGAAGATTCCTGAGGAAGGAGGCACAACCCTTTTCTAGCTCTCACATACATCGGTAATCCTGAAATATCTTCGCCACCCAGAAGAATTTGTCCTGCATCTTGATGGACAAGCCCGAGAATCAACGAGAAAGTCGTTGTTTTTCCAGCTCCGTTCGGACCTAACAGTCCAACGACCTCGCCTTTTTCCACTGTTATCGATACATCCGAAACCACTTCTTTTTTATGGTATTTTTTTTTAAGCCCTAGCGCTTCCAAATGCCTTTTCATGATTCAAGATTTAATGACGGTTACAGATCTTTCTCTATCCTTATTTTCAACCACGATTCTACCATCGGCCATGTAGAAAGTCAATTTGCCCCCCTCTGTTCGCCCCTTATCTTTATCGATCAAAACCGGGTTGCCCAAAACGGTAATAATCTCGTCCCTGGTATCAAATCTTGCCTCGTCCCCATGGCCCGAGTAGGCCTTTTGCACAACGACAACTTTGTTGTGGGCCACGATGTTTTTCATGTCTCCAGTTTCCTCATCCAGAGCGATAGTCAAAAGTTCGGCCGTCAAAACAATGTCCCTCACTTTAAGCTTGACTTTGTCTCTATAAGTAATCAGGTTTTTTTCAGGATCATATTCCATGGTGGAAGATTCTATCCAAACATTTTCCTCCCTCTCTTTTTCCTTGGGTTGATAGGGGAGGACAGACTCCACGCCGCCCTGAGCTCGGAAAGCTCCCGTCTCAACGCCAAGAGACATCTCCTGGGCTTTGATCGTCTCTTTCAACTGCCAAAGCTTGGTCCTTCCAATAAACTTAAAACGCTTAAGCTCCTCGGAATATCTCATATCCTCTGAAGTAATAAAAACAGGATTATCTTCGGAAAAAAAACCGATGGTCTCTTGAGACTTTTTATTAGGATAGACGATGACCTTTGTGTCCTCGTCGGTCTCTATATCGTTGTTCTCAAGAAAGAGGCGGATCTTTTGAGCCGTGACCTCTGAATCTTCAGACCACATTCGGGCCTTCGAAAGATCCTTTCCCTCGACTAAAAGCACGTTTTTGCTCCCTTGGACCTGCACCTTCTGGCCCTCGATGTATCTTGGCGGTCCTTTTTCCTCGTTCTCCTCAGTGATCTTGGCGTCTTCATGAACAACCAAACTTTTTAGATCCCCCTCTCCGGTCATTTGGAAAACAATCTCTTTTCCTTCGATCTGAGTGAAACTTCCCGTTTTCGAGACAAACCGAAAGGAGCAATTTCCGTTTGCTTCGAGTTTTTTGACTTGAAGCTCCTCCACAAAACCCTTAATGAGTATCTCATCGGCTTCCAACCGGCATGTATCGCCATGCAGGACAAGAGCTGTTTGATCGGAAAAAGGCTTAATTTTTTGAAATTCTCCCTCAAGAAAAATCTTTACCCGTTCCTTCAAGAACAGAGATTTGATCTTTTCTCGACTAGCCGAGAGCTCAAACTCCAGAATACCTGCTGTGGCGCGGCTCTCCCCGTGTTTGAGTTCAACCCCTCCCTCTGCCTTTCCCCGCCCCCTTCTGGCATAGTACTCGAAGTAATCTGTATCGATCTCAACAGGAAGAGACTTCTCCTGCCTGGGTTGGAGTTTCAGGTATACTTCCCCTCGCAACTCGGCCTTATTCTCCTTTAGAAAATAATCACATCTTTGAGCCGTTCCCGAGATCGTTTCCGAAAAGAACCGGACCGTTTTATCACTCTTGAAAACTTTTTCTTTGGCATCGTATTTCAAAACAGAAGATTCCACGATGAGGTCACTAAACTCCACCGTCGCCTCTCCTTGAAGCAAAAAATAGGTCCACTCGCGGTCATGGATGATTTCTTCTCCTTTGAGGACGATATCTTCTCCTTCGATTCTATTTGACAAAGAAATCCTGACATTTCCTTCCAGATGACCAAGGTTGTCCTCTCCGATATAATGTTTATCGGCAGTAATATTGGTAACCTCTTTGTCTCCCTTTATCCCACGAACTTCCAGTCCTTCCTTCTTGTCGATCTTTTGTTTTTCCAATTCCGCGGCGATTTCAGGAACCTGGGGTTGTCTCTTGGAGCGGGTCAAAAAACTTATGGCGATAGCGAGGAGGACGATAACAAGCACTCCCACGCTGATAAACTTTAGAGTGTGGCGTGGCTGTACTCTGGTATTTCTCATGGGACTCTAGCTCATGTTCTTTAATTATACCTTAAAAAGGGAACAGAAATTGATACTTTAAGTAAAAAAACGGATTTATTCCATGGCGTGGGTGTGTTCGATCTTGTTTGAACGAAAAGAATGTTTATGCCATTTTTATATCTTCGAGAGAAAGCGTTACCCTCTCTTCTCCCAAGTATTCGGATGTCATCAGCGAATAGACCAAATCAACCCTATCCCCGGCATTCAACTCATCTGCCCACTCGCTCTTTCTCCAAGCTATCGATTCGAAGATTTTGCCATTTTTTTGGACAAGAAATTTGCTGTGTCTCCCCTGGATTTTTTTCGGCGGGGCGACTATTTCGGCTTTCTCAGTCAAAAAAACAGGTTTGGGATTTCCCATTCCAAACGGGGAGAGTATGGATAGGATCTCGAGAATGGCCAAATTGATATCCGTGAAATCCACTCTTGCATCTATATTGATTTTTCGTTTCAGCTGCTCGTTTGTGATTCGTGTTTGGGCATAGGCATTGATGTGGTCCTTAAAATTCGCCATCTCCTTGTGAGCGAGTTCACAGCCGACGGCCATGGTGTGCCCACCATAGTTATTGAAATGATCCTTATTTTTATCCAAACAGTCGATGAGAGAAAAGTCACGGATGCTTCTGCCAGAGCCAAAAGCCTTTCCATCTTCGTAAGCGAACAGGATGACCGGTCGGTAGAAGACATCCTTGATCTTGGAAGCCACGATCCCGATGACACCCCTGTGCCACTCTTCACATCCCAAGACCAGAAGCTTATACCGCTTATCCAACGCTCTCTGTTCAACAAGGTCCTTCGCCTGGTTAAAAACCTTTTCTTCAATTTTTTGCCTCTGCATATTTAGCCTATCCAATTGCAGTGTTATGTCCTCAATCTCTTGGGGAGAGTCGGAAAAAAAGAGGTGCACAGCAAGATCCGTCATTCCCATCCGTCCTGCAGCGTTGATCCGTGGCCCGATCCTAAAACCCACATCCCCCACAGACACACTTCTCCCTTTGATGCCACAGGAATCCATCAATTTTTGCAATCCGATGTTTTTCACATCTTCCAAACCCTTAAGCCCTAATTTGACAAATATCCTGTTCTCGTCCTTGAGTTCGGCAATATCCGCTACCGTCCCCATGGATACCAGTTTAAGATAGTGGGGAAGTTGAGAGGATTGGGATTCGCCCTCAAAAAGCGCTTGAATGAGCTTAAAAACAACCCCGACACCTGCCAATTTCTTGAACGGATATCCTGAGCCCGGGATGGCAGGATTCAAGATAGCCAAAGCCTTGGGAAGGGACGTTCCGGGCAAATGGTGATCCGTGATGATCACATCGATGCCCCTCTGTCCGGCTTTCTCCACGAATGCCAAGGCTTTCACCCCACAGTCCACACTGATCACCACGCGTGCGTTTCTTTGCTCAACAAGATCGATATATTTTTCTTTCAGACCATATCCCTCTTTCAATCTATCGGGAATAAAAAAATCGACTTTTCCTCCCAAAGACTCCAGGGCTTTGGAAAGTATCACAACGGATAGAATCCCATCCACATCATAATCGCCAAATATCAGAATTTTCTCATGATTGGATATGGCCTTTTTGATTCTCCGGACGGCATCTCTCATCCCATTCATAAGGAAAGGATCATGAAGATCGCTCATCGTCCCGTGGAGAAACGAATGGACTTGTCCGGCATGATCGATTCCTCTATTCACAAGGATTTGGGCTGTTTCTATGGGAATGTCAACGGCTGCAGAAAGGTTCCTTGCCTTTTCGGAAATCGGATTCAAAATCCAAACTGTCTCATTCATCATTTCTCTTCCTTTAGTCACAGGACTCAATTAAAACCGCTGGAATAACCTGCCTTATTAACATGGATTATTCACGAGTCGAGGCCCTCCACCCCGCCCTAGCATTAATGGGTGCGAGGCACAGGGTATGCAGCTGTGGTTATCCAGCGCAAATGCCCTGTGGCGAAGCAGCCAACCCACCCCACCCAGCAATATCGGCTCGCCTGATAGGTAAAAAATGCCGATAAAAATATTAGGATATTATCAGAATAATATTCTGATATTGTTGGAGCAAAAAAATTTCGGCATTTTTTATGAATAATTCAGGTTAGATAAAGGTGAATGATTTTAATATTTAGCCACCCTGTTGTCAACTTATTCTTTGTTCGTTGGAATTCCCTTCGAACTCACACAGAAAGATGGGAGTCGAATAAGAGGGCCGATTGACTTTGAAAAGCCCTAAAAATATAATGAGGTAGCCATGCTTAATGAGCTCAAAACCAAACTAAGCCGCACAAGAGAAAACTTAAAAAACAATCTCGATGAGTTGTTCATATCCGGCAAATCCAGGGATAACATCCTAGAGGAACTGTCGGAGTCACTTATTCTCGCTGATGTCGGGGTTCAAACAACGGAAAAAATTGTTGATTCCATCCGAAACGAAACAAAAAAAACCGATTCTCCCCAAAACATACAAAACCTTCTTAGAAGAGAAATCATGGATGTCTTCACAGATCTTCCCTATAAATCCAATCTTGATCATCCTCCCTGCATTCTTATCATGGTCGGTGTGAACGGAGGAGGGAAAACGACATCCATGGCTAAACTCGCCCATCGCTTCCAAGAGGAGGGAAAAAACATCCTTATGGTCGCAGCCGACACTTTCCGAGCTGCCGCACAGGAACAACTCGCAATTTGGGGAAAAAGACTAAATATCCCGGTCCTTAAGGGTCAGTACGGAGCAGATCCAGCCTCAATCGTCTACGATGCCATTCATTCCTTTAAAGCCAAGGGATACGATTACCTTATGGTAGATACGGCAGGAAGAATCCATACCAATATCAACCTCATGAATGAACTGGAAAAAATCCGGAGAGTTATCTCCAGAGAACTCGAAGGAACTCTGCAAGAAATCTTGTTGGTATTGGATGCGAGCATCGGACAGAATGCCCTAATTCAGGCCAAGGAATTTACTAGGTTTTCAGGTCTGACTGGAATATTCCTCACCAAACTGGACGGGACAGCTAAAGGAGGAAGTGTCATAAGCATAGTGGATGAGTTAAATCTCCCGATAAAATTTATCGGAGTCGGAGAGGGGGAGAAAGATATTCTCGATTTTTCTCCCCAGGAATTCGTTAACGCCCTGCTGTCATGAATACCAACAAGGATCTCGTTTTTCTTGAAATGGCATATGGCCTTGCCGAAAAAGCCAAGGGTTGGTCAAGCCCAAATCCCTATGTCGGAGCGGTGATAGTCAAAAACGGCACGATCATCGGGACCGGGTACCATGAAAAACCCGGCAAACCCCATGCCGAAATTATCGCTCTTAAAAAAGCAGGCACTCAGGCCCGAAACGCCACCGCTTATATCACTCTCGAACCCTGTGTCCATTGGGGAAGAACTCCTCCATGTGTGGACAGTCTGATCCAAGCAGGAGTCAAACGTGCTGTCGTCTCAGCCCTGGATTCCAATCCACTTGTCCATAAAAAGGGTCTCCAAAAAATGCGCCAGGCTGGTATACAGGTCTCAAACGGCCTCCTCGAAGAAAAAAATTCCCGATTGAACGAAGTTTACAACAAATACATCCGACAAAAAATCCCGTTTGTGACCGTAAAAGTGGCCACTAGCCTTGACGGAAAAATGGCCACCCAAACCCATGATTCTCGATGGATAACTTCCACACAAACACGGGAGTACGTCCACCTTCTTCGCGGAGAAAATATGGCCATCATGGTGGGAATCAATACGCTGCTGCACGATGACCCCAGGCTAACTATCCGACATCCCTTCTGGAGAAAAAAACCGATCGTCCGCATTGTCATAGATTCCAGGCTTCGTTTCCCTATCGATGCAAAAATCCTCAGAACAACGGCTAAAGGGAAAATCTTGGTTTTCACACACCAATCGGGAGCTTCGAGAAAAGCAGTAGAGTTGAAGAAAAAAGAAGTGGAAATCATATCTTTACGTAAGAACCGGTCTGGCAGGCTGGATTTGAATGAGGTCCTCAATTGGCTAGGCCAAAATGAAATCTCCAGCGTTATGGTGGAAGGAGGCCCTCTCCTCATCACAAGCCTTATCGAAAAACAACTGATAGACAAGATCTTCGTTACTCTCTCCACAAAACTAGTAGGAGGAGAGAAGGCCCCAACTTTTTTCGAGGGAACGGGTTTTTCATCCATCGCACAGTCAATCCAGCTGAAGAACACGAACTGTTTCACCATCGGGAACGATATGATCTTGGAAGGATATTTTTAATGTTCACAGGAATCATCACGCACATCGGGATTTTCAGGGAATACAGAACAGGAAAACAAGAGATAGCGATCGAAGCGGGAGAAATTGCATCACGATTGGAGATCGGCGACAGCTTGGCTGTCAATGGGGTTTGTCTGAGCTTGACCAGGAAGGAAAAAACTATCCTTTGCTTCGACCTTTCCAAGGAAACGCTAAGCCAAACAAGCTTGGGTTCTCTCCACAGGGGGGATCGGCTCAATCTTGAACTCTCCCTCACGCTTTCCTCCCCGCTTAGCGGGCACCTCGTCACAGGGCACATCGATTCGACCGGAAAAGTCATGGCCATACAAAAAAGGGGAGCAGGAAAAAGGATGACCATTTCTTTCCCTCCTGACCTGCGTTCTTTTTTAATCTTGAAAGGCTCTGTGGCGATCGAAGGGGTCAGTCTAACCATAGCAGAACTCAAATCCTTATCGTTCGAAGTAGAACTCATCCCCATCACCATGAATAATTCCAACCTGGGCCTTCTGAAACCCGGGAATACGGTGAACATCGAATGTGACATAATCGGTAAATACGTGTATAATTGGCTATCAAAGACTAAAAAATAATCCAACACCGCAGGTCCGATAAAATGGAAAAAACGAAAGGAAAAGCCCCTGTCGAGCAGGCTATTAAAGCGGTCAAAGAAGGCAGGCTCATCATCATCACCGATGATGAAGATAGGGAGAATGAAGGTGATCTCATGGTGGCCGCAGAAAAAGTCACGCCTGATATCATCAATTTTATGGCAAAATACGGTCGCGGTCTCATCTGCCTCCCTTTGACAAAAAAGAAATTGAAGGAGCTAGACCTACCTCTGATGGTCGTGGATAACACGGCCAGTTTCAAAACCGCTTTCACCATCTCCATCGATGCAAAAAAGGGTGTGACCACAGGAATTTCTGCAAATGACCGTTCCCACACGATCCAAGTGGCCATCGATGCAAAGACGAAGCCTTCCGATCTTGCCAGGCCCGGACACATCTTTCC
>Ga0114922_10001933_pt1 | contig 19583 bp, 18 predicted proteins | sample AartaG_FD_100975 | JGI IMG/M metagenome (GOLD analysis project Ga0114922, IMG submission 100975) | Deep subsurface microbial communities from Aarhus Bay to uncover new lineages of life (NeLLi) - Aarhus_00045 metaG | ecosystem: Environmental > Aquatic > Marine > Oceanic > Sediment | place...
ACTGAGTTTTTATTCCTAGAGCGGGAGCAGCCTCCTACAGAAGAAGAGCAGTATGAGATGTACAGGACTATATTACAGAAAGCAGAAGGCAAGCCAGTCGTCGCAAGACTGCTGGATATTGATTCAGACAAAGTCCCTTTATTTCTCGACCTTCCTGACCAAACCAACCCTGATCTTGAAATTAGGGGCTCACGTGCTGTTGAATATTTTTATGGAATTTATTTAACTCAGGCCAAAGCACTATTGCGTGCTTCCCAGCACTCGGAAATGAAGATACTGTATCCGATGGTATCTGACATGAGTGATTTAATGACATTCAAATCACTTATTTCTGATGCAAAAAAGACGCTGAAAAAAGAGACCCGACAACACTGTAATTCAGTGAAGGATGGGATCATGATAGAAACTCCCGCAGCAGCACTCATGGCTGACCAACTTCTGAGAAAAGTGGACTTTGCGAATATCGGATCAAATGATCTTTTGCAATATACACTTGCGGCATCCCGGGGAAATCCAAATGTAGAAGAGAAATATCATATTCTTCATCCGGCCATGGTGAAATTGATGGAGATGACAATTAAAGCGGGGAAAAAACACAACAAGGAAATCTGCCTGTGTGGAGAAGTTGCCTCTTTTGAAGAGTACTATCTACTGTTCCTTAAAATAGGACTTCGATGCTTCAGCGTTGCAGCCATGAAGTTCCCCGCTATTAAATGCGATCTTATGTATATCTCAATAGACCGATCCTCTTCTCTTGTAAGAGAAGTCCATGAAGCTTCATCCAAGAAATCATTGGAAAAATTATTAAAAAGGAACTTGTGAGTTTTCTCACAAGTCGGCAAATACATGATCCGCTCCCTGTTGAGCTTGACGCGGTTGTCCCTCATGTGGTGGAAAGATGAGAATCATCTCTTTTATCGAACAGGCGAAGGCAATCGACAGGATCATCGCTCATCTCGAGCTGACCTTTGAAGCCGAACGACCACCTCCGCCTCATAATGTCCAACAGGAACTCCTGATGGTAGCTGAGGAGAATGGGGAGTATTTCTGAGAGCCTCTGTGGTTGTCTTTTTGCTGATTCAAGGGCGGTATCTAACTTAAACTTGATGGCTGGAAGATTTCGGTTGATTTGTGTTGCTTTTTGAGTCGTTGACTTTCTAGCTTTGGGTGTGATACTGTTATTTTCGGATGTCAGTGGGTGGAAATTGCGGAAAATTATGAGGGATTGGGAGCAAGCCCAAAAAGGAAATTCCTATAAATAAATCATATACGCTAAATCCGTATAAGCCTCCAATAATCGCATAAACTTTTCCAAATTGCGAAGCTACATTAAGAATGAAAGTCATTTCTGGATGTGAACAGCCTACTAGTAGGACGATTCCTTTTTGGCTTCGATCATTTCAGACCTCCTTGATGATATCATCTAATGCTCTTTGGATATTCCCTTTTCTAAGAAAGAGTTTCATTCCTCTCTCTTGCAGTCTTGTTACTCCTTTTATGCCGATATGAGAAGATATAATGATCGAATAATCATTAATTAAATCATACACATCCAAGGTCTTTAAATTCTGATGTTTCCCTAATAGCTGATAAAATATTCTGTATTAAGACTTTGTTTTCTGAAAATTTGATATAATAATGAGTTAATATACAGGAATTAATATTGATTTTTTTGATTAACATAGAAATGAGTTAAATCAGGATTGTCAAGTAGAACATTGAGAGGTGTTTCAAATGAATAAGATAAAACTTGGAGTAAAATGGCTGGACGATTTAATGCCGGAAGGAATTTTAGTGAATTCTTCTACAATAATTTCCGGACCAGGGGGGTCAGGGAAACCTTTAATCGGAAACCACTTTGTTGCAGCCTGGTTAAAATCAGGCGGAAGTGTTGTGTTTGTACCACTCCAATATCCCAGCAAAGATTTCATTGTTACCAGCCTAAAAAAAGTAACAAATATAGAATTATCTGAATATAAAAATAATTCCTATTTCATCCAGTTGGATGCCACTATTAGCGGAATTATTGAGACCAATCCAAAAGAACTCAAAGCTAATATGGTAAAACCAGAGATATGGATTAAAGCAATCGAAAAAGCATCCTCATCTCTTCCTGAAGAGGGCCCAGGTATTTTGGTTTTTGTTTCTGCGTTAAATCTCCTGCTTTTTTCCCCTACTTATGAAAATCAGATACTGAATCAGATGATCGACACTGTAGCTAATGACAAAACCCGGACTTACATTTTTTCGATAAGCACATCAGTAAAGAAAAAAGAAATCGAAAATTTGGAAAATGCAGCGGATAATCTCATCATGACCAGAAGCGAAAAAAAGCCATTCAGACTATTCATGAATATTATTAAACTTAAAGACTTGCCCTGTAAAAAAGGAGAAATCGAAGTTCCAATCCCTTCCGAAGCTCTTCTGGAAGTAAAAGAAGTCGCTGATCATAGCAGAAAAAGAGTCATTCCAGCTGTCTCCAAAATATAGGTAATGATTTAAAAAATTCTTTGTTTTCTCCTTCAATTCTGGAAAGTATATTTTCATGATTTTCAAAGTCATTTTTTCATATCGAAAAGAGGAATTTAAAATGCTTGAAAATGATACCTTTATTTGGATTGCAGGATTTGTCAAGAGGTGCACCTGTCAAGACATTTAAAAATCTTCTCTGATGATTTAGCCATTAAAATTAAGTATGGTGTGCCTCAAATTTCCAGGGAAAACCGCAGTTTGTTCTTTAATTGTCCTCCCAAGCTGGCCGAGGATTTGACGACAGGGACTTATTATTTTGATAACCCAATGCTTGTGTTGTCTCGTCCTGCTAGTTTTCTCATATAATATTTATTTTCTTTATATTCTATTTCTATTAATTTATTTTCTTTGATCAGCTTTTTAACAATATTCCAATCTTTTCCGGCTTTTTTTAAAAGGTTATTCACACCTTCCTCTCTCATCGGATGGACAGAGACAATACTTAACAAATCCTCCTCCACATTGCCTGTATAGGCAAAAGCGTTCCCTTCATAGCCGATAAGATATTCTGTATCAATGCCTCTTTTTTTGAAAATCTGGTAGGCTGAATTTATTGCAAATTCAGATGCAGGCTTCACCCATCTCTCAGCTGGGGGTCTCGTGGGAATGGAGATATAGCTTTTCTGGGGATTTACCCCAGCGATAAACTCAGCGACCTTTTCTACATTTTCGGTGTTATCATTCACATCCTGCAGAAGCATAGTTTCGGTTGTTAAGTCCCCGGTGAAGGATTGGGAAAAATCTATTATCCCATCCAAAATTTCTTTTAATTTGAGTCCTCTGTGGGGCCTATTAATGGTATACCAGGCCTCTTGGTCCACAGTATCAATCTTCAAAGAAACCCAATCAGCCTTTGCCAAATCCTTTCGGACATCGGCCCTCCAAACAAGAGAGGCATTTGAAATAATAGCAACTTCAATGTCAATTTCCTTAAGAAGTTCAATTTCTTTCCCCAGATTTTCATCCAATGTCGGTTCACCATCAGGAACAAAAGTGAGATAATCTATAGACTCCTGATTTTCTTTGGCTCTCTGGATTTTTCTCTTTACAGCCTCTATCACCTTCTCCGGTTTATAAAATGTCTGTCTTTTAATCTGCATATTCAGGGTTCTTCCAAGTTGGCAATATATACAGGAATACGTGCAGATTTTCGGTGGAATATTGTTTATTCCAACACTCTGCCCTAGACGCCTTGAAGGCACAGGGCCATAGGTTATCATCTTTTGTTCATCACTCATGTATTTATTCCTTCATTTTTTCTAAACAGGCCATTCCAGTTGGTTGTAAACCGCATCCCAGAACATATACTCATATCTGCTCGCAACGATAAATACCGTTTTTAATTTCTCATAAGCAAGTCCTTCTCCTGCCTTGTTAACCAGAATTTTTATCTTTTCCACCAGACTGAGGTAAGAATCTGTTCCGTACACCTCTCCCCAGTCTTTGTACAGCTGATTTTTATTGGTGCTCAAGCTTTCTCTATGGTGGTCCGCGATTTCTGCATAGGACCAGAAACAGGGGAGAACTGATGTTATGGCTTCGGCATAGGATTTCAAGGAACTTGTAGAAAGAAGAAAGCTGCTGTATGACACACTGACAGAGATTGGTTCTATCTCAGAGGCATTTTGGAGGGTAAACCCGAGTCTTCCCAGGAACTCTTTATATCCATCGAATTCGCTTTTTGCTTCCAGGTTGAGTATGTCAATGACCTCTCTCATGCCTTCTACCGATGGAGCCCTGGAAGCAATAATACCGAAGTTCTTTATGGCTGTAATGAGATATTGATAATCCTGTAGCAAGTAGAATTTGAACTTTTCTAGGGGCAGATTTCCTTTAACCAATTCCACTACAAAGGGGTGTTCGATTATTTTTTCCCAGATGGCATGGGCATCTTTTCTGAGCCGATCAACCACTCTCATGGTTTTCTCCCTTGAACGACAATGAAATCCCCTTTTTCATAGCCTTCCACCGGCTTTTCTATTTCTTCATTAGTGTACTTGGGATGTTTAGTCAGGGTTTGGACATATTTTAAATCTATAAAACCAGCCTTCTGGAGTAAGGCGGTTGCCTCTGCTGTGGAAAGCCAGTGAGCTCCTTGAATAAATTTGACAGGATAGGGATGCTTCGGTGAGATCGCAGAATCATGCTGGCCATGAAGATAGGCCAGATCATACATCATGGCATAGGTACCCTCTCTCGTTAAAAATGAAACCACGATGTATCCTCCTGGCTTAAGAATGCGGAATGCCTCATGAACTGCCTTCTGAGGGTTTTTCACATAGCTTAGAACAGTGCTCAGCAGTACTGTGTCAAACCGCTCATCAGAAAAGGGAACATTCTCGGCGGTTCCAATCTTCACTTCGATTCCTCTTTTTCTCGCCCGCTCAGCCATTTCCTCCGCAGGTTCAACACCATATTTGATTCCCAGCTTGGAAGCAAACAGCCCGCTTCCCACTCCGATGCTCACAGCGTTTTCTGGGTTTGTCAGAAAATGTTTTTCCCCGAGCAGTTCTGACTCGAAGATAAACCTGTTTTTGTCGAACCAGGCATCGAAGTCCTCGGCGGCCTCTTCAAAGGCAGAGGATTTTAGAGGTTCTATTTTATGATAGAGAGGACCGCTCCCTTTTCCAATATTATCGGGGGCATCTTGTATGGCTCTTGTAATATAATCTTTTACAACTTCGATGGCCCTATGGACGCTCATCCCCTTGGCTAAACAAGCGGTTATAGCTGCAGAAAATGTACATCCTGTTCCATGTGTATTGACCGTATCAATTTTCTTTGCTTTGAAATAATCGTATGAATTTCCATCGAACAGAATATCAATAGCCTCTTTTTCCTGGAGATGGCCCCCCTTGAGAAGCACAAAATCAGGCCCTTTTCCCTTAATAATTTCAGCGGCCTTCTTGGCATCCTCAATACTTTCGATTGGGATGCCACTGATTATTTCTGCCTCAAACACGTTGGGAGTGACAAGAAAAGTTACAGGCAAAAGATCTTTTACGAGTGATGTTTCTGCATCTTTTCGCAGAAGAGGGTCACCACTCTTGGCTGTCATGACCGGATCCACTACCAACTGCTTTATTCCATGTTTTTTAATTCTGCCCACTATTGTCTCGATTATTTCTTTGTTGGAAACCATCCCTGTCTTTACACCGTTGACTCCGATGTCTTCCATGACCGCGTCAATCTGGACGCCAACTATGTCGGGTGGGACATCATGGACAGCGTATATTCCTCTCGTGTTTTGCGCCGTCACAGAAGTCAACACCGACATTCCAAAGACATTAAAAGAATGAAATGTTTTTAAATCAGCCTGTATACCTGCTCCTCCGCCCGAGTCGGACCCCGCAATGGTGAGAGCCTTCCCTTCATAGTTCATTTTTTTCCTCTTTATAAACTACTCTTATGTATTATAGTAAAATCACAACTGGCTTTCAAAGCTACTGGTCAAAACTAGATCCCGGGAACCTTAGATCTCATGAGAACCCCAGCAATCTCCCGCCCTGGTATACAATGAATGTTATGACACTGGCCATCGTCATGGATACTAGGAGGCTCATCAGCAGCCATTTAAGGCTGCGAGTTTCCTTCCATATGGCCCAGGCAGTGACAAGGCACGGCAAGTAAAACATATAGAAGGTTAGAAATGAGAAAGCTACTAGCGGTGTCCAGGTTCGCGCCAGATGGGCTAAAATCGTCTGAGAATCTGCTAGCGTTGTCTGCAGACCATAGGTCATTGCCAGCGATGAGACAACGATTTCCTTAGCTGGCAGGGTAAAAACCAGGGCGGTGAGCATCTCTCCGGTCAGCCCGAAAGGGCGGCCAAGTGGAGTTAACATGTTAACCATATGACCGACAGCCGTCTGCTCAAAGGAAGAATCAGGAGGAAGGTTGCCCAGGAACCATATGATGAGCATGGCTGGAGCAGCGATCATCACTGCCCGGCCCATAGTGTGTCCTACCTGGTGGACCAAAGATCGCCGAATAATCTGCCCCCATTTGGGCTTCCGGTAAGGAGGAAGTTCCATGACGAAGCCGCCTGGCTCCCTGCGGAAAAACAATCGGTTCAAGACCCAAGTCGCAAAAAGCATCGCTCCCACGCTGATGGCTAGGTAGATTAATGTAACTGACAGGGCACGATCACCGAAGAATAGAATGACAAGCGCTAGCCCGGCTCCAAATCTGCCGTTACAGAGAACAAGCGGACTGGTGATGATAGCAACAATGCGGTCTTTGGCATTCTCAATGATGCGACAGGAAAAAACACCAGTGACGTTGCAGCCGAAGCTCATCATCACCACCATCGTCTGCTTTCCTTGAGAGCCCACAGCCCTCATCAGCCGATCCATGTTAAAGGCTACGCGAGGGATAAAGCCGATGTCTTCCAACAAGCTGAAAGCTGTGAAAAAGATGAGCATCGGCGGGAGCATCACAGCAATCACGGTTCCTGTACCAAAGATGAGACCATCTACCAGGGAACCAATCACCCACCAGGGTGCATTCAGGTATCCCAGAAATTCTCGCATTCTCTCCGCCAGCCAGGCGAAGGCAGTGCCCAACATTTCTGAAGGAAGGTTGGCTCCTTGTATAGTGATCCACAGTACTAATACTAGGATTGCCAGCATGATAGGCCAGGACCAAAACCGGTGGGTAATGATGCGGTCTACCCGCTCGGTCAGGCTCTGCTCCGCAGGCTGTTTACGGCGGAATGTCTGTTTTACTGCGTTGTGGGCGAACTCGTAGCGGCGCCTAACGATTTCAACACGAGCGTTGGGATGAATTGCCTCTCGTAAGCGGGCTGCCTTTCTTACCAAAACCTGTAGGGACTCAGGGTAGATAAATGGAGTGTCTTTGCTCAGAGTCCAGGCCGATAGTTTGCCACTTTTGAAGCCTTCTATAACCTCCGGGTCGTCCTCCAGAAGTCTGACAGCTATCCAACGACTTCGTCCAATAATCCCCAGCTTAGCCAGATCTTCCTCCAGGCTCTTGATATATCCTTCTACTGTCAGGCCATAATCTATCGAAGTGGGGCTGGTCTGTCTGTATCCCTCAGCCACTTCCACCAATGCTGTCTTTAACTGGGGAAGACCTTCCCCTTCTGTGGCCACAGTAGACACTACAGGCACCCCCAACACCGCCTCCAGAGCCTCCACATCTATCTCACATCCTTGCCGCCTGACTTCGTCCATGATGTTAAGAGCCACCACCACTTTATCGGTCAGTTCCAGAAGCTGCAATGTCAAGTTCAAATTGCGTTCCAGGCTGGTGGCATCCACCACATTAACTACTATGCTCGGTTCTTCGGAAATTATATAGTCTCGAGCAATGATTTCCTCCGGCGATTGAGCAGCCAGGCTGTAGGTACCTGGCAAGTCTACAAGGTGAACCTCCCAACTTCCATGAAAAAACACTCCCTCAGCTCGCTCAATTGTCTTACCGGGCCAGTTACCGACGTGCTGTCTGCGGCCTGTGAGAGCATTGAAAATAGCGCTCTTACCTGTGTTTGGGTTGCCGGCCATGCCCACAACTAGGCGCTTCCTATCCAATTTCCAATTCCTCCACCAAAATACTGCGCGCATCCTTCTGGCGCAAAGCAACAGCCGTACCCTTGACGCGATATTCGATGGGATCACCCAAAGGAGCTTTGCGGATTACTGTCACCTCAGAACCGGGAACAAAGCCCATATCCAGCATACGACGCTGATGCTTACCGCTCCCTTCAATCTCCACCACTCTAACGCGGCTACCCATTGGCAATTCATCCAGCTGCACAGCCAAGGCCGGCGCCGGTATAACAGAAACGTGGTTGGCTGCGGATATGGCAAGCGGGATAACTTTCTTATCCAGCTTCAGCTGCAAGATATCGAATTCCCGGTTTATAATCTCTATTTCCACACCAGGTTTCAATCCCATGGTAATCAGCTGCGCCAGTAGCGGCGCAGGTTCGTCATCCAAGAAGAGGATCCGCAGCCGGCTTCCTCGTATTCCTACTTCCGAAAGGCGTCGCGTCTCCAGGGATGGGACCCGTCGTCCATGGGCTGGAATAACGTGACCGTGTGGATCCCATGCAGGGTATCCAAGTTCGATGTCCAGGCTCTTCGTTTCCTGGGGTGTCATCTCATGCTCGCGGCGGTCGGCCTCGGCATGAATCCCCTCCAGCGGCATCCCCTTCCGATCCACCAGATAGCGCTCCCAGAGGCGGTGTGCCCGGATCAGTTCACGGGCACGAGCCTCGCCAGCCTTTGTCAGACGCATGACACCTTGAGCGTTTTCTTCTACCCACTTAAATGCTATGAGAACTCCTGCCACTTCTCTGGAAAGCGATTGGGGAAGGCCTGCAGAGCGGACCAGTTCTTTCCCATTCAAGGCATATCCCGATTCCTGGAGTGCATAGGCTATTTTTAGCATGTCTTCTGCCTCCACAGGTCGGTAGGTCAGTCTGGGTACATATGTCATGGCCTTGGGAGTCTTTCTGTGCAGTCGCAACAACGTCCAGAGCCAGAGAACAGCTAACAGAATACAGAGTACTGGCCAGAACCAATGAGAAAGATTTGAAATTGTTATCTCCTTCCTTTTTTCCAAAAAACCTTTTCTATCTCATCCCAATCCTACCCCGGCGATATGCTCTCCACAGTCTGGGCAACATCCGTTCTGAACACGGTTGGCAAGTAGGCCAAAGCTGTGCCGCTTTATCAAGAGGCCACCGCAAGCCGGGCAAACAGTATCTTGGCTTGACCCCTCCGGCATATTTCCAATGTACACATATTTAAGACCTTCCGTCAAACCAATCTCGCGCGCCAGGTTTAAGGTCTCTACGGGCGTGGGCGGCACATTTGTCATATTGTAGGCGGGGAAGAAGCGACTGATATGCCAAGGCGTATCTGCACCAAGCTCGTGGAATATAAATTGCGTCACATCCCGTAATTCCGCCGGCTCATCATTGATACCTGGGATTACCAGAGTGGTCACCTCGAGCCAGATGCCAAGCCGTTTTATCATCTTCAGGCTCTCCAGCACCGGCTGCAACCTCGCTCCGACATACTTCTTGTAAGTCTCATCACGGAACGCCTTCAAATCCACATTAACAGCGTCAAGATAAGGATGAAAGACCTCCAGCATCTCCTCTGTCATATAACCATTTGTAATGTAAATGTTGACTAAGCCTTCTGCATCCGCCAGACGAGCGGTTTCATAGGAATACTCGAAAAAGACAATCGGCTCGGTGTAGGTATAAGCAATAATTCGGGAGCCAGCCTGCTGCGCGGCAGCGACAATCTGTTCCGGGCTGGCCTCTTCCCCCATGATAAGATTCTGTCCACGAGGCGCCTGGGAAATCTCCCAGTTTTGACACCAGCGGCATCGGAAATTGCAGCCAGGTGTAGCGATTGAGTAGGCTGTGGAACCAGGGTAGAAATGGAATAGCGGCTTTTTCTCTATTGGATCCACGTGTTGGGCAATAGTGCGTCCATAGACCAGTGTGTAAAGTGTGCCATCCCGATTCTCGCGAACTTGGCAAATACCCTTCTTCCCCTTGGCAATCACACATCGGAAAGCACACAGGTTGCAACGCACTTTGTTATCACACAATTTTTCATAAAGCATTGCCTCTTTCATTTGCTAGCTCTCATTACTCTATCCTTAGAGTCGCCATCTTCCTCGTCACATTCTCCAAGAACGAAGTCTCCTCATGTTGAACTTCTGTCCTTTATATCTCATCTTAATGAGAGGATCTTGATCGACCAACTCATCGATAACAGAGCAAAACTGATTCACCTGAATTGCCCATGACTTAGTTGATTTACGCCAAACAAACATCCCTAAACATAGGCTTCACGAATTTTTTTATATCCATCTATGAAAATATCATTTTCTTCGCGAGTTCCAATAGATACTCTTATAAACCCTGATGGCAATTGATTTGATAGATCTGAAATTAGAATGCCAATATCTCTTAACTTTCTTGCAATATCGGGAATCTTTGTCCTAGCAAGAAAGAAATTAGTGCGACTCGGGAATAACTGGACATCTAATTTATCCAGTATTCTCATTACCCGTTTTCTCTCCTCAATGACTTGGTGAATATTTCTCCTCATGTAGTCAGGATTCTTCAATGCTTCTATCGCTGCATGCAAGCTGGATTGGGGTAGAAACGCATAGAATGAGGAAAATGCCTCTAAAAAAACCTTCCCAGCGATAACATAACCAACTCGAGCTCCCGCCAGGCTGAAGCCTTTGTCCATCGTCCTCGTAATCACAAGATTAGGGCTATTCTGAACCATATCTGCAAAAGTTGCTCCAGAAAATTCATAGTAGGCTTCATCTATCAAAAGAAGGACATCTTTATTCTTAATGATCGCTTCAACCGCGTGGCGATCAAGGAGAATTTTACCTGTCGGATTATTAGGATTATCTATGATCACCAAACAGGGCTCCTTCAGCTCATCTATCAAGAAATTGAGGTCCAAATCGAATTCTGGTGGGCTGAGCCGAATGCTGATCAACTTCGTTGCAAACTGTTTTGCGGTTTGAACAGTAGGAAAGAAGGATGGGCTTACCATAATAACCTTCCTCCCTTTCGAACATGTTTGGATTGCCTCCCTTAGCAGAAGATCCGATCCCGGACCAAGCATAATATGTCCTTTGTGGACTCCTGAGTAGTCAGCTAAAAGTTCACGCAGCCTTTCTATATCTTCGGGGTTAGTGTAGCGATTCAAATTCAGTAATCCTTTCCTGCCAGCCTCAATAATTTCCTGTGGAGGAAGATAAGGCATCTCATTCATGTTCAGCTTGATCGCCCTCTTCAGCATTTGACCTTCACCATCATTCCTTCCTTATAGCCCACTGTGACCTCCATATATCCGCAAAGGAACCTGTCCACCTCAAAATCGCCAGTATCAACCCTAAGACAGTCAAGAATATTTACTTTGTCCTTAGTTCCTACCACCATAATGTTCTTCCTGCCAACTTGCTTTATCACTTCCGGGCTGAACTGCTTGCTTCCTCTGCCAAAGATAAATCCATTACCCCCTATGGGAGTCACAATGATTTTTCTCTTCTCATATATTTTGAGTAGGTTCAGGATGCCCTTTTCGTTTGTGTCTTTTCCTACCAATTTGCCTGCGAAGACTGCATCTATTCCTAAAAGGGTCTTTTGGAGTCCCATCTCATCGGCAATGGCCTTCAATGTCGTCCCCGGGCCGAGTAGATACAAAGTCTCTTGGGCCATTTGCTCAACAATATAGGCAGCGATCTCTTCTTTGCTATCTACAGAAGCTCTACTTGTGCTCGATGCTTCCTTACCTGGCTGGAGGAAGCTCTCCACATTAGGCACAATAAGATAACCATACAGTCTTGAGGCTAGCCTGTCTTTTCTGAAGGCATCTTCGTCTATATCCAAGACTTCTTGTTCCGTCACATCAGTGCCTTCAAGGAAAGCATCAACCATCTCAGCTGCCGCGCTGGCGCTTACCGCGAAAACCGAACTAAAAATTTTGACTCCAGCTGGCACTCCAACAACGGGTACTTTGGAATTAATAGCATCGTATACATCTCTCGCGGTTCCATCTCCGCCTACAAAGATCAGCAGTTCAATCCCTTTTTTTACCATCTCGCTGCTGATCTTCTTTGTATCCTCTGCTGAGACTTCCTTGCCTACCATTCCAATCGCAGTGAATTGAATATCAAAATCTTTTACGTACTCCTCTCCCATTTTGCCGGGTGCGACAAATAGTGTTATTTTGTCTTTATTATTGATATGGGAGAGGAGGATCATCGTCCTCTTGGGAGTAACCGGCTTAGCACCTAATTTTAATGCTTTCTTATACATCTCTCCGTCAGTCCCTTTAAGGCCAACGCTACCCCCCATGCCGGCTACTGGATTCACGATCAATCCAATTTTGTTCTTCATATTTCCTCCTATCTCTTCACCTTTCGTGCTCGTATTGCATATTTAATATCCTCTCAACCTGAGAATAGACACAATAATATGTGTAGGTTTTTGGTGGAATATTGTTTATTCTCAGATTATGTCCAAGATGCCTTGACCAAAGAAGACAAAATGCCAAATTTTTCAATAGAATATCCCTATAAATTCCTAACATTTCAATTAAGTAAGCGGGCAATTTAGCGTGTAAAAAAATTTTATACGTCCTTCAATTTCATGCCTGAGTCTTTGCCAATTCTGCCTGAAAAGATTTTGTAAATCTGAAAGAGACAACTCCCTGTTCTTAGGTATTTCATACAATTTGATGGTAGTCGGCCCTGGATGTACATCAATATTTCCAGTAGCCAAGTTGAATCCTATATACCCATCTCCCTGGTAAGCTTTTTCCACCCAAATAGATTCATCTAACTCTTTTATTCTTTTTATAGCTTCTCTTTGACTGAAACATGTAACTATTCCATCTCCCTCAATCAAGACTATTGATCTTTGCATCTTTACCTCCTTAGGCACCACTCCGCAGTCCTATTAAACGCTTTGTATTCCATATTTACTGAGGATTGCTATCCTACTCTGGCTCCAGATACTGAACCAACAGTGACCATTAAAGCTGGCAATAGTTATATATTCCCCTATTCGAATAGATAATTACGGCGGGTACGGCTGTAAAAATGGTTGCAAAAAGGGATTTTGTTGATCTCAATATAATCAGGAATTTTTAAATCCTTTTATTTTTTCCTCATAATCTGAAAAATAATTTTTTATGACTTTTAAATCAAATTTGGAAAGTATAGATTCTTTGGATTCTTTCTCTAGAAGGAATTCAAAAGACCTTTTTATCAGCTCTTCTTTGGAGATTTCACCGTTGGTTAAATATCTGTAATAAGCATCATCCAAAGTTAACGTATGATCTGTTCTTGTTTCCCCCTCCTCTACACTCACCATGAATTCCTGGTCACTCTTCTTTTTGATTTCAATCATTAAAGCCTCCTTCCTCACATTCGCCGATGAAGATTGATTATTTCAATCTATCACAAAATAAATTGTTTTACTCGCTCCCAGATATCTTCTATTGCTTTTGTGACAGAGGATTGAGTAAATTCAACCACTGAAAGTCCCTCCATTTGAGCATCCGTTATTGTTTTATCATAAGGTATCATTCCAATAAATTCAGCATTGTAATCCTTAGCTAATAACTTTATTTTGTCCGTCATCTCAATGTTTAAATCATATTTATTCACCACAATCCCCGGGGGAATCCCAAAGTGTTCTATGACTTTTAAAATACGATCCAGATCATGGATGCCCGATACAGTGGGTTCTGTGACAACTAGCGCATAGGTTGAACCAGTTAAGGAGGCAATTACAGGGCAGCCTGTACCAGGAGAGCCATCTATTATTGCCTCATTCATACCTGCTTCTTGAGCAAGCTGGTTTTGTTTATCCCTAACCAAAGACACCAACCTCCCCGAGTTCTCTTCAGCAATCCCCAGTTTGGCATGGCTCATGGGACCATATCTTGTCTCTGAAATAAACCATTCTCCGTTTACAGCATCTTCGATCTTTACAGCTTTATCTTCACATACAAAATAACAAACTCCACAACCTTCACACGCTAAATGGTCAATAGAAAAAATGGATTTATTTGGAAAAGTTTCCTCTCTGATGGCCAAAAATCGACATTCTTGTTTACACTTTCCGCATGCCGTACACTTTTCCTGCTCTATCTCCGCAACAACACCTCCGCTAAAATCCCCTCTTTCCTTAACTTGAGGATTTAAAATAAGATGTAAATCTGCTGCATCTACATCACAATCAGAAATGACCGTTTTCTTAGCCAATGCAGCGAAAGAGGCTACTAGAGAAGTTTTGCCTGTCCCTCCTTTTCCACTTATGACCACAAGTTCTTTAGGTTTTTTTGTTGCAGCGGTTCCGTACTGTTTAGCCTTTTCAATTTTCTTTTCTACTCTATGAATTTTCTTCCTTTTCGTTTTTCTAACAACTTTTTTCTCCTTGCTTGCTTTCATTATTCTATAAACTATTTTTTCAAAAAGCTCCTTGTACTGGGGAAGCCTTTCCACAACGATATCCCCTCTAGAATAGATCTCGGCTATCTTTCGATCATCGGGGATCTCTCCCACCACCTCTAATTTTTCGCTCCGCAAATACTCTTTTAAATCATCATTCCTGTATTCAGCCCGATTCACTACAATCACAGGTTCCTGGCCTACTTCCCGGGACATATCCACTGCTAATTTTAAATCGTTGATTCCGAATGGAGTGGGATCAGTCACCAGAACACATAAATCCACATCTTTGATTGTTTCTACAACAGGGCAAGCTGTTCCGGGAGAAGAATCAAGGATATTGATTCCTTCCCCTGCATGGCTCTTTACCTTTTTGACTAACCTGGGAGACATCCCTCCTTCTGCAGTTTCAAGAAGTGCATAGTGGAAGGCTATAGAGCCACTTTTACCGTGTCTTAAAACACCTATTTTTCTGTCTTCCTCAATAACTGCATCTGTAGGACAAACCACTTGACATGCTCCACATACATGACACAGCTCTTTAAAAATCAGAATTTTCTCCTTTATCACTGCAATAGCATTGTAATGACAGGCTTCAGCACAATCACCACAGTTAATGCATTTTTCTTCATCGACTCCTACCGGAGATAAAATCGTTACATCTTCTTCCTCATCAATCTGTGGTTTTAGAAAAAGATGCCCGTTTGGTTCTTCAACATCACAATCAAGATACCGAACCTTCTTTCCTTTTTCTGCAAGAATAACTGCTATATTGGTGGAAATAAATGTTTTACCAGTTCCTCCTTTACCGCTTGAAACTGCTATTTGTGTGGACATTGGACTCCTTTCTTTGCTTCTGTAACGAATGAAGTTACAGATTCGAATGTTTCTAATTTTTTCATTCTAAATATACGCCAATCTTTTCTTCCAGGGTGTCCTGTGGCATGGCCCCAATAATAGAGTCGACCTTCTCCCCCTTTTTAAAAACGAGAAGGGTGGGAATAGACATGATGCTAAAACGCTCGGCGATTTCTTTGTTTTGGTCTATGTTCAATTTTGCAAATGCTATTTTCCCTTTGTATTTCTTTGCCAAATTTTCAATTATCGGATGAACCATAAGACAGGGAGCACACCATTCCGCCCAACAATCAATCACTAAAAAGGAGTATTTTTTTATTGCCTCATCAAAATTAGAAGTAGTTAAAATCACAGGATAATCCGGACTATCCACAAGCATTTTCTTTTTCTTCTCCTCTTCTTCCATCTGCGTCAGAATGGCCTCTTTATTTGAGGATCCGTTAAGGATAAGTTGATAGATCAGCTTTTCTTCCGAAATAAGACCAGATATTAAAGATTCACTGTTTTCATTCATTAAAACAAAAGGCAAAGCTGGTATGTTAGAAATTTTTCCCTGCTTTATGGCTTCTTCTACTTCTATTGATCGGCTAATAACCCTGTCTGGTAGTTCAATGGCTATTCGGTTGCTCAAAAGAACCGCCTGATTGGATGCAGGAGAGTCTAAACTGAAATAAGTCTCTATCAGCACATTTTTATCTATGCTTTTTAATTTTTCTCTTAAAGATTGATTTAACCCGCTTTTTCTTTGAGAAACAAGAGATATGGTTTCAATAAGTGCACTTGCTATCTGCCCAGCAGGTGCTCCCCAGTATTGAATGGAAAAACCGTTATTTTTACCGATCAAGATGGTGGGAGAAAAGGACAAATCTAATTCTTGCACTATCTCATCTGAAAAACCTGAATATTCCGATTTTATTTTATTATTTATTTGAGAGAGCTCTTTTACCAGTTCTTTACTAAATTGAGCATACTCAGGATTTTCACCACTAATAATGATGTCCCTAGTGAGAACTTTTACATCCACATCCTCTATTAATTCCTGTCTATACTTTTTCTCTAAAAATTCTTTTGTTTGGGGATCAATTAACATCCTAAATTTTCTCCTTTCATGTTTTAGTAATAGATATTCATTTCTTCAAATCTTCCTGTCTATTCCCACTTTAGCGAGCAGATTTTTCAAAGAGATAACGTTTAAATCCAGCCCAAGGTCATTTATTGGGTCCCCACCCAAAGCCAGGCCAACAAGTTGAGGATATAGAAGAACTGGAATATTATACTGTTTCCTAAACTGCTCACTAATCACTTTTTGTTGATCGCTATACATAAGATAACAAGTTTGGCACTGAACAACCATACAGTCTATTTTTTTGTTCGTTAAATTATCAAGCTTTTTTTGTACCAGAGAAAAAGCTAGCTCCTTGGAAATGGGAAAGCTCTTTCCTCCACAGCATAAATTAAGCGTCTCATACTGAACAGGAGAAGCACCTGTGGCAGAGATAAGTTGATGGAGGGTTTTCGGGTTGTCGGGATCATCGAATCCTTCAAATGCAGACTCTGGCTTTAAATAGTGACAGCCATAATGAGGAGCAGCTCGAATGTTTGATAAATCTCTTTTTATTTTGCTTTTTATTTCATCCATGCCCACATTCTCATATAAAACCCTTGAAATGTGTTTCACTCGACTTTTACCGTTATATTCGAGCCCTATTGCTTGCAATTTCCTGTTCACTCTATCCCTTGTTTCCTGGTCCTTTAACTTCTCCATTGCCTCTGCTAAAGCTCCGGTGCATGCAGCACAGAGCGTGAGAATATCTAGTCCTTTCGCTTCTGCGTGAGCTAAATTCATGGCTGCTAACAGTAATCCTGACTCTTGACTCAAATTGATTTGGTTGATTCCACAGCAAACAAAGTCATCAATATCAACTAACTCAATCCCTAAATATTTGCAGATCCATCGAGCCGAAAGCTCATATTGAATGACTTGCGTGGGAGTGGTACAACCTAAGAATAAAGCATAATTATCCATTCGACGCTACTTCTTTGCTTTAATTTTATCAAGGCCTGCTAACTTAATTAATGTTTTGGCCTTTTTGCCATTACTTTTTAAAACTGGCAGAGAAAAGAATTTCCTCCTCTTTGCTAATGCCTCATCCAAGGGGAATATTATACCTGTTTGCATAATCTGCTGAGTCTGTTCAACCCATGGAGAAGGGGCATAACCTTCTTTTGTAGCCATATTTTTCAACACATTTAATATATTAAAGAACTTAACTTTCTGGGGGCATCGCTGCTCACAATTATGACATGTCACACAATACCAAATATATGGGCTGCTCAATACTTCTTTTCTCATTCCCAGCTTCACCATTTTAGCCAATTTTCTGGGGCTGTATTCAGGAAAAATTTCATGAACAGGGCATCCGGCAGTACACGTTCCACAAGCAAAGCAAGCATTTAATCCCTGAGCTTCTTCATGTTTCATGACTTCTGATTTAAAATTCGGATCAAGTTCTGCTACTCGAATTGTTCTTTCCTTGTTTTTATCCTGTTTCATGTTAATCTCACCTCTCAAGCTCCTCTAAAATAGCTTCCTTTAATTCTTCCTTTCTGGGGACGCCAACAAATTTAAGGATGCCGTTAATAGCTATAGCTGGAACTGACATTATGCCGTATTGTGCCGCCCTTGTTGTATCCACAGTAATATCTACTTCTTCAACTGTTAACTTATCTCTGAATTCACCGGATAATTCTTCGAGCATCTCTTTGACTGCAGGACATCCCACACATCCTGGAGACATGAATTCTTCCACATAAACTTCCTCCATAACTTATGAGCCTCCTCCATTGAGTTTTCTTGCTTTGACCATAAATTCAGGAAGCTTTAACTTAGCTTTCCTTAGTTCATCATCCGCAAAGGAAGCGGCTGCCTTAGCCTGGACGATTGAATCAGGAATATCTTTAGGTCCTTGTGCAGCACCGCATATATAAATTCCCCGAACATTTGTTTCCACAGGACGAAGCTTAGGATGCATTTCTTTAAAAAAGCCATTCTTATCCAGTTCGACCCCAAGAATTTGTGCGAGCTGCCCGTTGCCTGAAGAGGGAATGGTGGCGCAGGACAGGACAACTAAGTCTGCTTCTATCTTTAGGAGATGACCGATATCAGGATCTTCCACTTTCAAAAGAAGATTCCCTGTATCTGATTCTTCGATAATCTCACTGGGTCTTCCGCGGATAAAGTGGATACCAAGCTCCCTTGTCCTCCTGTAATACTTTTCAAAACCTTTACCCACAGTACGCATATCTATATAACAAACATAGATTTCAGCATCAGGCAAAACCATCTCTCTGATCATTTGGGCATGTTTCAATGCATACATGCAGCAGATATTGGAACAATAGTCATTTGCGTTCTTGTCCCGTGAACCCACGCATTGAATCATGACAATGCTTTTTGGCTTTCTCCCGTTGGTGGGTCTCAAAAGCTTCCCTCCCGTAGGACCATCTATGTCTAAAAGTCGAGCAAGTTGAAATTGAGTAATGACATTGCCGTAGCGTCCGTATCCATATTCACTCTTTTCTTCAGGATTATATTCATCGAAACCAGTAGCAACAACTATAGCTCCTGCCTTTAATTTCATTGTTTTGGTTTGCTGCTCAAAATCTATAGCCTCAGTAGGACATTCCTTTTCGCATATACGACAAACACCTTTCCTAAAATAAAGACAATTTTGAGCATCAATAATAGCTTTTTTAGGGATGGCTTGATCATAAGGAATATAGATGGCTTTTCGTTCTCCCACTCCAGCCGAATACACGCTATCCACCACTTTTACAGGATACTTCTCCACACACTCTCCACAACCCGTACATCTTTCTGAATTAACATATCGGGGCTTCTGAACAACCTCAACATGAAAGTTTCCTATATAACCCTCCACACTCCTTACTTCTGAGTTGGTTAACAAATTTATATTTGGATGGATATAAGATAGGAATTTCGTTTTTGGGCTTACATCGAATCTCTCACAATTTTCCCCAATTTCCATCCTCTGACAACCTGGAATGAGTATATCACATCCAAAACAACATATTAAAAGGCAAGCAAGGTAGATAAATCATCATAAATTGCAGGATAATCCACAAAAGGATAGACTTTTCTCTCGGAATAGACAGAAAACAACCACTGAGATCCTCAGAAATACTCCCCACTCTCCTCGGCT
>Ga0114922_10001934_pt1 | contig 19566 bp, 13 predicted proteins | sample AartaG_FD_100975 | JGI IMG/M metagenome (GOLD analysis project Ga0114922, IMG submission 100975) | Deep subsurface microbial communities from Aarhus Bay to uncover new lineages of life (NeLLi) - Aarhus_00045 metaG | ecosystem: Environmental > Aquatic > Marine > Oceanic > Sediment | place...
ACATAAGTGGAGTTACGATTATTCACGCATCCAGCCGGACTATAAGCCACCGAAACAAAGCCACAACCACCAATTCTGGCGGCGCGTACATCTGTTTGAAAACGGGGACCTGCTCGGGATTTTCGAAGGGCTCTGTCTGATAAAGCTCGATAAAGACTCCAACTTGTTGTGGGTCTATCACGGCGGGGTCCATCACGACCTTTTTGTCGCGGACGACGGCAAAATCTATGTGCTGACCCGAAAAGCTGTAATTGACCCGAAGTACAACGCCAAAGAGCCGCTTCTGGAGGATTTCATAGCCGTTTTGGACTCGCAGGGAAAACAGTTAAGACGTATATCGGTCCTGAAGAGCCTGGAAAACTCGAACTATGCCTCAATCCTGGGTGGCATAACATGGGTTACATCCGGGCCGCGAAAGATAAGAGGCGACATTCTGCATACAAATACAATTGAGCTGCTCGACGGACGGCTGGCACATCGCTCACCTGCCTTCCGCGAGGGAAACGTCTTGATTTCCATATTACGATTGGACACGATTTGCATTGTCGATTTGGACACCGAGGGCGTTGTCTGGGCGATGGGCGGCCTCTGGAGAATGCAGCACCAGCCGACAATCCTCGAAAATGGAAACATGTTGCTTTTTGATAACTACCACGCTCCGGGCCGGTCGGAGGTTGTCGAGTTCGACCCTTTTTCTCAGCACGTGCTCTGGTCCTACACCGGCACCGCTGATAAGCCTTTTTACACCGCCCTTTGCGGCTCGAGCGAGCGATTGCCGAACGGCAACACGCTCATCTCCGAATCCAACAACGGCAGAGCGTTTGAGGTAACGCCCGACAAGACCATAGTATGGGAGTTCTACAATCCGCACAGGGCGGGAGCGGCTAACGAATTCATCGCGACACTTTTCGAAGTAATTCGGCTCGGACCTGATTTCCCACTGGACTGGCTGGATAAGCCACCCGCTGAGGAATGAATACCACGACAGCCGCGTTAGATGTCACCACATCTTCCGGTTAGACCGGGCCGGGGGTCGGCTATCTGTTCGGTTCTTCGGTCACATTAACAAAATCATACGGTCGGGCCCTGGTTGAGAAGTAACTTTCATCCTTGAGCAGTTCAAATTCTGTGCCAAAGTAATGGTTAAGCACCACCCTGAAGGTATTAACAGGACTTATTGCGTCATGCAGTTGCGAGTAGTCACAGCCGGGCAGGTAGCAGGCATTTAATATTGAAAACGACTCTTTGTAAATTTCCGGTGTGTCCCTTTCCGGCTGCTGCTCATCCAACCTCCAGCGCACACCGTGGTCGGCCTGCAGAATAATTATCGGCTGCTGTACCGATTTTTCCAGCAGGTCGTCCACAAATTCTATTACCCGCTTATTGACATATTTCACCTGGCCCACATACAAATCTTTTGTCGAAGTTTTTCCGGCACCTTTCGAAGCACCGGCGGGGAGCCCGTCTTCATCGAAAACAAACGGCTTGTGCGGACATGCTATGTGCACAAAAACAAAAATCGGCGGTTCCATCTCCACTGTATCCGCTAAATGATCGAATGAATACAGAATTCGACGACTGTGCAAAATATCCTTGAATGATTGATTCGTAAACAGTTGCACCAAAGCGGCCAGGGGCGTGTTGTACAGCAATTCACCCGAAAAATCATCCAGCGACCATATCGGCCCGGACATGTAAACATCCACATCCCGCAGTTCCGTAAACTGGAATCCGGTAGGAAAGGCAACTATCGAATAGCCGTATCTTTTTAGAAATCCGAAAACCCGATTATTCCTTAACAGATTTCTTGTCGGCTTCTTGTCCCGGGATTCGATTCCAACCTGTTCGGCAAACTCGTCGAGATACTGAAAATTCATCGACGATGACAATGACAAGAAAGTTCTTACGTAGTTTGACCGGCTCTGTCCAGCCACAAAAAACCCCTTTTGACTTAGTTGCTCAAGAAACCAGGAGTTGTCGAAGTCGAATGATTCTTTAAGAACATCGTTGCCGACATACGCATCCAGAATGATGTAATATATGTTCGGACGGGTGGTCGGTACTTCTGAAACACTTGAAAATTCCTCCGGCCGCTCTATGCTTGCGCCCTCCCTTAAGCCTGCAGCCCGGATTTCGAACCTGACGACATTAACTACGCAAAAAACAACAAGGCAAACAGATGTCACATTCAGTACCTTCGTCATGTTAGCCAGCCGAATCCGCGTCCGCAGGACTATATAGCCGATGACAACAAAGAAAACCGTCCAGACCGACAAAAGCCACAGGTGCGCCTCCCTCCATCCGCCCGCCATGTCCCTGATAGTTCCTACAAAATGGCCGTAAGAGAAAAAAAACACCAGGAAAACGGACACCAACAAGCCTCCCTTATCCTTGTCCCGATACAAAAACGAAAGAGCGAGCCACAGCAAAAAAGTGGACACCAGCACAATTGCTGCCGGTACAACTATCCACACCAGGAGCACCTCCCCGACATTATGCGAATAAAGAAAAAGCACCGGGAATATCGCAAACGCAAAGGGGTGGATTACCGAGGACTTGCCCTTTTCCATCACCGGCCCTTCCGCATCAGATACAGAGTCCTGGGCGAGTCTTTAATCTTCACGGAGCTTTCTATCGTAAAATACCGCCCAAACGCCTCCACAAAGGCGTTCTGCTCGTAATCGCCGAATATGTCTTCTCTTGTCGCCAGCATCCTTTGTACCTGAGAGTCCTTTTTTGGAACAAATTCGATAATTAGCCGGCGACAGATTTTTCGGAAAAAATCAGCACACTTATCAAGGGAAAGATTGTTGGCGATGGCAAGATGATGAATGAGCGCCAGCGCCAACGCGGTGTCCGCCGGGCCCCGCTCTAACAGAGACCTCCTTTCCTGATTCTCCCATCCGATCGGCCCGCTCGGATTGGTCAAATCCAGAACCAACGGAAGCATATTGCCTTCTTTGTCGGCAACGCACTGAAGATAGTTTTTCTCAACCGCTGCGGGGTCAACGTCGAACGATATGGTTTGCGAACCCGTACCGGCGGCAATTCGGCTGAATATTCCCGTGTTGGCGCCCATGTCCCAGGTAACCGCAGGTTTCGCCCGTTCTAAAAATTCGGCGACTATTTTCTTTTTATCGCTCATCGCTGCGTCAGAATAATTCGTCTCATCATAATAATCGCCCCATTGGGTCCCTTTGGGCCGCCACTTCATTTTTTCCACGGCCGTTTCAAGGCTGTCGATTATCCCCATAAAACCGAGTTTGCTCATCTTGTGGGCATTTGCCTTCACCGGCTTATCTGCAAAGAGTAACTGGCTTCTGGCATGAAGGTGGATGTGTGAAAGAAGTGAGAATTTCAGCCAACTGCTGCGAGGCAGAAGCTTGCTCACCAAATCAAGCGGCAAACCGTCTATGTGAACCCGAAGCAGTTGACTTAATCGCACGTCTTTGTGCGCCATCAGGGCCAAAGGTCCGAGAAAATGCCGGCAGAACTGCCTGTATGCAACCCATGGCTGTCCTTTGCGGTATTTTTCAAAAGAAAGTGTGTCTATCAATATCGGCCTGCACCCGGCAAACTGGATATTAAAAGCGCTGCTGTCCTTTAACGTCATCCCGAAATCAAAGGCCTTTTTTTGTATCGCAAGGGTCGCCAGGGCCGCATCTTTCAACTGGCTGAAGCACCATTCGTACGGATATGATATAAAGTCTATTTGCTCGGGCCTCAAAACCTTGTAGGCATCCTTCGTTTGGGCAAGTTCAATGCCCGCCTCTTCATGGGCAACCATCAAACCCGCTTCCGTCAGCGCCTCGTAAAGCCCCGAGTCAAGCAGATGTTCGTAATCGGCCCGGTAGATTTCATTTACCTGCCGATAGACAGTACCGTCTCGAACGAACACAAAACCACTCGGGTCCCGGAAAGAACCTGGAATAGCGCCGTTACTTGTCACTGTCATCTCGTTTTTTGCCGAAAACCTTGGAGAAAAAAGACTTAATCTTTGTCCAGAATATCTTAACGGCAAAGCCCGCACCAACAAGGGCCGCTAAAAGTATCTGGATAATTAAACTCCCCGTTCCGGGGTCTATATAGGCCGAAAAAATACCACCATAAGCTTCGCCTGCACCTGGAAAAACAAGCGCCAACAAAACCGCACACTCAACCAATGCCACCCGCCTAATTTTCTGCATCGCTGCGCTCCCTATCACAAATCTCAACCGGGCATTTTTGTCTTCGACGAATACCACCGTAAACCTGCATCCGGTTCTCAGCATCGATTTTAGCAATCCCTGCCCCGTCTGGCAAGTGTTGATTATGATTGACTTTATGTCCTAATTACTGTATAATGAATGTTTTAAGTTATTGTATGTGCGGTCTGAGTTTCTTGTAACGGGAATATTTAGCCCCACGTTTTACGTGGGGTTGGGGCCAACAAGCTCAAATTTAACAGACTACTATGCAAGGAGCGGCGAGTATGAAAGCTAAGCCGGAACCGGCGCCCGCCATGAGCCGGCGAAAGGTACTGAAATACGGCCTGGGCGGTTCTCTTGCAGCGCCCCTGTTGCCTGCCCTCTGGCTGTCAGGCTGTGAGAGGCGCCCGCGGGCAAAGGGCCCTGATGTTATTCTCATCGTCATCGATACCTTAAGAGCGGACCATCTGGGCTGTTACGGATACTCCAGAAATACCTCTCCGGATATCGACCGCTTTGCCGCCGACAGCCAACTCTTTGAAAACTGCTTCGCGCATGCCCCTTCTACAAGTGCCAGCGTCGCAAGCATACTGTCGGGGTTCCTGCCTCATGAAACCAAGGTAACAAACAAAACGCTTATGTCAAAGAAGCTCCGGACACTTCCCGTGATGCTGGCGAGCCGCGGATACAAGACGGCGGCGGTTGTCAGTAACTACATTTTCCGGGAAAAGAGAGGCTGGGAGACGGGTTTTGACGTATATGACGCCGAGATGAAGGGCCGAGAGTTGAACAGGGACATCCCGGAAAGAATCGCCGAGCATACAACCGGCCGGGCTGTTAAACTGTTGAAAAAATTCCGCAAAGACAACCTGTTCCTGTGGCTTCACTACCAGGACCCGCACGGCCCGTACACGCCACCGGCCGCTTTTGGAGAACTTTTCAAAAGCACCGCCGACAAACCGCGCTTTATCAGGCTCAACGATACATCCAGCGGGCGACGGGGAATCCCGAAGTACCAAGAACTTGCCGCCAACAGGGATTTTCACCATTACGTCTCACAGTTTGACGGTGAGATTCGGTACACCGACGAACACCTCAAGCGCCTCTTCGAGGCGCTGAAGGAGCTTGGGTCATACAACGACTCGCTGATTATATTCACCGCCGACCACGGAGAAGGCATGGGCGAGCACGATTATTATTTCGCACACGGTGAATACCTCTATAACACTCTCACTCACGTGCCTCTTATTATAAAACGGCCCGGGGGTGGGGCCGGGACGAAAAAAGACTTTGTTCAGCATATTGATATCGTACCGACAATACTGAAGGCCCTCGATATTGAGCCGGTTCCGAACCTTCGCGGATGTGATTTGGCCGGGCCGATCCCGGCCGACAGAGAAATTTTTGCCAAAATGGAAACAGGGATGGTCAAAGACACATTCAAGTACTCTATAATGGCCGACGGCTTCAAACTAATCCACACGCCTTTGTATGACCGATATGAACTATATGATATGAAGAAAGATTTTGCCGAAGAGCATGACCTAGTCAACGAAACCGCTTACAGTAAGTTCAGAGGCGAGCTGAAAACCAGATTAAAGCAACTTCGCCGGCAGGATTTGCTTAAGCTCGGCGCAGTCGAGTCCCCTAAGCTGACTGAAGATGAACTCGAAAAACTGAAATCATTGGGTTATGTCAAGTAGATCGGCTATCGAGGATTGGTTATTGTGAATGAATCACCCCAAAGTCACGGCGGGCCGACAGACCAAACCTTTCATCGCGCCTCTCTCGTTGTAGTTATTATCTTGTCGGGTTCATTTTTTGGTGCCGCTGCTGTCAGGCTTTATAATATCGATGCCGCCAAACTGTATTTCAGCCCAACCCGGCAGTATTATTCTTTCTGCATAGCGAAGGGATTTTATTTCCAAAGCGCCGAGTCCGTTAGTCCACAGAGCCGAAGAATCGCCGCCATAAACAAGGAGGCTCTCGACGACAAGGAGCCGCCCATTACCGAATATCTCGTTACCCTGGTTTGGCGCATAGTCGGGGGCCAAAATCATCGGGCTCCGTCCCTCATCTGTTCGGCATTCTGGTTAATCGGAGGCGTCTTTGTCTTTCTGATTGCCAAAAAGTACACCACTGCCGTCCCGGCGGCTGTCGCAACAGCTTTTTATCTGCTCTGCCCGTTTGGAATATTGATAAGCAGGAGCTTCCAGCCCGAAGCGCTCATGACCATGATGTTTCTCGCCGGCATTTACACAATATTCAACTACTACCAAAACCAATCACCAAGACGCCTGTTCATCATGGGCCTTGTCTCAGGATTGGCCATATTGGTCAAAGTCAGCGTCATATTTCCAATTTGGGCTGCCTTTATCGTCCCCGGTATCTGCAAAAACGGTCTCCGAAGGACAATCTTTTCCCGCCGGCACCTGGCCTTCCTTGTACTCGGCATAGGCCCGGCGTTTGCGTACTATTCTTATCTCGCCGTATTCACCGAGGAGGTCAGAATGGTCGCACAGTCCGTATTCGCACCTCAGCTTCTGCTGGACTCGTTCTTTTGGACCGGCTGGCTCAACCAGATTGGCTCCGTCATCGGCTTTATCCCGATAGTAGCAGCGGTTTTTGGAATACTTCTTGTTCGTGACAAAACAGTCAAAAGCATTTTAACAGGACTCGCCCTCGGATACCTGGTGTACGCATTGATTTTCACTTACACCACGCCTACGCACGATTATTATCAGGTTCAGATTATCCCTGTTGTTGTACTGGCCGGCTCACCTGTAATTGCTTTTTTCCTCGACCGGCTCCGGCACAAAAACTCTCGTCACCCCCGGTCCGCACTTGCAGTCGGCTTGCTGTTGCTGACAGCACTTGTTGGTTTGCTCGGCGGTATTAAGACAGGTGCTTTCAGAACTGAGAACAGATTTCTTAAGCCCTCTCTGGCATTTGCATACAAGTGTTTTGGAATGTGGCCTGACTATTTGTCGCAGTATAGCTCCGATTATCCCGAATTTATTGAAAGAGCGGAAAAGATCGGCCGTGCCGTAAACCATAGCGACAAAACCATAACCTTGGGGCTTACAGTGCCGCTGTGGTATTATGGCGATTATGCCGGCTATAGATGGCCCCGTCACCACCACTGGTCGGCCGGTGAGGCTCACGCCGGAATCGGTACAGGCGCCAAGTGGAAAGAATATCGTGGTCTTACCGCCCGGGAATTGTACGAGAAGCATTTCAGCCGGTTTTGCCCCCAATACTTCGTCGCCGCTTCGCCGGGAGAATTTGAAGAACAAAAAAGCCTGCGGGAATTTCTCTTCGGAAGATTCAAACTTTTGGTTGAGGAAGAAAAATACTTGATATTTGACCTGACTGTGCCGAAACAGTAGTATCTGTTGCCGGAAGCAACGGATAATATTCAACCCCGCCCGCCGGGCGGGGTTTCATACATATTTTAGTTGTTTGGGCCCGCGTTTTACGCGGGGGTTTGAACGGTTTTATACGAACCCCGCCCCTTGGAGGGGCGGGGCGAATTCCGATATATCGCCGAACCAGGAGCTGTTTGGGTAGTGTTATGTTACACCAGAAAAAAGTTGTCGTCATAATGCCGGCTTACAACGCGGAAAAGACGCTTAGAAAGACGTATGAAGAAATACCGCATGATATAGTCGATGAGATTATTCTTACCGACGATGCAAGCAGCGACAGTACCGCCGAAGTATCTAAGTCCTTGGGGATTAAGACTATTGTGCACACAAAGAACCTCGGCTACGGTGCCAACCAGAAGACATGCTACCAGGCAGCCCTGGAAGCCGGCGCCGATATCGTCGTCATGATATATCCCGACTATCAGTACCCCCCAAGATTGGTTACCGCTATGGCGGGTCTGTTGGCCAGCGATTTGTTCGATGTCGTCCTGGGTTCTCGTATTCTTGGTGGAAGGGCGCTTAAAAATGATATGCCGATGTATAAATATATTTCCAACAGGATACTTACCTTCCTCGAAAATGTACTAATTAATGCCAAGCTCTCGGAGTATCATACAGGCTACCGGGCTTTTACGCGCGAGGCACTGCTGAAGCTGCCACTGCTTGAAGATTCGGACGACTTTGTTTTTGACAATCAAATGCTTGTTCAGGTGGTGTTCTTCGGTCTGCGCATCGGCGAAGTCAGTTCCCCTTGCAATTACGAGCCGGAGGCCTCCTCAATAGACTTCAAAAGAAGCTGCATTTACGGCCTGGGCGTTCTGCTGACCGCCGTCAAATGCCTTCTCCACAGGACCGGTATCGTTCATTCGGCTCTTTTTGACACGAATGGAAAGAAACTTGAAGCCGGATAGTTCAATAATGACGAATATTTTTTGAAAGCGATTTGGCAAATGGAAGCACCGGAAGGTTTTGACCTCTTCTATTTAGACAAGCACTACATCGCCTTTAAAAATTCTTCTTTCAATTACTGGAACAGAAAAAGGGCGATCAAAAGATGTTTTCGCAAAAACACCAAGGATGATGCAAACCCGGTTCTCGTTGACATAGGCTGTGGAATAAGCCCCGTCACCCCAAAACCGGAACAGACCCTGTTCTTAGACTGTGCCGCCGAGGCCATCAAACACTTGCAGCAAAAAGGCTACAGCACAAAACAAGGCGATATAACCAACCTGCCCCTCGAGGCAGGTTTCGCCGATGTTGTTTTCTGCTCGGAGGTCTTAGAGCACGTCGAAGATTGCAAAGCCGCCTTGAAGGAAATCCACAGGATTCTAAAAACCGGTGGAAAATTGATTTTAACCGTACCCGTACACGCAAAATACTGGAGCTCCGACGACAGTTTAGTCGGCCACTTCACCAGATTCGAGCTCGACTCGCTTACAAAGCTTCTCGCCGAGACCGGATTCGAAATAATCGAGGAAAAACCTATCGGCAGTTGGCTCGAAAGAAAGATCACTCAATGGGGAGTTAAAGTCTTTATGAGACAAAAGAGCAAAGAGCCGTTTGGAAAAATGGTGGTGCTCGCAAGCCGAATAGTAAACTGTATCGCCTATTTAGCCGTCCTGGCCTCCTTGTTGTTCGCCTCAAAAAAGTCAACCAGCATTATGCTTTACTGTTGCCAAAAAGAATAATGAAAATAGCATTCATCGTCTATGAGTTTCCGAAACTGTCGGAAAGCTTCATCGTAAACCAGATCACAGGCCTCCTGGATTTGGGTCATGATGTCCGTATATTCGCCGACCGCAACCCGCAGGAACCCGAAATCAATGCCGATGTCCTCAAGTATCACCTTGCAGACAGAACCTGCTACATTCGGCCCATCCCCGAAAACAAGACGGTCCGCAGGCTCAAGACATTGCTTCTGATTCTTTCAAACCTTCCAAAAGCGCCCGTCGGATTGTCAAAAGCACTCAAGATACTCCTGACCCGCCCGGAAGGCTTCTCATACAATCTGCTTTACTATGCCTTCGCCTTTTTGCGAAAAGAGTTTGACATAATCCATTGCCATTTCGGTCCCGCCGGCAATATCGGTGTCTTCATCAAACAAGCCGGCTTCGGCGCCAAACTCATAACAACCTTCCACGGCTATGACGTAACAAAATATATTGCCGCCCGCGGCCCCGATGTTTACCGGAATCTCTTCGGTAACGGGGATCTATTCAGCTATAACAGCGAGGCGACAAAAGCAAAGATACTTGCACTCGGCTGTCCGCCCGACAGAATGGTGAAACTGCCCATGGGAATACACCTCGACAAAATCGTTTTCGCCGAAAGAAAAATCTCACCCGACGACCCAATAAATATCTTGAGCGTCGGCAGACTGACCGAAATGAAAGGCAGAGAGTATGCGATAAAGGCCGTTGCCAAAATCCTGAATAAATTCCCAAACATCACCCTCAACATAGTAGGCGACGGCCCCTTGCGCGAGTCGCTTCAGAAACTCATAAACGACCTTGACGCCGCCGGCAAAATCAACCTGCTCGGCTGGGTCGATTCCGACCGGCTCGATTCACTTTACAAATCATCCCACATATTCTTACATCCAAGCGTAAAGGCAAGCGACGGCAATATGGAGGGCCAGGGAGTCGTATTACTCGAAGCACTCGCCTACGGACTGCCCGTGGTAGCCACCAGCCACGGCGCCTTTCCCGAAACCGTCCCCGACGGCGTCGGCGGCTTCCTCGTACCCGAGCGCGACCCGGATGCCTTAGCCGAAAGGCTCGAATACCTCATCACAAACCCCCAAACCAGGCCGGTGCTCGGAAAAACCGGACGCCGGCACGTAGAAGATAACTACGACATCAAAGCCCTGAACCGAAAATTAGCCCAAATCTACCACGACCTCATAAACCAATAGCCTGGACTCCACAAACTAACAGAGACGGGGGTGTAAGCGGCCGGTAATAACTTCATAATTCGGTGTTCGTTATTCGGCGTTCGACGTTTCTCCCTCCGTGCTTTATCTTTCAGCGTCTTCTAAAAAGCCGTTTGTACACTTTCTTGAGTGCCCGGTAAACCGGTTCCAAAAGCTGATAAATCCGCCGGTGCAGCCACATAAAATCAATAACCTTTTCCAGCACACCCCCCAACAGCCCGCCTAATTTCTGCGCCGTGACGTAATAAGAAACAAAGACCTTGAAATTCTTATATGCAAACAGAATCTCATCTTTACTGAAATCCGGCAGGTTCAATACCGTGTCCGCCTCGAAATAACTGTCTAATCGCTTCCGGGTCAGGTATCCCTTTTCCCTGCACTCCTCGTACAAAGCAGTTTGCGCGTATGGATAATAAACAGACGTCTGCACAACGTCCGGCCGCAGCCTCGCCGTCAGCTTAACGGTATTCAAGGCTCTCCGAAGGTCTTCATGCGGAATACCCACCATCGTGAATATATACAGCTTAATACCCTTTTGGCGGCAAAGATTACCCGCCTCGATAATTCGCTCCTCAGACTGGTTCCTGTTAAGAACCTCTCTGCGAATAAAATCATCTCCGCTTTCCAGGCCGATATTGAGCTGCATACATCCCGACTCCCGCAGCAGCTCAACCGCCGTTTCATCCAACAAATCAAACCTGCTGTTACAAACGTATGGCAAATCAATCTCCCCCTTATATTTGGCGGTAAATTCGGCGAACCAGTCTCGCTTCAAATTCAATATGTCATCGTGAAAAATAACGTGCTCAATATTGTCGCATTGCTCCAGGCAGAATTTTATCTCCGATATCAGCCTGCCGGCCGACTTAAACCGAACATAAGGCCCCGAATCCGGCCCGGCCTTTTTCAGCGCATGATTACAGCAGTGCGAGCAATTAAACGGACACCCCCGCGACCCCATAAAAACCAAACGCTTCAATCTCTTGTCGGCGGAGCTTTCAAAATCGAAAATCTCCCTGTCCGGCATCGGAAGCGAATCCAAATCCGCAATCAAAGGCCGGACCGAATTCCTGAAAATCTTACCATCCTTTTTGACCCATAAATTTTGTATGCCTGTTATGCCGTTGTTGGCTTCCAGACGGGAACACAAATCGAGCATCGGGTATTCACCCTCGCCGATGCAGATAATATCGATACCTTCGGCGCCTATCGCCTCGGCGGGATACAGAGTCGGGTGTGTCCCCCCGCAAACGGTAATAACCTTCTCAAACCTCTTCTTAATCTCTTTTGCATACTTGGCCGTGTAATAGAAGGCGTTGGTAGTCGCCGAAAAAGCCGCTATGTCAAAGTCGGCGTACCGCCGGGAATAAATATCCAGAAATTGCCCGCAACCGACATAATCCGCTATATGAAACAGTTTCGTTACGTGATTACTCCGTCTTAAAACCGCGGAGACTGATGCTATACCTTCGTAGTATTTTCCTCCCGCCCCCTTCATAAAATCAAAATACACAAAGACAACCTTCATAATATAGTTATTACACCTTCCTGCGGTGAGCATTCACCTGGCATCGACGCTGCTGCTCCGGCCCGGCGCGGCGTAACTTTCCGGCCCGGCGGTACGTATCATCTGGTATATCGTCCTTCGTTTCTTTCGTCTTGTTCTTATGTCGGGATTATAAAACTCCCACACAACTTCGCCGTCCCTCGTTACCTCGAAAACCCGCGATTTCGAACTGTCGGTAATAAGCGTGTTGCCGTTCGGCAGCCGCTGGCAGCAGCCCATCCACGGTGAAAAAAATTCCTCCGGAGGGTCCGCCTTGTATTCCCAGACCACCTTCCTGCTTAATGGATCCAGTTCGATAATACGCGAGAAATTCCTGTGAAATCCGTTGTCAAACACCAGCACGTTTCCATTCTCAAGCAGCGTGGGATAGTGCTGCCTGTCCAGACCGCCCTCGTTCCAGTACCAGACAAACTTTTGCTCCTCTGCGTCCAGAATCCCGATAAAATCCAATTCTCGAATCGAAATCAGCCAGTCGCCCTTCCTGCAAAAACCTTCGATGTCCCTGTCCGCAACTTTTATGCTGTTTGTATGCAGGATGTCAAAACCACTGTCGGATTTGCAGACATAGCCGAAATCCGCCTTGAGTTTGAAAATCTTCTTCATATTTTCATAACTCAGAATCCATCTGTATATCCCTGTAAGCCTTTGAAGAGAAATGTGTTCCTTGACTAATTCGTAAATGCTGACTTTTTTCAATATCGTCCCGTCCGGCGACAAAAAAGCAATATAATCGTCAAGAATCGGCACCGGAAATCCCCGATGGAAAACCAACCGGTCCTCTCTTCCTATTACATATATCTCGCCGTTTGGGCCGACGCAAAAGTCATGATGGGCACGCATGCTTGTCTTCCAGGCGATGTTCGATTCCCAATCCAACTGCAAAAGCATCCGGTCGGCCGCCACAACCAGCAGGTCGCCGTCGTCCCTCATCCGGACATGATGTCGAAGGTTATCCACGCCCTTGATACTTACCACCCACTTGTGCACAACAGCGCCCTGCATATCAATGAGATATACTTCCGGCAATCCCCACGAATTATATAAGTTAAAACCTTCGAAAGCCAGGGCAGGCTCGTATTGTGTTACCCCGCTCTTTTCTATATTCTCGGCCGCGGGGACCCAGGCAACGTACCCCAGCGATTTAAGCGCTTCGGTAGAATCTACTTTCCGGCTTTTGCCCGGCCCCGAGGTGAGCGAACCGACAAATGCTGATGCCAGAATAAACAAGATGAATAACGCACTACCCGCAAATACTGTTATCGCTTTGCCGCGCCTTAAAAAGTTCCATGCCAAAAATATTGAATAAATAAATATCGCGCCGTTACCCAAAAACTCAAACGGAGCCGAAACGCCGGCAAACAGACTCTTGTTGAGGACCCTCGCCCCAATCGAGAAAAGAACGGCCCAAATAAAAAAAACCAACTCGAAATAACCCTTCTTTACTTTATACATCCTTTCTAAATGACCGCCGCTAAATCTCCAAAGCAGGTTTGAAATCGCCACCAAGAGCCCAAACAAAACAGCAGCGACAAGAATTGAAAAGCAGACTATATAAACAAATACATCCCCGATACACGCAGATGCTATGTAACCGAATCCGGCTAATGCCGGGAATATAACAGCCGCTTTAGTCAACATAACCCAAAATACCCGTTCGTAAAATCAAAAGAAACGAACACAACCTTCATAATCGCTCAACCGCCGATAAAGGTTTCACTTGCCCACAACCGGCCCAATAACACCCTCAAGCCGGATACTCCGTCAAATTCTACCCGAATCCCCTCAAAATGCCACACTCCAATCCCCTTATATTTATCCTCCCCCCTTCTTGCAGGCCTGCCGATAGCACAATTCGCCTGCAACCTTCGAAGACCCTTGCAAACGATGTTGGTGCGACCTGCCCATGTGTTATCTTGATAATAACAGGACTTTTGCAAAACTTCAGTAATCACACAAAAAAGCGGCCTCCCGCTTCTTGCGAAAGGCCGCTTCGAAAAACACCTTAACTCACTACCAGCCCGGTGCCGTCAATCAACAAGCGCTTGCTTCAACCATACTCACGTTGTATCCACTTGCGCTATCCGCTCGGACCGACTGACGCTCGCCGTCACAAAAACTATTCATCATCCTTCCAATGGCTATCCACCCTGCTGTCATCGTTAACTAACAATGTATCCTCGTCCGACTTGGGAAAACTTGCCGGGTCGGGCATTGGGTCAAACCCGCCGCCGGGTGCCTCTCGGTTTGTACCCGTGCGCTTGGCACGTTCGGTGAAGGGAGGCCAGCCGTCGAACATGTTATAGATATTATCATGCTGATAACTGATATCCGGCCGCTTCTCAAAACTCGCGTGTCCGTCTCCGAACAACACATTCTGGCCTTCTCGACCATGAGGCTGCGAATTCGCTACCTGAACCTGCCACGCCGTCGTTGAATCTCGAAGCGGATCCTGTGGTTCCACCTTTTCCCAGTTCACGTTCAGCAAGTCGATGAGCATCATATAGTCTTTTTTCTTTTGGTCTGGATTGCTGGCATACCCCCCGATTGTTGCGTCGGTAAGCTTGGGATCGCACCACGGATTCTTGTCCGCAAGGATCGCCGTGCTTGCCGAAGCCGTCGCACTGGCGGGTCGAGCACGGTAACTTTGGACAGCGTAAGGCAGTTGAAAAGCATAGCTGACGAACTTTCGCGGCTTCCCCTCATCGTAAATGACTGTCCCCGAGCCATCAGGAAGCGTCGTGTTCACCGGGCTGAAGCCGCCAAAATCCCACAACTCAACAAGGTCGAGATTGGCTGTTCCACTTACACCTGGAAACGCCTTCTCGTCACCGCTTCTGCAGACGAAGCTTTTCGGATCGACGTCTGCGTTTCGCACCAGCAGGTAAAGGCTCGCCCCCACTGTAATACCGCCACTTGTCTCTGACCAGTTCAAATCGGGGTCGTACCATTCATCTGTGCAACCAATCCATGACCAATCGTGGTCACCACTACCTCCCTGCATAGGATACTCATCCTCGAAGTCTTGAGCGTACACCATCATCGCCGTACCAAGTCCCTTCACGCTGGTGCCACACACCAGACGTTGAGCAAGGCGCTTCACCTTGTTCAGTGCCGGCATCAATATCGCCAGCAGCATCGCTATGATCGCTATCACGACCAGTAGCTCAATTAATGTAAAACCTTTCTTTTTCATAACATTTCTCCTTTCACTTCTTGAGAATTTGCTCTCGTCATCGCTCTCCACGCACAATCGTACAATATAAGTACCGTTCTCGCACCCCAACGCAGGGTACACAAAAATACCGAAAATCGAGCAAATCTCTCTGGTTAACCTCTTTTCCGGAGAGCGATATTCTCATACTCAAAACCAGGACTCTACACAAGGTTCCTTTGGCACCGGTATAGTATCGCCGTGCAACTCAAGCACACACTATACACACCATGCTTAAGCAGTTCCGAAGTCAAAAAGGCCGGTTCGATATGACGCAGATGCTATTTTATGATGGCTGCTAAATATATTATTTTTTGGTTTCAGAACCTGCCTTAGTTCTTCTACTACTTATACTACGTTCACACTATCACAAAGGGGACCATCTGTCAAGGAAAAATTTCAAAAATTTCGAAAATTCTCAAAAAATTCCCACCCAAACAACTTCGCTTCATCGCTTTAACCACTCCCCCTTGGCTGCCCCTCTTGAAGCCGCCACCATAACCTTTGTATTAACAAGACCTTACGCCAAACAGCCCGCGCCGCGGCCCGATCGGCTCGTCAGGCCCTTCGTCCTGTAATATCTCATATCGAGCCGAAAAAAAACTTGCAATTTTCGGACGGTCCGCCTAATTTGGCAGTGTTGACAGCCATAGCGTTGTTAGGAAATCCTACAGACGGTCGATACTAACACCGGCTGCCAGGGTCGCCGCCTGAAACAAAAGCTGTTACTCACAAAGGATGTTATTCACAATAGAGTAAAACATGAAAAGACGCGATTTCTTAAAAACTGCCGGGGTGGGCATCGCCGCGATTACCCTTGCCGGCTGTGAGCTTCCCACCTTCCTGCGGCGCCAAACCAGGCCGAATATCATCGTCATCATCTCCGATGATATGGGTTACGCGGATATTGGCTGCCATGGGTGTAAAGATATCCAGACACCAAACATCGATTCTATCGCCCACAAAGGCATTCGTTTCACTAATGGATACGTCACAGCTTCAAAATGCAGCCCTTCACGAGCAGGACTCATGACCGGCCGTTACCAGCAACGCTTCGGCTACGAGTTTAATCCGGGGCCGCCGCCTAAAGGTATACGCGAAAATATCGGCCTGCCCATCACCGAGGTTACCATCGCTGACGTGCTGGCCTCCGCAGGTTATACCACCGGTGCCGTCGGTAAGTGGCACTTGGGAACATCTCCACGTTTCAACCCCATTAAACGTGGATTCGCTGAGTTCTTCGGATTCCCACACGGAGGTCATCCCTATATCGGCCGGCATTGGATGGAATCCAATCCCGTTATGCGAGGCAACGTACCCGTCAACGAAAAGGAGTACCTTACTGACGCCTTCTCCAGGGAGGCGATCGCCTTCATAGAACGTCATCACGACAAGCCTTTTTTCCTCTGGCTCGCCTACAATGCCCCACATAAGCCGATGCAAACACCACAACGATACCGATACAGCTTCGAACACATTACCAAACCGGTACGACGCACCTACGCTGGTATGCTCGCAGCTATGGATGATGGCATCGGCAACCTCTTGGAAAAATTGCGAACTTACGGAATAGAAGACGATACATTACTCTTCTTCCTCAACGATAACGGCGGCTCCGGCAAAGGATACGGTTCCCGCAACAGCCCCCTCAAAGCCGGCAAGGGTAGTTTCTTCGAAGGCGGCATCCGGGTACCTTTCATTGTTAAATGGCCACGCCGGTTGCCGGCTGGTGTCACCTACGAACATCCCGTCATTTCCCTCGATATACTACCGACAGTAGCCGCTGTCGCCGGCGCAAAGCTACCAAAGGACCGCAGGATAGACGGCGTCAATCTGATTCCATACCTGACCGGCCGAACAAAAAAAACGCCTCATGAAATCCTTTTCTGGCGCAAGGGCGACGATTATGCCGTAAGGCAGGCAAACTGGAAGCTCGTCAGCACCGCTGGTAAGACCGAATTGTTTGACCTTGCTGCCGATATCGGCGAGAACCGTAACCTCGCGGCGGAACGGCCGGACGTTCTGAAAAAACTCACAAAGGCATACGAGAAGTGGAACGCGCAAATGAAAGAACCACTATGGCCGCCCAACCCTCGAATAATAACAGAACCAAAAGGCGGAACCAATATCTCTTAGCCGGCCGAAAACAATAGAGTAAAATATGAAACGACGCGATTTCTTGAAAACTGCAGGTATCAGCGCCGCGGCGCTCGCACTTACCGGCTGCGAGCTTCCCACATTCCTGCAGCGCCAAACCAGGCCGAATATCATCGTCATCGTCACAGACGACCTGGGCTATGCCGATATTGGCTGCCATGGGTGTAAAGATATCCCGACACCAAACATCGATTCCATAGCCAACAAAGGCATTCGTTTCACAAATGGTTACGTCACGGCCCCGGGGTGCAGCCCATCCCGCGCCGGACTCATGACGGGCCGTTACCAGCAGCGTTTCGGGCACTACTACAACCCGCCGCCACCGCCTCGAGGCCTGCAAGAACATATAGGCCTGCCCCTGACCGAGATTACCCTCGCCGACATCCTTTCCTCTGCAGGTTATGCCACCGGTGCAGTAGGCAAGTGGCAATTGGGTACCCCAAGCCATTTCCATCCCCTTAAACGAGGATTTGACGAGTTCTTTGGCTTTCCCGATGGGAAGCACTCCTACATCGACCCGGGCCTGGGTACATACAACCCTGTTATGCGAGGCACCACACCCGTGGACGAGAAGCAGTACCTCACAGACGCATTCACCCGCGAGGCACTCAGTTTCATCAATCGACATCGTCATAGCCCCTTTTTCCTGTACCTTGCCTACAATGCAGTACATGGACCCATGCAGCCACCCAAACGATTCCAGGATAGTTTTGAACACATCAGCGACCCCAACCGTCGAACCTATGCCGCCATGCTCGCAGCTATGGATGAGGGAATCGGTAAGGTCCTGGCACAACTCCGGGAACTTCGGCTCGAACAAGACACCCTGCTCTTCTTCATCAATGACAACGGGGGTTGGCCCGAAGGTAGCACCTACGGCTCGACGAACGCTCCATTACGCGGGGGCAAGGGCGGCTTCTTAGAAGGGGGTATCCGAGTTCCCTTCATGGTCCAGTGGCCACGACGGTTGCCCTCTGGTGTCACCTGCGAACATCCCGTCATTTCCCTTGACATACTACCGACAGCCGCCGCCGTCGCCGGCGCAAACCTACCAAAGGACCGCAAAATAGACGGAGTCAACCTGATTCCATACCTGACGGCGAACAAAAAAAACCCACCACACGAATCTCTATTCTGGCTTGCCTGGCAGAACCATGCGGTAAGGAAAGGAAAATGGAAGCTCGTCAACACCGCCGGTAATACGAGGCTGTTCAACCTTTCTTCAGATATCGCCGAAAACCATGACCTCAGCGCAAAATACCCCGATGTTGTAGAAAACCTGACAAATGCCTACAAGTCCTGGAACTCGCAAATGGTGGACCCGCTGTGGCCGCCCCAACACCCGAAAAAACCAAAGGCGACCAAAAGAACCCGTAGACAGCCCAGAAGCAACCGAACGAAGGCGGGGCAACTGCCTCGCAGAAACCGAAATCGAACCCGTTGAACCGGAAACCATGACAGTTCCGCAGTTCCGATGTTGCCGGCTCCGAATAGGTAGTCTCGCTCTGACTCGCATTGCTCACAGCCGCGATAGATGCCGGCTGAATGGTCACAGCTTTTTCGTGCAAAAGAAAAGCTGCTCGGTTTTTAGTCCGAACCGGACGACGTTACCAGCACCTGCAATTGAAGAACACCCAGATCAGGCGATGGCGCTCAAGTGAACCGCAGACGGGACAAAGAGCGTCAGGCCGGGGCCCGAGGCCGAACCGCTTGAACGAGCGAAGCCGGCTCCGGCAGACCGGGCAGTACCGCCTCAGCCCAAAATGTCGCACCTTCATCGCCGCCCGCTTCAAGGGTTCCTTAAATGGTTCAGGAATAATCCGCGACAGAATCTTCGGCATATTATTGACCTATAACGAAACCACATTGGTCATTTCGACCGAGCGAAGCGAGTGGAGAAATCTTCTATGAAGCCGGGTCTGTCAAGCTGGAAATTTGTTTGACTGGTTCAATCTTCTATCCGGGTTTCCACGAACAGTTTAGCTGTTGTTCTCGTGGTCCCATTCAAATTATGCGACAACGCCCATTCTATTAAACGAGCTTTTCGGCCCAAGCTCCCTCACGAGCGCACGCTCTGCCAATCT
>Ga0114922_10001935_pt1 | contig 19559 bp, 16 predicted proteins | sample AartaG_FD_100975 | JGI IMG/M metagenome (GOLD analysis project Ga0114922, IMG submission 100975) | Deep subsurface microbial communities from Aarhus Bay to uncover new lineages of life (NeLLi) - Aarhus_00045 metaG | ecosystem: Environmental > Aquatic > Marine > Oceanic > Sediment | place...
AACGGTCATCGACCCGAGCGCCCCGGCATCCCACGTGCCCGTCTCTCCGGTCCTCAGGACAGGATTCCCGCCATACTCCCTCCACTCGTTCTCCCCTGCGAGCGCCTTGATAATCTGCTGGTCGAAGGAGGTGTCCTTCAAGGCTTCGAGACGCTCGCCCAGCGGAGCGGCGCTCTTCTGTCCCGAGGTCCTACAGCTGCACAGGACAAAGGAAGTGCAGACTGCAGGTATCATTAACATCAATGCCACCTTCCTCATCGTTCCTCCTCCCTCCGGATTACACTGGTTCTTGACACGGCAGCAGCAGTCATCTTTCGTCTTGCGCAATTTCGGACACGGCCGCGTTGAAGTTGTCTACAAGCGCCCGCACTTTGTCGGGATCTTTCTTCCCTTTCGACGCCTCGACGCCGCTGGCAAGGTCTATGCCGTACGGACGCACCTCGAGGACGGCACTACGAACGTTGTCCGGATCGATTCCCCCGGCGAGGAATACAGGTATGGGAACCCGATCGACGATCCCTGCAGCAGCGTCCCAGTCGGCGACTTTGCCGGTACCGCCGAGCCGCAAAAACCCCTCGCTGGCGTCAACGCTGTCCACAAGAAACGCGTCAGCACCGGCATCGACGTACTCCTCCGGCGACGCCTCGCCCGGAACGGGCGGAACGTGGATCGTCTTCCAGACATCGCATCCCAATCGAGACTTCAGCTTCTTCACGAGTTCCGGCGATTCCCTGCAGACAAGCTGCACGGCGGACGGGCCTATCTCTCGCACAACTTCTTCCGCTTCTTCAACAGTCGGCTCGCACATCAATATGACTACCGGAATCTCCGATGCGGCAGCAACCGCACAAGCCCGCTCGAGCGAGAGGCTTCTCTCCGAAACGCTCACGTTGACGAGGATGCCGCAGTAGTCGGCCCCGGAACTCCCGACGAGTTTGGCGTCCTCGACGTTCGCGACGCCGCAGATCTTCAGTCGCGGTCGGTATGACATCTCATTCCTCCTTGCCAGCCACGCGCGCGCCAATCAGTCCATCGGTTTATACCATGATCCGCGCAAAGCAATGTTACTACAACGTGTTACGGTTTTCAAGAATCACCATGCGAACGGGTTGCCGGGAAGTGCCATATTGTGGTAATATCGGGCGGTTTGCGGACCAGCAAGGTTGGCGTCGATCCCGGGCCGAGTAAGATCTGGATCGGCAGTTCGACTCTCCGGAGAGGAGATGTCGTAGAGACCATAACGATCGAGCGAAGTTGAAGGCTGTCACCCATGGAAAGTTCCCGCGCCAAAGAGAGACTCCTGGTAGCGTCGCGTTGGCTGAGACTTGTCCTGTTCCTGTTCCTGTTCCTCTTAAGCATCGACCTGATGGGCGTGGCGTTGAAGATGCTCGGAAAGGACGTGGCTGAAAGAATCCTGGGCCTGACCAGCAACCCGGTCGCCGGTCTGTTCATCGGCATTCTCGCGACAAGCCTTGTGCAGAGTTCCTCGGCCACTACATCGACCGTGGTCACCATGACTGCTGCCGGCGTGCTGAGCGTGCGCAACGCGATTCCCATTGTGATGGGCGCAAACATCGGGACTACGGTTACAAACATACTCGTGTCACTCGTGCACGTTACTCGAAAGGACGAGTTCAATCGCGCTTTTGGCGGCGCGATAGTCCATGACGTCTTCAACCTCCTTGCCGTGGCGGTGTTTCTGCCTCTGGAAATGGCCACGCATTTCATCCAACACAGTGCTGAAAAGTTGACAGCGGTCCTGGATAGCGCCGGCGGGCTCAAGGTAGCGAGCCCCGTCAAGCTCGTCGTCCGCCCTATCAGTGACGCCCTCAAACACTTCCTCACGGACGTGGCGGGGTTGGCTCAGCGGGTTGGCGGTGTGCTGTTGCTGGTGCTTGCGGCGGTGCTTCTGTTCCTGTCACTTTACCTCATTGTGAAACTGATCCGATCGTTGGTGCTCGGGACTCTGGAGAGCTTCTTCAACAAGCGGTTGTTCGTGAACGCCGGTTTCTTCTTTGTTATCGGACTGGTTATCACCGCGATCGTTCAGAGCAGCTCCGTGACAACGTCGTTGGTTGTTCCGCTCATCGGTGCCGGCGTGTTGACGGTGGAACGAGTTTATCCGTACATGCTCGGCGCGAACATAGGAACCACCGTCACCGGGTTTCTCGCGTCGCTCGCAGCCGTGGCTACCGGGGGCGCGTCCACCGGCGTGACGGTGGCGCTGAGCCATCTGTTTTTCAACATATGCGGCGCGGGCGTTTTCTATCCGTTGCGGTTCATCCCGATATCGCTCGCAAAAGCGTTTGGCGAACGCGCCGCGAACTCCAAGCTGTTCGCGCTGTCATACCTTCTCATCGTTTTCTTTATGGTGCCGTTTGTGATACTATTACTCCAAAAGTACGCCCTAGCGAGGTGATACATCATGTTGGCTGAGATACTGGCGGTTCTGAGAGCTCACGACACACTGGGCGAGGCGTTGGAACTGTACAACTCGATGGTCGAGAACGTCAGGCAGATGTACGCACTGGTAATGGCCGCGCTGCGCGGTGAGAGTTCGGCGGATGCCGTGCAGGACAAGGTCTACGAGATCGACAAAACGGTCAACGAACAGGAACGCAGCGTCCGGCGCATGCTCGTCAACCATCTCTCGCTCAGGACGCGGCACGATGCGCCGGCCTGCCTGGTGCTGATGAGCGTGGTAAAGGACACCGAGCGGTTGGGGGACTACTGCAAGAACCTGTTCGAGGTGGCGGAGATGTTCGGTCAGCCTCTTGCGCAGGGTCGGTACATGACGCCGTTGGTAGATATCAGCAAGAAGGTCGAGTCTCTGCTTGCGAGGGTCGGTGAGGCGTTTGTTAAATCCGAACGCGAGATCGCCATCGCAGTCTGTCACGACAGCCATACGGTAGCCTCGGAATGTGACATGATCCTGAAACAGCTCATTCAGGACAAGATTCCGACGAACAAGGCGGTGGCTTACTCGCTGCTTTCACGCTATTTCAAACGTCTGGCGCGTCATCTGGGCAACATCGCATCGAGCGTGATCGTAGGCGTTGAGCAGATTGATTTCGAGCACCGTTCGTCGCGCGGTTAGGGCTTCGGTCCGCATCAGATACTCGCTTCTCTCCGCATTCTCGAACTTCCCATTGCAGGATGCGCCGTCGTCCACCCCGCGTGACAGGTATCGAGACGGAGAACGTGCGCGTTGCTTACTCCCAGCGATATCGGAATCATATTGAGCTACCGCTGTCTCACGCGTTGCAAACACTGCCTGTACGCCTGCGGTTTGCAGTGGAAAGACTGGTTCGACCCGGACGAGCTGCGTGAGGCGGTGGCCGCGATGCACGTCTGGAAACACGGGTTCCAGGTTCATCTTACCGGCGGCGAACCTTTCCTGAACCTGCCTCTACTGGAGGAAGCAGTCAGCATAGTCGCGGAAGGAGGCATCCCTCAGTACGTCGAGACGAACGCGTCCTGGTGCTCGGACGAGGAAACGGCACGCGAACAGCTCACTCGGCTGCATGACCGCGGTCTACGTGCAATCCTGATAAGCTGTTCGCCGTTTCAGTGCGAGACAATCCCGCTCGCACGCGTGCTACTCTGCGCGGAAGTCTCAGCCGAGCTGTTTGGAAACGATAACGTCACACTCTACCTGCCGCACTGGGCCGGCGTCATTGCCCGGTTCGGTGTCGAGGAACCCGTACCGCTGCAGGCTTACCTCGATAGATACGGTGAGGAGAAAGCCGGCGAACTTTTCTGGGAAGGTTATGGTCTAATAGGCGGCGGACGGTCGAGCTACCGGCTCGGACACCTGACGAACCGGTATCCCGCATCAGCATTTTCCGGGGACGACTGTCGCCGCGAACTGCTTTTTCCCCACCACTCGCACTTCGATCTGTACGGCAACCACATATCGTGGTTCTGCGGCGGTCTCAACGTCGGCCGCTGGCGCGACTTGGCGCAGACGATTCGCGACTTCGAACAGGGACGATACCCGCAGATCATTGAAATGCTGGTCACGGGCGGCGCTTCCGCCCTTTTCGAGTTCGCCGGCCGGAACCATGATTATGAGGAACTTCCGGACGGTTACACGAGCAAATGCCACCTTTGCGTGGATGTCCGCAAACACCTCTCAACGCGGGACGAGTTCCCGGAACTCCAGCCGCAACAGTTCTACACCGAGCTGTGACCAGAATGCAGCTGAAACAGCTTTTTCCCCTCGTCCCGGGCAAGAGAGGAGCCTGGAATAGCCGTAGGGGCGCTGCTTGCCGCGCCCGCATCTTCACGAGAGGCTGGCCGATGATGGGCGAGATGCCCGCCCTACCTGAGTCTGAGCGAGTCCCCTACTCCACCGTGACACTCTTGGCCAGGTTTCGCGGCTGGTCAACGTCGCAGCCGCGCTTCACGGCGATATGGTACGCCAGAAGCTGCAGCGGGACAGCAACCAGCAGCGGCGAGAACTCTTCCGGGCAGTCAGGCACGTAAACGACCTCGTCGGAATACTCCTTAATCTCCTCGTCACCCTCGGTTGCCACGGATATGATAATACCGCTCCGCGCTTTGATCTCCTGAATGTTACTTACCATCTTGTCGTACACGTGGCCTTTCGGCACAATGCATACTACCGGGAAGGTATCATCCACCAGCGCGATTGGACCATGTTTCATCTCCCCGGCACTGCACCCCTCGGCGTGGATGTAGGATATCTCCTTGAGTTTGAGCGCACCTTCAAGCGCGTTGGGGAAATTGTAGCTCCGGCCGAGGAACAGGAAGCTTGACGCCTTGTGATACTTGTCAGCACACCGGAGTATCGTACTCTGGTCGTCGAGCACGCGCTGGATCCTGTCCGGTATGGCGCGCAGTTGCGCGACCATCGCCTGCGCATCATCCTCGCTGATAGCGCCCTTCAGCCGACCGAGATACACGGTGAACAGCCAGAACGACATCATCTGCGCCGTGTACGCTTTGGTGGAGGCCACTCCTATCTCAGGTCCCGCATGCGTGTAAATCACGCCGTCCGACTCGCGCGCAACACTCGACCCGACAACGTTGACTATCGACACGATCTTCGCGCCTTTGGCTTTCGCCTCCCTGATGCCCGCGAGCGTGTCAGCGGTCTCGCCCGATTGAGATACCGCTATGATAATGCTGTCAGGCCCCACGAGCGGGTCGCGATACCTGAACTCCGAAGAGAGTTCGACCTCAACCGGCGTTCGGGTGAACCGCTCTATGAGATACCTTCCGGTCAGGCCCGCGTGCCACGCAGTGCCGCAACAAGTCACGACGAACTTCCGGGCGGTTCTGAGTTCCTCCTCCGTGAGGTTCATCCCCTCAAGACTCACCTCGGCGGACCCCTCCGAAACGCGACCGCGCAGCGTGTTGCGGAGCGCCTCCGGCTGTTCGTGAATCTCTTTCAACATGAAATGCTCGTACCCGCCTTTTTCCGCTGCACTGACATCCCACTCTATTGTTGACACAGGCATTTCTACCGGGTTGCCGTCCAAGTCCGTGACGAGGTACCCGTCACGGCCTACCTCGATCACCTGCTCGTCGCGCAGATATATCACCTTGCGCGTGTACTCCAGGATGGCGGGCACGTCCGACGCGATCAGGTTCTCCCCCTGTCCGACCCCAAATATGAGCGGGCTGCCGGACCGCGCAGCAACCAGGACGTCGGGCGCTCGCGCGCACACCACACCTATCGCATACGCTCCTTCCACCTCTTTGAGCGCGTCGCGGACCGCTTGCGCGAGTCCGTCTCTGTAATGTTTTTCTATCAGGTGGGCGATGACCTCGGTATCCGTATCCGACTTGAACGCGTGACCCTCGCTTCCCAGCCGTTCGCGCAGATCATGGTAATTCTCAATGATCCCGTTGTGCACGAGCGCAATTTCACCGGAACAGTCAAAATGGGGATGCGAGTTGCCCTCGCTCGGAACGCCGTGTGTCGCCCATCTTGTGTGTCCGATCCCAACGGTTCCTTGCAGAACGTTTTCAGCAAGAGCGGCATCGAGCACTTTCAGTTTCCCGGAACGTTTGATGCAGGTTAGCTCGCCGTCATGTATGACCGCGATCCCCGCAGAATCATACCCGCGATATTCCAGGCGGTGCAAACCGTCCATTATCGCCGGAGTCGCCTGTTTGCCCCCTATGTAACCTACAATTCCGCACATATCTCCTCCACTATGGTTTCCAAAAGGCACACAGCGTTTGGGCAGCGCGTCAGCACCCCCTCCGCCACCAACTTCCTTCGATGTAATGCCATATTATATCAAAACGCGCGCCGTTTGCCCAACAGTGCAGCAATAGCACCCCACTGATCCCCGGTTTCTGAGACGGTTTGCAGGAGAAATCGGGATGATTGCGGTCATGAATCAGATCCGCCCTTGCGAAAACGCGCTCTTATGGTATAATAGCGCGAACTTCATCGGGGCGGTCCGTAGCGGAAGCGGACTCTAAATGCTGCTCATGAAGGGAGAGACCTCTTGAAACACTTGCGCTTGTGGATAGGTTTGGCCATCGGAGCATTCTTCATATGGCTGCTTTTTCGGCGGGTCGATTTTCAGGCGCTCGCATACTCATTGCGGGAGACAAGATACTTTTTGCTGGTGCCGTCGCTGGCGTTGGTGTTCGTGAGCTTCGTCATGCGAACGTACCGGTGGCGGTTCTTCTTCGTCGGCGATGGGCACATTCCTTTTAGAAAGCTCTTCACCGCCACAATGATAGGGTATATGGGAAACGTGGTGTTGCCGGCGCGTGCCGGCGAGTTCATACGCGCTTACGTCATCAGTAAAACCGGGAGCGGGGTCGCGGCAACCAAGGCGTTCGCGACTATCGTTGCCGAAAGGGTCCTCGACGGGATTTGTCTTGTAGCACTTCTCTGTCTCAGTATGCTCGTCTTACCTTCCAACAAGCCAGTGACGATCCCGAGTGGGACGTTGTTCGAGCGGTCCGTGACGATCCATATTGAGGGGCTGGTCGCCACTGCTCTCGGCGTGCTCGCAGTGGCGGTGGCACTCACCGCTCTAGTCTATCTTAGAGAAAATGTCGTTTCGAGAATAGTCGGCAAGGTTTTCTCGCTCTTCTCAGACCGTGCGGCGGAGCACGCGACGCACTTGGTCGCCTCGTTCGCGAGCGGCCTCCATGTCGTGCGACACGGGAAGCGGCTCGCATCTGTCAGTTTCCTGTCGCTGCTTGTGTGGTTGCCGGCCGGGCTGGCAATATATCCTGTGCTCCGCGCGTTTCCGACGGAGGTCCAATGGCCCTGGTACACGTCACTTGTCGTGCTGGCAGTAGTGTGCGTCGGGGTAATGATCCCAGCCGCGCCGGGTTTCGTGGGAACGTTTCACGCTGCGTGCGTCGCCGGTCTGCTGCTGTGCGCCCCGGTCGATTTCGACACTGCGCTGGCGTTCTCGGTGGTTTACCACGGGGCAAACATGGTTGTTCTGATCATTGCCGGTCTGATATGCTTGGGAGTGGAAAACGTCTCCTTCCTCGATGTAGTGCGAAGGGCAGAAAGCGGCACGGCCGAGGACGCACCCGCCAACTGAGAAGGTGGAAAACCTAACGTGAAATGGTGATGCCAACATGCTTGTAAGTCCTCACGAGGTGATGGTGGTTGTCGGCTCTGCAGCGCTCCTGTTGCTGTTTGCCACCAAGTTCGGCCTCCTGAAGCGGAGTTTCAACAGATTCGTGTCCGAGTTTCGTCAGGCATTGCACGGGACGGATGAGGAAGCGCACGACGGCAAGGACCGCGCACAACATCATGTCGAAGGGAACGATATATGCTATCAACTTCTTGGCATCACGCCGTCCGCCACGCCGGAGGAAATAAGAGAAGCTTATCGAAGAAAGGCAAAACAGTATCACCCCGATAAAGGGGGCGACCCTGATATGATGCGCGCCATTACGGAAGCATATCGAAAACTCTCGAAGCGCCGGTGATGCGATGACTAGCGCGCGGCCGACGGTATGCCGTGTTCCTCCAACATGGCTACGTGCCGCTGCTGAAGGTCTTCCGCCAGGGCCGCGAACCCTCCTGACAAATCGGGCAAGCCCGTTTTGAGCACCTCGGCAAGCTCGCGGGAAATACTTGCCGCCACATCGTAGGCGCCGCAGCTCTCTCCAAGAAACGCGATCAACTCGCGGTACGTTTGGGCGCCGGCCTCCAGCTGTACTGGGTCTTTTACGCTGGCGAGATGCGCCGGCGGCTGCACGTTTATCAGCGCGGCGGCGGCGGTTCTTCTGCCTTCCTGCTGTTCATGAACGAAGGCAGCAAGCTTCTCGGCCGCGCGTTTTATCACATCGTCGAACGCCTTCACTGAGAGATCAAAGTACTTTTGCTTCCCCGGCTCGTCCCTGAGAAGGGCGTTTCTCATAAGCCAAAAAGAATGTTCGAAGGCGACTCCGATCGTCTCCATGATGTGCCCACCGTCGAGGTAGGCGTCCATGGCAGCATTGTAGAACCCGGTGAAAATGGTCGTTCTGCCGGAATCTCTTTCCGACTCGCACTGCATCCTGTACAGATCACCCGATATCTTGAAGTACAGGCTGCGGGTCACGCTCTTGGAACTGTGTTTCTCTGCGACCTTCGCGGCCGCGACGCCGGCCCGATTGAGATCGTAGTTATCCTCACAATGCTCGACGATAGTCTTAAGAGTCGCGTCGTAGGTCTCGTTATTCAGGCGCTCCTTCAGCAGCTCGGTGATCTTCGCGATGAAGGCTTCGGTATGCGACAACCCGCTCGTCACAGGCTCACTTGGTTCTTCGCGCGGCTTCCTCTTCATCCGGACCCTTTCTGCTTCGTCAATCAGTTGTGGGCTTTCATCAGCCCTTGCCCGACAGCTTGGCAAGCAGGAGATGAAAATCAATACTGTGCCTCACGCCGTCAGCGAACCTGACCGCGACCCTTCTCCTTTTCGGCTCATGGTTGCCGGTACCCTGATCCATCCTTACAACCGCACCTCTCATCCCGAAGTCGCCCCCAGGTGCCTGAGGGGCGGTAACCTCTATCTCAACGGCGGTATTGGCCTCGAGGTAATGCTCGCTCTTCAAACATGCGCCGCCGGCGCTAACGTTGAGCATCGACGTTTCCTCTTCAAAAGGTTCGCCGAGTAGATCCTTCCCTCTGATAATGACCGGCGTGTTCATGTTGAACCGTTCATCTTCACGCCGGTCGTCCAAGGTACTTGCATCGTAAGGATCTTTCCAGTCGGCGACCTGTCTGTTGTACTCGGATCTGCCCACTCTCACACGTCGCGCTGCGGACTTGACTTGGTCAATAAGTTCAGAATTGTCGAACACCTCCACGAGCACGTCGTCCACATCTTTTAGGACGTCCCGGTCAAGACATGCCCTCTGCAACTGGGCACGGTTCCTGGAAAAAAGGATGAGCACCGTCTCTGCAAATCGGGGGTCGCGCCTGATTTCCCCGACGATCCCGCTGGTTCTCTCTTGACCGAATGCCACATCAAGCACCATGATGTCAATCCCGCTCTCTGGAAGGTCGCCGGCGATTTGCGGCTCGCGCACTACCGGTATTACCGCAAACCCCTGGCGTTCGAGCGTAAACTTGGTGGGACGGAGCAGTTCCGGCTCCCTTGATACGAGCATAACTGTCATGTGTCGTGCCATTTTCATGCCTATCCGCGGCACACTGGAACTTGCTGAAAGCGTATCGTACGGGTCGGTGTATGCGCCGCTACCGATTCACGTTGCGGGCTTTGTGGTCGCACTTCGCGGACATGGCGCACATCCCCGCAAGACGCAGCCTGTGCGCTTCCGATCCCTCCCCCGGAACACGGATACTACAGATCTGCTTTTCCTGTAGTAATTTAATCATAATGTGAGGGTCTTTGTCAAGCAAAATCCGCAAGACTGATTTGCGGCCGGACTGGTACCCTCCGGTCCGAACCGCCAGTGCAACTGGCAAAAGCGCAACAAGAGCTTGATGAACTGAAGAAAATCTGCTAAAATCCGTAGGTTATTCGGTATCAGCTACTGGAAGATGCGGTTCATTTCCGTACCATTGGACGAACTCCCGGGCTTGATCGTGATGGAAACAAAAGATAAGAAGACTGTGGCGGCCACCGCGCTCTCCGAGCATGCGTCGAAGAAGCTGCTGGCGCGATACGGTATACCGGTCGCAAGAGAGGAACTGGCGGCGTCTCTCGACGATGTGCTCGAGGCGGCTCGCCGAATAGGTTTCCCGGTGGTCCTGAAAGCTTGCGGGCCGGGTTTGGCCCATAAGACGGAACTGGGCGTCGTCGAGCTGAATGTCGGGGACGGGGACGCTGCGCGAGAAGCGTATCAACGCATAGCCGACCGAGCGCCCGGTAAGCTCGATGGTATTCTCGTCCAGGAGATGGTGCACGGAACTCGTGAACTCATCTGCGGTCTCACTCGTGACGAGCAGTTCGGACCGTGCGTGATGTTCGGTCTTGGCGGCATATTTGTGGAGGCTGTCCGTGATGTTGTGTTTCGCGTTGCCCCGATAGAGATGCGCGACGCCCTCGAAATGATGGATGAGCTGAAAGGGCGCAAGCTGCTCGGCGACTTTCGCGGCGAAAAGGCCGTCGATAGGGACGCGCTTGGACAGATACTGATCGATCTCGGTCGTATCGGGATCGAGGAGGCTGAAGTGCTGAGCGTCGACATCAACCCTCTGATAGTGCGGGACGGAAGGCCGGTAGCGGTGGACGCGCTCGTCGTGAAAGGCTGACCTAATCCGACTTGATGCAGTACGTGCTCGGCGCCGGTGACGTTGGGCACGAGCAACTTGAAATGGGGTTCAATCCAATAATGTCAGATGTTCTGGAAAAGTTCAAACCGGTTTTCGAGCCGAGGTCTGTGGCGTTCGTAGGCGCGTCAAACACCCCCATGAAATGGGGGTTCCAGGTGCCGTTCAACCTCGTGAAGTTCGGTTACGACGGCAAAGTATATCCCGTAAATCCCCACGAGTCCGAGATCCTCGGACTAAAAGTGTACAGGACTATTGCCGAAGTTCCGGAGAAACCGGTAGATCTTGCGGTGGTGACCGTGCCGGCCCGGGGAGTGCTCGATGTGCTAAAGGAATGCGCCGCGGCAGGCGTGAGGGCGGCGCTGGTGGTCGCTGGGGGATTCGGCGAGTTGGGAGCTGAGGGGGCACGGATCGAAGCGGAGCTGGCCCGAGTCGCGCGCGAGAGCGGCATGCTCCTTGTCGGGCCGAACTGCATGGGCGTCGTCAGTCCGCACCCTAGAAATCTGTACTGCGAGATGCCTGCCGTAAAGCCTGAGGCCGGCAACATAGCGATGGCGTCGCAGAGCGGAAATGTGGCTGCCACGCTTATGGGTCTCGTGGTGAAACACCGGCTTGGAATGAGCCGGTTTGTCAGCACCGGAAATGAAGCAGTCCTGCACATGGAGGACTATATCGAGTATTTCGGTGCGGACCCGCTCACGAGTGTCATAGCGACCTACATTGAGGGCCTGGAAGACGGACGGGGATTCCTAAATGTCACACGTGATGTCAACAAGGAGAAACCGGTAGTAGTTCTGAAGGTTGGCGGCACCGAGGCCGGAAAACGCGCTGCCAAGTCACACACGGGAGCGTTGGGCGGCTCACGGCAGATCTTCCACGGCGCGTGCAGACAGGCAGGGCTCACAGAAGTTGTCGATATAGAAGAGATGATGGATGTTGTGGGAGCGTTTGCACGACAACCGCTGCCGCGAGGCAGACGCGTCGGAATTGTCACTGTTGGCGGAGGTAGCGGTGTCCTGGGCGCCGACGCGTGCGCCGACTCCGGACTCGATGTGGTTTCTTTCTCCGACAACGTGCTGAAAGAGCTCGACTCGTTTCTGCCTCCGTTCTGGAGCAGAGGCAATCCGGTCGACCTGATTGGCGCCTTTGTTGAGCGCAGCATGGTGAGGTCAACGGAGATATTGCTCCGGTCCGACAAGATCGACGGAGTCATAGTGCTCGGTGTGGGATTCGGCGCGCGATGGGCCGCAATGTACAGGAACAGGGGGCTCATCGAGAACGAGTTTCACGAGCAACTTGCCACGATAGCCGTGGAGCAAGATGTGGATACTTCAAGAACGCTGGCGAAGCTGATAGATGAGTATCGGAAACCGGTAATCGTAGCGTCTAGTGTGCTTGCAACAGCGCATGAGGATCAAAACGAGGCCATTTTCGCTCTGTTCGACGAGGGTGTGATAGTCTATCCGACCCCGCGGCGTGCCGCGAGGGCGTTTGCCCATCTTGCAGCGCGGCACGACTATCTGGCTTCCGTGGGCGCTTCAGTGAAGGCGGAGTAACCGGATAATCTCAGAAGAGAGAATCGGAGGAGACAGCAAATGGATTTACGCGGATTCGGCGCAGAAACCCTTCCGGACGAAGCGGCGGAACAGTTTGCGGATATCGCCAGAGCGGCCCGAGGCGACATCCTCAAGATGACCACCCTGGTAGCCAGCGGTCATCCCGGCGGGTCAATGTCCAGTATTGACATCTATATAGTGCTCTATTCCTGCGCAAATGTCGACCCGGGTCAGCCTCGAATGAAGGAGAGAGACAGAATAGTCATCAGCCACGGTCATACGTCTCCCGGAGTCTACGCGGCGCTCGGTCGGACGGGGTTCTTCGACATTAATGAGGCTATATGCACGTTCCGCACGGCCGGAAGCCGGTACGAGGGGCACGTCGAAAGGTGCGTTCCAGGAGTCGAGTGGAGCACCGGCAACCTCGGACAAGGGCTGTCGGCCGGATGCGGTTTCGCCCTGGCGGGAAGACTCAACCAGCTCGACTACCAGGTGTTCGTCGTCATGGGCGACGGTGAACAGCAGAAGGGACAGATCACCGAAGCGCGAAGGTTTGCAAAGAAGTACGGACTTAACAATATCACCGTGGTTGTGGACCTGAACGGTCTTCAGATAAGCGGTAAGACGAACTCGGTGATGCCGCAGAACATCAAGGAGAACTTCCTGTCAGACGGGTGGCAGGTCGTCGAGATTGACGGGCACGACCATCGGCAGATCTACAGTGCCTTGAAGAAAGCTGTCGAGAACAAGGACTGTCCGGTGGCGATAATTGCTCGCACGGTAATGAGCAAGGGCGTATCCTTCATGGAGAACGACGAACAGTATCACGGTGCGGCACTGAAAGAGGACCAATGTCGTGCCGCGCTGAAAGAGCTCGGCCTCGAAGATGACCTGGATAAGTACAAGGAGATGAAGGCTCGCATCAAACCTAGTCCTCCTGATGAGTTAACACCCTGCGTCGTCACCGTCGACGTGGGAGAACCCCATACCTATTCGCCAGAGGACAAGGTAGACAACAGAAGCGCATACGGGCGGGTAATGAAAGAACTCGCCGAGCTTAACTCCGCGCGTAAGGGCAGCGCGCCGATCGCCGTGCTCGACTGTGACCTTGCTGCTTCGGTCAAGACGGGGGATTTCGCCGCCGTCTGGGAGGACCACTTTTTCCAGGGAGGAATACAGGAACACAATACGGCTACGATTGCCGGCGTGCTTTCCATAGAGGGCATCCTGACGTTCTTCTCGGATTTTGGAGTGTTCGGCGTTGATGAAACGTACAACCAGGAACGCTTGAATGCTATCAACGGTGCCTCCCTCAAGCTCGTGTGCACGCACAACGGTCTCGATGTCGGGGAAGACGGTAGGACGCATCAGTGTATTGACTACATCGCGCTCATCAACAACCTGTTCGGGTTCAAGATCATAGTTCCCGCCGACCCCAACCAGACGGATAGGGCGGTGCGGTACATTGCCGGCGAGCCCGGATCTTTCTTCATACCCATGGGGCGGTCAAAGCTTCCCGTGATCACGGGTCAAGATGGAACCCCGATATTCGGGGACGGATACGTTTTTCGATACGGGAAAGCCGATGTCGTCCGCGAGGGCAACGACGCCACCATCATTTCCACAGGAACAATGATGTACCGCGCAGTGAATGCTTCCGATGTCCTGGCGGAGAAGGGGTACAAGGTCCGTGTACTCAATATTTCTTGCCTGACGGATCCGGACGTTGAAGCCTTGCGAGCTGCGGCGGAAACGGGAGCGATCGTAACCTACGAGGACCATAACGTGCGGACCGGTCTCGGGAGCATCGTAGCGAACGTGCTGGCGGAAAACGGTCTCACCGTCAAGTTCCGTAAGATGGGCGTCAGCGCGTACGGGAGTTCGGGCAAATCCGATGCTTTGTTCGATGAACAGGGGCTTGGCGTCGACTCGCTCGTGAGCACCGTCGAATCGCTTGTCGAATCGAGCTGAGGCACGCACGACCCTCGGGGGAAGCGGCGTCTTACACATCATTCAGTCGTCGCCTCGTTAAGTGGCAGCCCTTACGCGTGCGGCTTATTGCCGTCAGAAACTCGAACCCTTCTTGAACACGCCAGCGCCTGACCAGCACGTTTCCGCCGACTCCGTTTGACATTCCGGCACACGTTCAGTAACATGAGATTGTTGGGATATGAGGCGGCCCGCGCGTGCGGGGTGCGGCGTGTCGATCGTATTGAAAAGGGTCAATATTGAATAGGAGGTGGAGAATGAAAAAGTCAGCGAAGGTGACAAGAAGGAATCCGAAACGGTTGACTGGACTAGTCTGCCTTCTCCTGTTTGGCTTGCATCTGACGTCGGGTCTGTGTCAGAGCGCACAGGTAGATATCACAGCGCTAACTCAAGAGACACAGAAGCTGTCCCAGAAAGCGGATGAGATGACTATGGTATGGTGGATCCCTGAAGAGTTCTGGGCAGTCTCCGCTGCACAGAATCCCGCCGCGACGGAAGCTGACGTACAGGAACTCTTGAAAACGCTTCGCCCCTACACGGTGGTGGTGGCTGTGGACGGCCAGATCGGGTCGTTTGGCGGAATCACATACACCAGCGAGGCCGCGATGCGAGCCTCGATGCAGCTTGTGGATGATCAGGGAAACACGTATCGGCCGCTGAATGCTCAGGATATCGATCCGGACACGCAGAGCTTTCTCTCAATGATGAGACCGGTCCTCTCCAACATGCTCGGTCCGGTCGGGCAGAACATGCATTTCTTCGTCTTCCCGGGCAAGGCCAAGAGCGGCAAGCAGATCGCGGATGCCAAGAAAGAGGGCGCCTTCTCCTTGAGAATGGAGGGCAAAGAGTTCAAATGGCGGTTGCCGCTGGGCTCGCTCCTCCCGCCAAAGACGTGCCCGGTTGATGGAGAGAAGCTCAACGGCGCCTGGAAGTTCTGCCCGTGGCATGGAGCGAAACTGGAGTGATCCCGCAACCAATTAACTGGCAACAGGATGTATTGGAACGCCGCGCAAAGCCCCTCACTGTATCTCGATGGTCGGTGCAAGCGCCAGAGGTCGCGGCGTCGCGAGGTCCCGCAACAGCTGTTCCGAAATGTGGCCGCCGGGGAATAAGCGGGCGAGTTGCGCCGGGTCCAAGCCTTTTACCGCCGCAACGGGCATCCCTTGCGCGAAAAACCTCTCAAGCAATGTTCTCGGCTTCGGGTATACGTCGAGTTCGACCTCCTCGGACTGCGGTATCCCGGCAAGCCGTTTTGCCTCGCTGATCGCCATCTCAATCCCGCCGAGTCCGTCGATCAGTTTGTGTTCAAGCGCCTGCTTGCCGCTCCATACGCGCCCTTTTGCGATGTTCTCGACTGTGTCCAGGCTAAGGTCCCTTCCCGTGGCCACCTTCTGCTTGAACTGCTCGTAAACAACCTCCATCCACGAGATCAGCGTGGCGCGCTGTTCTTCGGACAGGTTCTCAAACGCGCTGAACATGCCGGCGTTATCGGCGAGCGTCACGTCATCAACGTTGGCTCCCAGAAGCTCGTAGAATCCGCGTAAATTGAACATGAGCGAGACAACACCTATTGAGCCGGTAATGGTCTGCGGCTGCGCAATTATCTTATCCGCTCCCATGGCGATCCAGTATCCGCCGGATCCTGCCACGTCCGACATTGATGCTACGATCGGTTTGCGCGCGTTCTTAACCGCTCGCCAGATCTGGTCCGAACCGGTCGCGGAGCCGCCCCCGCTGTTGATGCGGAACACAATGGCTTTGACATCTTTGTCTTTCGCAGCCGACTCTATGGCTGCTGCAATCCGAGGGCCGCTGAGTATCGGACGTGGAAACAGTCCCTGATCCATCCCGCCGGCAACAATGAGTCCTTCCGCGAACACCACAGCCAGCCTGGGCCTGCGCGACGGTCTCTGTCCCGCGCGCCACAGATAGTCGGCGTGGCTAACCCGCTTGTACTTCTGTATACCCGTTGCCGTTTGGATCTTCGCTTCAAGCTCATCATCGTATCCCACCGCGTCAATCCAGCCGGCGGCTTTCGCCTCATCGGCGGTCAGCAGCCCCTTGTTGATCTGCGCTCGCACCGCCTGAGCGTCCGTCGACCGTCGGCTCGCAACGGATTCCACGAACCAGTCCTGAGTGTCCTGGAGCAAGCTCGTTAGCGATTCACGGAAAGGCCCGCTCATCTCCGTTCGTTCAAACATCTCGCCAGCGGACTTATACTCCTTCAGTGCAAGCACATCCGGGACTATCTTCAACTTGTCAAGCGTCCCGCGCCAGAACACAGCCTCCGCCCGAAGACCGTCAATGAACATGGCGCTGCCGGGCGGAACCGAGATCTTGTCGGCGCCCAAGGCCGCGGCATACTCTTTTTCCCCGACGTAGTCCCCGCCGAGATAGGCGTAGATGGGCTTCCCGGACGAGCGAAACGCGTCGAGGTACGACTGCAGCTCGGCAACTGATGCCCACCCGGCACGAAGCGGCAGCACGGTGAGTTTCACCGCGACGATCTTATCGTCGTTCTTCGCGCGCTCAAGCGCACGGCGGACATCCCAAAGTGAGCTCCCCGCAGTCTTACCCAACTGTTCCATCACACTCATAGAGGGCTTCTCTGCAAGCACACCGCCCAGACTGATTTCCATGACCGTTCCCCGTTCGACCGGTTCCGGCACGGGCGCCCCGATGCTCGACACGATGGCCGCCACGATTAGGATGATGAAGAGGAAACCAAGAAACACCGTACATACGGCTCCAAGCAGGAACCATGGCCATCTGCGGACTTTTTTCGGTCGGTTCATTATAGATTGTTGCTCTTCCGTTTGATTCAGCATCTATTGGGTCTCCTTTGACCGATGATTGTGGAGGTGGCAGGCCACGAAATGCAGGCCACCACCCATCCTCTCAAGAACCGGTTCGATCTCGCTGCATTGCAGCATAACCCTGGGGCAGCGTGTATGAAACCTGCAGCCGGATGGCGGATCGATCGGGCTCGGAATATCGCCCTCGAGCGGAACATGTTCTGATCTCACGGCCGGGTCGGGCACCGGAACCGCAGACAGTAACGCAACGGTGTACGGGTGCAGCGGGTTCGCGAACAGCTCGTCCACCGGAGCCCGTTCCACTATCCTGCCCAAGTACATCACCGCGACTTCGTCGCTGATATGTCGCACAACGCTAAGGTCGTGCGCGATAAACAGATAAGTCAAACCGAGCTTCTGCTGCAGATCCTCCAGCAGATTGAGTATCTGCGCCTGGATAGACACGTCAAGCGACGCTACCGGTTCATCCGCGACGATGAGTTCAGGCTCCACAGCCAGTGCACGCGCTATACCTATGCGTTGACGCTGGCCTCCGCTGAACTCGTGCGGATACCGGCCCATGTGCTCCGCCTCGAGCCCCACAAGCTCGAGAATCTCCACAATTCTGTCCCGTCGCCGGCTTTTCGGAACGAGCCCGTGTATGACGAGCGGCTCGCCCACCATCGCACCGACCGTCATCCTCGGGTTGAGCGAACCGTACGGGTCCTGGAAGATAATCTGCATCCGTCGTCGCAACGCCCGCAACTCTCTGCCCCGTAACCCGAGAACGTCAGTACCGTCGAAATGGACCGTGCCCTCGGTAGGTTCCATCAATCTCAGAATAGTCCTGCCCGTGGTGGTCTTGCCGCTGCCGCTCTCGCCCACGAGGCTCAACGTCTCGCGTGCGCGTACCTCGAACGAGATGTCGTCCACGGCGCGAACGTAACCGGTCACGCGCGAGAAGACGCCGTGCCTCACGGGAAAATACTTCTTCAGGTTCTCCACTCGGAGCAGCATCCGATCGTTTTCTGCCATGTACTTCCAACTCCCGATACAGCGTGCACTCAGCCAAACTGTCATTCTGAGCGCAGCGAAGAATCTGTGATGTCGCAGGAGGAGACCCTTCGCTTCGCTCAGGGTGACTTCGCTGCTGTCCTCTCAGCGCATCCTACAGTTTCTCCTTGCCGGCGAACCAGCACGCAGCACGCCGGCCATCAACGATGTCTTGAAGTTCCGGCTCATCCGTCGTGCACCTGTCCTCGGCGATAGGGCACCGTGGATGAAACTTGCAGCCGGACGGGAAATCCAGCGGGCTGGGGACTGTACCCGGTATAACGTGCAGCCGTTTTCTCTCGCCCTGAAGCGCAGGGAGCGACCGGAACAACCCGACCGTGTACGGATGAAGCGGGTCGCGGAACAGTCCGGTGCAAGAACCCCATTCCACGATCTTGCTCGCGTACATCACCGCGACGTAATCCGCCGTCTCAGCTACGATACCGAGATCGTGCGTGATCAGCAGAACGGACATCTGGAATTCCTTCTGCAACTGGCGCAACAGCGCCAATATCTGAGCCTGGATAGTCACATCGAGAGCGGTCGTAGGTTCGTCGGCGATTAGCAGCGACGGATTGCACGACAACGCCATCGCGATCATCACGCGCTGGCACATGCCGCCGCTCATCTGGTGCGGGTACTCGTCCACGCGTTTCTCCGGCGCCGGTATTCCGACCTTGACAAAGAGCTCGATGGTACGCTCACGAGCCTCCTTCCTACCGACCTTCTGATGCAGCAGAATCGCCTCCGCAACCTGATCGCCCACGCGAAACACCGGGTTAAGGGATGACATCGGCTCCTGGAAGATCATGGCGATCTCTTTCCCGCGAACCTTACGCATTTCCCTTTCGGACAACGTCAGCAGGTCACGACCGTCAAAGATCGCCTTTCCCGCGACAATTCTCCCCGGCGGGTCCGGCACGAGCCGCATTATGGAAAGCGCCGTTACGGTTTTGCCGCACCCGCTCTCGCCTACAAGCGCGACGGTCTGCCCGCGCGACACGTCGACGTTGACCCCATCAACCGCCCGCGCCACACCTCGGTCGGTGAAAAAATGCGTACGGAGGTCCTTGACATGCAACAGGCCGTCATTATTGGCGAGGGTCATTGCGACCAGTTTCTCCGAGTAGATGCTCACCCGTGTTCGGCAGATACAACACCAGTTACACCGCGCACATAGACCCCTGCTGAAACGGTCTATCTGCCAAGCCCATGCGACGTTGCAATCCTAACACAGCCCCCGAACCATGTCAAACGCAGGGCCGGCTCACGAACCGCCCTGACAGGCACCTCCCGCCGGGTGAAATTCGTTTGATCGGTTTCGCTCGTTTCGGCCATTGTTACTATAGGAAATGGACCTCGGGGCAGTCGGAAACCTGCGTGGGAGGAGTACACCGTGAAAGCGCGCTGGCTAGTTGTTGTTGC
>Ga0114922_10001936_pt1 | contig 19555 bp, 14 predicted proteins | sample AartaG_FD_100975 | JGI IMG/M metagenome (GOLD analysis project Ga0114922, IMG submission 100975) | Deep subsurface microbial communities from Aarhus Bay to uncover new lineages of life (NeLLi) - Aarhus_00045 metaG | ecosystem: Environmental > Aquatic > Marine > Oceanic > Sediment | place...
AGGTGATGGGAGAAGGCACGTCGATGGGGCCGCTGACGGAGCGGATGAGGGAAGAACGACTCGCCCGGCAGGACGACCTGCAGTATGACATCCCGTGGACCACGTTCGGCGAATACATGGAGCACCTGGAGACGCTCGGCGTATCTCCGAACGTCGCCTCGTTCGTAGGAGCGACAACGGTGCGGGTGCACGAGATCGGTTACGAAGATCGCCCGCCGACCGAGGCCGAGCTGGAACGGATGAAGGAGCTGGTGCGCCAATCGATGCGCGAAGGAGCGCTCGGAGTCGGCTCGTCGCTCATCTACGCCCCCGCGTTCTATGCCGATACGGAGGAACTGGTCGCCCTAACCTCGGCCGCCGGTGAATACGGCGGCATGTACATCTCCCATCTGCGGAGCGAGGGAAGTCGCCTGCTCGAGGCGCTCGACGAACTGATCGAGATCGCACAACGGGCGGGGGTACCGGCCCAGGTCTACCACCTCAAGGCGGCGGGCCGGGAGAACTGGCCGAAGCTCGATTCGGCGATCGCCCGGATCGAGGCGGCCCGAGCCAGCGGGTTGTCGATCACCGCAGACATGTACACCTACACGGCCGGGGCTACCGGCCTCGATGCATCCATGCCGCCGTGGGTGCAGGAAGGCGGCTACGAGGCGTGGGCGGAGCGACTGCGCGATCCGCAGATCCGGACCCGCGTCGCGCAGGAGATGCGGACTCCGACAGACGAGTGGGAAAATTTCTTCGTCGCTGCCGGGTCGCCCGACCGGATCCTGCTCGTCGGGTTCGGGGCGGATTCGCTCAAACCGCTGACGGGCAAGACGCTGGCCCAGGTCGCCGAGCTGAGGGGGACATCGCCGGCCGAGACCGCGATGGACCTGGTGATCGAGAACGGAAACGACGTGGGCACGGTGTACTTCCTGATGTCCGAGGAAAACGTCCGCAAGAAGGTCGCGCTCCCGTGGGTCAGCTTCGACTCCGACGCCGGGGCCCCGGCAGCGGAGGGAATATTCCTCGAGTCGAATCCGCACCCGAGAGCCTACGGAAGCTTCGCGAGACTGCTCGGCCGCTACGTCCGCGAAGAGGGTGTGATTCCGCTCGAGGAAGCGATCCGCCGACTTACCTCCTTCCCTGCCGGGACGTTTGGCATTGCCGGCCGTGGTGTGCTGGAGCCTGGCGCGTTCGCCGACGTGGTCGTGTTCGATCCCCAACGGATCACCGACCGGGCGACCTTCGCCGAGCCGCACCAATACGCTGAAGGGGTGGTTCACGTGTTCGTGAACGGTGTCCACACGTTGCGCGACGGCGAGCATACGGGCGCGACGGCAGGCCGGTTCGTGCGCGGTCCCGGCTGGACGGGCAAGTGACCCTGCAGACCGCCAGACAGCTGTTCGGGCCCGGTCTCAGCGAGCTCGAGTCGTTCGCCCGGTCCCTCGACCAGGCAGACCCGCTCGCCGGGTTCCGGGAGCAGTTCGACATTCCGCGCGGTCCCGCTGGAGAGCCCCTTGTCTATCTGGTCGGCAATTCTCTCGGCCCGCTGCCGCGTGCCGTACGTGAGATCGTCGGCTCACAGCTCGACCGCTGGGGAAGTTCAGGCGTCGACGGCTGGTTCGAACAGCCCGAGCCCTGGTACGGACTCGACGAGCAATTCCTCGCCCCCGTGTCGCGGCTGGTGGGCTCCGAGCGGCACGAGGTGGCCGTGATGAACAGCCTCACGGTGAACCTTCACCTGCTGCTCGCGAGCTTCTTCCGACCGGACGAGAGCCGCCGAAAGATCCTGGTCGAGTCGCCCTGCTTCCCCAGCGATCGATTTGCCGTGGAGACACAGCTCCGCTGGCATGGCCTCGAACCGGACGAATGCCTGATCGAGGTGGGCCCGGACAACGGATCGGCGCTGATCGACGAACAGCGGTTCGAACTCGCCCTCGCGGAGCATGGAGACGAAATCGCCGTGTTCCTGCTGGGAGGCGTCAACTTCCTCACCGGCCAGCGGTTCGACCTCGAGCGGCTGGCGAGGGCGACGCACGAGGCGGGAGCAGTATTCGGCGTGGACCTGGCGCATGCCGTGGCGAACGTGCCGCTTCGGCTGCACGACTGGGATGTCGACTTCGCCGTGTGGTGCCACTACAAGTACGTAAACGGGGGCCCGGGGGCGCCGGGTGGAGCGTTCATTCACGATCGCCACGTGGCGGACGGAGGGTTGCCGCGCCTCGGTGGGTGGTGGGGAAACGACCCGAAGACGCGGTTCCGCATGCAATTGGAGCCGGACTACGTTCCCCGGAACGACGCGGCCGGCTGGCAGTTGAGCTGCCCGTCGGTGCTGGCGATGGCTCCCCTCGGACCGGCTCTCGAGCTGATCGACCAGGCTGGAACGGACCGACTACGGGAAAAATCGATCCGCCTCACGGCGTACCTGGAATGGCTGCTCCTGCGGATACCTGCGTGCCCGGTGGAGATTCTCACGCCGGCTGATCCCGAACGCCGTGGAGCACAACTCTCCCTGCGGGTCAAACGGGAACCGGCGGCATTCCAGGCACGCTTGCAGGAATCCGGCGTCATCGCTGATTTTCGCGAACCCGACGTCCTGCGCCTCGCACCTGCCCCTCTGTTCAATTCCTACCACGACATGTGGCGGGCCGCGGAAGGAGTTCGGAATGCCTGAGCCCGGCCTGCAGCTGATCGACATCTCATCCCGCCTGGCGCCGGACATTGCGGTGTTTCCGGGCGACTCGCCGCTGTCACGAGAGCTGCTGCTGGAGCTGGAGCGGGGCGACCCCGTGACACTGTCCACCCTTCGGACGACCGTTGACGTGGGGGCCCACGTTGACGCGCCCTCGCATTACGGGACCGGCGCAGCATCGATCGACGAGCTGCCGCTCGACAGGTTCGTCGGACCGTGCCGTGTGCTCCGTGTCATGGTCGGGCCGGGCGAGTGGGTGACATGGGCCTGCGTGGAGCGGTCGCTCGGCGAGCTGCAGACCACGCGGCGATTGCTGCTCGCCACAGGCACCTATCCCGACTCCACATGCTTCGACCGGAGCTTCGCGGGAATCGAGCCGACCGTCATCCGGGAGTTGCAGCTGCGGGGAGTCGAACTGCTCGGCGTCGACACGCCGAGCGTGGACCCCGCCGACTCGAAGGACCTTCCGGCGCACGCGGCATGCCTCGAGTACGGAATCACGATTCTCGAGGGACTGGTGCTGGACGGTGTCTCCGAGGGTGAGTACGAGTTGATCGCGCTCCCGCTGCGGCTGGTCGGGTTCGAGGCCAGCCCGGTACGCGCGGTCCTGCGAAGAAGATGAACCGTCGGCGGAGTTACATATCGGCCGGGAGAGCCAGCTCGAAGCTGCCCTCCATCATCCCGCCCATGCAGTCGTCGGCGATCTCGACGGTTCCGGAACTCCCGGCTCCGCCAGACCGAATCGGGCCCGTTCCGACCAGCATTCCTCCGCAGCCACCGTCCCGCATATAGTCCGATTCGAAATTAAACGTGCTGTCGGCCACCATGCCCGTCACATCCCCGATTACCTCGGCCGGACTGGTCAGCAGAACCGTCCCCGTGACCACACCGCCGGGAGCCGTGCTGACGGACATCGTTCCGGTGTAGGCGGTGCCCTGGGCCTCGATCACTGCTTCGTACGTACCGTTGAGGTTGTACTCGTAACCGGAATCGCCGGGGGCCGGATTCCCTGCGCAGCCCATCGCCAGCACTGCCACGGACAGGACCGAAGCGGCAGCCCGCAACCACGTCGAACCGTTCATCCTTCGCCTCGCTTTCGCATGAGATCCAGCATTTCGTTCACCCGGACGACCTTCACCCGCGGTCGTCCCCCGGATTCTCCCCTCGCCAGCTCCACTTCGTCGAGTCGGCGCCAGTCGTCGGCCGTAACATAGTCCGGACATCGCTCGGAGAGGAGCGCCAGGATGGCGTCCGGATCGGTCGAGGCCCCGTCCGATCGGGCCGGCAGCCGCTCCGCGTCCTCGAGCATTCGCGCCGCCGTCTCCGCCGCACACGCCTTGTTCGTGCCGATCACGCCGCTGGGACCACGCTTGATCCACCCCACAGCGTACTCGCCGGCGGCAAGTTCTCCTTCGGGCGCGGCAAGCACCCGACCCTCACGGTTCGGAATCACTCCCCGCCGGTCATCGAACGGCACTTGGGGAAGCGCGACACCAAGGTAGCCCACGGAGCGAAAGACGAGACCAGCCTCGATCGTCTCGCACTCGCCCGTCCCTTTTGCGACCAGATAGCCATCATCGCTCTGCGCGAGCTGGTTCTTCTCGAGGCGAACGGCGGCGACACCGCCATCAGAGGCTAGCAATTCCACGGGCGATGCGAGGAATCTGAACGTGAGTCGGCGAGGTGCGTCGGTCGTCTCCCGGGCCGCGTACTCGTGCAGGATTTCAAGATTGCGCGCTACCCGCTTCTCTTCCACGGCGCTCGCGCTGGCGTAGTCGAGCTCCAGTTCTTCCGGCGCAACCACCACGTCGACGCCGTCGAGCCTGCCCAGTTCCTTGAGCTCGACGTTAGTGAATTTTGCCTGCGCCGGCCCGCGGCGCCCCAGCAGCACGACTTCGCGCACCCGGCTTTGCCGCAGTGCCTCGAGCGCGTGATCCGCGATGTCCGTCCGCGCCAGGACCTCCGGATCCGTAAGCAGGATCCGGGCTACATCTACGGCGACGTTTCCGTTGCCGACCACGATCGCCCGTTCGGCCGACAGCTCGAACGACAGATCTGCGCACTCAGGCTGGCCGTTGTACCAGCGCACGAAGTCCGTCGCGGGCCAGCTTCCCCCGAGGTCTTCTCCCGGGATGCCCATTCGGCGGTCCGTCTGGGCGCCGACCGCATATGCGACCTGATCGTAGATCCGCGTGAGGTCCTGGCGCGTCACGTCTTCACCAAATCGCACGTTTCCGAAGAATCGGACAGCGGGATGCTGGAGAACACGATCGAATACCCGCGTGACTCCCTTGATCGACTGGTGGTCGGGCGCCACCCCCTCGCGCACCAATCCATAGGGTGTCGGCCAGCGTTCGAAAACGTCGACGGATACGTCGAACGACTTGTTCTTCACCAGGGCATCGGCCGTGAACAGCCCGGCCGGTCCGGCGCCGACGACGGCGACGCGAAGCCGACGGGCTGGAGAGTCGGGACTGTCGGTCAAAGATGTGCTCCAGCGAGCGGGGACGAACCCGGGACCGGCCCGGGCGAGTTTCCGGATCATGGCTTCCGGTTCGTAACGTCAGTCCACTCTATCCGCGTGGCTCATGGGGCGTCAACGGAGGGCCTGGCCTGGTCGCGTCGGCAACGCGGTGCGACCAGGCCAGCCGTTTCAGGTCAGAAGCTGGTCACCCAGCTGATCACGAAGGTCCGCTTCGGATTGGGGCGGAAGAACGTCGCGTTGGAGAACTCTGCGTACAGCTCGTTCGTCAGGTTCTCCACGCCGATCATCAGGTTGTGCGATGTCATGCCATAGTTGAACAGCCGCACACCGCCGCGCAGGTGCATGACAGTGAACGCAGGAATCGCACAGTTGGGGTTCGCCTCTGTACCGCAACCGTTGTCTACTTGTGTGCCGCCCGGCACGACCTCTCCGTTCTTCTGATCGCCGTTGTGTCGCAGCTGAAAGGTGCCCCAGAACCGACCGTTCGGTTGCCGGTACCCAAGCTCAGCCGTGAACCGATTCGAGTACGTCTCGGCGAACGGATTGGGACCGTCGACATCCTCGTTCCCATCCGTCGGAGTCAGGTCGTCGCCATCGATCCAGGTGTAGGTCGCACCGATCGTAAACCCGGCCACTGGCTGCCAGCTTGCCAGCAACTCCACACCCTTCACCCGAGTCTTCGCCACGTTCACCTGCTGGTAGACAGGAACGGGCCTGCCGTTGATCACGGTATCCCCAACCAATTCGCGCCCGATCCAATCATCGATATCAGTCTGAAAGTAGAAACCCTCGAACGCCACGTTCGACCGCCGGTACTTCAATCCAAGATCAAAATTGACGCTGGTCTCTGGCACGAGGTCCGGATTGGCAACCTGGAAGCCGCCGCCCTCCGGAGTCTCGCCGTTGAAGAACAACTCAATGATGTTTGGCGAACGGAATCCGGAACCAACATTCCCGACCGCGTGGAGGCTCGGAAGCACCTCCACCAGCAGATTCGCCGCCCCCACGAACTGGTCGTTCTTGCTCGAGGCGGGAAGCGGATAGTTGTAGTTATCGGTGGGCTTGGGCGTCGCCTTGTCGCTCTGATACCGCCCCCCCACGATCAGTCCGACCCGGTCCCCCAGTTGCAGGTCGACTTGCGCGAACACGCCGCCCCGCTCGTACACCGAGTTCGGGACGTTATTGGTGCTGTCCTCGCTGACCATCGGTGGCACCTCTTCCGGAGGCCCGAATGCGAATGTGCTCCGGCTGAAGTCCTGATTGAAAGAATCATCGTTATAGTAATCGGCACCATAGGTGAGCAAGTGTCTATCGAACAGCAGCTTCGACGCCTCGCCCCGAACGCCGAATCCCTCGAGATCCGTATAGTTCTCGTTCTCGATCCTGATCCCCGTGGAGGGCCCGAAAGGATTGAGGACCCGGATGTCCTGGGAAAACGTCCTCTCATTGTCCATGTACGATGCGGAGACGTTGATCTGGTCGAAGATCGGCGCATTCAGGTCGGCTCCACGGTAGGCGACAGAGAACCGATCGACTTTTTGATCCGGATACTGCAGGATGATGTTCGACGGCGTTTCGCCTTCGAGGGGAGGAAGATCCTGCAGCGACAGGTAACCGAAACCGGCGTCTTTCGCCCGATAGAAGTCCCCCTTCACCATGATCTTCTGCTTCTCATCGAACGCGTAGTCGAGGTACAGGCCGTATGACTGGTCCTCCACTCCCGAGTTCAGCACGTCCACGTCGTCGTCGAAGTTGACATCCCCGAACGAACCCGAGGGTGCCCGGTAGTCTTTCGTGTTCCGGTATGACGCGGAGAGTCCGTACCCAACATGCCCGGACCTGCCGAAGATCTCTCCACTGGGCCAGATCTGCTCCCCCTGGTCGCGCCAGGACAGATTCAGATTGCCGCGGTATACGTCGCCACCCACGTATGGCGGCGCCTCGTTGGCCAACATGTTGACCACGCCACCGAGCGCGTCACTGCCGTACAGCACGGACGCCGGACCGCGGACCACCTCGACCCGTTCGACCTTCGACACATCGACGATCGCCGGGATCTCTCCGAAGTCAGCCGATCGACGGGCGTTGTTCAGCCTGAGACCATCTTCTAGCAGCAGTATTCTCTGCCCACGTTGCCCGCGAATCGTCGGCCTCTGCTGGTTCGCCCCGATTCCGTTGATGTCGACCCCAGGCAGGTCCCGGATGATATCGGCGGTATTGTTCGGCCTCTGCTCCCTGATCGCCACCGTGTCAACCACCGACACGGGCGCTGCCGTCTCGAATGTCCCCTGCGGATTCCTGGTCGCCGTGACGTTGATCGGATCCAGCAGAATCGGCTTGAGCGGTATCGTATCGGCTCGGGCAGAGTCCGGTTTTTCCTGTGGTGTGACCTGGATCGCGACAGCCGGCGAGGCGGCGGAGAGCGGGGCGGCAGAAACCAGCTGTGGAGCGAAAACGAACAGCGCGACGGCGAAGGGGGCGGTGAATCTCTCTAGCCTCATTCGGACCGGCGCGCGCTCTGCAAATGGGATTGCGAGCACGGTGTCCTCCATGAAACGCTTTGAGGTAAAAAAACGCCGGCGGAGCACCCCTACGGGAGTGCCCCGCCGGATAGAAGGAGAGCGTGGGAAGATTCTACAGGTGGGTCGATGGTCGGCCTACTCGCAAATCTACCGAACGTACATCAGTAGATTTACCTATTGATGATCCAGCGCATGGTCAGTCCGCGTCGTCCAGCAGGCCATGCTCCAGCGCGAATCGCGTGAGCCCGGCCACGGTACGGATTTCGATCTTCCGCATCAGGCTCTCCCGGTGGCTCTCGACCGTCCGGCGGCTGATCCCGAGCTCGGTCGCGATCTGCTTGTTGCTGTTCCCCCCGGCCACCAACCGGAGCACCTCCAGTTCGCGAGCGGTCAGCAGCTCCAGAGGGTCGCCTGCTCCAGATGACCCGCCACGCAGGGCGTCGGTGAGCCGGGTTGCCACCGCCGGACTGAAGAACGAGTCCCCGGCGTGCACGGCCCGCACGGCCTGGCGCAGCAGGGCCGGGCCAGCGTCGTCTTTCAACAGATAGCCTGCGGCTCCAGCATGAACCGCCCGCATCACATACTCGGACTCGTCATGCATGCTGAGGATGAGAATCTTCAGGGCCGGATGTTCGTCCCGGAGCCGCCTGGCAGCCTCGAGACCCGACAGCTCGGGCATCGAGATGTCCAGGATCGCGACATCCGGCTCCGTCTCACCAACCCGCGCGATCGCCTGCCGGCCGTCCGCCGCCTCGGCCACCACGTCGAACCCGGGGTCGTCGTCCAGCACGCGACGGATTCCCTCTCGCACCAGGGCATGATCGTCGGCGATCAGCACCCGGATCGGACTCTCAGTCATCCCATCGTCTCCTGTTCATCGACTCCACTTTGTGAACTGTCGGGCTCGGACCCGGAATGATAGTCCGGGTCGGCCACCGGAATCCGAACCCGAAGCACCGTGCCCCCCTGCTCTCGGACTGCGAGATCGACCGATCCACCCAGGGCCAGCGCTCTCTCACGCATCCCGGCCAGGCCCATCCGACCGTCCGCGAGCGTGTCGAAGTCGGCGGCGGGCGGGCCCTGGCCGTCATCAGTTACCGTCAGTGTCAACCTGGTCCCATCATACGACAGGTCGACTTCGACAGCCGCGGCCTCGGAATGTCGCGCCACGTTCGACAGGGCCTCCTGCAGGGCTCGGAACAGGGCCAGCTCGGCTCCGGCGGAGAGGGCCGGTATCGACTCCGGGGCATTGATCGTAACCGGAATTCCCATTTTCCCCGAGAAGTCGCCCCCCAGTGCCCTGAGGGCAGGCAACAACCCCAGGTCGTCGAGCAACGATGGCCTGAGATTCCGGGCTACGGCTCGAATGCTCCTGATCCCGGAGCCGACCAGGTCCATCGCCCGATCCAACGCGGGACGCTGCTCCTCTGCCGCCGACTCCCGGGCCATGCCGAGCTGGAGCTTGACTGCCGCGAAGACCTGGGCGCTCTCGTCATGCAGTTCCCGCGACAGCCGTCGACGCTCCTCTTCCTGGTGATGCACCATCCGCGTCGCGAGCCGCTCGAGCTCGGCCTTCCGATCCTCCAGCCTCTGATACATGTCGGCGTTGGCCAGCGCTGCACCAACCTGGTGCCCGAGCGCCAGCAGGAACGGCGTATCCAGCACCGCGAACGGATCACGCGAGCTCCCGACGACCAGCAGCACACCCTGAATCGAATCGCCCCGAAAGATCGGAAGCGCGGCGGTGTAGGCCTGTCCTGGATCGCCGTCGGACCCGGGCCAGCCTCTCAGGACCTCCGGCTCCCCCGACTCGACGACCCGCGCGATCGCGACTTCCGAGGAACCCGCGGGATCCTCGCCCATCCAGTGTTCGCATACTCCGGCACCACGGAGGAAGGAACCGGGGCGAAAACCGTATACGGCTGCCCCGAGAACGGCAGGCAGCGTAAGCAGCCTGGCGAGCAGGGCGTCCAGCACTTCGTCTTCCCCCGCCCCACTCTGCAGATCGCCGGATAGACCGGACAGAACCGACAATCCGCGGTACTGGTCCTCGAGCACCAGGAGCAGAATTCCGGCACCGATCGCCAGCTCGAATACGATGTCGAGGTAATAGCCCCACGGATTCCACGCTCCGCGCGCCCGCAAGAACGGATAATCCAGGTGATGGAGGCTCCACAGGAAGAACGCGACTGCGGTAATCGCCGCCGGGAGTGACCCCAGCCGGCGGTGGTGCCGCCAGAGGACGACGCCCGTCCAGAACGTCGCGATGCTGAGGAACAGGACTGCCGGACCCGCGGCGAGCATGAAGTTGTCCAGCCGGTAAATGGCGATATACGACCACAGGGGCGGAAACACGACGAGGACCCAGTATCGGTCCCTCCATTGCACCTGCTCGCTGAACACGAGCGCAGCCCACAGGAACGCGAGTGCAGTCCACCCGGTGAGCACCTGGTGCCAGTACAGCCAGCCCCATTGCTCGCTGACCAGGAAGCTGATGATCGCGCCAAGTCGAAGGGCGTACAGGAACCAGGCGAGGGCCCACAGAACGAAGTATGCCCGGTGATAGCGCGCGTAGAGATACAGGCAGATCGTGACCAGGCAGATCGTGATCCCCGCCTGGAGAAAGGCCGCCGCGAGCTCGGTGGCGTCGTGTGGGTTCATCGCCATATCCTGCATGGCGACCAAACAGACGGACCCGCCCCGTCCGCCGCAAGCAGCGAGGCCAGTTCCTGCCCCAGGAGAGACAGGTCATGAACGACGCGCGCCGAATCCTTCTTCTGAGCACATCCACGGTTCACGGAAGTGATTTCCTGGAGTACTGCACGCAGGAGATCGCCAGTCATTTCCAGGGGAGCGCGAGTGTCCTGTTCGTTCCGTTCGCGAGTCCCGGCGGAATGTCACACGACGAGTACACCGATCGTGTCGCGCGTCAGTTCGCGACGATCGGTCTGGCCGTGCACGGAATCCACGCCAGTTCGGATCCTGCGGCGGCGATCGGAGACGCCGCAGGACTGTTCATCGGCGGCGGAAACACGTTCTTGCTTCTGCGTGAGCTGTATCGCCAGGAGCTGCTGTACCCGATCCGCAGCCGCGTCGAATCAGGGATGCCATACATGGGGTCCAGCGCCGGCTCGAACGTCGCCGGGATGACGATCGGGACGACCAACGACATGCCGATCGTTCATACTCCGTCATTCGATGCGCTCGGACTCGTCCCCTTCAACCTGAATCCGCACTATCTCGACCCCGATCCCGACTCGACCCACATGGGAGAAACGAGGGAAACGCGGATCAGGGAGTTCCACGTGCAGAACACGGTACCGGTGATCGGACTGCGCGAGGGAGCCTGGCTGCGCGTAACCGGTGACGAAATGCGGCTGGAAGGTCGCAGCGGGGCACGGTTGTTCAGGCAGGGCCAGGAGCCCGAAGAGCTGGCTGCCGGCTCTGACGTGTCAGACCTGCTCGAGTCAGAAGATCGCTAGATTCGCCATTCGATTCCGAGCACCGGCAGGATCGGGATCGATCCGACCGCGCGCGGCTCGAGACCGGGATCCCCGTCCGACTGATAGAACAGCGCGTCGCTGCGATCGAGCGCGTTGATGATCCGGAAATACGGAAACAACATCTGCTCCCGGCCGAGGAACCGGGCGCGGATCCGGCCTGTCGCCTGGATGTTGAGACGCAGGTACGACCCCTGCGGGGACCGGAATACCACGGGTGTCGGAACCGGGACAGGAACCGAGAACACAGGCGCCGAAGGTCCGGTTGCTCCAGAGGCGCCGGCGGCGGCCCCGGCTCCGCCGTCGCCTGATTGCGGCGCAAAGCTGCCCGGTCTGTCCGCGCGCGGGATCGAGCCGAATTCGAGACCCTGTCCGTAGGACAGCTCGGCGTCAATCTGCACTCCGCCATTGAATCCCTTGGTGAATCCACCGCGCAACAGGTGGCGGCCGGAGTAGAGCTCCGTATTGGGAGACCGATCGTTCACGGTCCACCCCCAGCCGAGCGAGTAGGACCCCCAGAACTGGAACGCACCCAGGGTCTGCCGCAGCCAGACGTCTACGCCCGCGTAGCGCAACGATCCACCGTACAGGTCCGGAATGCCGCCCATGTTCTTCCAGTATCCCTCCACCCGCAACTCAGAGCCGGGACGGGGAGAATGTGTGACTGCGAGGAGCAGGTGGTCCGAGCTGGCGGCCGCGATGTTCGTCAACGCGGGAACGTTGGGTCCGTCCTCCCGTTCGTCGGCCGGCGGCGCCGGAACTGCGGGCGGTCTTCCACCTGCAGTCACCATGAGCTGCCGGTACCGACCGGCCGACAGGCTCACGAGCAACTCCGGCGTGGCGAACACGTCGGCCCGAATGCGCGGGGAAAGCCCCTGGCCCAGATCATCGGAGAACGTAGTCGCTCGCAGTCCGGCCGAGATGTGGACGAATGTCGTAACCGGCCAGCTTCCCTCCAGGTAGGCCGACAGCGCGTTCGCATCCGCGCGCTGCCGGAGCTGGAACGGGTCTTCGGCGGCCTCGCCGGTGCGCGTGAAGCGGGTTCGCTGCTCGAGCCGATCGAGGTGGATACCATACCCCACCGATCCCTGGCCCCAGCCCTCGGACAAATCGGCAGTGAGCAGGGAGCGACGGGTAACCCCATCCGCGGTCAGCGGAATCTCACCACCGATCGGCAGGCGAGTTTCGAATTCACCAAACGCACCCCCCAGTTCGGCCCGGCCGATCGACAGGTCGCCCTTGAAGCGCAGGGCCGCCGCCCGGTTCCCCCAGCTCGGCGACTCGACGTCCGTATCAGCCGGATCGAGAAACACGGTTTCCCGATTCCAGTAGCCGCTGACCAGAACCGTGTCCCCTTCGGATACGTTCACGTCGAGACGGACAAGCCCGTCCGAGTATTCCTGCGGAAACCCACCTTCGATGAACGGCTCCGCTCCCTCACCGTGCAGAGTTCGAAGCGATACCAGCCAGGAAGCCCGTCCCGGCGATCCTCCCTCGGCAAGACCACCGGCTGACAGCATGTCCACGTACAACGTCGCGTGTGCCGGCGAACCGAACCCGGGCCGGCTCTCCAGCAGCAGCACATCTGACAGCCCGCCATCCCAGCGCGGCGAGACTCCGCCCTGGAGCCGGACGGCATGTGTCACGCTCGGCGCAACGCTGGGCTGAATCAACCCGCCGAGATGGAACGGGGCCTGTACCGGTGCTCCATCGAGCAGGACGAGATCGAGTGCCGCCCCGGCGCCTCGCACGAACAGCACGTTGTCCGGGGCCGGGGGATCCGGCCCGAGCATTACGTTGGCCGCCGCAGCGAGGCCCACTTCGGCTACTCCCGGTGTCGCTTCCAGGACGCGCACTTCAGCCGCGCCGACTGTTACCGGCTCGGGTTCGGATACCAGCGTATCAGGGTGAAACAGGGGAGATGCCCTGGCTTCCACCGCCGGCATTTCCACGGGGCGAAGCGTGAGCAGGAAATCCACCTCGAGTGTACTTCCGTCGGGGAGATCGACACTCACTTCAAGCGGATGAAAGTCGATCCGGCTGGCCCGCACGCGGCGCTCACCTGGAGCGACGTCGCGGAACAGGTAGACTCCGTCACGGTTGGTGATCGTCGAACGGTCGTCACGGATCAGGGTGACGAGCGCGTTGGGGAGAGGCCTTCCGTCGGTAGCGTCGCGGACCACGCCCATGACCGTCCCGGGGGCAGACCCCGGTCCGGCCTGCAGCGCGAGCCCTGCCAGGATCAAGAATCCGGCCGCCATGCCGTCCCCTCCACCAGTGCATCAGGCGGGGACGGACGGAGTCACATCCTCCGGCCGATCAACTCCCCACCCGCAACACCACTTCGTCTTCCGGAGCGCCGCTCGGGTCCCCGGAACGACGCAAACCGTCCGGTGACGCGACCAGCGCCCGCTTCCCATCCAGGTCAACGGTGGCAGAAATCAGTCCGCGAGGCAACTCGATGAGGATATCGCCGACGGTCGAAACGCCCGTCCCGACTACGAACAGGCTGCCCGGCCCGACCGAGAACCGGGCTCCGCTCAGCCCGGAAAGCAGTCTCGCACGGACATCAGGCCCGGATCCGAATCGAACCCTGATCGTCGAACCGTCCGCAAAGCGTCGGACGCTGACGGACACGCGGCCATCGATCGGTGTTACGGTAATCGACCCGATGCCGGGCGCTGGGGGCTCGGACTGATCAACCGTACGCGCTGGCACCTCGACCATGGCCGGTTCCGCGCCACCAGCCGTCAGCCGTTCGATCAACTCGCGAAACGGAGAGCCGGGCACGACCGCCGCGGCCGCGCCGGAGGCGACGAGCAGCAGGATGGCAGCGCGAGACAGGGCACGACGCCCGAACCTCGCTCGCCGCGCAATCGCCGTCCGATCCCGCTGGAGTAACGACGGCAATGATCCCCCTGGGGGCGGGAACTCGAACCGCGTGTCTATCTCGCCCAGGGCCTGGCGGAAACTCTCGGCGGCCATCCGCAGCTCTCCGAGCCGTACGCGGCAGTCGGTGCACACCATCAGGTGCTGCGCCACGACCGCCGCCTCGTCGCGGTGCAGCTCCGCGTCGAGATAGGCCTGCAGTTCGCCGTCAGTCCGATGATTCATCGGTGCCATCCTGTGCCGCCCACGCGGCTGAAAACCTGCGAAGCGCCCGTGCAATCAGGGCGCCGACAGATGTCTGCTTCACGCCGATCGCTTCCGCGATCTCGCTGTACCTGAGTCCTTCCTCGCGCATCAACAGGATCGTCCGGTCCCGGTCCGACAGATGCGCCAGGACGCCGCGCACGATCTCGATGCGTTCGGCCCGTTCAGCGGCCCGTTCCGGCAATTCCGGGACACTGGGCATTGGCGGGTTCTCCGCCAGCAGTCGCCGCCGCCGTTTCTGCTTCCGAGCCCGGTCACGAGCCAGGTTCCCGGCCACCACGAACAGCCAGGGCCGAATCTCACTATCCGGCAGATCCCGGTCGAGGAGGCGCACGAATGCCTCCTGGGCCAGGTCTTCGGCGGCGTCCGGATCCCCCGTGAACCTCAGGGAGAATCTGTACAACGCCGGATAGTGCAACCGGAAGGCGTCCTGAACGTCCACGACCCTCGCCCGCTCTGGACTCCCCGACGTAGCCAGAGGCTCGGGGCGTCCGAGCACCTTCGTCCGGGGCAGTGGCGCCGGGTAGACGCCGTTCATGGTCGCCTACCCGATAACGTTCGAGGAGTGCCGGAAGTGACAGGCGATTCGGGCTTGCAGGGGCTGAACGAAAGGAGGGGCGGGGAGCCGAATCGGCCCCGCCGCCCCTCTCCCGGATCCATGGATCCGATCGTTGGAGGATCCTGTCCCGCTCAAACGGTCACTTCACGAGCCGAAGCACCTTGAACAGGGGACCGGCGTTCCCGTCGTAGCCGTAGCTGGCGGGATCCACGCCGGTGTACCCGATCCAGCGTGCCACGACGTCCTGGCCCTGGATGTCCTCGACGAATACGCCGGCGAAGTTCGTGAACGTGAACGGCTTCGAGCCCGCATCGATCTCTTCCGTCGGATCGAACATCGGGATCGGTCGGACGCGGGGACTGCTTCTGCAGTAGCTCGCGTCCCGGCTCGACTGCTGACCGTCGTCGACGATGCAGTCCATCCCGTCGTTCCAGACCGCGTTCGGGTCCTGGTCGATCAGATCTTTGAAGCCCTGCATGGTGGGACCGGACATGTTTCCGGGCTCGGTCTCCACCTGCTGTCCGATCGAATAGGGAATCGACGGATCGACGCATCCCGAGACATTGGTGCGGTAATCATCGGCGCCGCTCTGACCCGGCGGCCGCCAGGGGTAGTACCAGCTGGGATTCAGCCCGCCGTTCGGTGTGTTCGACTTCATCGTGAACTGCGACCCGATGTCGGCCTCGGAATAGCCCGTGTAGCTCTCGTTGATTCTGACCGGATCGGAGTCGGGAACGGCCCACGGGATGTACGAGTCGCCGGCATCGATATCGAAGTCGTCCGGGTCGTTCGGAGTCCCGGAACCTTCGATCCAGCGGTCCGGGAGCGCCAGCGGCAGCAGACAGGTGATTCCACCCGCGTTCGACGCTTCGGCCGTCGCGGTCGCACCGATATCGACGGAGCTGACCCCGAACATGCGTGCGAAGAAGGTTCCCATCGGATTTCCTCGCGCCTCAGTGCGAAGCGCATTTACCGTCACCTGGCGATTCGCCAGATCCACGGACACGTCGGTGGCCAGTACGTTCGCCCTCTGGCCCCCGATCGTGTTCAGTCCGCCAATCGTAACGGCGTTGAGCGTCGCCAGCTCGCTGTTGTTGGGAGAGGCGATGAGCGCCCCGGCCCCGGCCAGGGCTGCGCCGTCCGCCACGCGCTGCGCCTCGGTCCGGGCTGTGAACAGCATGCCGACATCGATTGCCAGCGCGCACACCGATGTCAGTGCGATCATGCTTCCGGCCGCGATGAACAGGGCGACGCCCCGTTCGTCCGAGCTCGTTTGCCTGACCCGCCTGACGACTGTGCTCACGATCTTCATGTTGATTCGCTCCCTTGAACGGCATCCGCGGGCGGAATTATGCCGCCGGCGTGTTAGCTCGCGTTGCTTGAGAGCCAGAATCGTGCGGGGAGCAGGCAATTGGTGGGTGCAGAGATTGGTTCTTGTCGTAAGGCGCTGCGGATGCTGAGTTTAGATGATCTACGGCTCGGGGTCCAGCGGCTCTTGATCGGGGTTGAATTCCCGTCAGACGTGAACTTTTTTGGGCCTACATGCAGGTTGTATCCTCAGGCACTTGCAGAATGCCCGATCGAATCAGCCGTCAGGTGGTGGCCGCTTATCGGCTACTTGAGCAACAACACCGACGGACCGGCCAGAATCGAGACCTGGTAGGCAATGCCGGACCACGCCGCGCCGGGATTGGCGGGATCTACGGGCCGCGTGACGAGGATTATCAATTCTGCCCCGGTTTCCTCCGCGTGGGCCAGGATCTCCGGGACGCGCGAGCCGAATGCAATCCGCTGGACCACGTCGATCCCGTCCTGCGCGAGCGTTGCGGACAGGTCGTTCAGCACCGCGGCCGCCCGGGATTCCAGTTTCCCGTAGAAGTCCTCGAGCTCCTCGAACGGCAGGTCCAGGGTCTCGATGACGTGCAGCAGGGCCACCTCGGTGTCGCCCTCGTCGTTCGCGCTGGCCAGGAAGCGGGCGGCTTCGACCGCGCGGCGATCTTTGTCCGAGAGTTCGACGGGCACGAGAATACGCCGAAACATAATGACCTCCTATCCAGTCCCGAGTTCGGGGGCGAACGCGAGCTGAAATCCGAGCAGCAGTGTGAGGCGGGTGAAGGAGTACTTCGTCTGCTCCGACAGGAGCCCGCTTTCGTCTTCGAGGCCCAGATCGACCAGCGCATTGGGTCGGCTCCGGCTGCCGCGGCTGTACATCAGGCCGAGCGTGAAGTCGGAGCGGCCGACCGTGGCCTGGACACCGGCCCCCAGGTGGTACAGATCCCAGATCGCGAACGTCGTCTCCGTGGGTATCGGCTCCTCCGCTCCACTGAAGTCGGTGCGGAAGCTCGCGTACGAGGTGAGTTTCTCGCTGAAGATGTATTCCACTCCGATACCGACGTTGGCCAGGGATTTCATCTCGAGATACACCGACGGATCCAGCGGCTCCCCGCCCGTCTGGGGCACGAACGGCTCCGCGTCCAGGATGGTCCTGTTGTTGCTGGCAAACCACTCCGCAGACAGGTGCCCCCGGGTGGTCGATGAGAACAGGTAGGCCGCACCGATCGCGACCGACCAGGGAGAGTTGAATGTCGAGGGAATGTCCTCCTGGGAATCGACGGCGATGTATGTCGGAAGAGTCTCATCCGGCCGTTCTACCTGTCCGACCAGGGAGCTGCTGAGCGTCTCGTCGCCGCTGCCCCACAGTTTCACGCCAGGCGTCGTGACCGTGAGGCCGAGGGACCACGGTTCACTCTCCCAGCCCAATCCGATCTTCGGCAGCACCCGCCAACTGTCGTAGTTGTAATCCCGCAACCTCGAAAGCACCGTCGCCTCGTTCTGGTCCGTAAGTTCCTGGAAGTCCACGCTGGAACGGGACCGCTGACTCCGGACCGACACGAAGGTGGATATCCCGAGCCCCAGCCCACCGCCCAGCGGCTTCGCCCAGGTGAAGCCGGCCCAGTATTCCGACAGTCTCGTCTCGTACCCGAGGTTGCCGGCCAGTAGTTCGAGCTCCGGCGCCTCGACCAGATCGGGATCGTTGAGTATTACCTCTTCGGTCAGCCGGATTTCGAAGTCATGCCGGTTCATGAACGAGTAGGCGAGGCGGGAATCACCGAGGAATCCGAATCTCAGCTCACCGGCGATGAGAGCCGCGACCGCATCAATGCGCGATGAGGTGACCCCATCCTCTTGAGCCACGGGGTTCGTCAGGCTCAGGTGGTCGTAGTTGAATACGTACCCGGTCAGGAATGCTTGTGCGGATTCCAGCAGGGCGAGGCGTCCCGGGTTGTAGTAGACCGCGCTGAGATCCGAGGCGCTGCCGACCATCGCACCGCCGAGCAGCCGGGCCCGGTTACCGTAGTCGTTGGTCCAGTACTGCGCGTCCTGGGCCCGGGCGGGCCCGAATGCGCACAGCACCAGCGCGCACGCGGCGGCAAGGGTTGAGAAGGTTCGATTCGTCATCGAGAAGCCTCGCAGCGACGATGCCTGGGACTGGTTGTGACCACCGGTGCGACCGATTTTCCTAACCTATGGCATGCCAACGAGTCGCGCGACCGAACTCGGCTTGGCTTCACCGGCTGCAGATCCTTAGTTTTGCGTGCATGAACTGGTGTCGCTCATCACGGTCCCTGGCACTGCGCATCGCAATTGCGTGCGCGGCGTGCCTGTCCGCGATTTCCGACGCGACCGCACAGGATCGCACGGGCAGTGCGGTGCCCGTCCTCTCCGACTCGGCCGTCGTTTCCGTTATCACGGTCCTGCCGGGTGACCGACTGTACTCGCTGTTCGGCCACACGATCATCCGGGTGCACGACCCCGAGACCGGGCTCGACTTGGGGTTCAACTACGGCACCTTCGACTTTCCGCAGACGCTACTCGGTGGGGCCGGATTCGTCGCCCGGTTCGCCTACGGAAAGCTGGACTACATGCTCGGCGCCTCGAGAGCGCCGCTGGATGCGTCCGCCTGGTACTGGAGCCAGGAGGGCCGGGCATCGATCGAGCAGACGCTGGACCTGACGCCCGACCAGGCGAGATCCCTGTTCTCGCTGCTGGTAGATAATGCGCGACCTGAGAACCGCGTTTACCGCTACGACTTCTTCTTCGACAACTGCTCCACCCGTCCGAGGGACGCGTTCGAGACGGTTCTCGGCCCTGAGCTGAAGGTGAGCCTGGAGGACCCGGGCCGCAGCTTCCGTCAGCTGCTGGATCCGAACCTGGTCGGGCATCCGGGAGTCGACCTGTCGATGGACGTCGGGCTCGGGCAGCCGGCGGACCGTCAGGCCACGGCGCGCGAGGCGCTGTTTCTGCCGGAATACTTGATGGAGTGGCTCGGATCGGCCACGATCGGTGCGCCGGGGGCCGAGCGCCCGCTCGTCAGCCGCACCGACACGCTGGCCTGGGGCCCGGGCGCGGGTGAACGGGAGCCCGCAGTACCCTGGCCCACGATCCTGGGATGGATCATCGGGGTCGGGCTGGTCGTGGTCGCGATTCGCGATCGGGGAGCCGGAAGAGGGGCACGCCGCTGGCTGGACGGCATCCTGTTCGGTGTGGTAGGAATCGCGGGATTCGTGCTGGCATTCCTCACCTTCGTGTCATTGCACACGGTGACGAACGGGAACCTGAATCTGATGTGGGCGATCCCGACCCACGTCGTGCTGGCGGTGG